>ERZ1643247.526-NODE-526-length-46119-cov-72.036124_pt1 | contig 46119 bp, 41 predicted proteins | sample MGYA00579264_ERZ1643247 | MGnify/ENA primary metagenome ERZ1643247 (study PRJEB29033, sample SAMEA4952262) | chicken gut metagenome | biome: Broiler Chicken; feature: Gastrointestinal Tract; material: Caecum | place: Ireland | collected 2018 | study: Broiler... | reverse complement strand
GCATACACCGAGGGCAGACCCGCCGGGGAATGGGTAACATTCCCCACCACCGCCGAACACATGAAGGAAGTCTTTGACCGTATCGGCATTGATTTTAAGAATTATGAAGAATGGCACTTTACCGAATTTCAGTCCCCTATCCCCGGTCTGGCGGCGAAGTTGGGGGAACACGAACACCCGGACGAGCTGAACTATTTAGGGAAGCTCTTGGAAATGCAGTTTGACGACGACCGGGAGAAATTTGCGGCGGCTATCGCCCTTGGCGACCACGCTTCCAGTGTGGAGGAACTAATCAACCTTGCACAGAACCTTGACTGCTACTGGATTTACCCGTCCGTTCACAATGAGGAAGAATACGGGCATTACCTTGTTGATGAACTGGAAGAACCGGAGCTGCCGGAGGAAGCCAAAAAATATTTCATGTATGAGGAATACGGGCGGGACGCGGCTATCAATGACGGGGGACTGTTTACCGAACAGGGCTATATCTACAATAACCGGAACACGTTTACAAGGTGGTATGACGGGAGGGACGTACCGGAGGAATACCGGGTAACGCCTGCCCTGCCGGAGCCGGAACGCCCAGACCCTAAAAAGGTGGAAATGGACGCTGCCCCCGCAGGGCAGACCACAGCGCAGCCAAAGGAGCAGGCGCAGGAGCCGCGCCCGGTTATCCCCATTGTCCTTACGTCCGAGAAACCCGCCGACAAGCTCAAAGAGATTACCGACCGTCTGGAGCAGGGGATAACGGAACTGTTTGAAAGCGAGCGTTACAAAGAGTATCTGCGCGTCATGTCGAAATTCCACAATTACAGCTTTAACAATACGCTGCTTATCGCCATGCAGAAGCCCGACGCTTCCCTTGTGGCAGGCTTTTCCTCATGGAAAAATAACTTTGGGCGGAACGTGATGAAAGGCGAAAAAGGAATAAAAATCATAGCCCCGTCGCCGTTTACGGTAAAGCAGGAAGTAGAGAAAACCGACCCGCAGACCGGGAAGCCTGTTATCGGGAAGGACGGGAAGCCCGTTACCGAGGAAAAGGAAATCAAGGTACCCGCCTATAAGGTAGTGTCCGTCTTTGATGTGTCCCAGACCGAGGGGCGGGAGCTGCCGGATATAGCCGTGGACGAGCTGACCGGGGACGTTGACCGCTTCAAGGACTTTTTCGCAGCACTGGAACAGGCTTCCCCTGTCCCTGTCGGCTTTGAGAAAATCGAGGGCGGCGCACACGGCTATTACCACTTGGAGGAAAAGCGGATTGCCATTGACGAGGGCATGAGCGACTTGCAGACCCTTAAAACCGCTATCCATGAAATCGCCCATGCGAAGCTCCACGACATAGACTTAAACGCCCCGAAAGAGGAACAAAAGCCCCGCGTTGACCGCCGTACCCGTGAGGTGGAAGCGGAAAGCGTCGCCTATACCGTCTGCCAACACTACGGGCTTGATACGTCGGACTATTCGTTTGGATATGTCGCCGGGTGGAGCAGCGGAAAGGAGCTTGCAGAGCTTAGGGGTTCCCTTGAAACAATCCGCAATACCGCCGCCGAAATGATAAACGCCATTGACGGGCATTTTGCAGAGCTTCAAAAGGCACAGGAGAAAGAAAAGGCACAGCCGCAGCATGAGGGCAACACCCCGGAGCAGCCGGAAGCTGCCCCGCAGGAGAAAGCCGCCTTTACCCCCGAAACCATTTACCGGGTACGCCGCAACCCTTACAGCGACAGGGAGAAAAACGCCTATCTGCTGCAAGCCTATGTCACGCAGGAGAACGGGCGGGCAAAAATGGGCGAAGTGCTTTTCCGGGGGACACCGGAGAAATGCCGGGAACTTCTGGGACAGCTCAATGCCGGAGAGCTGACAGCGGGACAGGTAAAGGAACTGTACGCAAAGCCGCAGGAACAGCCGGAAATGGAAACCGTTTCGCCAGAAAAACAGGCAGAAACGCCGGAAGCCGCCCCGCAGAAAGAGACGCAGGCCACCGTAACTTATTACCCTATCAACGAAGCTGCCGCCCGCCACGCAAAGGAAATGAACAGCTTTTCCGATTACAAACCGGGCAGCGCGACGGCCGCATACAGACAGCAGGTAGACGAAGCCGCAGAGCTTGCCGAGCGTCAAAAAGCGCGGGTAGACCCCATGTACCATGAAAAAATCGACAGCCTACTTGATACTTATGCCCGCAAACTGGCGGCGAACATAAACAAGGGCTATGAGATTGACGCGCGTGTTCCCTCTATCCTTATTGCGGGAGGTTCCAATTTCCCCACAGGGAAGAAAGAAAAGCAGAACGCCGCCCGTGACCGGAACATGGAGGAATACCAGGAAATCGAGGGCTTACTTGATAAAATCCGCAGCACAGGAATGGGCGGTATCAGCGCAGACGACCCGCAGGCGGTTCAGAAATTGGAAAAGAAACTTGCCGGACTGGAAAAAACGCAGGAAACCATGAAAGCGGTCAACGCTTATTACCGCAAGCATAAGACCCTTGACGGCTGCCCCCATATTTCGCCGGAGCATGGGCAAAAGCTAATCGCAAGTATGGCTTCCTATGACCGCGCACCATATCCTACATGGGCGTTATCCAACAACAACGCAGAAATCCGGCGCGTGAAAGAACGTATCAAATCCCTTACACAGCAGAAAGAAATTGGCTTTACCGGGTGGGAATTTGACGGCGGCAGGGTGGAAGCAAATACGCAAGATAACCGCTTGCAAATCTTCTTCGACGAAAAGCCGGACGCAGCGGTACGGGAAGAACTGAAAAGCAACGGCTTCCGTTGGTCGCCGAAAGCGGAAGCATGGCAGCGGCAGCTTAACAGCAACGCCTATTTTGCAGCAAACTATGTAAAATCCATACAACCCCTTACCGGGGAGAAACCCACAGATTTACAGAGGGCGCATATCCGGGCGCAGCAATCCGCAGCACAAACAAAAGACGCGCCGAGGGAAAAAGCAGCTATGCCGGAATACATTTACAAAATAGAAGCCAACCCACGCAGCGACAGCCGGGAAAACCTTTCTTTCCTGCAAGCCTATCTCCCACATGGGGACGGGACGGCAGCGATTGGGGATGTATTGTATATCGGAACACCGGAGAAATGCCGGGAACTTTTAGGACAGCTCAATGCCGGGGAGCTGACGCAGGGCGAAGTCAAGGAACTGTATGCAAAGGCACAGGAGCAACCGGAAACCGGGCAGGACGACACCTTTTCCATTTACCAGTTAAAGGACGGGGACGAAACACGGGACTACCGCTTTGAGCCTTACGACCGCCTGCAGGCGGCGGGGCTTACCGTTGACCGGGCGAACTATGAGCTTGTCTATACCGCGCCCCTTGTGCCGGGAACGTCCCTTGACGACATTTTTACCCGGTTCAATATCGACCACCCGAAAGATTTCAAAGGACACAGCCTTTCCGTTTCTGATGTCGTCGTGCTTCATCAGGACGGGCAGGACACCGCCCACTATGTAGACCGAGGGGACTTTAAGCAGGTACCGGAGTTTTTGCAGGAGAAGCAGCCGCAGCTTACCCCGGACGAACTGGAAACAGGCGAGAAAATCCGGACACCGCGCGGGACTTTCTATGTAACGGGCATGAGCCGGGAGCAAATGGAGGCGGTGGGCTATGGCGTTCATCATCAGTCGGACGACGGGAAATATCTGATTATGGGGAACGGGACGCGGGCGTTTGCCGTTGCCACAGAGCAGGAAAACCCCTTAAAAGCTGCCGAGCAGACCACAGAGCAAAACTATAACATGATTGACGGATGGATAAACAATACCCCGACCGTTGACGAACTGGAAGCAAAGGTTAAGGCAGGGGAAACCATTTCCCTTGTTGACCTGGCTAATGCGGTCAAAGCGGATAAGGAGCGCGGCAAGGCGGCGAAGCCGGAAAAGAAGCCCTCTATCCGGGCGCAGCTCAAAGCCGATAAGGAACGGGCGGCGCAGAAGAAACCCGCAAAGCAGAAGTCACAGGACTTGGAAAGGAGCTGAACCATTGAATAAGTTTGAGAACGTGGACGTTATCGCGTCCCTTGACGCTATCATGCGGCAGAACACCGCATTTTATCAAGACGATTTTGACATAGACAAACGGATTTTGCAGGAAGCGGCGGCAAGACCCGGCGCAGAGGACAGGAAAATCCTCTGGTTTTCCCGCCCGTCCGGGACTTGCTGCGTCCGGGAGCGCGACGTTTTCCTAAAGGACACAAGGCAGCACAACACATGGCGGTTTTACGGGGAGCAGACCCGCGATATTGTCCTTGCCTATCTGGTGGAGCTGACCGGGAAAGAGGACGGGAAGCTCAAAGGGAACCTTTACGAGCTTGATTACGGGCAGCACTTCCGGCGCGTGATAGAAAAGTCTATCCCTGCCGATAATTACACGCTGGTTTATGAGCATGGGGAACGGACACAGCCCGCCGGACAGTATTTTGACGGCAACCCCGACCCGCAGCTTGGGAAGTTTGAACGCTTTGAAGCGCAGCCAAACGACCCGGAAGCCCTGCGGGGCGTACTAATGGAGGAACAACGTAGCCGGGAAAAGCTGCGTCCGGGGGATTTCAAAGCCCATGTAGCCATGCTGCACGATAACCGGATAGAACGGGAAGCCCGCCGCGTGGTGGAGAAAATGAAGTCTTTGCAGGAACCGAACAGCCCGGACAAGACCCGTTTCATGGTGGAGCTGTCCCCGTATTTTGTCCGGCTTGCCACAGAAAAGGACGCTGACCGCCTGTTTTCCATGCTGCCTTATAAGACCCTTGCCTTTTCCAGAAGCAAAGACCGTTTCGGAACCTATGCGCTGATTGACAAAAGCGAGGACAGGAGCAAAGACGTTCGCAAGATACGCCCCTCTGTCCGGGCGCAGCTTGCCGCAGGCAAAGAGAAAACCGCCCCGAAAAAGGCGGCAAAGACAAGGCAGAAAGAAATGGAGGTATGAGCATGACACAGTTTACCGTGGAAGAAATGAACCTTTTGAGCATTTACCATGAGGGGAGCCGGGAGCAGCTTAGGGAGAACATGAACGCTGCGCTGCCCTACATGGACGCGGATATGCGGGAGCTTGCAAAGCGCACCCTTTCCAAAGTGGACGCGCTGACGGAAACGGAATATGCGGAGCTTGCCGTCTATGCCGCTGATGAAGCATGAGCGCGGTCAAGCGGCTCACGCCGCCGCAAAGCCGGAAAGTCAATGCCCTTGTAAAGCGGGAGTGCTGCAACTGCGATAACGGACACTGTATCTTACTGGACGACGGGGAGGAATGTGTCTGCCCGCAGCTCATTTCCTATTCCCTGCTCTGCAAGTGGTTCCGTATTGCCGTACTTCCCGGCGACAAGCTCTTATATGCGGAGCTTTATAAGACCGAGGACAGGAAAAAGTGTACCGAGTGCGGCGCGTTCTTTGCTTCAAAATCAAACAACGTCAAATACTGCCCGGACTGCCGGAAGCGTATCACGAACCGACAAGCAGCGGAGCGCATGAGGAAACGCCGCGCCCTTGTTACGCAGTAAGGGCGAAAACAGCCTTAATTTGTGCGGCTCTCCGGGCAGGAAAACAGTGCAGCCGATACAGATTACCTTTTCCCTCAAAAACAGGGTTCTAATGCGTAACAAAACCATAGCAGCAACCACATAGACGCGGGGCGCGGTTAGCCTTTATTGGCTTTCCGCGCCCCGTTCTTTTTTATCCTTGTTTCACTCTTTGTTTATGCCGGACGGCCATAACCATAAAAAGCAAGCCGCCAGAATGAACAGATTTGTACTTGTGGCAAAAGATATGATATAATTGTTTCAGTGATACTAAATAATAGAACTAATCAAATTGGAATTTGGAGGTATCACATGAAACGAGAATTAGGAATTTGGTGAGGAGATGAGGCTGTTTGAAAGAATATATTGCTACCTTGGAAAAAGAATTTTCTTTAATAAAAAATGGGTTCAAAGAGGAAGAAAAAAAAGCTTTTTTAGATTATAAATCCAATGATAATGAACATAGTAAAGCATTAGCATTTTTAGCCTATGAGTCTGATGTGTATCAAGTAAGAATGTACGGTGTATTTCTTTTTGGTTATTTATCAGAAGACGAAAATATTTTAGAATTTATGAGAGATAAGGTTTCGCATGACGATAATTGGAGAGTTCAAGAAGTTTTAGCAAAAGCATTTGATGAATTTTGCAAGAAAACAGGGTATAAACAGGCACTTCCAATTATAGATGAATGGTTAAAAAGCAGTAATCCTAATACAAGGAGAGCTGTTACAGAGGGATTGAGAATATGGACAAGTAGACCATATTTCAGAGAAAATCCGAATGAAGCTATTAAAAGAATTTCCAGCTTAAAAGAGGATACAAGTGAATATGTTAGAAAATCAGTTGGGAATGCTTTAAGGGATATTAGCAAGAAATTCCCAGAGTTAATTAGAATTGAAATTGATAGCTGGCACTTAGAAAGTAAAGAAATTAAACAAGTTTACAAGCTTGCAAGCAAATTGATTGTATGATAAATCCTAATTTGTCACTTTTCTTCTAAAAAGAGCATTCGACATAGACGCGGGGCGCGGTTAGCCTTTTTCGGCTTTCCTCGCCCCGTTCTTTTTTTGCCTATACGATTTCTATATCCGTTATTCTGGCTGCTATTGCGGCGTAAAGTCTGCCGTCCTCTACCTCTATGATAATCATATCATTTTCTTTGGGAATATCTCCATATTCCACACATAAAACGCAGCCTACGAGTGTCGCCCCGTCGTCGAACGTAATTCGGATTTTACTACCCGTGTCAAGATAAGTTTCCATGCCACACATATCATTTTCCATTGTTATTTTGTAAGACGTTCTAATCTCTGTTATTTTCATGCTATTCCCGTTCCTTTCTTTTTTCCCGTTCCGGCTCCCTTGGCTGCCGCAAAATGCTGTCTATGTTCTGCCTGATAACGTCGTATTCCTTGACCTGTTTTTTCAGCTTGCCGTAGTCGGCGCGGAGGGCTTCTTTCTGCTCTTGCAGCTTTTCATATTCCGCTTGCAGGGCGGCAAGGTTCGGCAGCTTGGAAATGCCCGCCGCCTTTAATGCCTTTGCCGCCGCTTCATGGAGAATGACAGTCCCCTCATGGGCTGCCCGGTATCGGTCTTTGTTCCTTGCTTTCCGGTAGGTATCATAGACAGGTTTGGTCTTTTGGAATGTGGAAACATTCTTGATAAGCACCGCCATATCCGCAAGCCGCTTTTCCACTTCCTTTAGCGCGTCGCCTGCTTTTTCGATTTCTGTCTGAACTTCCTCTATCTTTGCGGTTAAATCCTCATACTGGCTTATCTGGTGTTCTGTAAGAAAATTGAGTGTCTTTGCCGCTTGCTTCAGATTATGGATTTTCGCCCATTGTTCATAGCCCCGGCTCTGCGCCGCCTTGATACTGTTCTCAATGTCAATGAGTAAGGAAACGCCGCGCTCTGCCTTTGGAGCTTTGGCGGTTCTGGTACGCCTGCCCTCTATCCGTTCCCTTATGGCTTCCTCTGTATAGTCTGCGCCGAGGGTTTTCAAGCGGGTAAACCGTTCCTGCCCCGGAGCGCGGCAGGAAACGTATTTCCCCGGCTTTATCTCATAGCCTGCCGCTTGCAGCCGGGAAAGCAATTCTTCAAAACTGGATACCTGCGGGATAAGCGCGTCCACGGCGATTTTCAGCTTTCCTTTCCAACTGGTTCCAGTTTTCTCCGCGATATATTCCGCATAGCTCTTTCCCTTGCCGCCCTTTTGCGGGGCGACGACGGACAAGCCGTTTTCCCGGCACAGCCTGTCGCTCATGTTCCGTATGCCGTAATAGCTGCGTTCATTGGAATTGTACTTATGGTAGTCTACAAAATTGACCGAGCAGAAAATAATGTGGTTATGAACGTGTCCCTTGTCTATATGGGTGGTAAGGACGTATTCATACTGTCCCTTTGTTACAGCGTCGGCAAGCTGCTTCCCGATTTCATGGGCTTTCTGGTAATCTACTTCCCCCGGCGCAAAGGACTGTATCAAATGGTGGGCGAGATTGTTTCCCCGGTTTAAAGCCTGCGCTATGGTAAACTCAAATTCAATGTCTGCCGTTTCCGGCGAGCAGCCAAAGGAGGACACAAGCATTTTCCCGTCCGTCTTGTCCGGGTTCTGGATATAGTCAAGGGCTTTTTTCAACGTGCTTTTAATAGGCTTAATCTTTGTAACCGCCATATCTCCGCAAGCACCCCCTTTATTTCCTCTATGTCCTCTTGGTAGACGCTGCCCGTGGCGTTGACGCGCCGCGCTATCTGGTTGATGTTGACGCCGATTTTCTGTATCTCCGCTGTCATGGCTTTTATGTCGGCATGGTCTATCTGAATGATGTACCCGTCGATTGCCATTTTCCGAAGATAGGCTTCCATGTTCCGGGTGGGGACGAGCTTCATTTTCTGCTCAATCAACGCCCGTTCTTCCTCTGTTACCCTGAATTTGATTTGCACCGTCCGTTTCCTGCCGTCCATGCGTTCACGCTCCTTTCCGTTTTTTAGAGGGTTTGGGACACTTCCCAACAAGCAATTTTTGACCGACGCGCGGCAGCGCAGGAGGGCGAAAATACGGAAAGGGTACCCCTTTCCTATGCTTGCTAAGAAACTTTTTCCCTTTATCCCTACTACGGAAGAAACCTTGATTTTGCCAAACTTATGCAAAAGAAAAACGCTGCAATCTGCAAAGATTACAACGCTTCCTAAAATCCATATTCAATTTTGCGGGACGTTCTCATTCGTCCTCTTTTTCGACTTCCGCTATCTCTTTTGCGGTGGCTGTTACAATCCGAAGCCCCGTATCGCTTATCCCGTCGAGCAGCGCGTCAAGCTGCCGACGCTGCGTGTTCTTTTCAGCGGGCTTGTCTAAAAGGAATTGGTCTACGGATATATTGTAACGGAGCATAAGCTCAAAGAAAATCTGCAAACTGGGGTGTTGCCCATTGTTCTCTATGTTCGCAAGGTAGCGGGGAGAAATATACATTTCGTCGCATACTTTCTTGCGGCTTTCTTTCCTGCCCGTTCGCGCTGCTTTTATCGCTGCTCCAAAAGCCTTAAAGTCATATTTTGGTACTGGTCTTTTTGCCATATTCATTCACCCAGTTACATTTTACTGTTCCTTTTTTCTGTTGGATATGTCTACACACTTCCTACTATAAACTAAAATAATTCAATTATTTTTGCTATGGCGATTGTATTTATTCGGCTGTCCGTATATAATAAAAGTTAGAAAACATGATAGAGAACGGACGGGTTGAATATGGAATATATGTCTTGCCCCGAAGCAGCAAAAAAATGGGGAATTTCAGAACGCCGGGTACAAAAGCTATGTGAGGAAAATCGCATACCAGGTATTTCAAAAATCGGCTATTTGTGGCTGATACCCCAAAATGCAGAGAAGCCTAAAGATAATAGGAAAAAAGCAGACACTTAGGAAAATCTTAATGTTTCCTTATTGAAATCCTATGAAAGATTTTCCTCTTATCTGTTATGCTATAAATGATAACCATTTTTAGAAGGGAGAGTTCTTATGGCAGATAAAATACTGATTGTTGATGATGAGCCGGAAATAGCAGACCTTGTTTCTCTTTATCTTCAAAATGAAAACTTCATTGTGTTTAAATTTTATAATGCCGCAGACGCATTAAAATGTGTTCAATCAGAAACTTTAGATTTGGCAATTTTAGATGTTATGCTGCCGGATATGAATGGATTTCAACTCTGCCAGAAAATACGAGAGAAATATCAATATCCTGTTATCATGTTGACAGCAAAAGGCGAAGAAATTGACAAAATCACAGGTCTTACATTGGGAGCAGATGATTATATAACAAAGCCTTTTCTTCCTTTAGAACTGGTTGCCCGTGTAAAAGCGCAACTCCGAAGATATAAACGGTACAATAGCCCTGAAAGTGAAGAAGAAAAAAATGTAATCATTCATTCCGGTCTTGTGTTAAATATTAAAACACATGAATGTACGCTGAATGAAAAACCCCTTTCACTCACGCCTACGGAATTTTCAATATTGCAAATTCTTTGCCAGAATATAGGCAATGTAGTTAGCGCAGAGGAATTATTTCATCAAATATGGAAAGATGAATATTTCAGTAAAAGCAACAACACCATTACCGTTCATATTCGACATTTAAGAGAGAAAATGGGAGATTCTTTTGAAAAACCGAAGTATATAAAAACCATTTGGGGGTGTGGATATAAAATTGAAAAATAAATTGCCAAAACCAGTTAAAGTGATTTTGATATACGTAATTGGTGTGTTGCTCTGCTTTGCTTTGTGTTATTTCATAGATGAGATTTTAAACGGCTCTTTTGTGAATTGGTTTGAGGAAAACTATATGATTATGGAATATAATAAATACATTGAAGAAGCCGGAAATAATGGTTTAGTCCGCGAACCAAATTACGCAAAGATAAAAGTGTTTCTTTTATGGGCTTTTGTTGTAGGCGTAATTATTTGGATTTCTGTTGTGTTGCTTGTAGCTCATCTACACTCTAAAACAAAGGTTAGGCAATCCGTTACTCAAACTTCTCATATGATACATGATTTTATGAGTACGGACATAGATAACACCACCAGTATATTTCCTAAAGAATATGCAGAAATCTCCACGCAGATGGTTGAGATAAAAGCTACCATGCAAAGGCATGAACAAATTCTAAAAGAAGAAGCCACAAGAAAAAATGATTTAATAGCATACCTAGCACATGATTTAAAAACCCCCCTTACTTCTGTCATAGGGTATTTAAGCCTTTTAGATGAAGCTCCCGATATGCCTATGCAGCAACGGGCAAAATATGTCCATATAACTTTGGATAAAACCCACCGTTTAGAAAGCCTTATCAATGAATTTTTTGAAATTACAAGGTACAATTTGCAGCAAATCGAGATAGAAAAAGAACCGATTGACTTATATTATATGCTTGTACAAATGACAGACGAATTTTATCCATTGCTACAAAAGCATGGGAACAGTACGGAATTGAATGTAGACGAAAACACTACTATATATGGTGACGCAGTAAAGTTAGCGCGGGTATTTAACAATATCCTTAAAAATGCGATTGCATACAGTTATCCAGATTCAATCATCAAGATTTGGACGGAACAGAATGATACTGCTATAAATATTTATTTCCAAAATAAAGGAAAAACCATACCGCCCCATAAACTGGATTCTATTTTTGAAAAATTCTTCCGCTTAGATGAAGCACGCACAACAAACACAGGCGGCGCGGGATTGGGTCTTGCGATTGCAAAAGAAATTGTCACCTTACATGGTGGTTCTATATCCGCTGATAGCAAAAATGAAAATATCACTTTTTGCGTATCGCTTCCTTTGCACGATTAGTAAATCATCAATATTTCCTTAGCTTTTTCTTAGGATTTAAACAACCTAATATTAAAGTACAGAAAGCTCCTGTTCGGTAGACTAAATACTGAACAGGAGCTTTTTCTGTTACTTCACCACGGAAGGAATGACATATATGGACGATACCAGAAGAAATGATAGATTGCGTCAAGATTACAGACGAAAAAGGCGAAAACGCCGGAAAAAGCGTGTTCTCCCGAAAGTTATTTTTTTGATAGCCGCTATAACTGTTATGTGCTACTTCGGCATTAGAATAATTGTTCCGTTTTTTTCAAATGATTTGGGGACATCAACAGAGTTACAAACAAATTCAGCAAACAGCCACAGCGAAACCGGGGAATCTGAATCTGAAAATAATGTTTTCTCGGAAATCAACGTCGATTTGGAACATCTATATAGTCCATATGCAATATTGGTTGAATTGGATTCTGGAAATGTTATTGCGGAGCATAACAGCGAGGATAAAATTTATCCTGCTTCTCTGACAAAAATTATGACAGCCGTGTTAGCGATTGAAAATACAGATGATTTAAGCCAGACCGTAACATTGCCATATGACATTTTTGAGCCGTTGTATGAGGAAAATGCTTCAATGGCTGGATTTCAACCCGGCGAGGAAGCTACCTTAAAAGATTTGCTTTATGGCATTTTGCTTCCTTCCGGAGCTGAGTGCTGTATGGCGTTCGCTGATAGGATTGCTGGTTCAGAAGAAGCATTTGTCGATATGATGAACGAAAAAGCAACAGAAATAGGAATGAGTAATACTCATTTTTGTAATGCAACCGGGTTACACAATCCAGACCATTATTCTACCGTAAAAGATATTTCTATTCTTTTGAAATATGCTTTGCAATACGAAGATTTTCGACAAGCATTTTCGAGCAGCCGTTACAGTACCCGCCCCACTAACCAACACCCGGATGGCTTCACTTTTCGCAGTACCATGTTTAAGTATATGGACAGTACCGAAGTTGTCGGCGGCGAAATTATAGGCGGTAAAACTGGTTATACAGAAGAAGCCGGATTGTGCCTTGCAAGTCTGGCAGAAGTAGACGGCAAAGAATATATCCTTGTAACAGCTAAAGCAAATGGAACACATCAAACTGAACAATTCCACATTTTGGACGCAATCAATGTTTATAGCCAAATTGGGGAATTAAATATTACAAACTAAAGGAGGAACTAAAATGGATAACTTTGATAAGAAGGTACAAGAAACCTTAAAACAGTTGGCAGAAGGAGTAAATCCGTCCCCGCAGGTGGAGCAGCGAATCCATGATGAAATATTATCACGCTGCCCGGAATTAAGAAAACAGATTGCAATACTCTTTGGTGGGTGTTCGCCGGAATATAGCGTGTCGCTTCAATCGGCTTATTCTGTTATCACACATATTGACAGAAAAAAATACACACCTGTTTTGATAGGAATATCAAATGCCGGGGATTGGTTCAAATATGCCGGGGAAATTGAAAAAATTCCTGCTGATACATGGTGCAATGAAAAAGACTGTATTCCGGTTGTCGTATCTCCGAACCGAACGGTACACGGTATTTTAACCATAAAGAATGGAAAGATAAAAGAAACGTACATTGACGCAGCTTTTCCGGTATTACATGGGAAAAATGGTGAGGACGGTACTGTACAAGGATTGTTTGAACTTGCCGGAATCCCGGTTGTAGGGTGTGGCGTGCTTTCTTCCGCATTATGTATGGACAAAGACAGAGCCCATAAACTGGTGCAGGCAGAGGGTATTTCTGTTCCGCAGTCGTTTGTTTTACAAAATGATATGGACGCAGAAATTGCGTTAATGCAGGCAGAGGAAATCGGTTATCCTCTATTTGTCAAGCCTGTCGGAGCCGGTTCTTCATATGGAATTACGAAAGTCACTGAACGTAATCAGTTGCCAGCAGCTTTGAAACTTGCATTTTCATATGACAATAAAGTAATTATTGAAGAGTGTATTTCCGGGTTTGAGGTGGGCTGCGCTGTTTTAGAGAATGACGGTTTAATGGTTGGAGAAGTAGACGAAATCGAATTAGAAAAAGGCTTTTTCGATTTTACAGAAAAATACACTTTGAAAACCTCTTCTATCCATGTTCCGGCAAGAATTTCCGCAGAGAAAGCCGCAAAGATAAAAGAAACGGCAAAACTTATTTATAAGACCTTAGACTGCCGTGGTTTTGCAAGAGTTGATATGTTTTTAGATGATACCGGAAGAATTGTATTTAATGAAGTGAATACGATTCCCGGATTTACAACCCATAGCCGTTTTCCTAACATGATGAAAGCCGTTCATATTTCCTTTGAACAGATTATTTCCATAGCGATTGACAAGGCGGTGAGAAAATGAAAATTGAATTACATAGAAAAAATATCTATACCGGAAATCTTATCTTGGTAAATGCAGATTACCCATATAACGAACAAGTTAATGAAACGGATTTAGTAAACGTAGATAAATCTGCTTGCGACGTTTTACTTGAACGAAGGGCTGTTACGCTTCTTTCAAAACTTATGGAGGAAATAAACGGTTGGGGTCAAATTTCTGCTGTTAGCGGTTGGCGTTCTATGCAGGAACAGGAAAACATTTATGCTCAATCTTTAAAAGAAAACGGTTCTGAATTTACTCAAAAATATGTTGCGCTGCCCGGACATAGCGAACATCAGACAGGACTTGCAATCGACCTTGCATTAACAAGCGACAATATAGATTTTATCCGTCCGGATTTCCCATATACAGGTATATGTCAAACATTCCGGGAATTATCAAGCCAGTATGGATTTATTGAACGATACCCGCAAAAGAAAGAATCCATAACGGGGATTGCTCACGAACCGTGGCACTTTCGGTATATCGGGGTTCCTCATGCTGAAATTATGAAAAAGAATGATTTGTGTATGGAGGAGTATATCCCATTTATCAAGCAATTTGCCTATGGAGAACAGAAATATAATTTCACAGTAGCGCAGAAAAACTTTTCCGTTTCTTACTTGCCTGCTTCCGAAGCAGAGGTTGTTTGTATAGAAATTGCAGAAGATGTCCCTTATACAATTTCTGGGAACAATATAGACGGTTATATCATTACTGAATGGAGATAAATCATGGCAGACACAAAGCCGCTTGGCAGTTTAGATTATTTCAAAATCATTGCAGCTCTGCTTGTTATTGCTATACATACATCTCCCCTTACATCATTCAATGTTGAGGCTGATTTTGTATTAACACGGATAATAGCAAGGACGGCTGTTCCGTTTTTCCTAATGGTAACGGGCTATTTTCTTCTTCCACAATATATATGGGGAAAATCAATGGACTATCGCCCGCTGTTTCGGTTCATACAAAAAACGCTGCTGTTATACGCAATCGCAATTCTTATTTTTCTTCCTGTCAATCTATATGCAGGACAGTTAGAAAATATAGAAGCTATTGACCTTATCCGTATGCTCATTTTTGACGGAACATTTTATCATCTCTGGTATCTTCCGGCTTCCGTCACGGGTGTGTTGATTTTATGGATACTGGGAAAAAAATTTAACTTTAAAGTTCTTTTTATTATTTGCTTGGTGTTGTACGGTTTCGGATTGGTTGGGGACAGCTATTATGGGTTTACCAATATGTTTCCCACAGTCAAAAGTCTATACGATACGTTGTTTCATATTTTCTCTTATACAAGAAATGGGATTTTTTATGTTCCTATTTTTCTGGTAATGGGGGCATGGTTCGGCCATACCCCCCAGAGAAGAAAAAGGATTTACAATATATATGGCTTTCTCATATCATTACTATTTATGATTTTTGAGGGAATGACACTCCACATTTTAGATGTGCAAAGACATGACAGTATGTATCTCTTTTTACTTCCATGTATGTTTTTCCTTTTTGCCGCTGTTTTATCAATAGCAAAACAGCCCGCACCGATATTGAGAAGCATTTCAACATGGATATATCTGCTCCACCCGTTAATGATTGTTCTGATACGAGGTATAGCAAAACTAATTCACGGTCAAGCAATTTTAGTAGATAATAGTTTGATTCACTATATAGCTGTTTGCTTTTTATCTTGTATCTTTGCCTATATCATTGGCAAGTATTTTACGTTGCATAAACTCCGATATTATCCAAAAGGACGGGCATGGATTGAACTTGATAAGAAAAATCTTTACCACAATATTTCTGTATTAAAAGATTTTTTGCCACCCGGCTGTAAATTTATGCCTGCCGTAAAAGCGAACGCTTACGGACATGGAGCTGTTTTAATTTCAAAAGCTCTAAATCAAATCGGAATTGACAATTTTTGTGTTGCGTCTGTTTCAGAGGGAATAGAACTAAGGAAAGGTGGGGTATGTGGAGAAATCCTTATATTGGGATATACTCACCCGGAATGTTTTCCGCTGCTAATAAAATATAATCTGGTTCAAACCGTAGTCAACTATCACTATGCGGAACTGTTAAACGCTTATGGGAAACCAGTTAAAGTACATATCAAAATTGATACGGGTATGCACAGATTAGGAGAACGTGCGGAACATATAGAAGAAATAGCCCGTATGTTTCAGATGAAGAATTTGATAATAGAAGGAGCATTTACACATCTATGTGCTGATGAAAGTATCTCTCCAAAAGATAGAACATTTACAGAAGCACAAGGCAAAGCATTTTACCAGGTTATATCTGTTTTAAAAGAACAAGGCTATTCCTGCCCTAAAGTACATCTTCTGGCGAGCTATGGGCTTATAAATTATCCAGAACTATCCGGCGATTATGCCAGAATTGGTATCGCACTTTATGGAGTTTTAAGCAATCGAAGTGATATACAGAAATGTAAAATTCCCCTTTTACCTGTTTTATCAATAAAAGTCCGAATTGCAGCCATAAAAGACTTATTGTGCGGAGAAGGTGTCGGTTACGGTTTATCTTATACCGCAACCGAAAACAGGAAAATTGCCATACTCCCCATAGGCTATGCAGACGGTATTCCCCGCGCTCTATCATGTGGGAATGGGAACGTGCTAATTAACGGAAGTATAGCACCGATTATAGGGCGTATATGTATGGACCAGACAATTATTGATGTAACAGATATTCCCACAGTAAAAGAAGGTGATATTGCAATCATTATTGGAAAATCTGGTAATGCTGAAATCACAGCATATGATATAGCAGAACAAACGGGGACAATCACGAATGAAATATTAAGTCGTTTAGGTTCTCGTTTAGACAGATTCATCATTTAGAAAGGCAGAAATAAGCTGCACGACGGAAATAAAAAAAACCGTCGATTTGCGGCTCATATATTCCTGCATATTTACAGAACGGCGGTTTTAAAAGCTGCCGTTCTTTTTGATTTCGGAAAAAGAAACGGCAACGTCAAGGAGGAAATTTGCCGTGTCTTTTTCCGTTTCTATTCGTCCCCCTAATTTGTCAAAAAAAGCCCGTCCACCACCGCGGGATATTCCGGCCGCAAGTATGAACTGTCAAATCATCTTTATACCTTATTTAATTCCCTAACGTCCGATTGCGTCATGCAGTCGGGCGTTTTTGCGCTTTTCAAAAATTTTTTCAAAAACTGCTCTTTCCATTTGGCAGTTTTTGAATTTTTTGGGGAGTGAGGTACGAAAGGGGAAATCACAAATCACCCGCTTTCGCGGTTGCGAAAGGAGGTGAGAATATGAATGAGCCTAATCGTACCGAATGGGAAACCCGTTGTGCTTTTAACGGTTTCTGCAAAAAGGCGTTGAAGTTTGAAGCAAGCAACGCCCACCGTGATGTACGTCATCATCAGCTCCGCGAGGTTACTTTTTCGAGCCTGTCCTTGCAGGAAGAAGAACAGCTTTTTACTAATGACCGCTATTTTGCGGGCGAAGAAGCTGACGACAAATCCTTTTTTGTGGCAGGAATGGAAATTACCCCGAAACTGTTGGCTGACGCTATACACGCGCTGCCGGAAGAAAAACGCGACGCTGTTTTGCTGTATTACTTCTTTGACATGAGCGACCCGGAAATCGCAAAGCTCCTTAATCTGTCAAGAAGCACTGTACAGTACAGACGGACAAGCTCTTTTGAGCTGCTAAAACGCTATTTGGAGGAACGAGCTTATGGTAATCAAGAGTAACAACGACCACGACGAACGCGGCTTGTTACCATATCCGGTTATCGTAGCCGCGACCAAAGGCGACCCGGACGCTATGAAAATAGTTTTGAACCGTTATGAGGGCGATATGGTGGCACTGTCTGTCCGTAAAATGCGTGATGAACGTGGAAATACATATTACGGCGTAGACCAGGACATTTACGACCGCCTGCGGGCAAGACTTATCCGGGTAGTATTGGATTTCAAGGTTTGATGTAGTCTATCGCTTGCGTTCTCCCCTTTCCGCAGGCACAGCGCGTCTGACCAGTATATGAACCTTGACAAAGAAAGCGGCGCAAGATAACGGCGGCGCAGTATAGGGCAAACCGGATACATTCGATATATGGGGAGCCGTTGGGCTGATACGCGACGACGAAAGGAGGGACAAACCGAGCGGGAAATATCAGCGTTCCAAAGCAGACTTAGCAACTCTGCCGCCATAATCCATATATCGGTACAATGATACTCCTTTACCGCCGTAGTCCGAGCGTTCAAAGCGTCGCAGGCAACGGGTAGAGCTTCGGCAGACCGCCGGAGGGGTGAAAGTCCCGTGGAGCTATGCTAACAGCCGTCCGATTAAAGCCTATTTTAATTTTGAAAAAGGGGGAATTTTTTATTATGAAGAAATCAGATACCCCTTACACATCAAAATGTAAAGGGACATCAATATTCGAGAATGAAGAAAACGAATTATATTCATATAGAAAAGACGAAACAAAAGTACCTATACATCTTAAAGTAACATTAACAATCAAAGAAGCTGCTGAATACAGCAATATAGGAATAAACAAAATTGACACCATGCTTAAACAGCCGAATTGCCCGTTTGTCCTATTTGTTGGTACCCGGAAACTGGTGAAGCGGCGAGAATTTGAGGAATTTATTCGTCGTGAAATTATTATCTGATTTTCCAGACCGCTAATCGTGGAAGATTTGTCGGTTACGATTGAAAAAACGGAGTCTTTGTGCTATACTTTATAGTTGCGTTGGACTCTTTTTTTGAGTTAAGAAGGGAGTCCGTACAATGGGAAAAAATTTAAAAGGCAAAGAATGTGGAAAAGGTATTTGCCAAAGAAAGGACGGTTTATATTTCGCACGATTTTATAGTAAGGACGGCAAACGGCAGGGGAGATATTTTGAAACTTTGCCGGAAGCAAAGAACTGGCTTGCTGACGCAAGATATGAAGAACGCCACAGTATAATTGTTACTGCCCCAGATATGACAGTAGACAAATGGTTCGATTATTGGATTGAAAATATCGTGTGTGACCTTGCTCCGAATACAAAAAGAAACTATAGAGAGCGTTACAAATGGAATATTCAACCCGTAATTGGAACCATGTGCATAGGTGACGTAAAGCCCATGCACTGTAAGGCGGTTCTAAACCGAATGGAAACAACCTATGCAGGCTCAACTATCCGACAGGCTTACATTACAATGGGAACGCTGTTTAAATCAGCAGTTATGAATGATATTATCGCAAAGCACCCTATGAATGGTGTTCGATATACGAAACCCGTTCGGGCTGTTGATGATATTAAGTATTTAACGGTTGATGAACAAGAGAAGTTCTTGGAAGCAGCAAAGCGTTCACACAATTACAGGCAATACGCTTTGTTATTGGAAACGGGTTTGAGAACGGCTGAATTGATTGGTCTGACATGGGACTCCATAGACTGGAAGAAACGTACTTTGACCGTGAGTAAAAGTTTAGAGTATCGGCATAAGCAAGGTTACTGGCGAGCAGGCCCACCTAAAACGAAAAAGAGTTATCGAACCATTCCTCTTACCGAAAAAGCATATTCTATTCTTAAAAGCTGCTATGATGAAAGAAGCAGCCGGAAAGAATCCGAAACGCTGTCACAGGTTTTGGAATATACAGACAGCAGAACGGGAGAAAAGAAATGCCTTGTCATGCGAGATTTGGTTTTTATCAACTGGCGAACAGGGGAACCCGCAAAAAACAGTTCTTATGACACACATCTGTATAAGTTGTGTGATGAAGCCGGGATTAAACGCTTTTGTATGCACGCGCTGCGTCATACTTATGCTACCCGCGCGATTGAGCGAGGTATGCAACCGAAAGTCTTGCAGCAGCTATTAGGTCATGCAAGTATTAAAACAACTATGGACAGATATGTTCATGTTACGGACGAGTCACTGGTAAACGCAGTACACCTGTTTGAAAATTTTACTCCCACCAGTTAAGAAAAAAGGGTGTAAAAAGGGTGTAAACAAAATAAAGAGAAAGGCAGAAAGCCCGTAAAATCAAGGCTTTCTGGATAGGTAAAGATAGATATGAAATTAGGAATCGTGGGCTTGCCAAACGTCGGCAAGAGCACCCTTTTTAACGCGATTACGAACGCCGGCGCACAGAGCGCCAATTACCCGTTCTGCACGATCGAGCCGAACATCGGCGTCGTCGCCGTGCCGGACAAACGCTTAGACGCCTTGGCTGAAATGTACCATCCGCGCAAATATACGCCCGCGACGATCGAGTTCGTCGATATCGCCGGCCTCGTGCGCGGCGCGAGCAAGGGCGAGGGCCTCGGCAACCAGTTCTTGGCGAATATCCGCGAGGTCGACGCGATCGTCCACGTCGTGCGCTGCTTTGAAAACGACGACATCGTCCACGTCGACGGCTCCATCGACCCCGCGCGCGACATCGACACGATCAACGTCGAATTGATCCTCGCCGACCTCGAAGTCCTCGAGCGCCGCATCGACAAGACGAAAAAGCAGTTAAAGGCCGACAAGAAGTTCCAGGAGGACCTCGATTTCTTCGAGCGCGTCAAGGAGACGCTCGAAGCGGGCAAGCCCGCGCGCAGTGTGACTTGCACGGAGGACGAAAAGGTGCTGCTCGACAGCGTCAACCTGCTGACGAATAAGCCGATCCTCTACGCCGCGAACATGAGCGAGGACGACTTCAAAAACGGCATCGACTCGAATCATTTCCTCAAAGTCGTGCAGGATATCGCCGCCGCTGAACACGCGGCCGTTCTGCCGATCTGCGCGGAGCTGGAGGCCGAGATTGCGGGCCTCGACCTCGACGAAAAGAAGCTGTTTCTGGCGGATCTGCACCTCGACGAGTCGGGCCTTGACCGCTTGATTCAGAAGTCCTACGCGCTTTTAGGGCTGATTAGCTATTTGACCGCCGGCGAGCCGGAAGTCCGCGCGTGGACGATCAAAAAGGGCACGAAGGCGCCCCAGGCGGCCGGCAAGATCCATTCGGACTTTGAGCGCGGCTTTATCCGCGCCGAGGTCGTCGCATTTGACGACCTGATGGCCTGCGGCAGCATGAACGCCGCAAAGGAGAAGGGCCTTGTCCGCAGTGAGGGCAAGGACTACGTGATGCAGGATGGTGACGTTGTGCTGTTCCGCTTCAACGTCTAAAGATTCGGGAAAATCCGTCGGGCACGGGTTTAGATTTTAAAAAAGCGAACATACTAGGATATAACTGGTATTTCAATTTCTATCCACAAAAGGAGGATTTGACAATGGAATTCAAGGGCAGCCGCACCGAGGCGAACCTCGCCACTGCGTTTGCAGGCGAGAGCCAGGCGCGCACGAAGTACACGTTCTACGCGAGCAAGGCAAAAAAAGAGGGCTACGAGCAGATTGCGGCTCTCTTTGAGGAGACTGCGAACAACGAAAAAGAGCACGCGAAACTCTGGTTTAAGCTCTTGCACGACAACGAGATTCCCGACACGATGACGAACCTTGCCGATGCCGCCGCTGGCGAAAATTATGAATGGACCGAGATGTATAAGGAATTCGCGGATGTCGCCGAGGAAGAGGGCTTTACGTCCATCGCGGCGACAATGCGCCTGATCGCACAGGTCGAAAAGAGCCATGAGGAGCGCTACCGCAAGCTGCTGCAGAATCTCAAAGAGGACGCCGTATTCAAATGCGGCGAAGAGACCGTATGGGTCTGCCGCAACTGCGGGTATATCTATATCGGCAAAGAAGCGCCGAAGGTCTGCCCCGCTTGCAAGCATCCGCAGGCGTACTTTGAGCGCCGCGCCGAGAACTACTAAAGCACTCATTTTTGCCGGGTTTCGAAAACCGGTGCCAAAAAGCACGAAAGCCGCCAAGGCTGTGCTCCCTGTTTTGGGGGCTGGCCTTGGCGGCTTTTTTGTTTTTCTGGGCGGCTAGGGGGTCGATGAGAAACTTTAAACGCAGAAAAGGACAGGAAAAGCCACTTTGCAGGGACGGCGCCGTCGAAGGCGCAAAGCTGTTTTTCTGCAATGTTTTTTGCAGCGAAATTTTACTTTCTTTTGCGGTGCGGCGGGAATAGGACAAAAAAGCATGTCGAAATTTTGTCCTGGCGGGCAGCGCTTTCTCTATAACATTCAGAAATGTCAAGAATTCAGGAGAAAAGTTGTCAAAATAGTTTGGGAAGAAAATTTCCCGATTCTTTATAATAAAGCCAGTTGATCGACTAAACGAATCCAAAAGAAAATGGAGGGAAAGAAATGGAGAGCAGCTTACAAATAAAGCGTGCCTCAAAAGCAGCCGTAATTTGTTATGGCTTGGGCGATCTGGCTTCCCAGTTCATCTGGACGTACGTGGGAACCTATCTGACAGTTTTCTATTCGGATGTGGTGGGCCTTGCACCGGGCATTGTCACCACGATCATGCTGGTGGCAAGAATCTGGGACGGCATCAACGATCCGATGATGGGCGCCATCGCGGAGCGGACCCGGTCAAAGTTTGGCAGGTTTCGGCCGTGGATTGCTTTCGGGTGTCCGTTTTTGGCGATCTTCGGGGTGCTTACCTTTGTCAATATGGGCAACGGCACCGGCGGCATTTTGTTTTCGGCTATCGTGTACATCGTCGCCGGGATGCTCTATACGCTCGTCAACATCCCCTATGCATCGCTGGCTTCTGTCATGACCGAGGACGCGGAGCAAAGGAACCTGATCGGCACCTCCCGGTCCATCGGCATGAATGTCGGCATGATTATTGTGAATGCGTGTTCGGCAAATCTGGCGCTGTATTTTTCCGGCCCGGGGGCGGAAGTGGCGACAGGCCATGGCTATATGATGGTTGCGATCGTCTACAGCGTCCTTGCGGTCCCGCTTTTCCTCGCAGTGTTTTTCACTTCCAAGGAATACGTCCAGCCGGTGCACGACATGAAAAGCGTCCCGATCAAGGACACGATCAAAAATGTTGTCGGCAATAAATACCTGATGCTAATCTTCCTGGCAATGCTGCTGCAGATGTGCGCCTTTATGGGCAGAATCGCGATCACGACGTATTACGCCATCTATTGCTTGGGTGCGTTCTCGCTGATCTCGCTGATCATGACCATCCCGTCCATCGGCGGCGTCATCGGGTCCTTCTTTATCACGCCGATTGCCAAAAAGATCGGGAAACGAAATGCGCTGATGATGTCGTTTATCGGGCAGGGGATTGGACTGCTCATCGTCTATCTTTCGGATTTCAGCAACATGACGCAGGTGCTGATCGGGCACGCCGTCTATGGAATCTTTAACTGCGGATTCCCGCTGAGTCTCTCAATGGTGGCAGACTCTGTGGATTATCAGGAATTGAAGAGCGGCGTCCGCACCGACGGCACGGCGTACGCAACGTACGGCCTGGCGACGAAGATCGGCAATGCAGTGGGTTCTTCGTTGGGCTTTCTGCTAATTACGGCGTTCGGCTACGTCGCGAACGCAGAGCAGAGTGTGAGCACACAGAACGGGATCAATCTGACTGTAAATTTGCTTCCGGCAATCCTGTTTTTCCTCGCGGCGGTCGTCCTCTTGCTGTGGAAGAAAAAGGACGCCGAGTTTGACGCGATCCGTGAGAAGCTCAACCAGCAGAAAGCGGCAGCCTCTTCGGAAGCAGAGCATGCGTGAATAGAAAACGCCGTGCAAAAGGACCATCCAACTCTCTAACGAAAGGAACAATAAACCATGAAAAACGGAAAATTACAAGTAGCGGTCATCGGCTGCGGCGGCATCGCCAATCAAAAACACTTCCCGGCGCTGACTTCGCAGAAAGACAAGTGCGACATCGTCGCGTTCTGCGACCTCATTGAAGAGCGCGCGGTCACAGCGGCCGAGAAGTACGGCACGCCGGACGCGAAGGTCTACACGGACTATCACAAGCTGCTCGAAGACCCGGAGATCGACGTCGTCCATGTGTGCACGCCGAACGTCGCGCACTGCCCGATCACGGTGGCCGCGTTTGAGGCCGGCAAGCACGTTTTGTGCGAGAAGCCGATGGCCGCGACGACCGAGGATGCACAGAAGATGATGGACGCATGGAAGAAGTCCGGCAAGAAGTTCACGATCGGTTACCAGAACCGTTTCCGGAAAGATACGCAGATGCTCCACGCGGCCTGTGAGGCAGGGGATTTAGGCGAGATTTACTTTGCAAAAGCCCATGCGATCCGCCGCCGCGCCGTCCCGACGTGGGGCGTGTTTCCGGACAAGTCGAAGCAGGGCGGCGGTCCGTTGATCGACATCGGCACGCATGCGCTGGATATCACCTTGTGGATGATGAATAACTACGATGTGGAGAGCGTGACGGGCTCTGTCTTCGAGAAACTGGGCCATAGGAAGGAGGCAACGTACGGCAACATGTTCGGCCCCTGGGATCCGGACAAGTTCGAAGTGGAGGATTCCGCGTTCGGCTTTATCAAGATGAAAAACGGAGCCACCATTTTCCTCGAGTCCGCCTGGGCTATCAATATGAAAGATTCCCGCGAGGCGGCCACGACGCTGTGCGGCACGAAGGCCGGTGCGGAAATCGTCGGCGGCATGAGCAAGGACGGCGGCTATGACCTGATCTTTAACAAGACCGAACATGGCGTGCTGACGGAAGAGCACCTGTCTGCAGACGGGACCATCGCGTTCTTTGAGGGCGGTTCGGATAAGGAAGAAGTGATCGAGTGCAGGCAGTGGCTGGAGTCGATTTTAAACGACACCGAGCCGCTCGTGAAGCCGGAGCAGGCGTTTATGGTCACGAAGATTCTGGACAATATTTATAAGTCGGCCAGAGAAGGGCATGAGATTCGATTTTAAAGGGAGATTCCGATGAAATTAGGATTTGTCAGTGCAATTTTAGAGACAGATACGTATGAGCAGATGATCGACACCGCGGCAAAGCTTGGCTTCCGGTGCGTGGAAGTCGCGTGCTGGCCGCAGGGCAAGGCCGAGCGCCGCTACGCCGGTGTGTCGCACATCGACGCGGAGCGCGTGCTCGCGGACGATGCGTACGCGGTGCACATCAAAGACTACGCCGCCGAAAAGGGCCTCGAGATCTCGTCGCTCGCATATTATCCGAACACGTTGGACCCGGATCTCGAGAAGCGCAATGCCGCTGTCGAGCACCTGAAAGCGCTGATTCTGGCGAGCAAGAAGCTCGGTGTGAACATGGTCACGACGTTTATCGGCCGCGACCAGTACAAGACCGTCGAGGAAAATCTCGAGATCGTCAAGGAAGTCTGGCCGCCGATTTTAAAGCTCGCCGAGGAAAACGGCGTGAAAGTCGGCATCGAGAACTGCCCGATGCTGTTTGGCCCCGACCAGTGGCCGGGCGGACAGAACCTGATGACGACGCCGGCGCTGTGGAAAGAGATTTTTGAATTGCTCAACAGCCCCGCTTTGGGCATCAACTACGACCCTTCGCACTTTATCTGGCAGAAGATCGACTACATCGCGCCGATCTACGAATTTTCCGATAAAATCTTCCACGTCCACTGCAAGGATATCCACCTCTACCCCGAGCGCTTGGCGCGCGTCGGCACGATGGCGTACCCGCTCGATTTCATGGCCCCGAAGCTGCCGGGCCACGGCGACGTGGATTGGGGCAAGTATATCAGCGCTCTGACGGACGTCGGCTACGACGGCTACATCTGCATCGAAGTCGAGGACCGCGCCTATGAAGGCAGCCACGAGAAGGTCCTCGAGAGCCTGGAACTCAGCAAGCGCTATCTCGAGCAGTTTGTGATTTGAGCGGCGGAAAGGGGAAAAAGACATGGAAGACATCCGCATAGGGATCATCGGCCATGGGTTCATGGGCCATGAGCACGAAAAGATGCTCACGCATATGGACGGGATTCGTCTGGTCGGTTTTTCGGACCGGGATCCGGAACAGCTGCAGGACGTGCAGCCGGGGCTCAAGCGATATGCATCGAATGAAGCGCTTCTGAAGGATCCACAAGTGCAGGTCGTCCTGATTGCCGCGAACAATAACCAGCATCACGACCTTGTCATCCAGGCCGCAGAGGCGGGAAAGGACATCATCTGTGAAAAGCCCGTGGCCCTGAGCGTGGAAGAGCTGGACGACATGGTGAAAGCCGTCAACGCGTGCGGGGTCCGGTTTACCGTGCACCATCAGCGGCGGTTTGACCCGGATTTCCGCACGATGAAGGCGGTCCTCGACAGCGGAACGCTTGGCGACGTCTATACGATCAAAAGCAGCCTGTATGGGTTTAACGGGAATATGCACGACTGGCATGTGTATGTTTCCGAGGGCGGCGGCATGCTCTTTGACTGGGGTGTGCATCTTCTCGACCAGATCCTCTGGATGATGCCGGGGGCGAAGGTGAAGAGTGTGTTTGCGGATCTGCGGAATGTGATCAATTTTGAGGTGGACGATTACTTTAAGATCCTCCTGAAATTTGACAACGGCATCCTGGCGGAGGTGGAGCTTGGCACCTATTTCCTGACCGATAAGATGCAGGACAAATGGTTTGAACGCCATTGGATCCTGGGCGGCAATCGGGGAACGGCGTATGAAGACGGGTTCGCGCCACAGGGCAAGATTGTACGGACTTCGCATCTTCTGACGAATGTTCCTGGACAGCGCACGATGACGGCGGCCGGCCCGACGCGGTCGTTCGGCCCGCCTGCGGAGGGCACGATTCTCACCGAGCCGCTGCCGAACGTCCATACCTGCCATGAAGACTATTTTGAAAACTACAAAAAGGCGTATTTCGGAAAAGAAGAGTTCCTCGTGAAGATCCCCGAGACGAGACGGGTGCTCGCGCTGATGGAAGCGGTTCGGGAATCCGCGAGAAAAGGGTCTTCTGTCCATTTTGAATAGAGAACCATAAAAATAGGAGGAAAAAGCAGATGGGGAAAATCAAGACTTGCGTGAGCCTTTACAGCCTTCAGAATGAATACCTGACCAAACGGATGAACCTGGAAGATATCTTCCGGTTCCTGCATCAGAATCACGTGGACGGCGTGGAGTTCTTGCCGGATCAGATGATGCACGGCGCGCCGCATCCGACAGAAGAAACATTGCACGAATGGGACAGACTTTGCCGCGACTACGCGATTAAGCCGGTCATCGCCGATATCTTTTTGAACACGAATCTGTATCAAAACAGAGAACTGACCAAAAAGGAGTGCGTGGACCTTCTGATCGAAGAGATCAAGCTGGCGCACAGACTCGGTATGAAAATGGTCCGCCTCGTGTCGATGACGCCCGCCTTTGTCCTGGAACCGCTCTTGCCCTACTGTGAGAAGTACGATGTGAAGATGGGGCTGGAAATCCATGCGGGCCTGAGCTTTGACAAGCAGAAGACGAAGGATTACATCGCGGAGATGAAGCGGCTGCAGTCGCCGTATGTGGGCATCGTGGTCGATACCGGGATTTTCTGCAGGCGTGTCCCGCGGGTCATGGAAACGTACTGCAAGGCGCTGGGGACAAGCCAGGCGCCGATCGATTTTGTCAACGAACTGTTTGCACAGGGAAAGGACGGCCGGGATCTCTATGGGCCGGACGGCGACTTTGTCCCGGCATTAAAGGCGCTTTTAAAGTCGGACGCGGACACGATGTTTGCACATTTCGCGGATGGATATGAGCAGGAACCGTACAGCGTTCTGGACGATCTGATGCCGTATCTTTTCCATGTACATTTCAAGCTGTTCGAGATGACCGAAAACGGGGAATATTCCATCCATTACAAAGAGATTTTGCAGTATCTGCACGACCACGATTACGACGGCTATGTCTCCACCGAATATGAGGGGAACCGTTGGACCCTTCCCGGAAAGCCGACGACGGAAAAAGAACAGGTCATCGCGCATCAGAAGTACATCCACGAGTGCCTTAAAGAAATCCAGGGACAGGAGGAATGAAAGATGTTTGACAACAATGTGTTTCTGGAAGGAAGCTGTAAAAATACAGTGGAAAACGGGAAGACGGTTGGATATGAAATGCAGACGTATATCACGTACTACCGGGGGATTCCGCTTTCCATGGTCAACGATATCCGGGTGAAGACCGACGGCAAAGAAGTGGACCGCAAGGATATCCGCTGCAGCGTGGACAACGGGGAATACTGGTTCACGCTCGACGAAATGACAACCGTGGTCGGCCACAAATGGGAGTACGGAGAACCGATGACCGTGCGCGTGAAACAGGAGGGCGGCCTGGAAAAAGGCACGCACCAGGTGCAGCTGACGGTGATCGTCCGCACCGCGTACATCCCGGTTCCGCTGGAAGGCGTCAAGGAGCGGACGGTGGTCATCGAATAAGGCAAAAAGGGATTTCTGGAATCCTGCGGGAACAAAAAGGCCCTATCGGTCCGGGAATGGCTCGTTTATGCGGGCTGTTCCCGGACCGATTTTTATCGTCACGGAAACAAAGTATGCTATAATACAGATAGGCAAGAACCATTTTGAGGAAAAGAAAGGTGGATGGAGACGGATGGAACAGGCATCTGCGCAGAGGGAGCTCATGGAATTTGACTTTGAGGACGCGAAGTATGTGCAGGCACACAGGCATTCGGAGATAGAGCTTCTGTATGTCCTCGACGGCGCCGTCCTCCTTTCCGTGGCTGACGAGGCATACCGCCTGCAGAAGGACGACGTTGTGGTGATCAATTCCGGGGAAAAGCATGCGTACCGGGCGCAGGAACCTGTGCTCATCGGGGTCGTCCATATGCATTTTACACAGGTCAACGCGTATCTGGATCTGCACAACTACCGCTTTCAGTGCAATTCCGCGGTGGATAAGAATGAGGCGTATCAGGAGATCCGAAAGATTTTAGACAGGATCTTTCACCTGTACTACGAGAAAGAGCAGGAAAAGGCGTATTTGAACAGCTTGTATTTTTATTTGCTGCATCGGCTCATCGGAAGCTTTACGGTCCATAACAAGAAAACCGTTCCCAGCGGCCAGACGGCAGAGGAGCGGGCGCAGGAAATCCTGCTGTATATTCAGGACAATTTCCGATTTCCAGTCAGCCTCGGGGAGATGGCAGAGCATTTTCATCTTTCTGAAGCGTACCTTTCCAAATATATCAAGAAGGCGCTGGGTATGAATCTCAGGGACGCGCTAAATCAGGTGCGCCTCGCCAACGCGGTGGAGGAAATGCGCCTGCATAGAAAGCCGCTGACCCGGATCGCGCTGGACAACGGCTTTGCCAGCGCGGCGGCGTTTACCCAGGCGTTTAAAAATGAATACGGCGAACCCCCTTCTGCCTGGAAGACTGCTCATATGAAGGAAATCGCGCAGGAAGAGAAAAAGCGAAAAAAGAGATTACAGAAGAAAGGGGCGCGCATCCAGGAATATCTGGAACGCCATAGGGATCAAAAGGCAGCGGCCCCCGCACCGGCGGGCCATGTGCTGGAGGTGGACGCGGAAAAGGGGAAGCCCTATCAGAAGAATTGGAACAGGCTGATTAACATCGGTCCCATGGAAGCGCTGCTGCGCTCGGATATCCAGGAACATCTGCTGCTTTTAAAAAAGGAGCTGGGCTTTTCGTACGTCCGCTTCTGGAATCTCTTTTCTGATGAAATGCTGGTGGAGGTGCAGGGGCCGGGCGGAATCCAGAATTTTTCCCGCCTGGATAAGGTGTTTGATTTTCTGATCGAAAACCGTATGCATCCTTTTATCGAGCTCGGGTTTAAGCCGGTGCTTTTGATGAAGTCGCTGGACCGCACCATTGTGTCGCAGGAAAGAGAGATTTCGTTTTCCTCGAAAGAGCAGTTCGGAGAAATGCTGTACCGTGTCCTTGCCCATTGCGTCAACCGGTATGGCATCAATGAGGTGAACCGGTGGTATTTTGAGCAGTGGGGGGACCCGCGGATCACAGAGGGAGAGGATTTCGGAGAATACTTTGGCGTGTTTGAGACGGCGTACCATACCATCAAATCGATTTCCTCCCAGATCTCGGTCGGAGGCGCCGGATTTGGGCGGCTGTATACGACGATGGAATTCAAAGAAATCCTGTCTTTGTGGAAACAGAGAGTGTCACACCCGGATTTTATCTCTCTGTACAGTTATCCCTATATGGCCAGGTCCAAAGGCAAGTCGCTGAATGAGGACCGGATTCAGGATCCGAATTTTGTCCGCAACCAGATCCTGATGATGAAAGAGGTACAGCAGGAGGTGGCCATGACGGTGCCGCAGCTTCTGGTCACGGAGTGGAGCTCCAGCGTTTCAAACTGGAACCGGTTAAATGACAGCCTGCACAAGGGCAGCTTCTTGTTGAAGACAATCCTTGACAATCTGGAAGACGCGGAGATGCTGGGGTATTGGATGGCGACGGATCTGCTGGCGGAATATTATGACACGGGCACCCTTCTGCATGGGGGCAACGGCCTTTTGTCCGTTGACGGCATCAAAAAACCCGCCTTTTACGCATTCCAGTTTGCGCAAAAGGCGGGAGAGCTTCTGTTGGGCCGGGGGGAACATTCCCTCATCACGACCAACAACAGAAACAGCTTTGTAATTGTGTGTCACCACTATAGAAAGCCGAATTACAAGTACTTTTTAAAGAAGGAAGATGAAATCGAAGCCGAAAAGCAGTTCCATCTATTCGATGAAGCGGAACCGCTCCCGCTGCGTTTTCGGATCCGAAATGTGAAGAACGGGAAATACCTTGTGAAAATCCGGTCTTTGGATTCCGAACACGGCAGTGTGCAGGATGCGTGGGCGCGGATGGGATACAGCGAGCATTTAAACCGGCAGGATATCGAATATCTCCGAGATATCAGCACGCCCCAGATTTTCATCCAGGAACTGGAGGTGAAAAATCATCTGCTCGAGATCAAGGCCGTCTTAAAACCGCATGAGATTCGGGCAATCCATATCTTGTTTCAGATTGAGTAAAGGGTTATTCCAACACCATTTTCGCGCAGCCGTAAATGCCTGCGTCGTTGCCGAGCTCCGCAAGGCGGAAGGAGGCTTCCCTGGCCGCGTGGAATGCATACTTCCGATAGGCGGCTTGGATGCCGGAAAGCAGAATGTCACCCGCCTGTGAGACACCGCCGCCGATGACGAAGACCTGCGGGTCGACGACGCAGCTGATGTTGGCGAGCGCTTTTCCGAGCAGGTCGCAGACCTCTTCGACGAGCTTCTGCGCGAGTGCGTCCTGCTGTTTCGCATCGTCAAAAATCTGCTTGGCGCTGGGGGCTTGTGCCGTGGACAGTGGGGAGGCGAGCACTTCCGGCGCTTCGGGATGTGCGGTCAAATACCGCTTGAGCAGCCGGACGATGCCTGTCGCCGACGCATACTGCTCGAGGCAGCCGTGGTTACCGCAGCCGCAGGGCTCGGGTTCGTTGTCGCGCATATGCAGATGGCCGATCTCACCGCCGGCGCCGTTCGAACCGTGCACGATTTTCCCGTTTAGGATGATCCCGCCGCCTACACCGGTGCCAAGCGTGACCATCACCAAATTGGAAAAGCCCTTGCCGCCGCCGCGGAACATTTCGCCGAGGGCGGCAACGTTGGCGTCGTTGCCCACAAAAACGGGCAGCTGCAAAAGCGCTTCCATCTTCTGCTTGACATCCGTCGTGCCCCATCCGAGGTTGACGCATTTATGTACGACGCCGTTTTCATCGACCGGCCCGGGCACGCCAATGCCGACGCCGAGCACAGAAGAGAGGGCGATGCCCTTTTCCTCGAGCTTCTTCTGGATGGAGCCGGCAATGTCAGAAAGAATATGCGCGCCATTCTCCGCAAGGTCCGTGGGGATGGACCACTTTTCTACCAACGTGCCGTCGTTCGCAAAAAGCCCCATCTTAATGCTGGTGCCGCCGATATCGACGCCAAAACAAAATTTCTGCATGTCCATGATTCATTTTCTCTCCTTTTTCCTTTTGTGAGCTTACCTATTGAAAAAGCAGCCACCGCCTTGCGGCCCTGCGATTTTCCATCTCTTTTTTCATTTCATGCGGGTTTCGGGCAGGCTTATTTCAGTTCCGCCACCGTCACGCCGCTTTCGCCTTCGCCGTAAACGCCCAGGCGGAACGATTTCACCGCCGGATGGTGCTTTAAATGCTCCTGCACAGCCTTGCGCAGCGCGCCGGTCCCCTTGCCGTGGATGATCGTCACCTGCGTCAAATTGCAGCGCGCGGCGTTGTCCAAAAACAGATCGACGTTCGAAAGGGCTTCTTCAACGGTCTGGCCGCGCAGGTCGAGCGTCGACGGCGCCGCCGCCGAGGAAAACTGCCGCGTGACGGCGCGTGCCCGCCGGCGCTCCTGGCGCCGCTGCTCCGATTCCGGCACAAGCCGCAGGTTCTTTACATCGGTCTGTGTTTTGATGGCGCCGGCCTGCACGAGCACGCGGCTGCCGTCCACGTTTAAAACCGTCGCCTGGCGCCCCAGGTCGAACAGCTCCACCACGTCGCCGGGTTTTAAGGCGCGCGGCAGCGTATAGTCCGTGTGGCGCCGCCGCTGCACCGGGTCAGCGGTATTTTCCAGCTTGCGAAGCCCCGCGTTTAAATGTGCCTTCTGCTGGGCAGAAAGCAGTTTGTTCTTCTGCTTGCGACGCTCTTCGAGCTCGTTTAAGATCGCGTCTGCCTGGCCGCGCGTGCGCGAAACGAGCAGGCTCGCCTGTTCCCGCGCGCGGTCGAGCGCCTTTTGCGCATTCGTCTCAATCTCGGCCTTTTTGGCCTCGGCCTCGACGAGCGCTTTCCGGGCTTCCTCGCGCACGCGCTGTGCTTCGCTGCGCTCCTCGTCGAGCGCGCGGCGCGCATCCTCGAGCTGGCCTACGACGCGTTCAAACTGCGTGTTTTCCGTATTGACAAGCGACTGCGCGCGAGAGACGACCGATTCCGGCATCCCGAGCCGCCGCGAGATCGCAAACGCGTTGCTGCGCCCGGGCACGCCGATGAGCAGCCGGTACGTCGGCTTGAGCGTCGCCACGTCGAATTCACAGCTGCCGTTTTCTACGCCCGGCGTGTCGAGCGCGTACGCTTTCAATTCCGCGTAGTGCGTCGTTGCCGCGATGCGCGCGCCTTTCTGGCGCAATTCCTCGAGGATCGCCGTCGCGAGCGCCGCGCCCTCGACGGGGTCCGTTCCCGCGCCGAGCTCGTCGAGCAGCACGAGGCTCTGGCTGTCGGCGTCCCCTAAAATCGAGATGATGTTCGTCATATGTGCCGAAAACGTCGAGAGGCTCTGTTCAATGCTCTGCTCGTCGCCGATATCTGCGAGCACGCGGTCGAATACCGCGATTTCGCTATTGTCGGAGACGGGAATCAAAAGCCCGCACGCGGTCATCAGCGTCAAAAGGCCGAGCGTTTTGAGCGCGACCGTCTTGCCGCCGGTGTTCGGGCCCGTAATCACGAGCGTGTCGAAATCCTTGCCCAGCCGGATGTCCGTCGCGACGACGCGCTTTGGGTCGATCAGCGGATGGCGCGCACGCTTTAAGTCGATCACGCCGTCCGCGTTGAGCACGGGCAGCGTCGCCTTCATGCGGTAGCCAAGGCTTGCCTTGGCAAAGAGCAGGTCGAGCTTCACCGCGAGTTTCCATCCGCGGATAATCCCCGACGCAAACGAGCCGCATTCGGCGGAGAGTTCCTGCAGAATGCGGTTTATCTCGTCGCGCTCCTCATTTTGCAGCACGCGCACCTCGTTGTTGGCCTCCACCACGGCCATCGGCTCGATAAAAACGGTTGCGCCGCTGCCGGAGGAATCGTGCACCAGGCCCGGCACCTCGCTGCGGTGCTCGCTTTTGACCGGCACGACGAAACGGCCGCCGCGCTGTGTGACGATCGGTTCCTGTAAAAATTTCTGGTAATACGCCGAATGCACCATGCTGTCGAGCTTTTCGCGCACACGCGCTGAGGCCGCGCGGATCTTCCGGCGGATGTTTGCGAGCGTGGGGGAGGCGTTGTCGTTCATCTCCTCCTCACTGTCGATCGCGTTAAAAATCTGTTCTTCCAAGTATTTGTTCGGCTGGATGCCGTCAAAATAATCATCGAGATGGGTCTTTAACCCCGCACTCTTTTCACGCCATGCGACGATGCCGCGCAGCGTGCGCAACACCCCGCCGATGCGCAGAAGTTCCGCCATGTTGAGTGCGCCGCCGGCCTCCGCGCGCCGCAGCGGGTTCGAGACGTCCAAAAGCCCGCCAAATCCCGGTGCGCCGAATTTTGCCAGCAGCGTGTACGCGTCCCACGTCTCATCGAGCAGCGCCTGCACATTCGAAAGGCCCGTCTGCGGCGTCAGCGCACGGGCCGCTTCGGCCGCGGCGGGGCTGGCCGCCTCCTGCGCGAGGCGGTCTAAAATTTTATCCAATTCCAAAGCGGACCAATGCCGTTTTAAATGTTGTTCCATGAAACCTCCCTGGGGATGTCCGGTTTGGGCGGGATGGGCCCGCCGATGCGTTTCTCTTTTAAGTTTCCGTCATTTGATGATAAAAGTCAAGCGTTTTAAAGGAGCGCTCGAGCTGTGCCTGGACAAACCGCTCGCTCGCACGCGCGAGTTCCTTCTGGCTTTCGGGGTTGAGCGTAAAGGCGAATAGTTTTTCGGGCTGGGCGTATACCGTGTGGCGCAGCGCCATCAGGGCGCCCGCGTGCAGCGCCACGCCGCCGGAGCGGTGCAGTTCGGCGCGGCAGCTTTCGCACAAAAGCTCGCCGGCTTCCGGATAAAAGAAAAAGACACCGCCGTCGTAGCGGCGGCAGTGTATGCAGCCAATTAAGTCCGGCATGTACCCCGCGAGGCTCAATCCCCGCATTTCAAACGCGGCTTTGACAACGCTGAGTGGCCGCTGCGGCGCCTTGCACAGTACATGCAGCGCTTTTGCCAGCAGACGCAAAAATTGCCCCGCACCTTCGTTCGGCGGGGCAATGGCGCCTGCCAGTTCGCACAAATACTGTCCCAGAGAAAGCCGCCCCAAGTCTTCACGCAGCGCGAAGAAGATCTCCATCGGCTGCGCCTCCCGCACGAGAAAACTCCCGTCGCGCCGCTCCAACAGGTCAAAGCGCGCGAAAGAAAATGGCTGCGTCGCGCTGACCAAACGGCTCTTTGCGGCGCGTCCGTTGCGGGCAAACGCACGCACAACGCCCGCTTTTTCCGTCAGGATCGTGACCAGCCGGTCACTCTCCCCCACGGGGGAAACCCGCAGTACAATGCCCCGCGTCAGCATCCGTTTGGTTCTCCTCCTTGCCGCTGCGGCACTGCACATAGCGAAGGTAATCCTCTACCCGTCCTGTTTTTACAAAAGAAGCCCAGGCGCTCTGTTCGTCCATCGCGGCGCACTCCTTTCCGGGGCCGGTTGCCCCTTCCTTTTTCAGTATGTGCCGCGGGAAAGGCCGCAATTCGTAGTAAATAATTGAGATATTGACAGATTTCGGCACATTTCATGCGCCGTTTGTGGTAGCCGTGCGCCCGTTACTTGAGCAGGTCGCGCGTGTCGAAGCCAAACGCGCGCAGGGCGTTTTCCTGATTGCGCCAGTTTGGGCGGACCTGGACGTACAGCTGCAGGTTCACTTTCATGCCGTAAAAATGTTCGAGGTCCTCGCGCGCGAGCGTGCCGATCTTTTTGAGCATGCTGCCGCCCCTGCCGATTAAAATTCCCTTGTGGCTTGGCCGCTCACAGAAGATTTCCCCCCGGATGTCGATGCAGGAACCGTCCTCGCGTTCGCGCAGCAGATCCACCACAACGGCGACACCGTGCGGCACTTCCTTTTGCAGCAGGCGCAGAATCTTTTCGCGCACGCATTCGGCCGCGAGTGTGCGTTCGGGCTGGTCGGTCAGGGTGTCGTCGGGGAACAGATGCCCGCCCGGCTGGCCGAGTTTTTTGAGTTCTTCTTTTAAGGCGTCAATGCCGCTGCCCGTTCGGGCGCTGACGGGCACGACGGCCGCAAAATCGTATTTGGCGGCGAGCGCCGTGATTTGGCCGATCAAAGCCGTTTTATACGGCAAAAGGTCGATCTTATTGATGCACAGCACTGCCGGCAGGTGGTCCTCCTTAAAACGCGCGATCAGGCTTTCGTCGGCCGGCGAAATCGGTGTATTGGCCTCTGTCACAAGGATGGCCGCGTCTACACCGGCAACGGATGCCTGCACGCTTTGCACCATGTATTGCCCCAAACGGTCCTTTGGGCGCAGCAAGCCCGGGGTATCCAGGAAAACCAGCTGGTCGGGCCCTTCCGTCAAAACGCCCATAATGCGCGTCCGGGTGGTTTGTGGTTTGCTGCTGACGATCGCGACCTTTTGACCGAGCAGCCGGTTCATCAAAGAGCTTTTGCCAACATTCGGACGGCCTACAATTGCCAAAAAAGCGGTCTTTTGCGCAAGATCCATGTTCCACCTCACTTTGTGGGACCGTAAAAAATTGTGCAGCGGAGAGGGTTCCACGGTGTTTCCGCTGAACAAGGCCGCAGGGGACGTTGGCATCCTGCCGGCCTTTCATGCAGCTTCGAATGGGGAGATTAGGGTGTACCGGAGAAACAAAACGCGCCGTTTTGTGGCAGGCGGGCGTTTTTTCTCTCCGGTACACCCTAAAATCGAGGACAGAATTTCAGCTGCGGCCGCTTTTGTGCCGCAGGCGGGCCAGGCGGTCGCGGATTCCCGGCGGCCCCCACACAACATAGGGCACCGCTGCCGCCGCCGCACACAAAAGCAGCACAAGCACCACCGGGTGCGCCACAAGCCAGAACCAGCCGTTTACGATGCAGCTGGGCCGCCAAAACAGCGCCACCCCGACGCCCGCCGCGAAAATTGCCGTCACCAAAACAGCGCCGGAGGCCAAGTCTTTTACGGCGCGCACGCTTTGGGAAAAGCCTTCAATTAGTGCGTCGCACAAGTCTTCCGCCACGGTGTTAAACAGCTCGGCCCCCATCACGACCCCGCAGGTCAGAAGCAAAAGCCCAAATTCCCCGCGTGTCAGGTCAAAAAACGGCGACATTACAATCGAGAAAAAGGCCGCCACCGTGTGGAAACGCATATTCCGTTCGTTGTTGATGCAGTACAGGATCCCCCGCAGGGCGTACTTCAGGCTTTTTAAAAACCGCACGGCGCACTCCTTCTTTGCAGGGCAGCAGGCTTACTTGAGATCCTCGTTTTCCAGCACATAGCTGCTCGAGCTCGGAAGGCCGAGCTCCGCCATCACGAGCTCTTCCTTTTCGCGCATGCGCACGCGCGCAAGGCCGCCCTCTTCGTGGTTGTAGCCGAGCAGATGCAGCACGCTGTGTGCCGTCAGGTACGCGACCTCGCGCTCTAAGCTGTGGCCGTAACGGCGCGCCTGTTCGACGGCCGTCTCCATCGAGATCACAACGTCACCCAAAATCTTCGCGCCCGTCGTGTGGTCAATGTCGTATACGCCATTTTCACCCATCGGGAAGCTCAAGACATCCGTCGGGGTATCCTTTTGGCGGTACTGTTTGTTGAGCTCCTGGATCTGGTTGTTGTCGACAAACGTCACGCTGATTTCTGCCGAGCCCTGGAATTTCTCCATCGTCAAAACGGCGTTGCAGCAGCGGCGGATCAACATCCGCAGCCCGGTCGGAATCTTAACGGCCTTTTGTTTATTTTCGATGATAACGCGGATCTTGTCCATGATTGTTGCCCTCCTCGTATTTTTCGTAGGCCTTGATGATGTCCTGCACAAGCTTGTGCCGCACCACGTCGCGGCCTGTAAACTGCACCTGCGCGATGTCGTCGATCCCCTGCAGAATCCGCATGACCTGCTTTAAGCCGGAAGCTTTCCCGCGCGGCAGGTCGATCTGGGTGACATCGCCGGTAATGACCATTTTACTGTTGAACCCCAGGCGCGTCAGGAACATTTTCATCTGTTCCTGCGTCGTGTTTTGGGCTTCGTCCAAAATAATGAAGCTGTCGTCGAGCGTGCGCCCGCGCATATACGCCAGCGGCGCGACCTCAATATTCCCGCGCTCGACGTAGCGCTGGTACGTTTCCGCGCCGAGCATATCGAACAGCGCGTCGTATAAGGGGCGCAGGTAGGGATCCACCTTCTGCTGCAGGTCGCCGGGCAGAAAGCCCAGGCTCTCGCCGGCCTCAACGGCCGGGCGCGTCAGGATGATGCGGTTGACCTGCTGCGCGCGAAACGCCGTGACGGCCATCGCGACGGCGAGGTACGTCTTGCCCGTGCCCGCGGGCCCGACGCCGATGGTGATCGTATTTTCGCGGATTGCCGTGCAGTAGCGCTTTTGGCCGAGCGTCTTGGGCTTGACGGGCTTTCCCTTGCTCGTGATGCAGATACAGTCGCCGCCAAGGCTATCGATGCGGTCCTCCGCACCGTCGTTGACGAGCCCGATGCAGTACCGTACGTTCTGCTCGGTCAGCGCTTCACCGCGGTTAATCAGTGTCAGAAGGCTCTGCAGTGCGCGCACGGCCTTTGCCACGTTTTCCGGCTCTCCCGTTACCTTCAGTTCGCTTCCGCGGCCGATGACCGTGACGTTGTACTCGTGTTCGACGAGCTTGATGTTTTCGTCAAAACTGCCGAACAGGGCCACTGCCTGTTCCATCCGGTCAATGTTGATCCGCTGTTCAAACAATCCCATCCCTCATTTATTGGTGAATTTCGCGCACCGCTTTGTGCTCCCAGCGGAAAAGGCTGCTCGGCCATTTCCCGCGTGCGCACAGGGCGGATAGACGCGATTCCTATCTTACTTTTTCTATCATAGCACAAACGGCGGTGAAAGTCACGTAAATGGGCAAAAAAATTTGTAATTTATTCACACAATTGATCCACGGAATTCCGACCTTGCTTTCCCTTCTGACGAGTTTCAAAGGTTTTTGTGCAATCTGCTCATTTTTGCGCTTGAAAAAAAGGAAAAAAGGGCAGAAAACAAAATCCTAGCAGGAAAAGAAAAGCCGCCCGCGATGAAGCGGACGGCAGAAAATAGAAATTTTAGGAAGCCCCAAGAATTCGTTCTGCGTTTTTAACCCGTTCCGGCGCCGGCGGCTCGATGCCGCTCAGCGGATACGGGAGCCCCAAGGCTTCCCATTTCGGCACGCCGAGCGTGTGGTAGGGGAGCACCTCGACGCGCTCGACGTTTGAAAGCGTGTCCAAAAACGCGCGCAGGGCGTGTAAATCCCCGTCAAAATCGGTGCGGGAAGGCACGAGCACGTGGCGCACCCACATGGGTTTCCCGATTTCCGAAAGGAAGCGCGCGAAATCCAGGATGTTCTCATTGGAGCGGCCGGTCAGCGCCCGGTGGCGCGCAGGGTCTATCTCCTTGAGGTCGAGCAGGACGAGGTCCGTGTTTTTGAGCACGGCACGGATTTTCGAGAAAGCCGGCTCTTCGCGGGAAAACGGCGCGCCGGACGTGTCAAGGCACGTGTGGACACCCACGGCCTTCGCCTTTTCGAAGAATTCGGCGAGGAATTCCGGCTGCCAAAGCGGCTCTCCGCCGCTGACCGTGATGCCGCCTTGTGTTCCCCAGTACGGGCGAAAGCGCAGCGCCTTTTCCAGAAGCGCGTCGGCCGAAAGCCGCAGAGGCGCGTCCTCTTTTTTCCATGTGTCGGGGTTGTGGCAGTATTGGCAGCGCATCGGGCATCCCTGCAAAAAGACGACGTACCGCACGCCCGGCCCGTCGACGGAGCCGAAGCTTTCGAGCGAATGGACAAACGCCTGTGGCATAAATTCCTCCTTTGCCGGTGCGGCTCAGACGCGCGCGTGGCACGTGCGGGCAATCACGTCGAGCTGCTGCTCGCGGGTCAGGTCGATGAATTTCACGGCGTAGCCGGAGACGCGGATCGTGAAGTTCGCGTACTCCTCCTTTTCCGGATGCTCCATCGCATCGATGAGCTTTTCGCGGCCGAAGATGTTGACGTTTAAGTGGTGGGCGCCCTGCGTGAAGTACCCGTCGAGCACCTGCACGAGGTGGCGCTTCTGCTCGTCCTCATTGTGGCCGAGCGCGCCGGGGTTGACGGTCTGCGTGTTCGAGATGCCGTCGAGTGCGTACTCGTACGGCAGCTTCGCCACGGAGTTTAACGACGCCAAAAGACCGTTCTGTTCCGCGCCGTAGCTCGGGTTCGCGCCGGGCGACAGCGGCTTGCCGGCCGGGCGGCCGTCGGGCATCGCGCCGGTCGCCTTGCCGTAGACGACGTTCGACGTGATCGTCAAGATCGACGTCGTCGGCTCTGCGTTGCGGTAGGTGTGGTGGGTCTTGATCTTCTTTAAGAAGGTCTTTAACAGCCACACGGCGAGCTCGTCGGCGCGGTCGTCGTCGTTGCCGTATTTCGGGAAATCGCCCTCGACCGCAAAGTCGACGGCCAGGCCGTCCTCATCGCGGATCGGGCGCACCTTCGCGTATTTGATCGCGGAGAGCGAATCGACGACGTGCGAGAAGCCCGCGATGCCCGTTGCGAACGTACGGCGCACGTCCGTGTCGATTAACGCCATCTCGGCGGCCTCGTAGTAGTATTTGTCGTGCATATAATGGATCAGGTTCAGCGTGTTCACATAAAGCCCCGCGAGCCAGTCGAGCATGCGGTCGTACTTTTCCATGACCTCGTCGAAATCGAGCACATCCGCCGTAATCGGCGCATAGGGCGGGCCGACCTGCTCCTTTTTGCGCTCGTCGACGCCGCCGTTGATCGCGTACAGCAGGCACTTCGCGAGGTTTGCGCGCGCGCCGAAGAACTGCATTTCCTTACCCGTCTGCGTCGCGGACACGCAGCAGCAGATCGAGTAGTCATCCTTCCAAACGGGGCGCATGACCTCGTCGTTTTCATATTGGATCGAGCTCGTGCGCACGGAGATCGCCGCGGCGTATTCCTTAAACGCCTCGGGCAGGCGCGGCGAATAGAGCACCGTCAGATTCGGCTCCGGCGCCGGGCCCATGTTTTCGAGCGTGTGCAAAAAGCGGAAGTCGTTTTTCGTGACCATCGACCGGCCGTCCATGCCCATGCCCGCGAGCTCGAGCGTGGCCCACACCGGGTCGCCGGAGTAAAGCTCGTTGTACGACGGGATGCGCGCGAATTTGACCATGCGGAATTTTAAGACGAGGTGGTCAATCAGTTCCTGCGCGTCCGCTTCCGTCAGGCGGCCGTTTTCAAGGTCGCGCTCGAGATAGATATCCAAAAATGTCGAGATGCGCCCGACGCTCATCGCCGCGCCGTTCTGCGTCTTGATTGCGGCCAGATACCCAAAATAGAGCCACTGCACGGCTTCCTGCGCCGTTTCGGCCGGGCGGGAAATGTCGAAACCGTACGCTGCCGCCATGCGCTTCATGCCTTCGAGCGCGTGAATCTGCATCGCGATCTCCTCGCGCAGGCGGATCACATCCTCGGTCATCGTGCCGTCGCCGCAAAGGGAGAGGTCCTCGCGCTTTTTCTCAATTAAGAAATCGATGCCGTAAAGCGCCACGCGGCGGTAGTCGCCGATGATGCGGCCGCGGCCGTATGTGTCCGGAAGGCCGGTGATGATCTTGTTGTGGCGCGCCTTGAGCATCTCGGGCGTGTAGGCGTCAAAGACGGCCTCGTTGTGCGTTTTGTGATACTGCGTGAAGATTTTATGCAGTTCGGGGTCGGGCGTGTAGCCGTACGTCTCACACGCCTCTTCGGCCATGCGGATGCCGCCGAACGGCATGAATGCGCGCTTTAACGGCTTGTCGGTCTGCAGGCCGACGATCTTCTCGAGGTCCTTCGTGTCCTCGCCGATATACGCCGCCGGGTACGCGTCGAGCGTCGAAACGACGTGCGTCTCCATGTCGAGCACGCCGCCTTTTTTGCGCTCTTCCTTCTGCAGCGCCTGCACCTTGTCCCAAAGCGTCTTCGTCGCGTCGGTCGGCCCCGCCAAAAAGCCCTCGTCACCGTCGTAGGGCGTGTAGTTGCACTGGATGAAGTCGCGCACATCGATGTCGTCTCTCCATTTTTCCCCGTGGAATCCCTGCCATGCTTTCGTGAAATCCATCGTATCCTCCTTTTTCGCGTGCCGTGCGGGCGGCGTGGGCAGATTCCCCTGAAAGGCAAAAGTATACAAACAAGGTATAGAATCTTCGTCCAAAACCGCCCGCCTGCCGCACGGTTTGCGCGGCGCCGGCGTTTTCCCGTTCCATTTTCTTTTTGTTGATCACTTGCACCCGCCTGTTCTAGGATGCCCGCCAGTCCGCAAAATAGCAGGATGCAAGGGATGAAAAAAGCCGGCAGCCTGGGTGCTTTCGCCCAGACGGCCGGCTTTTTCCCGCCATACTCCATGTGGTAAACCCCACAGCTCCGTCAGTCATATGGCTTCGTTACTTTTATTATATCGGCGCGCAGGACGGCTGTCAAGCCTCTTCCTGCAAGATATGCAGCGCTTTGAGCGCCTGGCAGACGCGCAAAAAGGCGTCCTCATCCGGGCAATGCAGCGTGTGCAGATGGACGCCGCCCGTCAGGGAGGACAGCGGCGACGCGCGCAGCGAAGAGAGCTTTTCCACGAATGCGTCCACGTCCCGCCGCGAAAAGATGTGCAGCGCCCCCCGCAGCTCGCCGTAGACCGGATGGTCCACCGTGACGTCGAGCACGGCGCAGCCGTTGTCGACGGCCGCGTACAGTTCGGCCCGCAGCGCGTCTTTCCCTGTATGGCAGCACGCAATCGTGCGCAAAAAGCCCGCGCCGAACGGCTTTTGCAACACATAGCCGCGCGGGGTAGCAGCAATGTCGTGCTGGGAAGCGCGCAGGAGCGCGACGTCCCCGACAATGATCTGGCGGCTGACCGCGAACCGTTTCGCGAGCGCTGCCGCGCTGACGGGCGCGTCCGATTGGCGCAGGATATTCAAAATCGCACTGCGGCGTTCACCGGGCTGCATCGAAGGGCTCCTCCTTTTTTAAAATCTTTTTGTTTTTATCCTCACACAGCACGCAAAGGGCGGTTTGCCGCATCCTTAAAGGCTGAATTCTTCCGGGTCATATTTCGGGAGCGGCGGCGGCGTCAGCGGGACACGCAGCAGCGGGTCATAGCGGTATGCCTTACATACGCCCTCTTCCGGGAATGTGCGTCCGCATTGGCAGCCGTCCGGCGTGCTGTGCGCGCAATACTCGCACCGCGGCGGGATGCTGCGGCCGAAGAAAGCGCTTGCCGAGCGTTTCATCAAAGGGTCACCTCCCGGCATGTATTATAGCACGCGTCCGCCGGATTTTCCAGAGCGATTCTTGTCTATCGAGAGCCCCTTTCCGGTCCGCTTTTCCGCCCGGCGGCGCGCCGCGTATCCGGCCGGCAGGCGTTCTTCCAGCAGGCAGACGCCGCACAATAACAGCAGCGCCATGCTTGCGGCGGCGGAAGACGAAAGGGCGGGCACGCTTTTTTGAAGGCTTCCGAGTACCTGTACGGCGTCGCCGGGCAGAAGCGGCGGCGCGGCCCAGTTTGTAAACGGCAGCGTCAGCACGGCGGCCAAACCGCCGTGCAGCGCGCGGCACAGGGCAAAGGTGCGGTACTTTACGGGAAACGAGAGCCCTTCCAAACACTGCAGATGGACACACACGCCGCCCCAGCCGAGCACGAGGGCCAGAAGCCACAGCGGCGCGTGCAGCGCCGACAGCATTTGGCACGACAGCGTCACTTCACTCCCCGCGGCCAGCAGGAATCCCAACGGCCCGAGCGGCAGGCGCGCCAAAACGCCGAGCAGCGCGCTGCACAAAATGACCAGCGCACACATTAAAAGCATGGCGCTGCCGCTTTTGCGCACGGCATGGAGCAGCGCCGCGCCGGCTGGTTCCGCCGCGCTTTGGCGGGCCGAAACAGCTTTTGCGGCAGGCGGCGCACAGCGGCCGAGCAGCAGCCCCAGGAAAAAGCCCGCAAGCAGATGCGTGCTAAGCAGCACGGCTCCCGCGCGCGGGTTCCCCAAAAATCCGCATCCGACGGCGGAATAGAGAAAGGCGGGCCCCGCGTGAACGCAGCAAAACAGCATGCGGGCGGCCTCCTTTTCCGAAAGCAGCCCGGCGGTGTACAGTTCTTCCACCGCGCGGGAGCCGGCCGGATACCCGCCCACCATCCCCAAAAAGAGCGCCGGCACGGCTTCGGCCGGCAGCCGGAACAGCCGCCCAAGCCAGCGGCAGTGGCGGCCGAGCCGCGCGACGGCCCCGCACCGCACGAGGAACGTGGTGAGAAACAGAAACGGAAATAAAGACGGCACCAGCGTCGAAAGGCACGTCGCGATGCCCGCGGCGGCGCCGGCGGCACTCTGCTGAGGAAACAGCAGAAGTCCCGCCGCGCACAGCCCCCCAAAAAGGATCGGCCCGAGATGTTTCATGCAAATCCCTCCCGCCTTTATGCATATGCGGAAAGGCGCGTGAATACGTTTATTCGGAGCAAAAAGGAGGGGAAGCGGCGTGCTGGGATGGGAGGCGCACGGCCTTTTGGCCGAAAACGGCCCGCGCATGGAGCTGGGCGGCCGCCGGGAGGCGACCGTCGACGGCTGCGGCGGCGTGCTCGAATATACCGAAACGGTGGTGCGCATCCGCTACGGGCGCGGGGTGGTGAAGTTTTCCGGAGAACGGCTGCGCCTGCACAGCCTCGCGGCAAAGTCGCTGATTCTTTCCGGTGAAATTCAAAAGATCGAATTCCTGCCGCCGCCGTGACCATTTTGAAACTGCCGCTTTTCGAACTGAACGATAAAGCCGAGGGAAAGGGGGCTGCGGCGGATGCTCGTCCAATGGCTCTTTGGTTGGGTTGCGTGGGAAGTGCAGAACCCTGCCGCGGGGGAGCGGTTTTTGAATTGCTGTGCGCGGGCGCGGCTTTCTTTGTGGGATCTAAAGCCGGGCGAAGGCGGCAAAGGCGTCAGCGGCCGCATGCGGGTGCGCGACTACCGGCACATCCGTCCCCTTGCAAGGAAGGCGGGCGCACGCCTGCGCGCGGGGAAGCGGCGGGGGCTGCCGTTTTTGTGGAACCGCCTGCGGGGGCGGCCGGGGCTGCTCTTTGGCGGCGCGGCGTTTTTTGCGCTCTTGTGCGCGTTTTCGCAGTGCTTTTGGACCGTGGAGGTGACGGGCTGCCGAGCGATCCCGGAGACGGCGCTGCGCGCGGCGCTTGCGGAATTCGGCGTGGCGCCCGGTGCGCCGAAAGCGGCGTTTTCCCCGAACGCCGTGCAGGCGGCCCTGATGCGCCGTTTCCCTCAGCTTGCGTGGGTTACCGTCAACGACCGCGGCTCGGACGCCGATGTGCGCCTTTTGGAAAAGGACGCCGCGCCGCAGGTGTTTGACGACGAGGGCTTTTGCAGCCTGCGCGCCGCGAAAAGCGGGACGGTGGTGGAAATGCACATATGGGCCGGTACACCAACCGTAAAAGTGGGGGAAGGTGTTCTTTTTGGGCAGCTTTTGGTATCCTCGGTGGTGGAAAGCGAGAGCACGGGGGAATGGCGCATGCGCCACGCGGCGGGCCAGGTGATTGCCGAGACCACGCAGGTGCTGCGGGCAGACGTCCCTTTGCAGAAAGAGGTCGCCGTCCCGCAGGGCGAGCCGGTGAAACGGCGGTCCTTGGAGCTTTTCGGCGCGCGGATTCCGCTTTCCTGGCGCTTGGCGCCCGACGGCGCCTATACGGCCCGAGGCGTTCGCACGTCGCTTTCGGTGTATGACCGCTTGCTGCCCGCCGCCGTTTTGGAGGAAACGCTGCAGCCCGTTTCGGTGATCACACAGCCGCGCACGCGGGAGGAGGCGGAAGCCCTCGCACGGGAAGATCTGGCGCGCCAGGAAGCCGCCCTCGGTGCGGGGGTCGAAATTACCGCGCGGGAAGACCGCGTGCGCGTGACGGACGAGGCCGTTACGGTCGAACGCACGCTCACGTGCCGGGAAGACATTGCCTATACCGCGCCGATCGGCTGGGAAACGCCGTAAAGATGTCCCCGCCGCGCAAAAAGGGCCTTTCCCCCTCTTCGGAGGAAAGGCCCTTTTATATGGACTGCTATCGGAGATTGATTCCCGCGGCCGTTTTACAGCGCGCGCACATGATATTTATTTTGAAATTCCTCAGGCGGCATCGACAGCAGCAGGATCATTTCGGCGAGGCTTGCCAAAAACAGGAGGCCGACGATCCATACCGCATACGAGCAGAAGAACAGCGTTGCGAGCAGGTACAGAAGTCCGGCGCCCCACTGCCCGAGGTAGAACTTATGGATGCCGAGGATTCCCAGGAACAGCGCGAGCAGGCCGGCGGCCGTCTTTCCGCGCGCGGGCGCCGCAGCGTCCGGCGTGAAGGTGCCGTCGAACCAGCCGAACAGGCGGTCGGGCTGCCCAAACGGATGCGTTTCCGTATGCCGCGGCGGCGTGTAGGTGCCATAAGACGCCTGCGGCGGGGTCTGGTTCTGGCCGCCGTAAGCGTAATTGCCCTGCGGCGGGGTTTGGTTCTGGCCGCCGTAAGCGTAATTGCCCTGCGGCGGGGTCTGGTTTTGGCCGCCGTAAGCGTAATTGCCCTGCGGCGGGGTCTGGTTCTGGCCGCCGTAAG
>ERZ1643247.525-NODE-525-length-46171-cov-154.920787_pt1 | contig 46171 bp, 32 predicted proteins | sample MGYA00579264_ERZ1643247 | MGnify/ENA primary metagenome ERZ1643247 (study PRJEB29033, sample SAMEA4952262) | chicken gut metagenome | biome: Broiler Chicken; feature: Gastrointestinal Tract; material: Caecum | place: Ireland | collected 2018 | study: Broiler... | reverse complement strand
TGGAAAGCGGCTACACGTCGCTGAATAAAAAGAACGAGGAGCTGTGCGGCGACCGCGTGGAGAGCACCGTTTCGAACGGCTACACCACGCTCGTGCTCGCCGACGGGTTGGGCAGCGGCGTCAAGGCGAATATCCTCTCCACCCTCACCTCGAAAATTCTTTGCACCATGGTCTCCAACGACATCGACATCGAGGAGTGCGTGGAAACGATCATCCAATCGCTGCCCGTGTGCAAGGTGCGCGGCGTGGCGTACTCGACCTTTTCCGTCATTCACATGAACGAACAGGGGAAGGGGTATCTCTTCGAGTTCGACAACCCGCAGGCGATCTGGATCCGCGGCTGCAAGTGCCGCGATTTTCCGCGCGAGGAGATGGATATCCTCGGCAAAACGGTGTACAAAACCGCGCTCGACTTGCAGGCGGGCGACATCGTCGTCGTCATGAGCGACGGTGTTATCCATGCGGGCATCGGCATGACGCTCAACCTCGGCTGGCAGCGCCCCGAAGTCATGGAGTATCTCGACAATAACGTAAAGCCGACGATGAGCGCGCGCGCCGTGGCGTGTCTGCTCGCGGGCGTGTGCAACGACCTGTATCTCGGCACCCCCGGCGACGATACGACGGTCGCCGCCGTCAAAGTGCGCGAAAAATTGAACGTCGATCTGATGATCGGCCCGCCCGTGGATAAGGAGAAAGACGATTTTTACATCTCCCGCTTTCTGGCGGGGGAGGGGAAAAAGGTGGTCTGCGGCGGCACCTCGTCGCAGATCGTGGCGCGGCATCTGAAAACGACGGTGCGCGCCTCTTTCGACTTTCCCGATAAAGACGTGCCGCCCATCGGCTTCATCGACGGCATCGATCTGACGACGGAGGGCGTTCTCACCATGCGGCGGCTGTTGGAACTGTCCGAAAAATATGTAGACGTGCACGATTTAACGCCCAAAACTTTCACCAAAAAGGACGGCGCATCCCTCTTGGCGCAGCTTCTGTTCGAGGAGGCGACGGACGTGCATTTTTATGTGGGGCAGAGCATCAACGCGGCGCATCAGGGACTTCCCATCGACATCACGATGAAGTTGAAGTTGGTCGAAAGCCTCGCCGCGAACCTGAAAAAAATGGGCAAAAACGTTATTATAGATTACGATTAAAACAGTTCACGAAATTTTCGGCGAGCTGTCGCCTGCGAATTTCCGTGATTGTAGGGGAAACCGGAGCGGCTTTCCTTGCATGCACTCCTCTGTCATTTCGAACGGAGGGCGGCGGAAGCCGTGCGGAGCGGAAGGCGAAGCCGCGCGCAGTCGAGAAATCTCTAAAAAAATGCTGTCTTTGATAACGATTGTCGGAATTATCACAGAGATTTCTCCACGCGCGGACGTTCGTCCGCTTGGTCGAAATGACAGGTTGCGGTGACGCGTTCGGGTGATAAGATAAGCACGCGGCGTTTGTCTCCGCGTGAAAAAGACAAACAATGCGGTATTCGCATTTGGGCGAAAGAAAGCATGCGAGTTACTGCCTGTAACGGAAACGGGCGGCGCGCCGGAAAAGAAAATGTATTATGTCTATATTCTTTCCAATCAAAGCAATTCCGTGTTATACGTCGGAATGACGAACGACCTTGAACGCCGCTTGTACGAACATAGGTCGGGCGCGACGGAAGGATTTACAAAAAAGTATCGCGTTCACAAACTCGTTTTTTACGAGGTTTGTTTCGACGTCAGGGACGCGATTGCGCGGGAAAAACAGATAAAAAGATGGTCAAGGCAGAAAAAAATCGATTTAATTTCTTCCTTCAATCGTGAATGGAAGGAGCTATTTACAGAAAGGAAGGATAAATAAAAAGGCAGGTTTCGAGAGATATGGCAGACAACAAGCGTTTATTCGACACTGCGGTGCAAAAACTCAAATACGATGTGTTAAAAGCGGTCATCCGCAACGAGTACGAGCACTGCTACGACAACATTTATATAGACATCCCGAAGGAAATTTCTCCCGGCCCCAAGGCGACGATGCGCTGCTGCATCTACAAGGAGCGCGCCATCGTACAGGAACGAATCAAGCTCGCCCTCGGCGGGGATAAAAAGAATCCCAACGTCGTCGAGGTCATCGATATCGCCTGTGACGAATGCCCCATCGGCGGCATCTTCGTTACGCCCGCCTGCCGCGGCTGCATCGTGCACCGCTGCCAGGAGGTGTGCCCGAAGGACGCCATTCAGATCATCGACCACAAGGCGGTCGTCGACAAGAGCAAGTGTATCGAATGCGGCAAGTGCACCCAGGCCTGCCCGTACGGCGCCATCATCGCGCAGAAGCGCCCGTGCGTCAACTCCTGCAAGGTCAAAGCGATCACCGTCGGCGAGGATAAAAAGGCGGTCATCGACAACGACAAGTGCATCTCCTGCGGCGCCTGCGTGTATCAATGCCCGTTCGGCGCCATCGTCGACAAGTCGCTCGTCATGGACTGCATCGATATTTTGAAAAAGTCGGAAAACAACACCAAATACCATGTGTATGCGGTCATCGCGCCCTCCATCGTCAGCCAGTTCAAGTACGCCAAGATCGAGCAGGTCGTAACGGGCATGCGCAAGCTCGGCTTCCACCAGGTGGTCGAGGCGGCGCTCGGCGCGGATATCACCCTGTACCACGAGGCGGAGGAGTGGAAGGAAAAGGGCACGCTCACCACCTCCTGCTGCCCGTCGTTTGTCATGTTCGTGGAAAAGAATTTCCCCGAACTCGCGAAGTACATTTCGAGCAGCGTTTCGCCCATGGTCGAGGCGGCGATGCTCATCAAGCGCACCGACCCTGCGGGCAAGGTCATCTTTATCGGCCCGTGCGCGAGCAAAAAGCTCGAATTCAAGCTCCCCAAAACGCAGAGCGCCATCGACGGCGTACTGTCCTTTGAGGAATTGCAGGCGTTTTTGGACGCGCGCGATATCGAGGTGGGCGCCTTGGAAGAGACCTCGCTCGACAATGCGTCTTTCTACGGCCGCATTTTCGCCAAGAGCGGCGGCATCGCGCAGGGCGTGGCAGACGTGGCGAAAGAGTACGGCATCGAGGGCATCAAGCCGCTCGCGATGAACGGCATCGACGAGTGCCGCGCTGCGCTCACCAAGCTGAAATTCAACCGCGCGGTCGAAAACTTTTTCGAGGGCATGGCGTGCGACGGCGGGTGCCTGAACGGCCCGCTCTGCCTCACCCACGGCCCGAAGAACGCGATCGACGTGGATAAATACGGCGCATCCGCCAAGGAAAAGACGATCGACAATTCCGTCAAGCTCTACAAACTCAGTTTGGGCGAAAAGGCGGAATAAGCGCCGGCTTTTCGCACAGATGTGCGCGTTTTCGGTGAAAAAGCGAATTTTTTGTAAGATGCAGGCTGTTGCGCCGCGGCACATATGCGCCGCGGCGCAGTTGCTGTGATTTTTAGCCGGAATTGCCGATAAATGCGGCAAAAAACATATGTTTTCGGGCGAAAACAGCGTTTTTGTGCGGGGTTTGTACGGAATGGCCGTTTTTCGGCGGCGGAGCTGTGCGCGGCGTTTTTTCGTCCGATTTGTTTTTTTCCGTTCATGCCGTTGCAATCTTTTTGCGGTTATGGTATAATATACGGGATTTTGATTTCAGGTTTTTGAGAGAGGAGCACGCATGAAGAAGGGTTTCGATAACGATCTGTATGTAAAATTGCAGAGCGAAAAGATTTTGGAGCGCATCAAAAAGTTTGATAACAAGCTGTACCTTGAATTTGGCGGCAAGCTGTTCGACGACCTGCACGCCTGCCGCGTTTTGCCTGGGTTCGTCAGCGACGCAAAGTGCAAAATTTTGTGCACGCTCAAAGATCAATCAGAGATCATCTTCGTCATCAGCGCGGCCGATCTGGAACGCAACAAGATCCGCGCCGACTTCGGCATTCCCTACGGCACCGACGTTCTGCGCCAGATCGATAAGCTGCGCTCCCTCGGACTGAATATGAACAGCGTGGTCGTTACCCAATACCTCGGCCAGCCCGCGGCGGATAAATTTATCAATAAACTCAACAATCACGGGTTGAAAACGTATATCCACCATAAAACGAAAGGGTACCCCACCGAAGTGGATGTCATCGTGTCCGACGAGGGATACGGCGCCAACCCGTACATCGAAACGACAAAGCCGCTCGTCGTCGTAACGGCGCCGGGGCCGGGCAGCGGCAAGCTCGCCACCTGCCTTTGCCAGCTGTATCACGAGTATAAGCGGGGCGTGCGCGCGGGCTATGCGAAGTTTGAAACTTTTCCCATCTGGAACCTGCCGCTGCGCCATCCCGTCAACGTCGCGTATGAGGCAGCCACGGCGGACCTCGGCGATATCAACATGATCGACCCGTATCACCTCGAAACGTACGGCGTGACCACCGTCAATTATAACCGCGATATCGAATGTTTCCCCATCGTGAAATCCATTTTGACGAAGATCACGGGCGACGAGGGCATCTACAATTCGCCCACCGATATGGGCGTGAATATGGCGGGATACGGCATCGTAGACGACGAGGTGTGCCGCGCCGCGGCGCGGCAGGAGATCATCCGCCGCTACTACAAGGCCGCCTGCGATTATAAGACGGGCAACGCCACCGCCGACGCGCTCGAACGGATAAAACTTCTCATCAACGAGAACAAAATTGCGCTCGACGAACGCAAAGTCGTTGCTCCCGCGCTGGAAAAGGCGGAAAGTTCGGGCAGTGCCGCCGTCGCCATCGAATTGGAGAACGGCGGGTTCGTTACCGGAAAATCCAACAAATTGATGACCGCCTGTGCCAGCGCCGTCATCAATGCGGTCAAGGCGCTCTCTAAGATCAGCGACGATATGCTCCTGCTCTCGCCCGTCGTTTTAGCGCCCATCATTCAGTTGAAAAAGGATGTGCTGCGCGAGGATAAGGTCAAACTCGATCTGAACGATGTTCTGACGGCGCTTTCCATCTGCGCGGCGACCAACCCCATCGCGGAAAAGGCGATGAATATGCTCGTGCGGCTGAACGGCTGCGAGGGGCACGGTTCCTGCATCCTGCCCGAAAAGGATCTCTCGGTCATGCGCAAGCTCGGCGTGCATCTCACCTGCGAGCCGGAATTCGGCAGCAAGGACCTGTACGGCTTTTGATATTTGATTGCGGCGCCCCGCGCGGAAAATTTTCGGCGTGCGGTATGCGGGCGCGCCCATTCGTCCATAATCTATGCACCCGCGCGGGCAAAATGCTCTGCGTTCGGGCGCTAAAATTCAGTTTCGGAGGTTGAATGAACACGATCGATTCCGTGACGCTCATCGTCGCGATCGTTCTGGCGGGTTTAGGGCTCGCCCTTGGGTTCGGCAGAACACTCAAATTTTTTACGAAAGGCATTTTCGGCTTTATTTTGTCCGTGTTTGTATGCGTATCGTTCGGCGGCATGATCGCCGGTATCCCCGCCGTGGCGGAGCTTATATCCGGTTTGAACGCCGAATTGGGGCAGGCTTGGAGCTTTTTGGAAACCATCCATTTTGCCACGGTCATCTATTATGTCCTTCTCTTTTTGGCGGTGCAGTTGGTGCGCATCCTCATCGTAAAGGTCATTGCAGGCCTGTTTTCGGCAGAGGTGCTGCCCGTTCGCATCATCAACCGCGTACTCGGCGCCGCGCTGATGGTCGCCGCAGTTCTCCTGCTGTTGCTGCTCGTCTTTGCGATCGTTGCCGTGTTCGGTACGACGCAGGGAGCCATCGATTTTGTGGAGAAGATAGACGGGACATTCCTCGGCACTTTGTATGCCAACAATCCCATCAAATTTATAGCGTAAATGCGGGGCGCGCCGCCCGCGCGGTTTCTTTGCGGCGCAGAGGCACGCTGTTTCGTCGGCGCGCCTTTATTTTTACGGCGGATAAACTACGCAAAGCCGCAGATATGCGCATATGCGCGGCCGCGGCAAGCATATATACAAAGGAGGGTTTTTATGATCTATTTCGGGATAGTTTTGGCGGTCATGTCCGTGGCCGCGTTCGTTTTATACGGCTCCGATAAAGCGAAGGCAAAGCGGGGCGCTTGGCGTATTTCGGAAAAAGTGCTCCTTTCGGTATCCTTTTTCGGCGGGAGCGTCGGCGGCCTTGCGGGTATGCTCCTGTTCCGCCATAAAACGCGCCATTGGTATTTTTGGGCCGTCAACCTTTTGGGGCTTTTCTGGCAAGCGGGCTTGTTCGCTTTTTTGATTTTGCGAGGGATATAAGCAAGAGCGATTGTATTTGAAAAATCAAATAAAAATTATATGCGGAGCCACGCTTTTACAACATGGCTCCGCAAATTTATATATATATATATATATATTTGCAAGCGAACTTTGAGCAATTAAAAACAAATGACGTTTCAAAGAGGAAAGAAACAGCATTTTTTTGCGCGGAAACGAAGTTTTATCGTTTTTAGAAATTTTTCCTTAAAAATTCGCCAATTTTTATACATTTTATGATGATTCTGTGCTATAATTGGAGCGTATCATGAAAAGGCCATGCCTGTCATTTAAAAAAAGTGGGGCGATCGCTCTTTATCCTATGAGGAGCAGTACTGCGTAGGAAATGTCAAGAATACAGGAAAACAAGAAGTATTATTTATTTGAAAATCTGACGGGGAAAGAGGATCATTCCTGCTGTTTTTATTATGATTTAAGAAAGGACGGGATGATCTTTCATTTCGACGTGGAGGATGAAGATATCGTCAGCCCGTTCGCAAAGGACAACGAGGATATTTGGCAGGGCGACGCGGTGGAAATTTTTCTGTCGCCGAACGGAGACAGGCTCCGCTATTTGGAGATTGAAATTTCGCCGTTCGGCATTCGGTTTTGCGGAAAAATATTCAATCATGACGGAAAAACGCCCCTTCTTGAAAAGATACCGCCGAATTTTTCGGCTGAGGCGGTCATATCGGAACGCGGATATACGGTGACGGCCGAACTGCCGTATGCGTCGCTGGAAGGGTATGAGGAAGATAAAATGATCTTCAATGCGTTTCGGCTGGATAAAAAGAGGGACGGAACGCAATTGCTGTATGCCCTGAATCCTACTTTGTGCCGGAGTTTTCATCGGCCCGCGTTTTTTATTTGAGTATGCGATGAATTCTTGAAGCGAAGCCCTCCGTTCGCTCGTTTAAAATACGGGGCAGAGGGTGGAGCTTTTTAAAATATAAATTTTACGGAGAAGGGAGATGGACAAGATCAAATCGCTGGGAGTTATGCTCGATTGTTCGAGGGATGCGGTTTATTCGGTCGAAACGCTGAAAACGTATTTCGATCTGCTTGCGAAAATGGGGTACGATTCCGTGCAGTTGTACACGGAGGATACCTATGAGGCAGAGGGGGAGCCGTACTTCGGCTATCTGCGCGGGAGGTATTCGAAAGCGGAGCTGAAAGAGATAGACGCGGCGGCGAAAGAGCGCGGTTTGGAACTTATACCGTGCATACAGACGCTGGCGCACCTCGGCGGGTTGACGCGTTGGAGAGAGTATTGGGCATCCTGTACGGATACGGGCGATATCCTGCTTGCAGGGGAGGAACGGACATATCGATTGATCGAGCATATGTTCCAAACCTGTGCGGAATGCTTTTCGTCCCGCCGCATCAATATCGGCATGGACGAGGCGCATATGGTAGGATTGGGGAAATATTTGGATATGCACGGTTACAGGAACAGGTTCGATATTTTATCGGAGCACTTGCGCCGCGTCGGAGAAATTGCCGATAAGTACGGGTTCAAGCCGATGATGTGGTCGGATATGTTCTTCCGCTTGGCAAATAAGGGCGAATATTATTGCGCGGGCGGAAATATCCCGCAGGAAGCGATCGATCTCGTTCCGGAAAATATGGAGCTCATCTATTGGGATTATTACAGCCAAGACAAGTCGCATTACGACGGCATGATCAAGGCGCACAAGCAGTTCCGAAACCGGATCGTGTTCGCAGGCGGCGCGCATTCGTGGGAGGGATTTGCGCCGTTCAACCGTTACAGCATTGAAGCCACCCGCGCGGCGATGCGATCCTGCGCGGAAAACGGCGTCGACGATGTGTTTTTCACCTGTTGGAAGGACGATGGGGCGGAGTGCTCGCTCTTTGCGTCCCTTCCCACGCTCTTTTGCGCGGCGGAATTTGCGCGCGGCAATTACGACGATGAAAAGATCGCCGCAAAATTCCGCAAGCTGACGGGGCTGGATATGGATGCCTTTTTTGCGCTGGAAAAGATCAATCTGTGCGAAAGCGCGGGCGAAATAAAAAATCCGTGCAAATATATGCTGTATAACGATATGTTTTTGGGCATATACGACCGCACGGCGATAGGGCACAGCGGGCAGGAATTTGCCGAAGCGCGGCGGTATTTGGAAAGAGGAACGCAAAGCAGGCGGTTCGGGTACATTTTCAAAACGCTCGCATCCCTCTGCGATGTGTTGGAGATCAAATTTACATTGGGCCTGCGCACGCGCGAAGCGTATCGGCCGGGGGATAAGCAAAAATTGCTCGGCCTTGCCCCGGAATACGCGGAATTGGAAAGGCGTGTGCAAAAATTTTATAAGCAGTTCCGCGCGCAATGGGACAGGGAATGCAAGCCGAACGGCTTTGAAAAACATGATATCCGCCTCGGCGGGCTGAAAGCGAGGATCGGGCACTGCCGCGAGATGCTGGAAGAATACTGCGCGGGCAAACGTGCGGACATCTCTCCGCTAAACGAGGATCTGCTCCCTGCCGAAGGGGAAAAAGACGGGTGCTCCGTATTGACCAACAGCTGGCTGCATACGGCAACGATAAAACCGCTCATGTGATCGCGCTTTGGCGGGAGAAAGGCCGAACGCCGCTCCCCGCAAATTCGGCCGCCGCGGCGCCGCGCAAAGACCGCATCCGATAGAAAAACTTGCATGCCCCGGCAAAACTTTGCCGGGGCTTTTTTTGTTTCCGCAAAAAAATTTTGTGAAAATTTAGTTATATGTATTTACAAATCGAGTTTCGTATGATACAATAATTGCAAATTTACGCGGGTAAATTTCAAAAAGCATAGAAAAAGGATGACAACGATTATGGAAGGCTTTGACGTAAAGAACGGCACGTACACGATCGAAGAGCGCGAAAAGGGAAAGGATTGGGGAAATTTTATATTCAACGATCTCTCGTATATCCTGTATGTTTCGCACTTGGGCGACACCAATTCCAAATTTTTGAACAAGGATGCGGTTCAGGTCACGGTAAATCAGGCGCGCAGCAATTTCGTATACCTGCGCGACGAGCGGACAAAGCGGTATTGGGACGTGGCGGGGTTCCCCACGGGGGCGGGCGTGCGGCGCTATAAATGCGTGCACGGGCAAAAGTTTACGGAAATATCCTCCGTCTGCGAGGGGATCGAAATGGCGATCACCTATGCGGTCGCGCCCGAAGATACGTACGAAATATGGCAGGTTCGGCTCAAAAACCGTTCGCGCCGCGCGCGCGATCTGAGCGTGTTCGCGACAACGGTGTTCGATCTCAACGGCTATGCGCAGCCCGTGTATTACAGTTCCATTACTACTTCCGCGACGGAATATCTTCCGGAGGCGAACGCCGTCTATAACGGTTTGCTGAATCCGTACCGCCCGCACGCGCGGTGCAACGGGTTTATCCTCTCCGAGCTCCCCGTTTTTGCCTATGACGGGAACGCCGAAAAGTTTATCGGCACGGCGGGGTCCTTTACACGCCCGCGCGTGCTCGAAGAAGGCCGCGACTGCACCGGGTCGCTTGCGACGGTGCGCGCCCGCGGCGGGATCTTGCAAAGCAAACTCACGTTGCAGGCGGGCGAAGAGCGGGTATTCCATTATCTGATCGGGCTGACGGACGGAAAACAGCAGCTGCTCTCCGCAGCGAAAGAGATGGTCTGCGGGGCGGCGGAAATCGTTTCGCGCGCCCGCAAGGATCTTTCGGGCTATACGCTGCGCACCGAGTGCCCCGTTCCCCGCCTCAACGGCATCATGAATTTTTGGGCGGAAAAGCAAGTGCGCTTCTGTTCGCTCGGAAAAAAGGCGGTGCGCGACAACGCGCAGCTCGGCATGGCGATGCTCAATTACGACGTGAACGGCGCGAAGACGATCATCGACGAGTGCGTTGCGCATCAATATGCGGACGGGCACGCCGTTCTTACCTGGTACCCGTATTTGGAGCAGAATATCTACTCCGATCCTTCCATGTGGCTCATCTTCGCCGTGTGCGATTATATTAAGGAAACGGGCGATTTCGAGTATTTGCAGCGCCGCCTGTCCTATTTGGACGGCGGGGAGGACAGCGTGTACGGCCACCTCCGCCGCGCGGTGGATTGGTTCGAACGCGCCGACAACTACGGCGCGCACGGCCTGCCGCGCATCCATCATGCGGATTGGAACGATGCGCTCAATATCCCTGACGAGCGCGCCGAATCGGTATTCATGGGCATGGGTATTTGTTGGGCGTACGCGGAGCTGGCAGACCTTGCCCGTTATCTGGGCGAAGCGGATTTTGCCGAGTATCTTATGGGCCGCAAGGCGGCTCTCGCGGATATCGTAAACGAAACCGCCTACAACGGCGAATATTACGTCCGCGCCTTCTCGAAATTCGGCGTCGTGGGGGATAAAACGGCGGAACACGGCGGAAAGATCTATATCAATCCGCAGTCTTGGTCTATTTTGGCGGACGTCGTTCCGCAGGAAAGGCTCGCTTCCGTGCTCGCCGCGATCGACGGCATGGAAACGCCGGAGGGCATACCGCTGTGCGCGCCCGCGTACGACCGCTACGACGAAACGGTGGGGCGTATGAGCGGCATGCTTCCGGGCGTATACGAAAACGGCGGCATTTACAACCATGCGGGTTGTTTTAAGGTGATGGCAGACTGCAAGCTGCACCGCGGCGAAAACGCCGTCGGCACCTTCCTGAAAATCGTGCCGGACGGCCCCTCCAATCCGAGCAGCGTAACGACGACGGAGCCCTATGTATTTACAAATTGCTACCTGAAACATCCGTCCGTCGATATGCAGGTCGGTTTTTCGTGGCAGACGGGCACTTCGGCTTGGGGGCTGAAATGCTATTACGAAGGCATTTTGGGGTTGCAGCGCACCTATGCGGGGCTGCGCGTTTCGCCCTCGCTGCCCGCTTCGTGGAAAACGGTGACGGCGGAGCGCGTTTTCCGCGGCGACCGCCTGAAAATCACTTACCATAACGAGGCTCAAAGCGGCAATGTTCGCCTCGTAGCGGACGGGCGCGCCGTGGAAGGGGATGTTTTGCCCGTATTCGGAGACGGCAAAGTGCACGCCGTCGACGTGTATTGCTGAACCCGTGCGGCGCGCCCGCATCGAAGGGCGCGCCGCCCTCTCCCCCTGTTTTTGCATTCTTTTGTGATTTAAAAAAATTTTTTTCGTGAAAATTTTGAGAAAGGTATTGACATTTCGGCAAAAGCAGGTTATAGTATATATGTAGTAACTTACGCGGGTAAATTTATTTTTGGGGGAAATATTTATATTCCCCATTTTAATTCTTAACATTTTACGCGGGTAAATTATCAATTAAAATTGCAACAATTTTCATACGGCAGGTGAGTGAAAAAAGCGATGGTAACGAGAAGAGAGGTCGCGGAACGGGCGGGCGTATCGGTTGCTACGGTATCGAACGTTCTGAATAAAAAGGGGATCGTACAGCCGGAAACGGAAAAGAGAGTGTTCCGTGCGGTGGAGGAATTGGGATATGTGCCGAACGAAACGGCGCGCAACCTGAGCTTGGGGCGTTCCAACCATATAGGCGTCGCTCTGAACGATTTGACCAATCTGTATCACATGGAGGTGGTCAACGGAATCGAACAGCAGGCGTCGGAGAGCGGTTTTCACGTTACCCTCTGCAATATCGATCATGACAACTGCATTCCGGGAAAGCTGGAATTCCTCAACGGCCGCCGTTTCGACGTTCTCGTCAACTTTATGACGATGACGTTCAGCGACAGGATATTGGATATGCTCATGTCCAACGGAACGATGCTCGTCAATTTTCCGAACAGCAACAGCGTACAGTTCCGCCTCGATTCGGAGGGTGCGCTGGAAGAATGCATGGCGATGCTGCACGATTGCGGGCATACGCGCGTCGGATATGTTTCGACGATCGACTCCATGCGTTGGGTCAACGATCCGCGCGGGCTTGTATACCTGAACAATCTGAAAAAGTACGGGTTCGTAAACAACACGGATTATGTGGTATTCAATACTGATTATACGATGTCGTCCTGCCATATCGGGTATGAAAACGGAAAAAAACTTTTTTCCGCCCATCCTGAGATAACGGCGGTATTCGTATCCAACGATATGGCGGCCCTGGGCGTGATAAGGGCGCTCAAAGAGCTGGGGCTTCGCTGCCCGGAAGACGTATCTGTCATCGGATACGACGGGATCGAGATCGGCAGCCTCCTCACACCGTCGCTGACGACCATCGGCTGCGACAACGTTGCATACGGCAGGGAAATAGCGAAACAGGTGATCGACGGCATCGTGAACAAGCGCGACGTGCGCGGGAAATGTTTTTCTTTCCCCGCCCGCGTGATCGAAGGCGAATCGGTGGGGCCCTGCCGCCGTTAAAAATATCTGCAAAATGCGCAGAAAAACAGCATAAAGGCAATTTTTATAAACAAAAAGACAAAAAAAGGTCATGACCTTTTCACTTTCCCATAGGAAAGTGAAAAGCCGTCTAATAGATTTAATTTGGAGGAAATAACATGAAAAAGATCGTATGCGTTTTGTTGGCACTCGTACTCGGCTGTTCGCTCGCACTTTTGAGCGCCTGCACGGGCAGACCGGAAGAGTTGGAAGACCAGACGGCGGACGAGATCGATTTTTCGCAGTTTGACGAAAATACCGAAGCGACGCTGAAAATTTCCATTCAGTCGTACGACAACGAGGAAGCTCTCATTCGTTCGGTTGCGGAAGTATTCAACCAGAAGTATCCCAAAGTTAACATTCAGATCGACCGCATGAGCGGTGAACTTACGTCTACCCTGATGTCCTATTACAATGCGGAAGCATCCGCTCCGGGAACCATGCCGGACATCTGGTTCACCACGTCGTTCAATATGCTCGCGCTCTCGCAGAACGATATCATCCTCAACCTTGACCCGTATCTGGAAGCGGCGACCAATCAGGAGCTGTTCAACGAGGATGATTACGTCGCGGAATATTGGACGCTCGGCAAAAACAACTTCGAAGACGAGCAGCTCATGATTCCGCGCAGTGCCGACCGCGTTGTCGTGCATACCAACGTGGCGAACATTCAGGCCGCACAGGATTGGTGTGACAGCCAAGGGTTCACCGATGCAGATTTTTTGGCGGGTTCCGTCGGTCAGTCGCAGTGGATCACGGACGATTATATTACGGATACCAGCGCAAAGGTTGACCTTATGGGGCGGCTGCAAAACGGCTGGACGTGGGAAGATTTTCTGTATGTTCTCTATTGGGGCCGCCAATATTACGATTCGCTGGGCCAAACGGCTTCCACGGGGCGCTATTTGCTGGACGGGTATCTGAATTGGGAAGCGAACTATAATCCGATTTTTGAAGCGATGGGCGTCACCTATTTCAATGAGGACGGCTCCTTCAATACCGACAGTGAAAATTGGCAGCAGGCGATGGACATGATCAAATTTTTGATCGATGAAGAATTTTCCGCGCCGTTTTCGGGCGGCAGCGCAGGATTTTCGGGCGGGAACGGGTTCTTCCTCGTGCATTCGCAGGCGATGGGCATCACGCTCAGCGGTTTGCAGGCGCTCGATAAATATGAAGGCGTGACCGATTTCAGCGAAGTTTTCAACATCTATACTTTCCCTTTGATCGAGTACAACAACAACCCGAAGATCGGCGCGGGCATTGCGGGGTACAGCATTTACCGCAACAGCCCCGACCGTGAGCTCGCCGTTCTGTTCCTGCTCGACGTGATCAGCGCCGCCGGCCAAACGGCCATGGCAGAAGTGGGCATCAACTATCCTTCCATCCGCACGGATATGCAGAATACGGAAGCTCCTTGGGCGGCAGGGTACGAAGATTATAATATGGAGGCATACATTTGGGGGCTCGACTATACCTGCGCAACCGATTATTTCCTGGCGCACGAGCCCGAATATGCGAGCGATATCATGGAAGCGGTGCAGACGATGATATCTTCTTATTGCGACGGGGATAAAACGCTTGCACAGGTTCTGCAAAATTGTGCGGACGATATCGAATACTATCTGATGTTCTAAAAGGAGCGGCGCAATGAAGTTATTTCGCAATAAAAGCGCCGAGGGAGTTTCTGCGGTTTCGGTGCAAACCGCAGAAACCGCCGGGGAGAGCCTCGTTCAAACCGCCGAGCCGCAGGGGCGGAAAAAGGATAAAATGCCTTTTTGGAAACGCCCCGCCGTGCGCGAGGAAGTCTACGGTTACCTGTTTGCTCTGCCCGTTATTCTCGGCCTGATTATCTTCACGTTCACGCCCGCGGTGCAGGGGTTCGTGTATTCGTTTTTCGATTATAACGGATTCACGGAGATGGAATTTGTCGGGCTGCAAAATTATATCACATTTTTCACGCTCGACCGGGATATGCCGTACCTGTTCGCGAACACTTTCACGTTTGCGATCATCAATGTTCCGCTGTCTCTGGTCCTCGGCTATTTGATCGCGTTGCTCGTAAATACTTCGATGCGGGGCGTACGTGTATTCCGCACGCTGTTCTATCTTCCGTGCGTCATTCCGGGCGTTGCATCGGCATTGCTGTGGCAGGATCTGTTTTCCGTAAACGGCGGTATCATGAACCAGATCCTTTCCAGCCTCGGCCTGCCGCAGGGAACGTTTTTCAGTGAAGCGTCTTCCTCGATGGCGACTTTCATCTGGACGACGACCTGGACGTGCGGCGCCAGCATGGTCATCTGGCTCGCGGCGTTCAAAAACGTGCCCACGCAGCTGTACGAAGCCGCCACGCTCGACGGCGCGAACTTCCCCCAGCGCGTGCTGCACATCACCATCCCGATGAGCACGCCGATGATCTTTTATAACCTCATCCAGGGCATCATCGGCTCGCTGCAAATGTTCAACACGTTCGTCATCGCGTCGGGCACGAGCGGCAAGGGTATCGACAATTCGCTGTATATGTTCGCCGTCAAAATTTATAACACGGCGTTCGTCGGCACGAATACCCGCCTCGGCTATGCTTCCGCGATCGGGTTTATACTGTTCGCGATCATCATTATCCTTACAGCGATCGCGTTCATGACGAACAAGTGGGTGCACTATTCGGAGGACGACTGACATGAAAGACGATACGTTGAAAACCGTTGCCGAATTGCGCAAAAAAAAGCACTCGGTATATTGGTACATTATCCGCGCAATATATCTTGTCGTGCTCGCGATTGCCACCGTGTACTTGCTTTTTCCTTTCCTGTATATGGTCAATCGCTCGCTGATGATCTACGACGACGCGGTGAGCACCAACCCCGTTTACTATTTCCCGCATTCGGGGATCACCTTTGAAAACTATATCACCATGTTCAACAACAGCGCGAGCAACCCGTACGTGCAGCAGGGCTACTCCTACCTGCATTATTTGGGGAACACGCTGAAAATCGCGCTCTTCAACATGATCGCCGTGCCGCTTTCCGGTTCGCTGTGCGCGTACTCGTTTTCGCGTATCCGCTGGCGCAGCAAAAACGTGGTGTTCGCCATCATGCTGGCGTCCGTCATGATCCCCGGCTCGGTGCTTACCGTTCCGCAGTATGTGCTGTTTGCGACGCTGGGCTGGACGGAATCGGCCCTGCCGCTCACCATACCCACGCTGTTCGGCGGCGGCGCAATGAACATATTCCTCATGGTGCAGTTCATGCGCAATATCCCGTACGAGATCGAAAACGCGGCAAAGATCGACGGCGCGAACGTGTTTCAGCGCTACCTGCTCATCACCATACCGCTGTGCATTCCGATCCTTATCTATATCATTATCGGCACGTTCAACGGCGTGTGGGGCGACTTCACCGGCCCGCTGGTCTACCTGAAAGACCGCTCGCAGTGGACGCTCGCCGTGGCGATCTATTATGATTCGACTTCCCTCTCCGAGGGCATGGATCAGCCGAATGTACGCATGGCGATATGCACATTTATTTCCCTCGTTCCCGCGATCATATTCTTCTTCTATCAGAAAACGCTGATCGAGGGCATACAGATGGGCGCAATCAAGGGATAAACAGCTATGGCTGTTGTCTGAATAAAAAATATTTATAGGGAGGATAAACTATGTCTAAGGTAAAAACTTGGATAACTTGGGCTTTGGCGTTCGTGCTTGCGGTATCCGTCATCGGGTTCGTCGCGGCGTTCAATCCCAAAACCGCCTCTGCGGAAGAACAGACGGCAGAAAATACCTATCTGATTCCGCTCAACGGCTATGTTGAAGCGAGAGAAACCATGAATCTTTCTTATAACGCAAACGATTCGGGCGTGTCCGTCTGGTTCACCACGAATTGGGGGCTGGGCAAGGAGAATCTGTGGCAGAACCTCGGCTCGTATGCGGTCAACTGTGACAGCTGGGCTACTGCATCCGGGTCGAATATGTATGAGACGACGGAAGAGGAGATGGTCACGATCCTCGAGGATATCAACGATCATATTCTCATAAACGGCAAAACCATGCTCGAAATCATGCAGGAAGACGATCCCGCCGCGGAGATCACCGCGCACGAGGGCGGCACGGCGTTTTGGCGCGTCATGTTCCATTGGGATGCGAACGGTCACATAGCGCTCCGTTTTCATACCGACCAGGGCGTGAAGTATAACGAAATCGAAACGTTTACGATCAAAGCGGGGTTCCAGTGGTATGATCGCTACGGCAATAAATTGGGTGCCCCGACCGACCGCGATTATACGCTGTACAACGACCAGACGAACAACCAGTTCGTGTGGCAGCTCAAACAGACCACGGAAGGCGAAATCGATTCGACCGCGGTGGTGCTTGCTTCCGAACCGACAAAGATGACTTACTACAAAGGCGATACGTTCGACCCGACGGGCATCTCCTTCGATGTCGTGTATGAGGATACCGACGCGAACGGCGCCAATATCACCGAAACGCTGACCGCGGACGATATCGTTGTCGGCACCTATGATTTCACCGGCGACGAGGGCGGCACGGTCACCGTTCCCATCTACGTCAACGGATACGTCTATAACCTCGAAGTCAATTATTCGCCCATTCAGATCGATACGGCCAAACTCGACCAGATCGAGATCGACGGGCTCGCCGATTCGTATACGCTGGAAACGAGCATTTCCGGCCTCACGCTGAACAATGTGCCGTATACCGACGGAACGACGGGAAACAACATTGCGCTTACGGCGGAGAATATCAACGCCCCCGTCGTGTATGTGGGCGAATGCACCGGCTATATCACCTATCTGAACGCGACGATCGAGTTTACCTACAACGTCGTGAACAATGAAACGATCCCCATCACGCTGGAAATCGATTCCTCCAATTACCCCATCTTCCAGGCCACGGTCAACAACCGCCTCGGCTTTAAGGTGACCATTCCCGGTTCCTCCGTATCGAGAAAAGCGATCGAAAACGTGCAGATGGCTACATGGATCAACCAGGACGGCGAAGAAGTTTCCATCGGCGACTTCATCTATATCAACGGCGTAAGCTATACCCAGCTCGCTTCCGAATACAAGGTGCGCAAAATTCTTGCCTATGGCGATACGCTTTTGATCGATGTATATACGAGCACAAGCGAAGTGACCGAAGATGAGATCCCCGCCGAGTATATCGGTGAAGACGGCATGCCGATCGGCTACCTCACCTATGACACCATTTACACCATCGAGCTGAAAGAAGGCTTTACCTATGTAACGGCGGACGCCGATTCGTGGGGCTTGGGCACTTCGGAGGAAGACAGCAAAAATTACTATCCCGTTCCGGGCGGCTATTTGACGAACAGCGTTTTGCTCGTACGCTACCCCGCAACGAGCTCGCTGACGCGCTGGATGCGCCCGCTCGCGACGACGGATTACACCTCGGTCGACGCGATGGTGACCGCGGTGCTCGGCCTTGCGGAAACGCCCGAAGATTACACCCGCAGCAACCTCGACGCACTGTTTGAAAACGTGACCGACGACGCGGCCGTTATCACTTCGCCCGGCATCACCGAGTTCGAAGTGGGCGACGATTACGACGCGGAAGGTTTGGAAGTTACCGTCAAATACCTCGACGGCGGCACGGAAGTTATGACCTTCAACAGCGCGGCGATCCAAGGCTTCGACAGTGAAGAAGCGGGAACGTGCGACTGCTATGTGACCGTAAACAACATTCAGGTTCATTTCACGGTGACCATCAAGGAAGCTACGAGCGGCGGCGATACCGGCGGAGACGATAACACCGGCGGAGACAACACCGGCGATGACAGCACCGGCGGCGGGTGCAGTTCGAGCGCGCTCGGCATAGGGATCGGCGCGGCGGTGCTTTCGGTAACGGCGGCAGCGGCGGCGGTCGTCCTGATCCGTAAAAAGAGAGCTTAAAGAAAAGGCGCGGCAACGCGCATAGGGGAAAAAGACGTCGGCCCTGCGCCCCGTACAGGGGCGCGGGGCCGATTTTCTCAAATAATTTCAACAGGAGGACGGAATGAGAAGCGGAGCGAAAAAATACGCGCGCCTTATATCAATTCTCATCGCATTTATTATGGCAATCAGTTTGATCGGCTGCTCATCGGGAGGCGTTACGCTCGACGAGAGCGACAAGGCGGACGATACCCGCGAATTGAACGAGTTTGAATATACGGCGCTCAATGTCGGCGCTACCGACGATTACAACCGCTCGTTTACGGCGGCCGATGCGGAGAATACAAAGCGTTATGTAGGCATCTTTTTCTTTCTTACGCTCGGATACCACACCAACCATTCGGGCATCTATGATATTTCCAAAATAACCGATTACGGCGAAAATATCGACGCATTTTTTGTCAATTCGGAGGAATCTCCCGTCGGAGCGGCGCATTTTTGGGGCGAGCCGATTTGGGGATATTACCGTTCCGACGACCCGTGGGTGATCACCAAACAGGTGGAAATGCTCACGATGGCAGGGCTGGATTTTATCGCCCTCGACGTATCCAACATGGTCATCTATGAAAATACGGTGGATACCCTGCTCGAAATCTTGCTGCAATTCCAACAGCAGGGGTGGGACGTGCCGCAGGTTTGGTTCTATTGCAACCAGCAGAGCGCCGAAGCGATGGACGACAAGGACGTGATCAAGCAGATTTACGAGCGTTGGTATACGCAGGGAAAGTATGATTCCCTGTGGTTCGCGCCCAACGGCAAGCCTATCATCACGCAGGGTTGGAACACCACTTGGGATGAAAGCGACTCGCTGGAAAAGGAGATCTCCGAAACGTTTGAATTCCGTCTGCGGCAGTGGCCGACGGAAGATTTCAACGAAAACGGGATCCCGTGGATGGAATTTACTTATCCGCAGCCCGTACACAACGGCTGGATGAACGTATCCGTCGCGCAGCATTCGCAGACGGTCGCGTTCAGCGATACCGACAAAAATTGGGGCAGGGGATACAATTTCGAAACGAAAGTGAACGACCACGAGCACTTCCGCGAGGGCATTAATTTCGATCAGCAGTGGGAAACGGTGTACGACGCGGGCGACGACGTGCAGTATGTATTCATCACCGGCTGGAACGAGTGGGTCGCGGAAAAGATGATCTTTAACGGACGCATTCAGACGGTCGACCAGTTCAACGAGGAATATTCCCGCGACATCGAGCCGTGCAAGAACGGGTTCGGCGACAACGTGTATATGCAGATGATCCAAAACATCCGCAAATGGAAATATTCCACGCCCGTGACCTATAAAAATCCGTCCGTCACCATCGACGTCGCCTCTTTCGACGAATCGCAGTGGGATAACGTGAAAACGGTATACCGCGATTTCGAAGGGGATGCGATCTCCCGCGATTGGTATTCGTTTGACGGCTCGTTCTCTTACATCGATACCACCAACCGCAACGATATCGTGCGCGTAAGCGTGTGCCGCGATACGGAATATCTCTATTTCCGCGTGGAAACCAAGGACGCGATCACCGAGCGGGAAGCGGACGATACCAAGTGGATGAATATCATGATCAAGACCTCCGACGACAGTTCTGCGGGGATCTTCGGGTATGAATACTTCATCAACCGCGAAATTTCCGGCAACACGACGAGCGTTCAGCGCTATAACGGTTCCGATTACGTCGATGTCGGCACGGGCGACGTGTATGTGTCGGGCAATGTGATGCAGGTGCGGGTACGCCTTTCCGATCTCGGACTGAATGTAAACAATTATTCCATCGAATTCAAAGTAACGGACAATATCCGCCGCGTAAACGATGTACTCTCCTATTATTCGACGGGCGATTCCGCGCCGATCGGGAGAATGGGGTATGTGTTCGGTTACGAGGAGGAAGAATGAACAGATTTTTGAAGTGTGCGGCGGCGCTGTCGGTTGCGGCGGCGCTCTCCGCGGGCTGCTTTGCGGCGTGCTCCGATTCCCCTTCGGAGCCGGAGATCGAGCGGGTAGACGATACGCGCACGCTCACCGATAACGAATATACCCTGCTCAACCTTTCGGGCACCGACGCGCTGGGCAGAACGTTTACAAGCGCCGATGCGGAGGATACGCAAAAGTATGTGGGAATGTTTTTCTATCTCACGCTCGGCTATCATTCCAACCACTTCGGCATCTACGACGTGACCGAAATTACCAAAAACGGCGAGGATATGGACGCTTTTTACAGCTCCAACGATACTTCGTCTCCCGTCGGAGCGGCGCATTTTTGGGGCGAACCCGTTTGGGGATATTACCGTTCGGACGACGAGTGGGTGATCCGCAAACAGATCGAAATGCTTACCATGGCGGGTATCGATTTCCTGTGCTTCGATACGACCAACGGCGTGCTGTATCTGGATACGGTGGATATCATTCTCCGCGTGCTCCGCGAGTATAAGGATGCGGGCTGGGATGTGCCGCAGTTCATGTTCTATATCGCCGCCAACGACAAAGAGTGCATCCAAACGGTGTACGAGCGCTATTATTCCGACGATACCTATGCCGACCTGTGGTTCGCGCCGGGCGATAAACCCATCATCACGCAGATGTATTCCACCACGTGGGACGAAACGGACGCAACGGAAAAGGCGATCTCCGAATTTTTCGAGTTCCGCTACCGCCAGTGGCCGACCGACAGCTTTTTGCGGCAGGGATGGTCATGGATGGAGTTTGAGTACCCGCAGCCGATCCACACGGATATGGTCAACGTTTCCGCCGCGCAGCATACGAGCCTGCGTTTTTCCGATACGACGGACAACCGCGGCAAGGGATTCGACATTTCCACGATGCAGAACGATTCCTCCAAAGTGGCGGAGGGCGCAAACTACGAATCGCAGTGGGAGCGCGTGCTCACGGGCGAAAACAACGATATGATCGATTACGTGCTCATCACGCAGTGGAACGAGTGGGTCGCCGAAAAATTTTGGGATGAATCTACGGGCGAAGCGTATATGGTAGACGGGTTCAACGCCGAATATAACCGCGACCTCGAACCCTCGCGCAACAGCGGCTACGGCGATAACTACTATATGCAGACGATACAAAATATCCGCGAGTGGAAGTACAGCGATCCGGTACATTACAATTATGTAGCGTCGACCATCGACGTAACTTCGTTCAATGCGGATGCGTGGGAAAATGCGAGCACGTACCTTGATTTTACGGGGGAGTGCATCGAGCGCGACCATGCCGCATTCGACGGTTCGTTCAACTATATCGATACCAGCAACCGCAACGACATCGCGTCCGTATCGGTGACGCATGACGGCGAATATGTGTATTTCCGCGTGGAAACGCTGGGCGATATCACGGCATACGAGAGCGGAGACGACGGCTGGATGAACATATTCATAAAGACGAACAGCGGATGGAGCAACAGTTTCATGGGCTATCAGTACGCGATCAACCGCAGCGTAAACGGGAACGAAACGAGCGTGAGCCGGTACACTTCGGGCGGAACGTGGGAAGAAGTGGGCACGGGCGACGTGTACGTATCGGGCAATGTGATGCAGGTGCGGGTGCGTCTGGCCGATCTGGGCATGAGCGCGAGCGATTATTACATGGAGTTCAAGGTCACCGATAATATCCAAAGCGAGAGCGATCCGCTGTCATTCTTCTCGACGGGCGATGCTGCGCCCATCGGCAGGCTGTCCTATACATATGGCTATTGAGCGGTGCGATTTGCGTAAAATTTAAATTCAAGGAGGAAGGATGAAAAAAATCTTAAAGTGTGCGGCGGCGCTGTCGGTTGCGGCGGCGCTCTCCGCGGGCTGTTTTGCGGCGTGCTCCGATTCCCCTTCGGAGCCGGAGATTGAGCGGGTAGACGATACGCGCACGCTCACCGATAACGAGTACACCGTGCTCAATCTTTCCGGCACCGACGCTTTGGGCAGAACGTTCACCACGGCCGATTCGGAAAACGGCGAGCTATACGTGGGGATGTTCTATTTCCTGTGGCTGGGGCAGCACGGGAGCGAGATGAACGGCATCTACGACGTGACGGATATCACCGAAAACGGGGAGAACATGGACGCTTTTTATTATACAAACAGCGAAGAGTCTCCCCTCAACAAGTATCACTTTTGGGGCGAACCCGTTTGGGGATATTATCAGTCGGACGACGAGTGGGCGATCCGCAAACAGGTGGAGATGCTCACGATGGCGGGCATCGATTATCTGTTCTTCGATACGACCAACGGTCCGCTGTACGACAACGTGACCGCCGTTCTGTTCGAAGTGCTGCAGGAGTATTACGACGCGGGCTGGGATGTACCGAAAATCATGTACTATGTCGCCAGCGGGGATAAGGAAAATATCATTACCCTGTACGAAAACTTCTATTCGCAGGGCAAGTACGAGGACCTGTGGTTCATGCCCGACGGCAAGCCCATCATCACGGTCATGAATTCAACCACGTGGAGCGAGACGGACGCGACCGAAAAGGCGATCTCCGAGTTCTTTGATTTCCGCTATCGTCAGTGGCCGACGGAGGGCTTTTTGCGCGAGGGTTGGCCCTGGATCGAGTTTGAGTACCCGCAGCCGATCCATACCGATGTTGTCAACGTTTCCGCCGCGCAGCATACGTCGGTAAAGATGAGCGAAACGACCGCCAACCGCGGCAAGGGATTCGATATAACGACGATGCAGAACGACTCCTCCAAGGTGGCGGAGGGCTCGAACTACGAATCGCAGTGGGAGCGCGTGCTCACGGGTGAAAACAACGATATGATCCGTTTCGTAAACGTGACCGGCTGGAACGAGTGGGTCGCCCTCAAATTGGATGACGCGGCCGAACGCTACTTCATGGTCGATCAGTTCAACGAGGAATATTCCCGCGATCTGGAACCGGTAAAGGGCGAGAGCGGCGATAACTACTATATGCAGACGATACAGAATATCCGCGAGTGGAAGTACAGCGATCCGGTGCATTACAACTATGCGACGTCTGCGATCGACGTAACTTCGTTCAATGCGGATGCGTGGGAAAATGCGAGCACGTACCTTGATTTTACGGGGGAGTGCATCGAGCGCGACCATGCCGCATTCGACGGTTCGTTCAACTATATCGATACCAGCAACCGCAACGACATCGCGTCCGTATCGGTGACGCATGACGGCGAATATGTGTATTTCCGCGTGGAAACGCTGGGCGATATCACGGCATACGAGAGCGGAGACGACGGCTGGATGAACATATTCATAAAGACGAACAGCGGATGGAGCAACAGTTTCATGGGCTATCAGTACGCGATCAACCGCAGCGTAAACGGGAACGAAACGAGCGTGAGCCGGTACACTTCGGGCGGAACGTGGGAAGAAGTGGGCACGGGCGACGTGTACGTATCGGGCAATGTGATGCAGGTGCGGGTGCGTCTGGCCGATCTGGGCATGAGCGCGAGCGATTATTACATGGAGTTCAAGGTCACCGACAATATCCAAAAAGAGAGCAATTTCCTGTCCTTTTATTCGACGGGCGATGCTGCGCCCATCGGCAGGCTGTCCTATACATATGGTTATTGAGCGGCGGCGCGGCGTTGAATTCAGGGCGTTTTTGAAGATAGGAAACTGTAAGATGCGGGAAAACGGCTCCGAAAATCTTGTAATATAGGCTAGTTTTGTGATATAATAGAAAAAAACGGGATAATTGGAGGAATTTATGCAGGCAACATTGCGAAATATTGACCGTTTGGTCAGAGAATATATATTGCCGAAGCGCATCGTTCTCATTGAGGGCGATGTGCAGGGCGCGGAGCTGTTGCTCAGCGCTGCGGCGCAGCAAGTGGGTCTGGGCGAACAGAAAGCTGCTCGCCTGCGGGGGAAATGCCGCATCGTGTTCGATTTCGGGCAGGAACTGCGGGGCGGGCTTCGCGTCGTTGCGGGGCGCGGTACGGGAGGAATGCCCGTGCGCCTTCGCTTGGGCGAATCGGTGGGGGAGTGCCTGTCCGACATCGGGCAGAAAGGCAGCACGAACGATCACGCTCTGCGCGATATAACGCTGCCCCTCCCCATATTGTCTGACCAGCAGTTCTTTGACAGCGGATTTCGCTTTGCCTGCATCGAATTTTCGGATGAGCGGACGGATATCTGCCTGCAAGCGGTCAACGCCGTTTCGGTGTTCAGCGGCCGCGAGCAGGTCGGGTCGTTCGTGTGTTCAGACGCCCTGATCAACCGCATCTTTTCGGTGGCGGCGCACACGGTGAAACTTTGTTCTTCCGACTACATATGGGACGGGGTCAAGCGCGACCGCCTCGTTTGGGTGGGCGATCTGTATCCCGAAATCACGTCCTTTCTTACATTGTTTGCCGACGATGGGTGTGTGTCTCGCTCGCTCGATTTCGTCAAGGCGGAAACGCCGCTGCCCCGTTGGATGAACGATTTCCCCATGTACAGCATGTGGTGGATCATCATATTGGAAGAATATTACCGCATGACGGGCAATGCCGAATATGTTTTGGAACAGCGTGCGTATTACGAAAAATTGATACGGCAGATCGATGCGTGCGTCGCGGAAAGCGGGGATTTCGATTTCGGCATGAATTTTGTCGATTGGCCCACGCACGGGCATACAGACGAGCCTGAGGGGGTGCGCAGCCTGTGCAAGCTGTGCGCCCGCAGCGGCATACAGCTGGAAAAACTGTACGGTATTCATACCGGCTGTGCGGAAAATATTTTGGAAAAACTCTCCCGCAAGGGCGCGGAAGTTACGGAAAAGAAGCAGATCGTCGCCCTGAAATATCTTTCGGGCACGCCGCTGAGCGAGGGAGAGCGCCGTATCCTCACCGAGGGCGGGGCAAAGGGCTTTTCCACCTTTATGAGTTGCTTTTTGCTTACGGCGCTGAGCGATCTCGGCGGGGAAGACATGGCTCTCGCCGCTCTGCGGGAGTATTACGGGGGGATGCTCGCCATGGGCGCAACCTCCTTTTGGGAAGATTTTGATGTGGAATGGCTCCAACGGGCGGTATGCCCGATCGATCGCCTTGCACTTCCGGGAGAAACGGATATTCACGGCGATTTCGGCAAATTTTGCTACATCGGCTATCGTCACAGCCTGTGCCACGGCTGGTCGGCGGGCGTCATTCCGTTTTTGATCAAGCGTATCCTCGGCGTGACCGTCGAAGAGGCGGGATATAAAAAGGTACGCATCGCTCCGCGGTTGGGCGGGCTGGAATACGCGAAAGCGGAAATTCCCACCCCCTACGGAATATTGCGCGTCGATTGCAGGAGAGAGAATGGAAAAACGGTCGTAAAGGCGGAAGCGCCTGCGGGCGTCGAAGTGCAGATCGCGGAAAACTGAAAAAAGAATTGTTCTGAAAGGGAACGGCGGCGGGTCCCCGCGCTATGCGGCAGCCTGCCGGGAACTCGTTCTGCCGCATAGCGGCCTGTCGGCGGGGATACAAACCCCGCCTTTTCTCTCCCCGTTGAACGGGATCGCGCCCCCCTTTCGGCGGTATGGATAACCGAAAACAGAAATCCGAATTTGTAAGAAAAACGGGGAATCAATTTTGAAAAATTTTATATCGATTTGTTGTACGGCAGTCATATTTTTGATATGCTTTGGTGTTGTGTACCCTTATATCGGCACTTTTGCCGAAGGTGATGAAACTTCCGGCTATATAAACAACGTTCAGTGCATACGGGAGATAAATACGGGCGAAGAGCTTTCTTCCCTCGCCTCATCGGATACCGATATCGCCATCGTGCGGGTGAACGGCGGCGGCACTCTTTCCCTCGGCGCGGAAACGGCTCCGTTCGACGCGCAGGATTTCGGCGGCGCGGTGCCCGCGTTTTATGTGGATGACGAGGCTTCCGCCGCCGCGGCAGCGTCGCTCATAGCGGAACAATCTCCCTATGCATTTGTTGTGTCCGGCAGCGCCGCGCTGGTACGGCAGGTGCGCGAACGGTGCAATACGGCGGGCGGCATCGTCGATTTCCGCGGCAGAGAACTGTCTGCACTCAATATGCGGAACGAGGTCAATGAAAATCTCGCTAAATCGGCGCTCGTTGCGGCGGGGCAGCTGAATGCGGAGGATGTGCAGCTCTTGAAAAAGCTGTTTGTCAACGTCTATACGGCGGCGGATAGCGAGGAAGAATGCATCCGCGCGCTCGCCTGCGGGGCAGACGGCGTGCTTTGCCCCGATGCGGAGCTTCTTTCCGAAGCCCTATGCAAAGGGGCGGAAACGGGTATTTACGCGCCGCGCCCGTTCGTAGTATCTCACCGCGGCAGTTCGCAGGCAACGCGGCAGGGGCGCGCGTATTATGAAAACACCGTCGCCGCGGCACGCGCCGCTTACGACGCCTATCATCCCGATTTTGTCGAGATAGACCTGTATCTTTCGGCGGACGGATACGTCGTCATCAGCCACGACGCCACGCTCGACCGCATGACCACGGGTACGGGCAGTATCGAATCGATGACCCTCGCGCAGATCCGGCAATACAAGGTGGACGGCGGGCTGGGAGAATCGGCGGAGTATCTCGACGAGATCGCCGTACTTGACGATTATTTCGAGGAGTTTCAAAACGACGGGCTCATGTTCCTTTTGGAGATCAAGTCCGCCAAAACGGAGTGCGTTGATGCTGCTCTCGCGCTGATAAAAAAATACGGCATGGAAGGCCGCGTCAACTTTATTTCGTTTGACCGCGCGCAGCTCGCCTATGCCCAAAGCGCGGAACCGTCCATATCGGTCAGCTACCTTACCAACGGCAGCGAATACGACACCGTGTCGGATTCTTTCGCGGCAGAGGTGCTGTCCGAAGTCAATCCGCTCAATGCATCGCTTTCCCCGAATTGGGAGAGCATGGATGCGGCGGGGGTGCGCGTGCTCAATCGATACGGCGTCAAGGTCAATGCCTGGACGCTGAACATGGAGGCCGCCTTTTTCCGTGAAATCCGCGGGATCGGCTACGCAAGCTACACCACCGATTATTGCGGTTGGATGGAAAAACATCCGTATTCGATCGATGTACCGGGCGAAATCGTCGTCGCGCCGGGCGAATCGGTCGATATAGAGGCGCAGCTGCAATCGTGGAGCGGAAAAACGGAGGAGGTTTCCCTTTCCGTGTACTACGTTTCCGACGGCTTAACGTTGGCCGACGGGAAGATAACGGCTGGAGAAGCCGAAGGCAGGGAAACTGTCGTATTGCTGTACGAGGGGGAGCATGTATTCGGTTCTGTCCGCCCCGATCGATGTCGTTATCCGCGCGGGCGGCGGAGAAAGCGAGGTGCCGGCGGGCGGATGTGCCGGCTCGGCTTCCGGCGGGGCTTTGGCATTCGCGGCGGTATTACTGTCGGCCGCGGCGCCGGCAGCCGCCCTTTTGCGCAAAAAGAAAAATCGCTGACGTGGCGTTGGACCGGTAGAACATCGTATGGATGAAAATCATAGATGTTCCTGTACATTTTATTAAGACAATGTTCAAAGAGCCGTATTTGCGTTTTTTATTGCGCCCATATTAGTATGGTTGAGGATCTCGCCGTTCCGTGGTGAGATCCTCATTTTCATTGCAGGGAAAAAGAGGTGCGTTTAAGAAAAAGGAGGATAAACAGGGAATAAGCGGAAAAAATTTACGCATACTTTTGTTAAAATATCCGCGCCGAAGGGGAAAGCGGCGGGATCAAAGGGAGGTTAAAATGAAAGCAACGGGAATAGTGAGAAGAATAGACGAGCTCGGAAGGGTAGTGATTCCCAAAGAGATACGCCGCACCTTGCGCATCAAGGACGGCGATCCGCTCGAAATTTTTACGGACAGAGACGAGCTCATGCTCAAAAAATATTCGCCCATCGCCACGCTTGAAAAGTTTTCGGAGGGCACGACCAAATCGTTGGGCGATCTCAGCGGCTGCCTTGCCATTATCTGCGATACAGACGAAATTTTGTATGCGTCGGGCGAGGGCCGCAAGGAGTTTGCCAAAAAGCACGTTTCGCGGCAACTCGAAAATATCATGAAGGACAGGCGCAGCTACGTCGCCAATCTCGCGGAGGGCGGCGATATCGTTCCGCTTACGGACGACGCGGGCATGAACGTAACGGCGCAGATCATCGTGCCTATCGTATCCGGCGGAGATTGCCTCGGCGCGGTATCGCTCCTTTCTTCCGAAGAGGGCGCGCGCATGGAGAGCGGCACGATCAAGCTGTGCAGGCTCACCGCCGATATTTTGGCAAATCAGTTCGATTGAGCGCATTTTTGCAAAAAATCGCCGTTTTTGCGTCAATTTCGCGTAAAAAAGTTAAATTGTTCGATTGCGTAAAAAAGGGGCGCGCCGCAGGCGCGCCCCGCATTATCGGGGAAGTTTCATGAAATTATCGCTCATATCTGCCGCTCGGAGCGCGATTATTGCTCCGTTCGTCCGCGGGCATAGGCTTTGCGTATCGCCCGTGCGGTGTAGAAGATCGTCGCGGCGGCCAAAAGGAGCGCGAGGACATATCCGATCAGATACACGGGGTAGGGCACGGTTTCCCACAGCTTTTCTACGAAGTCAGACATGGAAATGGGCACATAGGGGCTTAAGTAGAACATATTGAACCCCTCCTCCGCATACTGCGGAAGCGAAAGATTCAGCCCAACGGCGATGCAAACGCAAATCAAAAACACGATCGAACCGCCGCACAGGTCGGAAAATTTCATGCCGATGGTACCGCCGCTCCATTGCAATACGCCGAGCAGCACGAGGCAGATATGCCAAGCCATGGTATGCAGGTCTATGAACAGCACATCGATGAACACGGTGGAGGGGACAAGCATAACGGCAATGCCGCCGATCATGCCGAATGTACCGAGGTAACAGCACAGCGCCTGCCGCACACGCCCTTGGGGGCAGAACAAAAGCGCGATGCACGCATACAGCGGGGTGGAGCACAGCTGAAAGGGGAAAGTGTACCACGGATAGTCCCAATAAATCCCGTTTTCGTCCGCGTGCAGGCCGATGAGCACCTGTTTGAAAAGTTCGATAACGAGCAAAAAAATACCGATCCCCGCCGTCAGGCGGCGGACGGTGCGCGGATTTTTTCGCAGCCTTTTCCCGAATGCGAACAGGAGCGCCGTACACAGTGCAAGCACGCCCAAACAGCACAGGTGGTACGTTCCCCACGGCAGCGGCGTTTTGATTTTTGTTTCGAAAAAGAGAATGATCTCTTCCATGCGTACTCCTCTCGCATCTTCGCGAATTTCCCATATTATACCATCAATATTTGCTTTTTGCAAACCTTTTATGCGGACAGCCGGTAAAAGGGGCTACATATGAAAGCGCAGAGTTTTATCAAGGGCGCCGCCGTGATTTCGATCGGCGGCATTATCGCAAAAATTTTGGGCGCATGCTACCGCATCCCGCTTACAAACTTTCTCGGCGGCGAGGGGATGGGCGTGTATCAGATGGTTTTTCCGCTGTACACGCTCCTTCTCACCGTTTCCGCCACGGGGATCCCTTCCGGCCTTGCCCGTTTGGTTTCGCATGCCGAGGCGCAGGGGAAAAGTTCGCGTGCTATCCTGAAAAAGTCTCTGCGGCTCTTTTCTCTGGCGGGGTTGGCGGGCAGCACCGTCATGTTTTTGCTCGCCGTGCCCATGAGCGCCGCGCAGGGCGAGCCGGGCGCCGTTTCCGCCTATCATATGCTGGCGCCCAGCGTCTTTTTCGTGTCCGTGCTCTCCTGTTTCCGCGGGTGGTTCCAAGGGCGGAACAACTTTGTGCCCACCGCCGTTTCCGAGATCGTGGAGCAGGCGGTCAAAATCGCGTTCGGCCTCTTTTTTGCGTACACGTACCGCGAAAATATCGAACGCGCCGTCGCCTATACGCTTTTGTCGGTCACGCTGAGCGAATTGGCTGCCTGCGCGCTCATGCTCGCCGTCGTCCCGCGCGAGCGCAAACCGCTCTATCCCCGGCGCGATCTGCCGCGCGCCGGTACTCTTTTGCGCATTACGGTGCCCGTCACCGTCGCCGCGGGGATTTTGCCCCTTTCCAATATTATAGACAGCATCCTTATCGTCAATATCATCGGGCGGTATGCGGACAACGCGACCGTCCTGTACGGCCTGTATTCGGGCGGTGCCGCAACGCTCATCAACCTGCCCGTATCCGTCTGCTACGGGCTCGCCGCCGCAAGCGTTCCCGCCGTGGCCGCCCTGTACGCGAAGGGGAAGGTATCGCAGGCGGAGGAGCGCATCGCATTCGCGCTCAAATGCACCCTGTTTTTGGCCCTGCCCGCGGCGGCGTTTTTGTTTTTGTTCCCCGCGCAGGTCTCCTCCTTTATCTTCCGCTCCCTGCCGGCGGAGGAGGGGGAGCAGCTCGCGGCGCTGGTGCGCGCGCTCGCGTTCGGCGCCGTGCTGCTCTCCGCGGTGCAAACGCTCTCCGCCTGCCTTACGGGGCGGGGGAAACCGAAGATCGCCGCCCTCTCGATGGGCATATCCGTCGCGGTCAAGCTCGCGCTGGAAGCGGTGCTGCTGCAATTCCCGCAAATTTCCATCCGCGGCGCGGCATATGCCTCCATTGCCTGCTATTCGGTTGCACTTATTTTCAATTTGGTATATAGTATAAGGGAACGAAAAAACCGTCTGCGCCTGTACGGCGACGCGCTGAAATTTTCTTTGATGTCGGCGCTCGCGGTGGCGGCGGCGTATCCGCTGCGCGCGCATGTGCTCGCGGCGGGGGCGATCGCCGTTGCCGTGTATATCGCCTGCGCCGTACTCGGCAGAGCGTTTTCGGGCGAAGAACTGCAATTCACAAGGAGAAAAAAACATGATAACGGTCGTCGGATTGGGGTGTAGCCCCGAAGATTTGACACAGAGCGGCCGCCGCGCCATACTATCGGGCGCGCGCGTGATCCTGCGCACGGGCGAAACGCCCGCGGCGGAGGGGGTACGCGCGCTCGGCGTGCCCTTCGAAACGCTCGACGCGCTGTACGAAAAGAGCCGGAATTTCGATACCCTCAACAAAAAACTCACCGCGGCGGTGCTCGATGCGGCCAAGGAGGGCGACGTGGTGTACTGCGTGGACGGGAGCGTCAGCGACGACGTGTCTGCACAAACGGTGTTACATAAAAGCAGGTCGGCGCGGGCGGTGGCGGGCGTTTCCAAGGCGGACGCCGCGTTTGCCGCGGCGCGGCTGGGTTCGCGCGGCAGGTCGGCGTGTTCCGCCTATTCCCTGCCCGAAGAGCGGCCGCTGCTGCCGCTGTGCATATACGATGCGGACTGCGACCTCATCGCCGGCGACGCGAAATTGAAGCTGTGCGAGTGGTACGGCGACGAGGCGCCCGCCTGTTTCGTGCGCGGCGGCAGCGCGAAGAAAATAAAGCTGTACGAGGCGGACAGGCAGGGCGAATACGATTCTACTTGCTGCATCGTGATCGATGAGATCCCGCTGTTGCAGAGAACGCGGTTCGATTACGGCGATCTGCTCGCGATCCTGCGCCTTTTACGCGCACCGAACGGGTGCCCGTGGGACAGGGCGCAGACGCACGAGAGCATCCGCGCGAACATGATCGAGGAGGCGTACGAGCTCGTCGACGCCATCGACTGTAAGGATGACGATAAGATATGCGAGGAAACGGGCGACGTGCTGATGCAGGGCGCGTTCCACTCCGTTCTGGCGGAGGAACGCGGCGCGTTTTCCCCCGACGATGTGCTCAGCGGCGTGTGTTCCAAGCTGATCTTCCGCCATTCGCACATTTTCGGGCAGGACAAGGCGGAAAGCGAGGAGGGCGCGCTCTCCGTGTGGGACAAAAATAAATTGGCGGAAAAGGGGCAGAAAACCGCCTCCGATTCGGTGCGCGATGTGCCCAAAACCTTCCCTGCGGCGATGCGCGCGCAAAAGGCGGCCAAGCGCGCCGCCAAGTACGGCTACGATTTCAAGGACGCCGCGGAGGCGGCGGAAAAGGTACAGGAGGAACTCTCCGAATTGCTCGAAGCGATCGGGGAGGGGGATAAGGCGCACGTCTTTGAAGAGGCGGGCGATCTCCTCTTTTCGGCGGTCAACGTGGGCAGGCTCGCGGGGGCAGACTGCGAGGAGAGCCTGCGCGCGAGCACGCAGAAGTTCATCGACCGCTTTTGCCTGACGGAGGAACTTATTCTGGCGGACGGAAAGCGCATGGAAGAGCTTTCCTCCGACGAGCTGTGGGAGTATTACGCGCGGGCGAAGGAGGCGTATGGCAGGAGGAAATAAGCCGGTGCATAGCCTGAAAATCGGAGACGTGTGCCTGAAAAACAACCTTTTCTGCGCGCCGCTCGCGGGGTATACCGATTTTGCTTTCCGCAAATTGTGCTACTCTTTCGGCGCGGGGCTGTGCTTTACCGAAATGGTCAGCGCCAAGGGTTTGAAGTACAACAACGAGGCCACGCGCAAACTTTTGTACAGAGGCGAGGGCGAACCGCAGACGGCGGCGCAGCTGTTCGGCGGCGATCCCGCGATCATGCGCGCCGCGTGCGAGAGCGAGGATCTGAAAGATTTCCGCATCATCGACATCAACATGGGCTGCCCCGTGCCGAAAGTGTACAAAAACGGCGAGGGGAGCGCCCTGCTCGCGGATATGCCGCGCGCGGAGAAGATCATCTCCGAATGCAAGAAGAGCGGCAAACTCATCTTTGTAAAATTCCGCATCGGTTTGGAGCGCGGAAAGCCGTTCGCCGCGGAGTTTGCCAAGCTGTGCGCGGGCGCGGGGGCAGATCTTATCACGGTGCACGGCCGCACGCGCGATATGTATTACGCGGGCGAGCCGGACTTTGCGCAGATCGCCGCCGCAAAGAACGCCGTTTCCATCCCCGTGATCGCCAACGGCGGCATATTCACGCGGGAAGACGCGCTCGCCATGCTCGATAAAACGGGCGCGGACGGCGTGATGGTCGCGCGCGCGGCGATGTACGATCCGCATGTGTTCGCGGAGATCTTGGGCGAAGGGCGCGAGTGGGACAGGCAGGGTGCGATCCGCGCGCAGATCGCCGACATGCTGCCCTTTTACGGGGAAAAGTTCACGCTTGTGCAGATGCGCAAGATGGCATCTTTTTATACGCGCGGTATGCGCGGCAGCGCAAGCTACCGCGCAAAGCTGTTCGCCTGCGAGAGTTTGCAGGAACTTTCCTCCCTCCTGTCCGAAATATTTTCGGACGGGGAATTGTGAAAAATCGCGCTTTTTACTATAAAAAGCGCCCGCGCCGTTTGACAACGGCGCGGCGGAAATGGTAAACTTAAAAAGATGTATCTGAGCGGAGTCAATTTACAAAATCCGGGGATAGACGGATATAAAAAAATGACGCGGCGGTATGCGGGGCGGCAGAAAGACCGGTTTTGGGAGATCGATTTTCTGCGCGGGCTGTGCGTGTCGCTGATGATCATCGACCACCTCATGTTCTGCCTGTACGACATTCTGCCCTTTGTGAACGAAATGTTCGGCACGAACCTCTTTGCGGGCGCGGAACAGGTAGGGCGGTGGTATTGGACGTGGGATCTGCGCATTCTCGTGCGGCAGGTCGTCATTACCACGTTCTTCATGCTCTGCGGCGTGAGCTGTACGCTCACCCGCGGCAATTTTCGCCGCGGGATCCTTTTGGCGATCGTTGCGGCGGGCATCACGGCGGTCACGTCGGTCGTCGAAAACGATTTCGGCCTGCAGGGCGCGACCGTCCTGTTCGGCGTCATCCACATGATCGCCGCGGGCGTATTTTTATATGCGTTTGTCGACAATGCGGCCGTCGCCGTCGGCGATGCGCTCGGCAACGGCAAGATATCCCGCATCGCGCGCGATGCTCTCCGCTTTCTGCCCGCGCTCGTCGGCATCGGATTTTTGATCTATTATTTTACGCAGTGCTCCTATGTCACGTACGAAAACGGGATTTGGACCATCCACGAAACGGTCCGTTCTCTGGGCGATGTGGAAAAGGATAAATTCCTCTCCATTTTCGTCTATATAGACCCGAACGAATTCAATTTCGGGCGCTATTCGGGCGATTATTTCCCGATTTTGCCGTTTGCGGCGCTCATTCTCGTGGGCGGCGCGCTCGGCAGGCTCATCTACCATACGCGCGCAAAGTACGCGCTCTCGCGGCTTGACGGCGCGTGGAACAGCGGCATATGCTTTATCGGCAGGCACGCGGCGTTCATCTACGTCGCGCACATGGTCGTCATTCCCGTTTTGCTCTTTGTCGGGGCGTGGATATCCTCCCTCTTTTGAAAATTTTACGAAGGTTTTTCCCTGTCAATGGATACGTTTTCGGAAACCTGCTCCATGTATGAGGCGGCAAAACTGAATATTTCGCGCAGCAAGATCGAGCCCGCCGTTTCCTTTTACGGAAAAGAGTACTCGTTCGGGCAGGTATTTTCGCTCATCGATACGCTTGCGGATAACCTTTCCGCAGAATTCGGCATAGGAAAGGGGAGCGCCGTTACGCTGTGCGTGCCCAATTCGCCGGCGGCGGTGTTCGCCTTTTACGCGGCGAACAAGCTGGGCGCGGCGGTCAACCTCGTGCATCCCTTTCTTCCGCCCGAAAAGCTGAAAGAGAGCGCGGAAAAGTCGAACAGCAAACTCATCGTGGTGTACGACCTGTATCCCTGCGAGGGGTTCGAGTTCGGCGTGCCCCTGCTCGTGAGCGACAGCGCCGCGTACATGGGCGCGGGTGCGAAACTGTATTACCGCCTCACGCAAAAACGGAAGGCGCGCGGTATTTCCTTCGAAAAATATCTGAAAGAACGGGGAAACCCGCACGTCGGCGCCGCACAATTCGGCGCGCGGGAGGCGGCGGTATATCTCGCGAGCGGCGGCACGGCGGGCGAGCCGAAAACCATTGCCCATTGCAACGCCGTGTGCAACAACCTGTGCGCAAAGGCGCAGGAGTTTTTGGGCGAACCGCTCGAACATTACACCGCCCTGTACAATGTTTTGCCCATTTTTCACGGCTACGGGCTGTGCATCAACATGCATATGTGCATGATCATGCGCCGCACCAATGTCATGTGCCTCAAATTCGATGCGAAACGCAGCGCCAAAGAGATCGTAAAGAGCGGCGCCAATATCCTCACGGGCGTGCCCACCATGTATCTCAAACTGCTGGGCTCGCGCGCCTTTACGCGGGGCGATCTGTCCAATTTGAAGGATATCTGGGTAGGGGGAGACAGCGTTTCTCCCCGCCTGATCGAACAGTTCAACGCCGTTTTGGAGCGGCAGGGCGCGAGCGCGCGCATCTTTGCCGGTTACGGTTTGACTGAAACGGCGGGCGTGTGCATCGTGAACACCCGCGCGCGCAACCGTGCGGGCTCGGTCGGCTATCCGCTCTCCGGCACCGAGATCGGGATCTATAAAGACGGCGTTCGGCAAAGCGCGGGGCAGGTCGGGGAAATCTATCTGCACAGCGAACAGTTCATGCTCGGATACTTGGGGGAGGATGCCTCTCCCTTTGTAGAGGCGGACGGCAAAACGTGGCTCGCCACGGGCGACTGCGGCTATGTCGACGAAGACGGTTTTTTATATTTCAAACAGCGGCTGAAAAACGTGCTGAAAGTGAGCGGCGTGCCCGTGTACCCTTCCGAGATCGAGGAGGCGGCGGGGCAGGCGAAAGGGGTGGCAAAGTGCTGCGCCGTCGGCGTGCCGGACCCCGTTAAAGGGCAGCGCGTGCGGCTGTATGTCGAGCCCGCCGCGGGTACCGATACGGCCGCGTGCGAGCGGGAAATATTGGATATTTGCCGCCGCAGGCTCATCGGTTATGCCGTGCCCAAGGAGATCGTGTTCAGAAAAAAACTTGCCGTCAGCATCATCGGCAAGATCGACCGCAAAAAATTGGATGAAGAAATTTCGCAGGAAAGTGCCCGCTGACGCGCGGCGCTTTTCTTTGATTTTACGGAAAAATCCGCAAAATCCGCGTTTTGCGGAAAAATTTGCGCTTCGGGATTTTGCTTTTATGGAAATTTGAATTTTTTCAGGGAATTTGCGCGGATATTGACAAACGTGCCCGAATATGATACAATACAGATAACGTTCACCAAACGGCCGCGGCCGTTTTCTTTTCGGGAGAAAAGAAAACGCGATTTTTGCGGCAGGCGGCGAGGGGAGAGAGGATATGTATTGCAAATTTTGCGGAAAAGAGATTCCTGCCGAGGCGCGTTTTTGCCCGCATTGCGGGCGCGAACAGGCGAGCGAGGCCAACGGCCCGCAAGCGGCGGAGCCGGGCGCACCGGGGCAGAACGGCAACAGCGGGTACGGCGCTCCCCCGAACAACGTGTACGGGACGTCCAATAACGGGTACGGTGCGCCGCCGAACGTACCGCCGTATTATCCGCCTTACCGCGCAGATACGGCGGGCGGCGGGTGGATCGCGCTCGGCTTTTTCTTCCCGCTCGTGGGGCTAATCCTGTTCCTCGTATGGCAGACGGAATTGCCCAACCGCGCGAAAGCGTGCGGAAAAGGTGCGATCATCGGCGTCATCGTCGCCGTGGCTCTGTGGGTGCTCGCGTTTATTCTTTTGCTTTGCATGACCGCAATTTTTGCGAGCATAGGCTACGGGTACAGTACCGGGGCGGCCGTTTGTGCGGCTTTCCGGCTGTTATAAAATCACTTTTAGGGAGGATATGAAAGGATGTTCTGCAAATATTGCGGAAAAGAGATCTCGGACGAAGCGCAGTTCTGTCCGCACTGCGGGCGCGCGCTGTCCGACGGCGCCGAAAATGCGGCGCAGGATGAAGGCGGGCAGGCTGCTGCGGGAGAGCGGCAAAACTACGCGAACAATCAGGCACCGAACGGCGCGCAGGGGTATAATGCTCCGCCTCCGTATCCGCAGGCATACCAAAATCCTGCCGATGCGCGGAGCGGCGGATTTGCGGCGCTCGGGTTTTTCTTCCCGCTCGTGGGGCTCATCCTGTTTTTGGTCTGGAAAGATACGATGCCCCTCCGCTCGAAATCGTGCGGCAAGGGCGCGCTCATCGGCGTCATCGTTTGGTTTGTGGTCGGTATCGTATTCGGGATCATCGCGGGGATCGTAGGGGCGGCTCTGATGCAGGATTACGTTGCGGCGGCGCTTTTCACTTTGGTTTAACGTTTGAAACAAGAGCATAGGATATACAGGCGGCGGAGCGGGAAATGGAGTCGACCGGACGTTGTGCAAAATTCAACGTGCGGTTGGCCGATTCAACGTTTTGTCGCTTGCTTTATGCCCCTGTTGCCGCGAAAGGATCGTACAAATAAAATGTAACAGGGGGTATATTTATTGTAAAACAGATAGGTGCGGCGCCGTAATCGCGATTACGGCGCCGCACCTATCTGTTTTTGTTTTATTCGGCGATGAGCCTTTCCGCCCCGGCGCGGATGGCATAAAACAGCCGAAACGTTGCCGGCTCCCCGGTGATTTTCGCGCTTATCGTGCGCGGGGAACGGGCTTGCCGCACGCTATGGCCTCCAAAGCGCGCAAAACGCCGTTTTCGGCATTGGAGGGGACGATAACGGCTTTTGGAAATTGCTCTTTCAGGCGCGGGTAGGCGTTTTCGGGCAGATAGGGGTGCGCACAGGCGCACAGCAGCTCGCAGTCGTTCATATGGTCGCCGAACGCCGCGCACTCGTCGGAGGTGAGCGCGAATTTTTCCTGTATGAACTGCATCGCGTTGCCCTTGTTCGCCGTTTTTTCGCTCACGTCCAGCCAATTTCCGCCCGAAAGGGTAAGCCGCAGATCGGATAGACGGGCGGGCAGGGCTTGCAGGCAATTTGTTTCCGGCCCCCGCTCGTCGTAAATGGAAACTTTGCATACGGGTTCGTGCTCCGCCGTTTCGTATAAATCGCGCCGTTTGTTGGAGATATACGATGCCTGCACATACTGCACAAACGGCTGTCTGTATTCCGAAAAATAGGCGCATTGCGGCGTGCAGAGGAGCGGATATGCGCCCTCGACGGACAATACTGCGTCCAGCACGCGCAAAACCTGTTCCTTTGGCAGAGATTCTATGTGCAGCGCTTCGCTGCCGCGGGCGACGATTGCGCCGTTTTCTGCAATAAACAGGGTTTTATCCGCAACGGGGCGGAACATGGCCTGCAATGCGACCAGTTGCCTTCCGCTCGCCACGCAAAAGAGGATCCCGCGTTCGTGCAGTTTGTTTATCGTTTCGAAAGTTCCCGCAGGGAGATTCCCCGCGGGATCGAGAAGTGTTCCGTCCAAATCGGTTGCAATCAGTTTGATCATAGGTATCGTTTCGAATGCCGCAGGGGCAAAGGGTGTGCAGCCGAGACCTGTACGGTCACAGCAGCGGTGCGAAGATGCGCAAAACGGAACGGTAAATGAGGCTCGGCAATCCCACTTTGATCTCTTTTTCCGTCACGAGTTTGCTCTTTTCGCAAGTTTCGAGATAGTCTTTATGCAACTGTTCGCTCATGGTTTCGTCGAAGAACATCGCGTTGCACTCGCAATGCAGGTAAAAACTGCGGAAATCCATGTTGGTCGTGCCGATGATGCAGCATTTACCGTCGCTCACGATGCTCTTGGCGTGGATAAACCCCGGCGTGTAACGGTATATTTTTATCCCCTCCCTTACGAGCTGGGAATAGAAGGCTTTCGTCAGAGCGAAAACGTATTTTTTGTCGGGTATTTCGGGAACGGTGATGCGCACGTCCACGCCTGAGCGCGCCGCCGTGATGAGCGCCCGTTTCATCTCCCCGTCGATGATCAGGTAGGGAGTGTTGATATATACATATTTGCGCGCGCGGTAGATGATTTTCAGGTACAAGTCTTCGCACAGGTTGTGCTGGCCGTTCTGCGCGCTGTCGTCGAATGGCGTATCGCTGAACGGAATGCACAGCCTGTTGCCGGCGGGTGCGTCGGTCAGAAATTTTCGGTAATCGTCGGTATCGGGCTTTCCTTTCAGCGTCCAAAGCTGCAAAAACATGGCAGTGAAGTTTTGTACCGCCCGCCCGCGTATCATTACGCCCGTATCCTTCCAATGCCCGTAGGGGTGCGTTTCGTTGACATACTCGTCCGCGAGGTTTATGCCTCCCGTAAAGGCGGTCAGCCCGTCGATGACGGCGATCTTGCGGTGGGTGCGGTTGTTTTGCGCAACGTCGAGCACGGGGCGGAAACGGTTGAAACACATACACTGTATGCCCGTTTTTTCCAGCTGCTGTTCGTAATCGGAGGGCACTTTGAACATGGAGCCGATATCGTCGTAGATGACGCGCACGTCCACGCCCGCCGCCGCTTTTTCCTGCAAAATTTCCAGCACGCTGCCCCAAAATTTGCCGAGAGCAATGATAAAATACTCCAAAAAAATGAATTTTTCCGCCTTTTTCAGCTCTTCGAGCAGGCGTTCGGCGTATTTTTCGCCGCAGGGGAAATATTCCGCATCGGTAAAGTCGGCGGCGGGGAGCAGGCTCTCGTGGCTGACATAGGCGGCGCATTGTTCGGCAAATTCGCCCTTTGCGCGGTATTTTTCCATGACGGAGAGGTCTTGCGCGTACAGGCAGTCTACCCCGCGCAGGTGCGTCATGAGTTTTTTCAGCTTTCGCCGCGGCGTCTGTTTTCGGCGCAGTGCGAGATACAGTATGCTCCCGATGAGCGGCAGCAGCAGAACGGGTACGATCCACGCGATCTTATATTCCGCATTGATGTCCGAATTGATGATGAACAGCGTGATCACGATATCGATGACCGCGAAGACTATCGACGCGATCTGCGTGAGGTTGAACACATACGATGCTCCGATGATGAGCGCGGGCAGGAGCGCGAGTTCGACCAGGAGCAAAAGGCAAACGAGCAAAAATTTGCTCGTCAAAAGTTTCAATAATTTTCTGGATCTCATGCAAACCCTCCGCGCACATTACGACAGCATATTGATGATGCAGCACTGCGCGCGTTCGCCGGACTCCGCTGTTTTTGCTCCTTCGGCAAATATTTTATCGAGGCGTGCGGCGGGAAGTTTTTGGATCTGCAGCGGCGCGAGATTGACCGCTTTGTTTACGAGCAGGTTGATCGCCGCGGCGATCCCCGTGCGGTCGTTCGCGACGGACGTGATCGTGAGCCGTTTGTCCAATGCCGTTTTCAGCTGCGCGCTGATTTCCGGGAACCCGTAGCCTGTATAGACGACGATGCCTTCCGTCGCCGTGATGCCGAAGGGCAGGTCGGGGGAAAGCCCGCACAGGCTGCAATAAACGCTGCCCGACGCCATTCTTCCGCCCGTGATGCGCACGATGTTTTCCTGCATGGTCTCGTCCGCTTTAACGGTGTAATACACGCCGCACTGCGCCGCAACGGCGAGTTTTTCTTCATCCGAGTCGATGAGTATGGGCACTGCCTGGTGATAGATGAGCAGCTGCGAGAGGATGTTCCCGATCTCGCCCGCTCCCAAAACGGCGATGTGCATACCTTTGGAAACGTTCAGTTTGCCGATGACCGCCTCGCATACGGAAACGATGCCGATGAACAGCGCCTCGTCGTCCGATACGGAGGAGGGCAGGGGAGACAGATCGCTCTCGTCTGCGACCACGAAGTCGCGCAGGAATCCGTCGCAGTTCACACCCGCTATTTTGCATTCGGTGCAGTCTTCGGGATCGCCGCGCCGGCAGGCCTCGCACCCGCCGCAGGGGAGCACGTCGTGGAAATACACGCGCGTATTTTTTTCCACGGCGGTGCATCCGGCACCCGCCTCTCCGACGATGCCGACGGCGAACCGCCCCGGCACCACGGGGTATTTCGGCTTGGGATAGCCGAGATAGGCGGCAAGCTCCGTGCCCGTGAACAGCGCCTGCGTGACCTTCACTTTTGCCTGCGTTTCGGCAGTGATGTTGTCCGGTCTTTCCTCCGCCGCTAAAACCTTGGGGGAAAGAATTTTCCAGATTTTCATAGAACTCCTCTTTGAAAAATGATCCGCGTGCCGCCGTTTTTTGCGGCAGGGCACACTTATAAGTATTGTCAATTATAGAACAATATTGCCGAATTTGCAAGTAAATATCGCACAAAAAAGACTTTTTGCCTGCAAAGGCGGGGCGGGGATATCCCGCCGGTTTCCGCGCGGGGTGCGGCGCGCCGCCAAAACGGAGACGCCCGTATTCCTTTCTGCAAAAAAATTTTTCTCCGACAAATTTGCAAAGCGGGGGTATTTCTGTTTGACTTGCCCGCCGAAATAGTATATAATAAGTCAGCATCTTGATAAAGAAAGTACGCATAGAGAGGTGAAAGTATGAAACCCGATATACATCCCGATTATCATGAGGTAACGGTGACGTGCGCTTGCGGGGCTACCTTCAAGACCGGCACGACCAAAAAGGGCGACACCATCAAAGTGGATATTTGCAGCAAATGTCATCCTTTCTTCACCGGTAGGCAGAAACTCGTAGATACAGGCGGCCGAGTCGATAAGTTCAAAAAAAGATACGGAATTTAGTGTATGTGTTTCAGCTCCGAGTGTTTACTTGGGGCTGATTTTCTTTTTTTGCCCCCGAACTTCCCCGTTCGGCGCGGGAATTTTATCCAAAACGGAGTGGAAACGCACTGTATGAGCGAAAAGAAAGGTAACCCGAACAGCGAAAGCAAAGGCAAAAACAAGCGGGAAAAACGCACCTATATCGGCGGGCAGGCGGTGCTCGAAGGGGTGATGATGCGCGGCAAAACGGCGTATGCCACCGCCGTACGCGACCCTGAGGGGCGCATTCAGGTGGAGAGCCGCCGGCTGAACCCGTCCAAGGGAATGCGGCGCGTCGCCAAAATACCCATCGTGCGCGGCGTGGTCAATTTTGTGTCTTCCCTCGTTACCGGCTCGAAGATCCTCATGCGCAGCGCCGAAGTGTACGGCGACGAGGGGGAACCCTCCCGCTTTGAAAAGTGGTGCGAGGAAAAACTGCACATAAACGTTATGTCCGCCGTGTCGTTCATCGCAACGCTTTTGGGCATCGTGCTGGCGGTGGGGCTGTTCATCGCCCTCCCCATGTGGCTGGCGGGCGTGTTCCTGCCGGATATGGGCGCGGGCGATATCGGCTATAACCTCACGCAGGGAGCCCTGCGGCTGGCTATCTTTATTTTATACATCGTCGCCATCACGGTGATGAAGGATATCCGCCGCGTGTTCATGTACCACGGCGCCGAGCATAAGACCATCACCTGTTTTGAAAAGGGAATGGAGCTCACGCCCGAAAACGCGAAACAATGTTCCCGCATCCACGACCGCTGCGGCACCACTTTCCTCTTTTTGGTCGTCGCGGTCAGTATCATCGTGTTTTCCGTGATCAACTGGGTGTGCGACGAATATCTCCATTTTTATAATTACAGCGACGTTATCAATTATTTTATTCAGTTTGCGGTCAAAATACTCTTTTTGCCGCTCGTGGCGGGGCTTTCGTACGAGATACTGAAACTCCTCGCCAAGTCGCAGAGCAAAATTCTGCTGCCGCTCAAAGCGCCCGGATTTGCCTTGCAGCTGCTCACCACGCGCGAGCCGACGGACGATATGCTCGAAGTCGCCATCGCGGCGTTCAAGCGCGTCGAAAAGATGGATGCGGACGCCACGCTGAAAGAATCGGATTTCACCGTATCGAAATCGATCAAAAAATATACGGAGGAGCTCAAACAGCTGTTTCGTTCGGAGGAGATCGACGAGAGCGATGCGGAATGGCTCGTATCCGTCAAAACGGGCATTCCCCGCAGCGATCTCGATAAGAGCGACAAGATGCTCGTGCCGAGCAAGGTGCGCGAGCTCGACGCCATCGCGGGCGAGCGCATGCAGGGGCGGCCGCTGTGGTACATTTTGGGGGATACCGAGTTTTACGGCTATCCGATCAAAGTGGACGAGCGCGTGCTCATACCCCGGCCCGAAACGGAGCTTTTGGCGGAAATGGCCATCAAAACGGCGATGGAAGGGGATAAGATCCTCGATATGTGCACGGGCAGCGGCTGCGTTGCGGTCGCTCTCGCCAAGGAATTGCAGGGCAAATATGTTTCCGTAACGGCGGCGGACGTGAGTGCGGCGGCGCTCGAAGTCGCGCAGGACAATGCGCGCCGCAACGGAGCGGACATTAAATTTATCGAAAGCGACCTGTTTGCAAGCGTCAAGGGCAAATTCAACCTCATCACCTGCAATCCGCCCTATGTAAAGCGCGGGGATATACCCGGTTTGCAGCGGGAGGTGCGCGAGCACGAACCGCTCAACGCGCTCGACGGCGGGGAAGACGGGCTGGATTTTTACCGCCGCTTGGCGGTGGAGGCGCCCAAGCACCTCGTGCGCGGCGGCACCCTTTTGGTGGAATGCGGTATCGGGCAGGCGCAGGAGATCGTAAAACTGTTCAAAAAATTCGACTACACGATGGTTTCGCGCGATTTGAACGACGTGGAGCGGTTCGTGCGGGCGGTATTATGAAAACTCGTGAAATTTGTTTTGAGCTGAAGGTGCGCGAGGCTTTCACTTGCTTGCAAAAGCGAAAACGAGCGCACCGCAATCGCCTTTGGCGATTACAAAACAAATTTCTACGATTTTGAGGGGAAACCAGAGCGGCTTTCCCCTCAGCGACGCGCCTTTTAGGAGCGCGCTGTAAATATGCGCGTCGCTTTCACCCCTTCCGTGAGCCGAGGTGTCGGCAAATTGAGTGCGCTTTTGCGTTGGCGCACCCGTATTTGCAAATACTTTTGCTTTTGCAGGAAAGGTGAAACCGCGCGATTATGTAATATGCGTGCCCCTAAATTATCGCGCGGCGAGGAAAACTCCGATTGACCCGAGCAAAGCGAGGGCAACGGGGTTGTCCTTCAATCACGGAAAACCGCAGGCGTCAGCTCGCCGAGGTTTTCGTGAACTTAAATGATTTTTCGCAAAAGCAAAAACCACGCTTTTTGCTTTTGCCCTCAATATGCCGAAGGGCATACGCGGAAAGAGTGAATGCGGCGATTGAAAAATAAGAGAGCCGTAACATATCGCCGCAGAGAGAAAACAGGCGGTCAGCGGCAAAGCCGCGCGCCCGCGGGTTTTCTCTGAAATCAAGCAAAAGCTCTCATCTCTTTTGAGAGATTTTGCGCGAAGTTGCTATTATGATTAAAAAATTAGAAGATATCTTAGAAAAATATAATAAATTGTCGGAGGAAATGGCGGATCCCGCCGTTATTTCCCAACCGGAAAAGTGGACGCAGTGCGCCAAAGAGCACGCGGATATTTCCGAAACCGCCGAAAAGTACCTCGAATACAAAAAGGTGGAAAAGGAGATGAACGACGCCTTTGCCGCCGCCGAAACGGAGACTGACCGCGAAATGAAGGACCTGCTCACCGAGGAGGGGTATTCCTGCAAGGAAAAACTCGCCAAAATATACGAAGAGCTGCGCATCCTTCTTTTACCCAAGGACAAAAACGACGAGCGCAACGTCGTCATGGAGATCCGCGGCGGCGCGGGCGGCGACGAGGCGAACCTGTTCGCGGCAGAGCTGTATTCCATGTACTGCCGCTATGCCGAATCTATGCGCTGGAAAACGGAGATCATCGATTGCAACGAAACGGAGCTGGGCGGCATGAAAGAAGTCGTGTTCACCGTATCGGGTAAAGGGGTGTACAGCAAGTTCAAGTACGAGAGCGGCGTGCACCGCGTGCAACGCGTGCCCGAAACGGAGTCGCAGGGGCGCGTGCATACCTCCACCGTTACGGTTGCCGTTCTTCCCGAACCGGAAGACGTGGACGTGGAGATCAACGACAAGGACTTGAAAATCGATACCTACCGTTCGGGCGGCGCGGGCGGTCAGCACATCAATAAAACGGAGAGCTGCATCCGCATCACGCACCTGCCCACGGGCATCGTTGTAACCTGCCAAGACGAGCGCTCGCAGATCAAGAACCGCGAAAAGGCGATGAAGGTCTTAAAGAGCCGCCTGTACGACTATTATAACAGCAAATACCAGAGCGACTATGCGGAGAACCGCAAGAGCCAGATCGGCACGGGGGATCGGAGCGAGCGAATCCGCACCTATAATTTCCCGCAGAACCGTGTTACCGACCACCGCATCGGGCTCACGCTGTATTCGCTTGATTCCTTTATGATGGGGGATATCGGCGGCATGCTCGAAAGCCTCGCCATTGCGGACAGGGAAGCGCAGCTGGGTTCACAAAATTTGTTTTGAGCTGTCAAAACAAATTTTCGTGAGTTTGAAGACAACCCCACGGCACGCGGCTATGCCGCTGACCGTCGGAGTTTTCCTCGCCGCGCAAAATTTCAGCGCACACATATTATAAAATTGCGCGGCTTCACCTTTCCTGCAAAAGCAAAGGTGTTTGCAAACAGGGGTGCGCTGCGGAAAAACGCGATTTTCCTTGCGCAAGTATTATAAAAATTGAATGCGTTTGCCAAAACCACGCTTTTGGCAAAAAGCCCCCAATTTGCGCGAAAGCGCATCTGCCGTTTCCCGTAAACGGGAACCCTCGGCAGGGCAGCAGGCTACGCTTTCGCGCGGGCGGAAAAGGTGAATGCGCCGCATCAATAATATGAGAGCACTTAAAAGGCGGCGCAGAGGAAAAACCGAACGCAGAGCCGACAAAGGTCGGCGAACGTTGGGTTTTTCATGATAATCACGAAAAATTTGCGAACTCTTTTCGCAAATTTTTGTGAATACATTTCGGTAAAAATCTTACGAGGTACATAGATATGAACACCACAAAGAGAATT
>ERZ1643247.524-NODE-524-length-46210-cov-19.577901_pt1 | contig 46210 bp, 46 predicted proteins | sample MGYA00579264_ERZ1643247 | MGnify/ENA primary metagenome ERZ1643247 (study PRJEB29033, sample SAMEA4952262) | chicken gut metagenome | biome: Broiler Chicken; feature: Gastrointestinal Tract; material: Caecum | place: Ireland | collected 2018 | study: Broiler... | reverse complement strand
GCAGCTCAACTTCGATACCTGTTATCCTAAAGTAACACAAACAAGAGAATAGGCATCCGCCTCGCTATTCCGAAAGATATTCCGTGCAAACAGGTAGAAAGATCATTCCGATAGTGCTAAAATGGAATATAAAAACAAGCAAAAAATCGGAATTTAGAGGGAATGGTTATATGCCTATTTATGAGCCAAAGGATTATGAAGAGGTAATTTCTCGTATTCAGAAAAAAGTGATTGAAAAAAATATCAAAATGGGAGAATGCCTTTCGGAAAGTCAAATTAAAGCGTTCGAAAAAAACTGTAATATTCAGTTGCCACAAGCGTATCGTATGTTTTTAAAATCTGTAGGAAATGGTTACGATTGTCCGGATTTTCATTTGAACAGATTAGAAAATTTAGAGCAAAGAGATTTATCCCATCCCTTTATGCTTGAAGAAGCTTGGATTTGGGAAAATGATGATCGCGATGATGATGTAATTCGAGAGGAAATGAAAGCAAAGGCTTTTCAAGGCGAAATTGAGTTGATAGATTTTGGTGACTGTGATTGCTATAACTTGATTGTTAGTGGAAAATGCCGTGGAGAAGTTTGGAATTTCTCAGATGTAGGCGTTCAGCCTTGTTGTGAACGGCAGGACTTTTTGGGATGGTTTGAGTTGTGGTTAGACTATCAAGATAAAACGGACTATTTCAAAGACTATGTATATGAAGAAGATTAGCAATTCCCATTTAAGTGAGGAAGAAACGGAGGTGAGCGCATGGCAAAGTTAAAATCTATCGCTTTTGCCGTTGGAATCCTGCTGTTGATTGGGGCGGCGCTATGCCTTTATTTCAGCTTGCGGAACCTGTCCTCTATCCGGCCTGCGTCAGCCTATGAGGACATGGGTGTTCATACCTTTGTGCCGGAGGAAGTTTATCCCGTACAGAGAGAGAACCACGCTACCGGGCGGCAGAAGCGCAACCACCCCACCACGACTGTCTACATCGTGCTCTATCGGGCAGAGGACGGGAGCGGCTATCAATACAAGTATGAGTCCGGCTCCGTAGAAAGCACCGCACAGAATATTTTGAAAACGGGCAACCCGATAGAACGGCGGGTGTTGTCCATATCCGGCGAGGACGGCTATATTACCATCGACGCAGACGAAACAGCACAGACCTACGAAGCCCGGCAGAAGCGCACCTACCGGACGATTGCCGGAGTGTCTGCGGCCTATCTGCTGGTATGGATTGCGGTCAATGGGCTGCTGCTCTATAAACGGCGCAAGGGAATGTAAATCAATTTAGCTTCTTGCCGGGAATGAAAAAGGTAATCCGCCGCAAAATGGAAGAATAAACGAAGCGACAAATCAGAAGTTGGCAAGATAAAGAGGGTGGAATAAAACAAAATGGAAGGCGGAAAATTTGATTTCAAAAAGGCGCAGCGGGAATTGATCCGCAAGGAACTGCGACCTATCCTATACGAACATGGATTTGTCTTGTGCGGCCCGACCGTATATATCAGAGAGCGCAGCGGCCTGCTGCAGGAATTTTATTTCAAGGTCGAGGTTAGTAAGCTGCGCCCCTGGGTAAGCTATCGCCCAGTATTTGATGCGCGGCGCGTCTGGAACTTTGGTTCGGATGGGCAGGGCGGCGGAAAAGAGGAATCTTATAGAGGGTTTCACTGGTGTTATCTCGAACACTGGTATTCTGCGGATGATGCGCTGAAAGAAAAAGATTACCAGCGCCAGTTTCTCCCCCAATTTGAAGCGTTAAAAAGCAGTATCGTAAACGGCCTGCTACCCGAGATGGACACGATGCGTTCACTGGATGATTTTATACAGCTTTACGAGTCGTGTGGGAAACTGTTTGGAGAACCGATCCGCCACTACGATATATCCCATACATATTTTCCGTTTATATCCGGTATATATGGGGCCTTGGGGAAGAAGCGGATGGAATTGATCCTTTCAGAAATGGACGGGACTTGGCTGCCTACCCTTCCCAAAATCGTAAGGGAATATTTGGAGTCGCATACGGAGGGAATTAAGACAGACAGCGAAGCGGACAGGATATTCCATGCGTATTGCAATCAAGTGCGAATGGCGTATAAACTTGATGTTAAATGAGAAAGTAAGATACTCCGTTTTATGGTACGACAATTCCCGTTTATCGGAGAAATAGCAAAGCCAGCCGAGCCAGTCAACGGGCAAGATGAACGGGCTGCGCCCGCCGTTGACAGCCCTGCCCGCCTTTGCTGGCAGGTAATCAAGGGGCGGACAGCAAGGAGTGCTGCCTCCCCTCACCATTATCGGAAAAAGCCTTGCACAAGTTTAAGGCAAAGGGGATTTCTCCCTTTTTCATCTTTTCAAATGTGTCCAGGCAGAGCGTAGTGGAATAAAGCCAACGACAAAGGAGTAATTTGTATGAATAAACTTGCCATTCATTTTCTTAATGATGAGCAGCCTGTTACACAAGAAGCAGTAAATGAATTGATTTTTAATATTCGCAACAATCAGATTACAAACGCATGGCTGGCTTTGGATGAATATGGTGAGGAGGATTTCCTCTCTGTGGATATTGAGAATAGTTGGGTTGCTCTTGCTTTTAATACATGGGACGAGAAAGGAAATGCTCACCAATACTTGCCAATTAATCCCCAATATGAGGAATCTCAAGAGAATGCTCCGGTAGAGATTGGAGGCCAAACTCCAGTTCGAAAGCGAAATGCCTTAGATAATCTGAATTTAGCGGCAGAATGCGTCCTGCATTTTGCTCAAACTGGGGAACTGTATCCTAATTTGAAATGGGAGGAATTGGATTATTCAAAAATTTTTTAGACAAACATGATATTTAGGTACAGAACTTCCCATCTATTGGGCTGTCCGTCTCTGAACAAACCTGACCGGAACTCCCAAAACTGAATACCAGCCGCCGCTGGCGGCCAGCGAAAGCAGCAAGTCTGAAAAAGGATTGCTGCTTTTTTTTTTGCGCCTATTTTTGGCAAAACGGGCGAGGCGGTGGTAGTTTAGAGTGAACAGAAAAATTCCCTGCTTACCCGGCTAATGCAATTATGCTCCCTTTCAAATGAAAAAGCTAACGATGGGAGACTGCAAGCTCCCACCGTTAGCTCTCCGAGTTTAAGCGACCAATCAATCCAATCAGCATTATCAGATCGTCATCGGACAATTTCCTCATTCCATCAAGAGCCTTCTTAATAAGCTGAGGGTTGTTTTCCTGTGCATCAAAGAATTGAAACGGGGTGATTTCCATATATTCGCAGATGTTGAGAAACTGCTTCATGGATGGCAATGCACGCCCAGATGAAATGGCTTGAACATAGTTTTTGTTTTGGCCCAAATCCATACTCATCTGGTATTCCGACACGCCTTTTTTCAAACGCAATTCTGTAATCCGATTGCGAATAAATTCTTCATCCATATAAATCACCTCTCTGCTCCTTTAGGATAGCAGAAAGTGAATGTTGATATTCCACATTGTATATGGTATAATTTTGATTAAATATGAATTTTATCATCATTATATGCGTTATTTTTGCTTTGTATATGTAATTGCATCTAAACCTGGGAGGAATTTTATGAATTCGCGTGCTTGCGCCATCACTGGTCATCGTCCAATAAGATTTTGCTTTGGATATAACGAAAATCTTCCCCTATGCAAAAAAATAAAAGAGTGTCTTTTTGAGCAGTTCAAAATGCTCCACGATAAAGAAAGTGTTGGAACCTTTTTTGTCGGCGGCGCTCTTGGAGTAGATATGTGGGCTGGTGAGGAACTGCTGACCCTGAAAGAAAAAGTCGGGTATGAGGACATTGAAATTATCGTTGTGCTTCCCTTCATTGGTCATGATTCCAAATGGCCAGAGCAAAGCAAAAAAAGGCTGAAAAATTTGATTCAAAAAGCGACAGGTTGTATCATCGTTTCTCAGGACGCTAACACTTCAAGCTATAAGAAACGAAACTATTACCTGGTAGATCATGCGGAATATCTTGTGGGTGTATTTGACAACAAAAGAAATATGCGCTCTGGTACGGCCCAGACTGTCAACTATGCACTCCGTCAAGGAAAACAAATCACCTTGATTCACCCTGATACTGCGGATGTCACACATCTTGTGTGATTTAGCATGCTCACAAAAGGTTTTGTCTACTAAGGAGGCAAAATTTTTCCATTTAAAAGTATTTTATGATATAATGAAATATAATTATTTGTCCTGTAAGAGGAGAGACTGCCATGAAAAAAACATGGGAGCAAGTTCTAACTGTTCAAAGATGTAAAAACACTATCTTAGCTGTTGAAGACACCACATCAACTGAAAGATGTGGGACTTTTCTTGCGGCCATTTTTAATGCCCTGTGCCAAATCGTCTTTTTGAGACTTGGTACAGGGCTTTTCTGACTTTTGTCCAAATTTGAGTGGCTTGAATTTATCCGCAAGCACCTGAAATGGAGAACAGTATAAACAACTTAAATATAAATGAATAAGTACGAGGAGGATATCATGGAGTCAAAAGAAACAGCTAAAAAACGTTTTTACCTCAAGTGGCCATGGAATGTTTTGGTCTATATAATCCTGGTGGTCGTTCTGCGTATTTTTTCCATTCCGCTGATTCTCCTCATTATGTGGTGGAATAAAAAGCAGCAACCTGATGGCCCAGAGGAGGGCTACTGCCTCCAGCGGACCCGTGGAAGGCTCACCGGGCTGATCTGGGCGATCCTCTGCCTGGTGGGTGGCGGACTGGCCATCTGGTTCTTCCTGACAGCCCAGTCCATGCCCTACGAGGCGGAGCGGTTAAAAGAAGAGATGAGTTTCGGCTACTACCTGATCCCCGTGGCGGGAGCAGCGGCCATACTGCTTGGCCTGTTCCTGGCCTATCGGAGTCTGCGAGACGCTCTGGCCCCGGAGAAAAGCGCCTTGGCCCAGTCTATCCGCAACCAGCTTCCCTATCCAGACGAGGCACCGCCGGTGAAAGAACTCTTTGCTATGGTGGACCAGGACCTAAAAGCCAATGGCCAGTGGTGCGGCAAGCTGGGCGTGGGCAAGGAATGGGTGCTGGGGGATGAAGTCTCCTCCATCCCCCGCATTCGGGGCGTGTTCAGCCGGGTTGAACGGCACACCCGTCATTCCGGCAATCGCACTCAGGTCACCTATACCTATGAACTCTGGATTGTGGACGACCGGCGTGAACGGCAGATCACCTTTCTAAAGTCCGAGCATGAGTTGGAGGAGGCCATGGACTGCCTGCGCCGCCGCGCTCCTGCCGCTGTATTTGGGGTCTATGACTCCAAGGAGTACCAAGATCTGGTTTACACCAAAGATGATATGCAGCAGTATGCCCAGGAGCGTGCCTACCAGCAGAGAAAAGCCCAGCAGGATGAGCAGGCCCGCCAAGAGCAGGAACGGCTGGCCCAAAATCAGGTGCTTACCCTGCCCGATGGCTCCGTGACCTCCCGGATTACCTGGGACACCATCTATCAACTGCTGCGTCAGCCCGATCAGAAGGGCGAGACGGTTCCCTTCCAACTGGTACCCAGCGTTCCTTTCCAGGGACAGGGACACACATTCAGCCGTTTGGCCTGCCTGGCCGGCGGCGTAGCGCAGCCCACTCGTATTCTGATGGAGGAGTACTCCGGTAGGCCCGGCGTGCCCGGTCAGTACGCCTGGACCCGGGATGTTGCCTCCGGTGAGGCGGAGGAGGTCCTGCGGGGGTGGCTACGGGGAGAGATTCCCCCCTTGGAAAACTGGACGAAAATGGAGCGGTCCGGCCGCACCTGGCAGCAGGTGTTGGAACATCGGAGCAGGGGCCCTGCCCCCACTCCGCCCCAGCCTCACCGAGACTGGCCCTGGCTTCTGACTGTGGGAGGCTATACGGGCAGCACATCTGACCCAAGCTGGACAGATATTGAGGAAAATCTGCAGGAGTTGAGCCAGGAGACGGACAGCTTCTTGATTTTAGAGCAGAAGGACCCACAAAACCCGAGCCAATCTTGGTTTATCCAGTGTGCGGTGGCCCTGGAAGGGCCGGTCGCCGGAATGTATGCGGTGGAGATCGGCTGCTCCGCTCCCGGTGGTCCCCTCCTGTGGGAGCGGATGACGCCTGATGTGCAGGATGTCATAGCGTATTTCTCGAATGCTTACTATCATAGAGGCCTGGATGTTTCCGGATTCCAAGAGATATAGGTTTGCAAAATATCCCATACATTTGACACACGCTGTGGAAGTAGCACAATAAATTGAAATTTTGAAGAATGAATAAACTTTTGAGGAGGAACGATTTTATGATTCGCTGGCTGCAACAAGAAGATGTAGAGGGACGCTTCAATAGCAAATTCTTCCGTAATGATGAAGGTGGGGATGAATTTATTGTTTATGTAAATAGTGATGATCCTGACTTCATAGAAAGTGCTGAAAAGTGCGTTGATTCATTTAACAACCTTTCTGAGCCTGTGATAAATGAAATTTGCCAAAAACTCATAAGCTGCGCTCAAGAGGGAGACGGGTTAGATAAAGAATTTGAATTACCTGCACTTGACAATCCTCTTGATATATTAAATTATTGTTGGTTTATGGCACTATATGTGGATATGAAAAGCATAGGTGATGAAATAGCCTATGCTGTTGAAGGCGAAGGAGAGTGGGGCGAGAATATCGGCTTTGTCATCAAAAATGGTAGTGTCGTTTATGTGGGTGCCGATTATTTGGAACACATGGAAAACGCATAATAAACTTCCTATTTATCGGTGAGAACATCAAGCCATCCTAACCCACTAACGCCCCCAAACCTATTTCTGCGATTTGGCAGGATTGGTGGCAGCGCACTTTCGGCTCTTGGCCCGGAAGCCAGAAAAGAACAAGGAATAGAGCGGCAAATCGGAATTTGAAGGAGCAATAAATATGGAATTTCCTTTTTATGATGCACCGAATACTGCTGCAATTATTTGTTGTCACATAATGGAGAGTAAGTCCCCTATTTTGTATGTATCGCACGATGAAGACGATGGAATGTGGCAGTTTCTATGTGGACAAGTACATACAACAGATGAAGCAAAATTAGTATCTTTGAGATGGGTTTTTGATTTTGATCATTCTGTCGGCGTTTTAGCAGATATGCCTTGCGGCTACTATGCCCAAAGAAAAAACCGAGATGATAGTTGGACAATTAAAAAACGATAGCTTCCCATTTATCGGTGAGGAAGAAACGGAGGTGAGCGCATGGCAAAGTTAAAATCTATCGCTTTTGCCGTTGGAATCCTGCTGTTGATTGGGGCGGCGCTATGCCTTTATTTCAGCTTGCGGAACCTGTCCTCTATCCGGCCTGCGTCAGCCTATGAGGACATGGGTGTTCATACCTTTGTGCCGGAGGAAGTTTATCCGGTACAGAGGGAGAACCACGCTACCGGGCGGCAAAAGCGCAACCATCCTACCACGACCGTCTACATCGTGCGCTATCGGGCGGAGGACGGGAGCGGCTATCAATACAAGTATGAGTCCGGCTCCGTGGAAAGCACCGCTCAAAATATTTTGGAAGCGGGCGAGCCGATAGAGCGCCGTGTTCTGTCCATCCCTGATGAGGACGGCTATATCACCATCGGCGCAGACGAAACCGCGCAGACCTACGAAGCCCGGCAGAAGCGCACCTATTGGACGATTGCCGGGGTATCTGCGGCCTATCTGCTGGTATGGCTTGCGGTCAATGGGCTGTTGCTCTATAAACGGCGCAAGGCAGGAGAAACAGAATGAAGCCTATCTATAAGGAGGACTTCGCCGACCTGAGTCCAGAAAAGAAGCTCCGCTTTGTCTACGACCTGGACAAGAACGCCCAGGCCAGCTTTCAGGGAAAGCCGCATGAGACTCAGTTGCTTGCCCAGACCCTGATTTTTACCCGCTGGTGGAACTCCTACCAGCACATGGCCCCTCAAGAGCCCACGCCAGAAATTCTGGGGCAGGCCATCGAGCTTCTGTGGGACTACTTGGAGGGCAAGTGCCCGCGGGAGGCCCTTTGCCGCTTCCAAAAGAGCTTTGACGATTCTTGTGTATGGATGCTGACCGGAGATGACAGCGGCCTCAACGAGGACCCTGCAAGCAATGCGTTCTATCAGGCCCACTTTGCCCAGTGGGATTCCCACTCCTACGATGTCTTTTTCTCCGCACTGGATTCTGTGCTGATCGAGGCCGTTTCAAAGACAAAAGATGGCTTCTGGGGTTGGGAGGCATTGGAGGAGGTTGTCTATGGGGACATCGGGGACACTATGATGGATTTTTTTGATCCCATTTGCCCCGCTCGGGACGGCTCCTATCCGACCGACTCACTGGAGCACCGGAATCTGGAGGCATACAGCTCCCCTATGTTTATTCGGACGATTACCTTGCTTCAGCAGGATATGCGCACCGCTTTGGATGGGACACCTATCCCCATCTTGCGGGAGCGATACCGAGACGAGTACCTGTTCTCCCCAGAGGAAAGCACTCGCATTTCCGCCCGTCGCTAACAGCCCCGCCTGCCTTTGTTGATAGGCAATCATGGGGCGGACAGCAAGGAGTGCTGCCACCCTGCACTATCATCAGAGAGAACCTTGCACAAGTTTGAGGCAAAGGAGACTTTCTCTCTTTTCAAATGCGTCCAGACTGTATCCGGGCATAGCATAGTGGAATAAAGTCAACGGAAAAAGGAGGAACCAGCATCTATGAGGTATGATTTGACTGCAAAAGAAATCTTAGAGCAATTGGGGTTGAACTCCACTGAGGTAGTGGATTGGATGGAAACACTGCAGCAGAAACGGAAGATCCCTCTTCCAAAAGTCTACCGCGACTTTATGAAGTTAGCCGCAAATGCACCACTGTTTGCTACTTCTGATCTCTGGGTTGGGAAAATGAGCGGGGTAACACTGACGCCCTTTACGCTGTACGACAGGATCAGAGAGGAAATATCGGATATGCAATCTGTATGGGAAAAATATCCGGAAGAGCGGAAGGGTGACTTCTATAAGTTGTCCCAACTCAGTGAGGACATTTGGCCCCAGACAGTGAAAAATTACTTGCTGATTGGAAGTGAGTATGGCGGAGGAAGTGTGAACTTTGGCATTCTTCTGGCTGATCTGGAACAAGACGATCCGCCTGTTTACTGGTCTTCTTTGGATTATGACATAAAAAAATGGAAGAAAGCTGCCCCCACCCTCTCAGAGTTTTTTAAAGAGGTCCTCTACAATATTCTAAGCTGCATTGACTATGACACACCGGAGGATGCACTGGAACCATATGGCTGGCAGTTTGAGGAATATTGTGACGAAGAACTGGATGACTTTATTGCTCCACCAGCAGAAATCCGAAAACTTGGTATTAAAATCAAGCAGGTGAAGTATTACACATCACACGATGAAGAAATCAAAATTTTCATCTGCTATGATGAGGTAAGAAATATTTTCTTTATCGGGAATGTAGAAAACAAGGAAATCGACCTCTATGCAATCTACCGGACCGGTACTGAGGATGTTTTTTTACAAGAGGAAAACACACACTAAATTTCTCATTTTTCAGAAAGTTGTCTATCAATCTATACTTTCAAAGACAGAACAGGAGAACATATCTATGGGGCGATTTTTCAGTGACCCGGTGGAACGGGCACTTAAGTACATTTATTATGACCTGCGCTCCAGACGGGGGCAGGAGGGCTTTCAGCTGCTCCAGCAGGCGGTGCAGAACGGGGATTCGGACGCCTGCTGTCTGCTGGCCCGGTGCCTGTATGGACCGGAGTACACCTGGCCGGGGCATAATTTCCCCGTGGATGAGCAGGCGGGAGACGAGCTGATGCGCCGCTCCGTGCTGGAGGGCAGCGCCATTGGGACGCTGCTGTCCCTGCGCTGCGGAGTGATGAACCGGAAGTTGGCCCAGGCCATGCCCTTGAGTTTTCAGGAGGCCTTTGATACCGTACTGGACAAGGCGGAGCATGGGGAGCCTCTGTGCCAGATGATCATCGGCAATGCCTACTACTGGGGCGATTTCCCGGAAATTCAGGGCAAAACCCGGGAGGATTTTGACAGCGACGACGCCATCCAGAGCTACCTGCGGGAGAATTATGCCAAGTGTGAGGACTGGCTTTGGAGGTCCCTGCGCAGCGGCATCTCCACCGGCGGCGTCAACCTGGCCAATTTCTACCGGGAGGGGAAAACGGGACTGATTTCTCCAAGGCCGGAAAAAGCCATCGAGGTATACCGTTATGGGGCAGAAAAGGGGTATCCGAGTTACCTCTTTTACTATGCCAATGAGCTCTATGACCAAGATAACAAGGGGGATGCCTTTGACCTCTACCGCAGAGCAGCAGAGGCGGGTGAGCCCCGGGCCTTCTTCTGGGCGGGTTATTCCTATGAACTGGGAGATGGGGTGCCCAAGGACAACACCAGAGCCACCCAATATTATCAGCAGGCGCTCTCGGCGCCTATCCAGGAAAAAGTAAACCCTGCCAATCGATTGGGCATGTGTTACTTTGACGGGCGCGGTGTGGAGCGTGACTATGCCAAGGCCTTCCAGCTGTTAAAGTGGGCGGAGGACCACGGCGGTCCGGCCATGCTTTACTACCTGGGGGCCTGCTACGCCAACGGTCAGGGGACCCAGCAGGACTACGCCAAGGCCTTTACCTATCTGGAGAAGGTCAACTGGGACTGCCCTCACGCGTTTTATCTTCTGGGAAAGATGTACTGCAACGGCCTGGGGGTGCCGGAGGACATTGCAAAGGGTGTGGAGTATCTCCAGAAGGCCGGCGATTATGTAGAAGTCAAAGAGGAATTAAGACACTATAAAAAGACCCTGTTTGGCAAATGGGTACGGCGATAGGACAGAACGATTGACAGAGGAGAGAAAATGAACCAAACATTGAGAGAACTGCGTACCATCGCAGACCGGGAGCGGGCCAGGTTCCTGCCTGAAGTTACGGCTCAGAACCTGGAAAAAGCGGTGCGCTTTTTTATATGAACGGGCAAAACGGGACCGAGTTTGACTGGTATGTCAATGACCGTCTGTCGTCCTTTATGGTATTTTATAACGATGAAGCCAATCTCGGGGCAGTCAAGCTGTACCTCAACCGCAGCGCAACAGCGGATGTGTTCCTCTACGGTGAGCAGGGGAAAAAATTCCTGAAGCAAGTGACTGTGCCGGTAGAGGCCACGGAGCAGGAGTTATTGGAACTGGCTGTTCTCCTGCGGCGCGAGGCGGACGACAAGCGGCTGTGGGATGCCGACATCGAGACGCTAAACACCGATGACACCCCGACGCCCGACATTGTGGCGGAGTTTCGAAGCCGACAGGGAGCCTACACTGCCATGCGCGACCGGCGTATCCTGCTGGACAAGCGGGCCATGGTTTCGAAAAAAATCCTGGACGAGGGCTGGAAAGTTGGATACATGGAGCGCGTGGAGCCACACGACGCAGAAGATAGCGGATGGTTCTTCGCCTCCGGAACCGAGGATCAGGGCTATCTGGATGACTGCTACAATATTCAGCTGCTGCCGGTGGGAGTGGTATGGCAACAATTGGACCGGGACATTTTCGCATACATTGACCGTCCGGTGGGCACTCGGCTGATCCGAACTTCTCCGGATCAGTTTGAAGTGGACCGGTTGGATCGGGAAATCTACACCGTGAAACGCTGAGTTATTGACGGAAAGGAGGCTGGGGAACGGTGGCAATCATTGGAATTGACTTGGGGACCACCAACTCGCTGGTTAGCATATACCGAAATGGACGGGCAGAGCTGCTGCCCAACGAGTGGGGACAGCTCCTGACGCCCAGCTGCGTGGGCGTGCTGGAGGACGGTACCGTCACCGTGGGCGCTGTGGCAAAGGAGCGGCTTATCACCCATCCCGGGGAAACCGCGGCCTCTTTCAAGACATGGATGGGTACCCAAAAGGAATTTTTGCTGGGCGGAAAGACCTTTCTTCCCCATGAGCTGTCCGCCTTGGTTCTCCGGAAGCTGGCCCAGAGTGCTCGGGAGGCCCTGGGAGAGGAGATCGAGGAAGCCATCATCAGCGTCCCCGCCTACTTCAATGACAACCAGCGCTGTGCCACCCGGCTGGCGGCTCAGCTGGCGGGGCTGCCAGTAAAGCGGCTCATTAACGAGCCCTCGGCGGCGGCTCTCTACCACAGCCACGCCGCGCACCGGGAGGAACAGCGGCTGCTGATCGTGGATTTCGGCGGCGGTACGCTGGATGTGAGTGTGGTGGACTGCTTTGAAAATATGGTGGAGATCGTGGCCATTGCAGGGAACAACCGCTTGGGCGGCAACGACATCGACCGGGCCATCGCCGCCTACTTCTGCCAGCAGACCGGCCTGACCTGGTCTACTCTGGACTCACAGCAGCAGCGGCAGCTGCTTTCCCTGGCAGAGCGAGGGAAAATCAGTCTCTCCCAGACAAGAGACCATGGCTGTGTCCTGGCCTGCCAAATGGGACAGAAAACGCTGAGTGTCCTTCTGGATGGGGAAATACTGCGAGCAATCTGTCAGCCCATTTTCCAGCAGGTCAAGGAGGTCATCGTCCGAGCGGTACGGGACAGCAGTATCCCCCTCTCCGCCATCCACGATGTGGTGCTTGTGGGTGGCTCATCCCAGATGGGTGTCTTTGTGGACTATCTGGAGGCGCTCTTTTCCAAGCGCCCCACCCTGGCGAAGCACCCGGAGCACACAGTAGCCCTGGGAGTGGGTCTGTGCGCCGGCATCAAGCAGCGCTGCGCCGAGTTGCGGGATCTGGTGATGACCGATGTGTGTCCCTTCTCCCTGGGTGTGGCCACCTACAACGATGTTCAGGACGCCAATCCCCACATGGCCACCTTGATCCAGCGAAGCAGCATTCTCCCGGCCCGCCGCACGGAGCGGTTCTTTACTCTCTCCAACAACCAGCGGCAGGTGCAGCTGTCCATCTATCAGGGGGAAAACTACTACGCCGCCGACAATCTGCTTCTGGGAGAACTGTCGGTGTCCGTTCCGCCGGATGAGGCCGGGAAGCAGTGGGTGACGGTCACCTTTGCTTATGACATCAATGGAATTTTGGAGGTCACCGCTGAGAGCAGTAGCGGGGACCGGCGGCGCAAGGTGATTCTCAATCCCCGGCTCAACTGGTCGGAGGAGGAGGTAAGCCAGGCGCTGGAGCGGCTGGGGACCCTTCCCGACCCATCACTGCCCCGGGAGGAGGACTTGTTACTCCTCTCACGGGCGGAGCGGCTGTTTGCCCAGCTGTCTGACTGCCGGAGAGAGGAGGCCGCCTATATCATCCAGGCGCTGAATCAGGCTATCCGGTCAGGTAGTTCCATCCGACTTTCCCAGGAACGGGAAGGCCTGCGCCGGCATTTGGACGAGCTGGAGGCTTGGGCCCAGCGGGATATTTGGGGAGAGACATACGACCAGAATGAGGAGGACACGCCGTGAATTATTGGGATATTCTGGGCCTTGCGCCGACCAAGGATCTGGGGGCCATTCGCCGTGCTTATGCCGCCGCAGCGGCCCAATATAACCCGGAGGACCATCCGGAAGAGTTTCTGGCGGTACGCCAGGCCTACGAGCAGGCTACGGCATACGCCCGAGGTCAGGAGCCTTCGGCTGCCACCCCGGAATGGATCGCCCCACCGCTGCCATGTTCGGAGAAGACCGTCCAGCCGGAACGCAGCTCAGACGCCGGAGGCTTTACGCTCCGGGACGAGTGCCAGACGGAAGATCCTTTTACATCCCCAGCGCTGGACCATTTTACGCAGCTGTACCGCTCCAAACAGCGCCGAGATCGTAAGCAGTGGGATCGCTGGTTTACCTCTCCGGAATTTTTAGCCGTTTTTCACGACCCCTGGTTTACGAAGGCGCTGCGTGAGGCGGTGGAGGAGGCAGGAGAGGAGTTCCCGCCCCCCAAGGAGTTTCAGACCGCCCTGGCGGTGGCCTACCGCTTTCGGGCAGTGGCCTACCGGGATCACACTGAGTTTGCCCTGGAAGCGGGCTCAGGCTTTGAGGGGATCGATGACATCCTCCACATTGCTGTGCGGGGACCGCTGGTGCGCAAGCTCCAGGGCAACGACCTGGTGCTCTCCGCCGCCTATCAGGACTACGACGCCCTGTGCGACCTGGTGCGGGAGGGCAGCTGGGATCAACCGGCTTGGGAGCGGCTGCAACAGCTCTTGAACCGATATAACAGTGCCTATCTTCAGGAGAAGTGCTCCGGGAATCCGGAAAAGGAGCGGAATGTGGTGTCTTTGCGCCTGCTGGAGGCGTTTTTCACCAACGAACCGCTTCCGGAGGACGCCTATGAGGTGCTGTGGAACTCCTTTGACCTGAACACCGCTGTGATGGGGCGAGCCAAGATTCTCTATGGCCGCCTGCGGGAGATCGCCATGGAGAAAGCGCCGGAGGTGTGCGGACAGCGGGAACGCTTTGTGGAGCTGCGCACCACATACAGCAATCTGGGGGCGGATGTACATGCGGCAGGCGGGGAGGATTCCCCGGGGGGCCGAGCCGTGGTGGACCGGTTTGTGGCCCGGGAGGATTTTCACCGCGCCGTCCAAAACCGCCTCTTTGTCCGGAAAGAGATTCTCCATCACTGGTGCAACTGGTACTCCAATCCATACCTTCTCCGGAGATTATCGGCCATCTACGAAGCTGAGCCTGCTTTGCCCTATGCCGGCGATGTGGTGGAGACCATCCGGCGGGCCCTGCTCCAGCGGGAGGCGGAGCTTGCGGCCAAGCGGGAGCGGGAGCGGCTGGCTCAGCTGGCGCTGGAGGATATCACCCAAGCGTGCGCTACTCTCTCTCATCCTCTGTTCCTGCGCTATTTTCTTCAAAATGCTTTCTACTGGGCAGAGGGACAGGAGGAAAACCTGTATGACCTGTTGGAGCGGGAATTTCCCTCCAACGCCACATGGAATCAGAGGTTAGCCCAGGCGGGCCTGTCCCGCTCCGTTCCCCTGGCCCAGCGCGTCACGGATGAGGATGGCCAGGAAATGGAACATACCATAGAGATACAGATCTTGTTTCACCAATTTTATGTGGAGTACCGCATGGATGGTCAGGTGCTCTGCAACCCGCCGCTGCCCTTCTGGGGGCTTTCCCAGCTGGAGGATGACGAGATGTTTCTCCTTCTGCTCCCCACTCTGGCCGCCTACCAGGAGGACTGTGAGGATGTGGCCGTCCATCTGAGAGAGCGGCTGTCCAGGCTGGGACTTCCCGACCCCTTGATTGCCCCCGTTGCCGCCGTTCTGGCGGAAGAGGTCGCCTGCCTGGTCCCCAAAGAGGAGGGGGCCGCCATCCTTCGCCCCGCTCGCTTTTCCCGGGAATCGGAGGAGGAGTTGTACTGCTGTCTCTGGTATGGCAACGGGCGGCTGCTCACCTTCCGGAGAACGGCAGAGGAGCGGAAGCTGTGCTATGAATTCTGCCGGGATAATATATCCTCCCTGGAGCAGGCCCGGAGCATAGCTGAAGAGATCTTTGGTGAGGTCTTCTCTCCTGACCGCAGCCTTGCAAAGCTGAGCTCCGGCCTATGCAGCCGCCTGCATGTGGAGCGCTCCGGTATGCCCAGCCTGGACTTTGAGGGGGAGGCCGTCACGCCGGAGCTGCTGGAGCAGCTGTTTCAGGAGTTTGAAAAGAAATGGATCACCCGCCTGGTGGTCAACGACAGTCTGGTCCTGCTCTGGAGCCGGCGCAGCTTTGTGACCGCCTCGGAGCCAGCCACCTGCGCCCTGCTGCGCTTCCGGGATGCCTCCCAGGCCTGGGATGCCTTGCTGTCTGATTGGGAGAGCTATTACTATGCCCAGGCTGGTGAACTTCCCCAGGTTCCCTTCCGCATGGGCTTTTTGCCGGACTACGCCGTACACCGTACCCCCAAGAAGCCCATTGACGCCTTCATCTCCATTCTGAGCGGCGTAGAGAACGGGAACGGCCGGTGGTCCAACAAGGTTTATCTCAACAATGGAGATTACTACTATTACTTTGCCAAGCGCGCCCTTGGTGGATTTCCCATGGAGGAAGTGTGCGGCGGTCCCCTGCTGCGCCGCCGGTATGTGCTGCCCAAGCCGCCCGTTCGATTCTCCTGTCGGGAGCCGGGCGGGACTCTTTCCACTCAGGAGGTAAACGCCGCCACGCGGCTGACCTTGGGCGATCTGCTGGTGCGGTTTGAAATGGGCACGCTGGAGTACCTCTCTTTGTCCTGGAAGTTGGAAGACACGGGCTCGATCCACCTGGTGCTGTTCCATGAGCAAGTGAAGGGAGAGCGGCGGGATCTGGCGGCCATCATTCAGGACGAATGTCAACTGATTCTTTACCTGGTGGCAGACAAAAAGGAGTACATGGAACGGGAGAAAAAGGTGCCCAAAGCTGAATTCTGGGGCCGCATGATTCCACGCTACCTGATCCACTACAACTTCACCCTGATCCGGGATTTCCTGGACCTGTTCTTCCTCAGCCTGCCCCGGCCCGAGCCCTTTCTCAACAATAACTTTGGAGCCATGGCATTTGGCCCCAAGCACCTGACGAAGCTGGACTTTGAAGAGCACCGGCAGAGGCTTCTGGAGCCGCAGGAGAGAATACAGCCCACTAACCGACTTTCGGTGCAGAAAGCTCATACTGCTGCCAATACGCCGGGCAGCTTACTGGAAGCGGAGGAGGGAGAAACTGCTGCGGAGTATCAGGCACCCTCAGAGCAGGCCGGTATGGCAGGAGCGGAACTCACCTTCAAAACAGAAAACGCTGGGGCAACAGAAAGTGAGATTGCTGCCCTGGAAAAACGCTTCCACTTTAAACTGCCGGATGATTTAAAAGAATTCTACAAAAAGCATAATGGAGTGAGTTTCCCGTCTGGAGTGCAGCTTGATCCAGAAAGTTGTGAATTAAGATATTTTCATCCCATTGGACAGCAATATCAGGAACATATCCTTACCATCGATAAACTGCTGGAGTGGCAGGAGATGGATAGCTTTATTCCCATGTGCTATGTTCCATTCTGCTCTGATGAGGCGGACGATTCCTACTATGTTCGTGTAGACGAAGAGGGCTATGGGAAGATCTACTATATTTTTAGTGAATGTTTGGACGATTTCCTGGCTGATCCGCAAGGTGAAGGTTTGATTGCCAACAGCTTTGCAGAGTTCTTGGGGAAGATACATTTTTCCGGCGGAAATTAGCCGACTATCCGAAATGAAAATAGGGTGATGATATGGGTGTTTTCTTACAATTTGCGCTGTTTCCCGGCTGTCAGGAGGAAGCAGCCCGACAGGCGGTGGAGGGAGCGGCCCGGAACCCGCAGTTCACCGTAGATTTAGATCAGTGTCTATATTCCGCCTCCTATGAGGGCACCCAGGTCCTGATCGCTGGGGAGCTGGGCTTTGATGCTCTGGCAAAGGAGCTATCCCGGCTGGCCCAAAACCCGGTGATGCTGCTCTACCTCTACGACGGGGACTTCTGGGGCTACGACTTCTACGGCGGAAGGGAAGAGGACCACTTTTCCACCATGCCAGACTACTTCGAGCCCATCTCCCAGGCAGAGAAAGAGCGGCTGGCCGGGAATCCAGCGGCCCTGGTGGGCTGGTTCCCCACTTGGGATCAGGCGCTCCTGTCCCGGTATCTGCTTCATTGGACGGATCATGAGGAGGAACTGGAGGAGGGCTTTGCCTGCTCCGGGGACAGTGCCCCCTATGGGGACTGCTGGCAGGCCACCGACTTTGCCGCCCGGCTGGGGTTTCCCTGGCCATTTGACCAGGCCATGGAGGAGGCGGGAATCCCCCTCCCCCCTCCTCTACCCACCCTGGGGGAAATCTTGGAACAGGGCATCCCGCCCATGAGCCAGGAGGCGGCGGAGCTTTTGGAGCGGTCACCACTCCTTCGCCTGCCTCATGCCCTGACGCCGGAGTATCAACTTGCTCTGCTGGCCGATCCGAGGGTGGCAGAGCTGAGATTGAAGGAGAAGAACCCCCGGGAGGCGAGCGAGTCCATCACAGGGTATTGCGTTTCTGTAAAGCTGTCCGACCAGGACCCCCTGTGCCAGCGTCTGGCGGCAGTGGCCGCTTTCTGCGATTTCTGGCTGAGCGGGGTTGACTGGGCCTGGGGATGGCTGGATAAGGCTACATATGAGCCTGTCTATGGTGCCTATGAGAAGCCTACCGATGCGGCGCTGCTGCGGACCCGTGCGGCCCTCACTAACTTCACTAAGCGGCACCGGGCCTGGAAAGATCTGAACCGTCTGATGGAACTTGATCCGGCCAACCGAACGGTTTATCAGGCCGAGATTCAGCGATGGAAGCGTGAGGAAGGGCTTTGGAGTGCCCACCAGAATCAGAATTTTTCAGACTGGGCTCGGCAGGTGGAGGAGCGTAAACGGCAGGAAAAGGAGCGGGAGGAGCGGCGGTTGCAGCTTATTTTGGAGAAACGCCGAAAAAAGTCAAAGGGAGTTTAATAAATCTGCATATTAGATTTATCAAAGCATTCTCAAATCTTTCATAACAAAAGGAGGTGAGAACTATGCAAAGCCGAGGCAATATCCGGGCCATTGAAACGCTCCGCTATCTTTATCAGCAGACAGATGAAAGCCACCCTGCCACAGTTACAGACATTACTGCTTATTTGAAAGAACAAGGTATTCAAGCAGTACGACAAACTGTCTATGCTGATTTGAACGCTTTGATTGCTGCTGGATTTGACATTGTAGTAGTCAAGAGTACACAAAATCAGTATTTCATTGGAAGCAGGCTTTTTGAATACCCAGAATTGAAAATGCTGACGGATGCTGTTGCATCCTCCAAGGTTATATCAGCAGACAAAACGAATGAACTTATCCAAAAACTCTGTCGCCTGACCAGTGAGTCAGAGGCCGAAAAACTCCAGCGTCTGGCTGCGATTTCGAGCCGAATTAAGCCACATAACGAAAAGGTCTATTACATCATCGACGGCATCCAAAATGCCATATTGGAGAGTCATCAAATCCAATTTCAGTATTATGAGTACACCCAGAAAAAAGAGCGAATTCTCAAACATGATGGCTATTTCTATAAGCTGGACCCCTACGCTCTGGAATGGAAAAACGATCACTACTACCTGATCGGATATTCCCATAAGCATCATGGATTGGCGCACTTCCGTGTAGATCGTCTGGCCGGAGTAGAAATTCTGGAATCCACATACATCCCTCAGCCTGATTTTGATGTGGCCGACTACACCAATAAGATGATCGATATGTTTGCATCCGACCGTACAGTCTGCGTCGAACTTCTCTGCGAGAATCGCTTTATGAAGACCATTGTGGATGATTATGGAGAAACAGCGGCAACATGTCCATACGATAGCAACCATTTTGTGGTCAAAGTCGAGGTGAACCCAAGCGGAACTTTTTATGGTTGGGTATTTAAATTCATGGGAGGCATCAAGATCATTGCTCCACAAGAATGTGTGGAGGAGATGGTGCGGGTTGCTCATAAATTCCTATGACAGAGGGGTGAGGTGTTAGAAATTTTTAACACCTCACCCCTCTACTTTTTTTAGCTCTTGCATAGAACATTCGTACTAATTATAATATAGATAAGGTGTTCGCAGCCAAGCGAACCAACCACAAAGGGGGAGAGAGATATGACCTTTGGGGCTTTTATCAGTACAAGACGAAAAGAGGCCAAACTGAATCTCCGTGATACCGCCAAGCATCTTGGAATTGCCTATGGGTACCTCTGCGATATCGAACAGGGGCGACGCCCGGCTCCAGAGGGAAAATTTGTAGAGCGCATTTCCTCTTTTCTTGAATTGAGCAAAGAGGAACATGAAATGCTTCTGGATTTAGCCGCAGATTCCAGACAGACAGTTCCAGCGGATCTACCAGATTATATCCGAAAGCACGATATAGTACGAGCAGCCCTGAGAGTTGCAAAAGAAGTAGATGCTACAGATGAGGAATGGGCAGCATTCATGGAAATGCTGAAGAACCGTCAAAGTTAAGGAGGGGATTTCCTTGTATGTTCCGAAGTACCGATTGGAGGCAATTGAAACCATCGGGCGGAAGATCCTACAGGAGTATGATCGCGCATTACTGGAAGGCCCTCCCCAAGCGATTCCAATCGAGACGATCATTGAAACGAAGTTTAATTTGATTCTGGAGTACCATTCCCTTCGAAAAAACGGAAGCGTTCTTGGAGAAACGATTTTTGATGATGGAGCAGCCATTTTGTACGCCCAAGCAGAGAAACGATATCGTTTGATTGCTGTTAAGGCAGGAACTATTTTAGTAGATGAGCGGCTCTGTGCGGACAGGCTTCTTGGCCGGATGCGATTTACTTGTGCCCATGAACTTGGTCACTGGGTGCTCCATCAGAAATTGTATTCTGGGACTGGAGATGTAGCGGCCTATGAAGGAAAAACATCATCAGATGAAAGTCATGGTCTGATTGAGCGGCAAGCGGATGCATTGGCAACGGCACTCTTAATGCCTATCCCCCAGATCAAAAAGTGCTTTTACCGCTTACGCCCAGGAAAAAGCAAGGAACAGTTAATTGCGGAGATGGCTCAGATCTTCCAAGTGTCCAAACAGGCCATTCAAATTCGACTGGAAGCTCATAATTTGCTGTAAGCGGGCATGGTCAGGCCCTCTGTTGCAAGAGCGCCTGACCACCCCTAAAAGTAATGTAGTTTTATGCTATGTGTTTTGTTCGCACTCCAGCGAACACGAGAGGAGGATATAGCGTGAGGAGAGAGAGCGTCACTGTCCAGAAGTGTAAGAAACAGATGGCCTCCCTTGGATTTGACAGTCAACTGGCATACCATCGGGTAAAGCTGATCTTGAAAATATACCGAGATGTGGTATGGGTTCTCAGTGAGCGAGCTGAGGAGCTGCACGAATACGCATGGGAGCTTGGAAATCGGGATGCCGACGCCGGCCTCTGCTATCTGGAAAACTTCGCCCCAGATATTGACCTCCAAGAATTTGAGGAAAAGGTCTGCTGCGTAATGGAGAGCCGCATGCTGGTCGATGTGATTGATAGAGCTCTGCTCCGTCTGAAACGATATCCGGATCGTGGCGAACTTTATTATGAGATACTGGTCAAGCAGTTTATCCATCGCTTTAACAGCACAGAGAAAGAACTGCTGGATGAGTTAAATATAGAGCGAAGCGTCTTCTATGATCGCAAACGAGAGGCTCTTTTCCTGTTTTCTGTCTGCCTTTTTGGATACGCAGTTCCAGAGCTCCAGGAAGAAATGGAGGTGCCCCGACTACTTCCCGACTAATTCCCGATAGAAAACCGACCTAATCCCTACTCCCTTCCGACTTTGCTCCTGCTATACTCGGTACAGTGGCAGGTATGCACAAAAATGAATAGCCCAAGTCATTAGAGGCCCCAGACGCTGAAAAGTGTCTGGGGCCTCTTTGCTCCTGCCGCAATATGGCGGCAGGAGATAACCGGGGGCACAGGAATGTGCTTCCGGTCTTTTTCTGCCCGGTATCAGGAGGGCCGGCGTGGGCTGGGAGGCTTATATAGCTAAGTACCCCTGATTTCGAGATTTTGATTTTTCATCAAAATCTTGAAATTTGGAGGAAAGGCAAATGGCAAGGCGAGATAAGTACCATATTAATTATGAAAAACTATACCCAGGCATTGAAATTCCGCCAGAAGTTCTCAGTGTGCTTCGGAAAGGGGATCGAAAAGAAGAATACCAGGAAGTAGATCTGAAGCAGGAGCGTTTTGTCTATGACCCAGAAACAAAAACCGCATATTTCATTCCTGGCCGGGAAGATTCCTATGAACGCCTGATAGAAGATGAGAAGCGGCAGTTTTCAAATGAAGATCCTACTCCAGAGGAGCACCTTATCAGGAACATCGAGAACGAACTTCTCAGACAAGCAGTGGCACTGCTAAAGGAGGATGAGCGTAAGCTCATCCTCCTTCGTTTTTGGAAGGACTGCTCACAGTCACAAACTGCAGAACTGCTTGGACTTTCTCAGCAGGTAGTGAGCTATCGGGAACGGAATATCTTAGGGAAAATCAAAAAATTTCTGAAAAAGTGAATTTTGTTTTTGTGGATTCCCTTTTTCAACGGGAAAGAAAGTGAGGGGGTATAAGCTACCTCATCAAGCACCTCGAAAATTGAATATCCGATTGTCTGAATACCTTCCTGACGGGGCCCCTTGACTGGGGCAAGCGACGCTGGAGGATGCGCCAAGACCACCTGTAGATGAGCAGAAAATGGGTTGCAAACGAAGACACCATAATAATTCTTGTTCGGTTTTGACAACCGTCCTGCCTCCATCTATCAACGACGGCCAAATAAGGTGCCGAGCGGTTCCATCCGTCCATAAAACAGCCGATGGCAAGCTGTATCGCAATGATTCCGTCAGGGACAATGATACTTCCGTCCAGTCCCAGCCCCCGGTGGTTCGGGGATCACGCAAGGAGGGCGGCCGACAGAGATCCTGCCGGGGGTGGAACTCCCATGACGCAGTGAAGCCAGCTGCGGTTCAGATAGTCGCCCTATAGGGCCGGTGCCAATCACACAGCACAGGCTTTTGCGCTTGGGGAAGTAGTGTCGAATACAAGCGCAGCAGAAAGACAACACAACTGTGAAGTCTTAATATCAGAAGCCATGGGGATCGCCCTTGCTCTCTGATTCTCTCTCCTGCCTATGAGGATATTTTAATTTCATAAATCCTAAGAGTCTGCTGGAGGGCTTGAACCAGGCAAGGTCAGGGCGGTCCCTATGTTTGTGGTATTAACTTCACCTAAAAGTAGGATGAGTGAGGTCGAAATTATGAAAAATAATGTTCAATTATAAATTTGAGGATTAGATGGCTGCAGGTTATAGCTATCTGATTTCAAAACCTTCTACATCATTGCAATGACAAATCATAATGACGCTGAGTGCTGACCTCCATTTCTGGATGTCAACACTTAATCTTTTTGAGAGGATGGTGTACTTGAAAATCAGTGAAGTTTTGTTGCGAGTAAGTGAGAACGGCGATCTCTGCATCCCAAGCGAACTACTTCAGGAGATGGGGTTGTCCCCTTGTGATCCCGTCTATCTCGCCTATCTGACAAAGGATGGAGAGAAAAATAGTTATCAGGAATTTCTGCTTTCTCCTAATTCAATTGAGAACAAGGAGGATGAACAAAAGCTCCTGATTCCGACTCCACTTTTGGAGCAAGCAAATCTGGTTCCCGGAGAGGATATTCAAATTCTCTGCCTTGATAAGGCCATTTTACTCTACGAGGCGTTGGAGCTTGAGCGGAAAGACCTGGAAGCTATCCTACAACAACTCCAATTAGCCAGTGAGCTGGGTTCTTTATTACCAGGAGAAGCCAACTCCGCAATTCTTCAGCTGAAACAAATCATTCAGGAAGGAGTCAACGACTATGAAACAGCAGAGTAAGACATACAATCAGGGCATAAAAGAGTTGATCGTCCAAGGGTTAGTCGTCCGGCTCACATTTACTGAGCAGGCAAATCAAGCTGTCCCCAGTCTGGTGCGGGAAATCCTGAAGAAATCATATCTCCAGCGGAATGCGGGTTAAGGGGGTATTCTGGTGGGAAAGAGAGTCTATTGTCTTTACCGCGTCTCTACAAAAGGACAGGTAGAAAAGGATGATATCCCCATGCAGAAACAGCGGTGCCATGAATTTGCTGCTGAAAAAGGATGGGACATCATTGCAGAGTTTTCTGAAAAAGGAGTATCTGGCTTCAAGGTTTCTGCCAAAGATCGAGATGCGGTTCAGGAAATCCAGAGAGACGCCGCTATGGGAAAATTTGATATCCTGTTAGTATTCATGTTTGACCGCTTAGGGCGCAAAGAGGATGAAACTCCTTTTGTGGTGGAGTGGTTTGTTAATAATGGTATTGAAGTATGGAGCGCCGAGGAAGGACAGCAGCGGTTTGACAATCATGTAGACAAGCTCATGAATTATATCCGCTATTGGCAGGCGTCAGGTGAAAGTCTGAAAACCTCTATTCGAACTAAGACCCGGTTAGGCCAAATTGTTCAGGAAGGCCGCTTCCGTGGCGGTACCCCTGCCTATGGGTATCAACTGGTCAAAAAAGGCCGGACAGGAAAGAAAAATCGAGAGTTGTATGATATCGAAATCAATCCGGACGAAGCCTTCGCAGTCAAGCGAATGTTTGACCTGACTGACCGATACGGCTACGGAGGTCGGAAGATCTCCACCATTCTGAAAAATGAGGGAATTGTCAATCTGAGAACCGGAGAGCCTTTTCACTATTCTACGATTCAGCACATTCTGGCCAACATTATGAACGCTGGCATTCTTCGGAGTGGAGAAACACAGTCTGAAGTATTTCCAGAGTTACAGATCATCCCGCTGGAGCAGTTTCAGCGGGTGGCGAAAGCACGGGAACAGAGATCTGTCAACTACGCAATCAAATGTGGTTGGGAACCTGAAACGGTAACCTTGGCAGATGGAAGCGAAGCTACGGTGGTTCGCTCAACTGGCTCCTATCCACGAAAAATTGTCGGCAAAGCGCTGCTTTCAGGAAATGTTTACTGCGGCCACTGCGGTGGCCGCATTTTTGCGACTACCGCACGAAAAGCCCATCACCCCTCAGATCACCCGGAGCGCATCGCAATTTATAAGTGCTATAATCGAACCCAACACAAGGAACAGTGCGACGGTCCCACTACATATCGTGCAGAAAAGGTGGACAATGTCGTGGAATCCATTCTTCGGGGTATTTTTGAGAGGGCCAAACGAGTAGATGAGCAAGAGTTTTTGAAAGCACAAGTCCAGCTTTCCAGTAAACAGTATCAGCAGAAGCTGAAATTGGTAAAGGCGGAATATTCCAAAGCAACCAAGGAACTTTCCAAGTGGGAGGAACTGATGCTTGCCTCTATTGAGGGAACCTGTGTGTTCACACCGGAACAAGTAAAAAAGCGGATGGATATTGTGCAAGAAAAGGTAGACAGACTCTCTAAGGAAATTGAGACTCTCCAGATCGATCTGAGTGAGGCCAGGACGCTTTCAGCGGAAATCTTGGCACAGCATCAGCAACTTTTATCCTGGGCGGAATTGTTTGACTCCGCCAGTATTGACGAGAAAAAAGTGATTGCCTCACAGATGATCAAGGCCGTTACCCTGACCCGCAATTATGGTATCCAGATCGAGTTCAACATTTCCGAGGCCCAATTCCTCAACGGCATGGAGATGGGCTGATCTGGAGAAATATCAATAGCCTCCCTCCTCCCTACTGTGCTATAATCATGGCAACAGTGTGGAAGGGGGAATATCATGGCCATCGAGAACGGCGAGTGGATCATGCGGGGACTGGACTGGTATGATCCCGCCCGCATTCAGAGCTGGGATGAGCTGATCGAGTGGATTGACGAAATTGGCTTTCTGCCCCTGTTCAAAAATGAGGTGGACGGATTCTCTGTGGAGGAGAACACCGCTGACCTCTACTGGTGGTCTGGGGATGAAGCCCAGGACCCCTGGGAGTGGCGGTGCCTGATGGCCCGCAGCGGCAAGGTGGCCTACGGGAAGTTCTTTGGGAAGAAGGCCGGCTTCATCTCCAAAGCCTGGTTTCCCCATTTTGCCAACTGGCGGCGGGACGGGTACGACTTCGACAGCCGCTGGGAGGACGAGCTGGCTCCCATGCGCCAGAAGCGGATCATGGACTGCTTTGCCGGGCAGGACGAGTGGTTCTCCTTTGCCCTGAAACAGCGGGCCGGCTTCGGCAAGGGCGGGGAAAAGAACTTCGAGGGTACCGTCACCGACCTGCAGATGGGCGGCTATCTGCTCATCCGGGACTTCCAGCAACGGATCAACAAGAAGGGTATCCCCTATGGCTGGCCCATCTCCGTCTATACCACGCCAGAGGCTCTGTGGGGGTATGAGTATATCACGTCATGCTACTCCGTCTCCCCAGCTGAGTCAAAATTTCTTAGTTACAAGCAAATTCTGAAAAACTTTCCTGATGCGACGCAAGAGAAATTGGATACTGTGTTGAGAAGAAATCAATAGCTGTGTAGTGCTAACAATATAGTATACAGGTTGCTTTCTGCTGTCGAATCAATTATAATACAGTCAGCTTAGAGGCGCAAATTTCTTCTGGGAGGATAACAAATGCCGACCAATAATCAAATTCTTTTATCAGAAATTGTAACGAGAAATTTTGCAGATAACCCCCAATATTCAACTGAGGATTCTTACTTTGAGTTTTTTTCGGCGCAGCAAGTATTAAAAAAATATGATTTGAGCGATGAGGAGATTGAACAGCATCTGACTGGTAGTGGAAGCGATGGCGGTTGCGATGGAATCTTCTTTTTTGCAGATGGCGAACTTATTCATGAAGATGACGATGACACAAAATTTAAACAGGATGTCAAATTGACTTTATGCATCATACAGGCAAAAAACACCTACTCATTTAAAGAGCAGGTGTTTGATAAATGGAAAACCGTATCGGCAAATTTGTTGTCACTTGAAAAATCGTGTGATGAGTATAAGGACCGCTATACGGAAGCCGTTCGTCAAGCGTTCGCTTTTTTTAAAGATACATATATTCATCTTATTCATAAACGCGCGAAATTACAGATTGAATATAAATATGTATCTAAAGGTGCTGATATCCATCAGAATGTTAATGCCCAAGCCGATGAACTAAAGGCCTTAGTAAAGGGTATGTTTCCAAATCCTTCTGTCACAGTGGATGTATCTTTTATTGGTGCAGACCAATTGATGGAGATGATAGAATCACCGCCAAAGGAAGAGTTCTATCTGAAACTGGCGAAATCCCCGATTAACCCAGCCCCACAGCAAGTATATGTATCTCTTGTTAAGCTTCCAGAATATTATAAATTTATCACGGATGAATCTGGCGAGTCAATTAAGCATATATTTGAGTCCAATGTCCGAGATTACCAAGGTCATATTACCGTAAACAAGGAGATACAGGACTCATTAGAGCATTATGGGGGCGAAGACTTTTGGTGGCTCAATAATGGGATTACTATTTTGGCAGAAAGCGCACAATTCGTGACTGTAAAAGAATTGCGAATCTCCCATCCAGAAATAGTAAACGGATTGCAGACCTCAAATGAAATATATAACTATTTTGTTTCACACCCAAATATGTTAGAGTCCGAAAATAGATGTCTACTTGTGAGAGTTATTGTGCCTGAAACCGATGACTCGCGTGATAAAATTATCTTTGCAACGAATAGCCAGACTGCCATTCCAAAAGCTTCTCTCCGGGCGACAGACAGCATACATCGTCAAATTGAACTCTTTTTTAGGCCACGTGATCTATATTACGATAGACGTAAGAACTATTATCGGAATCAAGGTAAAAAGTCTACGCAAATTGTAAGTGTTTCATTTCTTGCCCAGTGTCTTATGTCAATTATTCTACAGCGTCCGGATTTCGCACGAGCGAGGCCGTCTACATTGCTGACTGATGATGATGCTTATAATACTCTCTATAATCCCAAGCAGAATCTTGCCACATTCTACGCCGCAGCATTTATTGGGAAAAAAGTAGATTCTTTTTTACGCTCCTGCGGTCAATATACTACAACGGACAAGTCTGATATATTATTCTATGTCGTTTATGTCCTTTGCGCCCGCATACTCGGAAAAGAAGAAATAATGAGCGAAGATTTAGCGAGTATAAATTTGAACGAAATTAGCACAGAGCAAATAGCGAATAGTTCCCAATGGGTATTTTCAATTTATAAAGAAATGGGCGGGACTGATAAAATTGCCAAAGGCCCTCTCTTAATTGCAAAGATCAAAGAACTTATGCACGCCCCATCAACCCCGGAATGAATAGCCATAATTAGCTCTGCTAAAGTTGCGACAGTTTTCGGGGTGCGAATTATTTGCGGCATACCATCGAATAATTCGCACCCCAGTTGTACCTCGAGTCACACGCATCCCTATGTTGAGTCTATTCTGTAGCTAAATCAGATTAAATACTTGGGGCCCGTGTTATGTCGCGCTTGGGAGAGCGTACGGTTCGCATCCGTAAGGTCGTCGGTTCGATCCCGATTGGGTCCACCAAAGACAGGCTTGTTCGCGCAGGCCTGTTTTTTTATGCCGTGATATATACCAAAGGTTGTTCATTTGTTCCCTGATCCTGGCACTCTGTTGCCATTGTGCGGAACTCCTCAAAGGAGACATTAAATTCAATTTCCAGTGTGTAATCTCGATAGACATAAACAGATTTGATGAACTGGGAAATAATCATCTTCTTTGCAGCAAAGTTGCAGTTATCATAGAGGTCAGCCCAGGTCTTTATCTTCTCATATTCTTTCCGCTCTATATCTGCATTGACAAGATGAATGTCCAGTTCTTCTTTCGCTGCGTCTACCGTAGCCTCAAGCTCTGCTACCTCGGCCTTCGCCTTGCTGACAAGTTCGTTCAGAAACTCCATATCAAACTTGCTCTGCCCACGAATGACCTTGATTCCTTCATTTTGGTAATCAACCAGTTCTCTTTGCTTTTCTGCTAACTGCACCGTTGCCAGATGGTGTCTTGCTTTTGCCAATTCGATGGCTTTCCGGTTCTGTTTCGCAACAATATCTTCCCCGGACGCGGCACTGATTTTAGAAAGCTGATAGCGCACGATCCGGTCTATAATCCCATCCAATTTTTTTACTCCATAGCCTGACTGTCCATCACATTCTCCCGGATGACGGACATTATAGTGACACTGATACCTGGCACGAACATCATGGTAAATGCTTCCGTCCTTTCGTACCCGGTTCCTGCCTCCGGTGGTTAATGTCAGCCGATTTTTACAATGGCCGCAAAAAATATTCCCTACCAGGAGAGATTGTCCTTTTAGGTTCAATGGAGTTTCTGCATGATGTGTCGTTCTGTCAGACATGATTTTCTGTGCCCGGTCAAATGTTTCCTGGTCTATAATCTGTAATTCTGGAATAAATGCCGATTGTGCATCCCCATTCCGTATTACTCCCGTATAGATAGGATTTTTGATGATACGGTTGATGGAGGTATTCGGAAAGTTCTTTCCGTTAGGCTTGCGGATTTTCTTTTCTTCCAGATACCGGGAAAGACGCTGGGCACCATAGGCTATAAACCTCCCCCCATTCCCGTGGGCGGGGCGTCCTACGCTGTGACGCATAGCCGACGCAAGTAGCATGATCCCGCATTTGTGTCATGGCCTGCGGCTTTGCCAAACCGTGTTACGCTGCTGGTGTAGATCGCTCCTTTCTGCCGGAGCTGTCACCTCCTTTCCCGGCAGAAGATCCCGGCGCACCCAGCGTTTGGCTCAACAGAATACGGCAAGTAACTGGCTCGTCCTATTCAGTTGTCAGAAAGGTCGAAGGAATAAAACTCGTCCTTCACCTACCGCCGTTTTTGGTTCCGTTCTGCACCCACCTTTCCAAAAATTTTTTTAGAATTTTTTTGGCTGCCAATATTCTCTTGGATATATTCTGGTGTTTGACCTTCTCTTGCGCCGCAATTTCCTTTATGGTCAGGCCCTCCACACAGTAGAGCCAAAGACGGCGGCGTTGAGGCGCAGTCAGGCAGGCGTCCAGGCCCTCGGCCAACAGGCGGCATAGGCGGGACCGTTCCTCCTGGTCGTATTGATCCATGACCTTCGTTTCGGCAGAGAGCACCGCAAAGGATAGTTCAGCCAGTCCTTCCAGCGAAATTGTCCGGTTACTGTGCCGGTGATCCGCTTTCTCAATGGCGTGGTAGTTTTCATCAGACCAGCGTTTCCATTTTTCAAACTCCTCCGCACTGGAGAAGTCGGCACGGGTCAGGCGGATATGTATTCCGGTGGCGCTTTTGCATACGATGGCGTCCGGGTCCTTGTTATTCAGAGCATAGTCACTATTGCGGTCAAACATATTGGCTCCTCCTTTAATTTCCGTTGATTCGTGGATGGTCAACGAAAATCGGGAGGAGAGCGGCAGGAATATCTTTTTCCGCCAAAATGCAAAAATTTTTCTAAGTTTTCAATGGTTTTTCCGGGCCGGGATAGGTCAGTGGAAAAATCACATCCATACCTTGACGCTTAATCCCAATATCTTCCAGAATTTTTTGGGGGATACTCGGATAACCTGTCGAGGAAAAAATGAGGCGCAGACAACCAGTTGGTTGCCTGCGCCTTTTCAGCAGGTGGTCGTATTCGATTAGGTGGAGGTTTCGCCTCCGGTGAGGCAAAAGGGGCGATTCATCATCCTTGTTCCCCAATCTTTTATGCAGTTACCAGATCACATATTTTTCACAAAATCTTTGCAGCATCACCGCCGCCTGAGCCCGGGTGGCCTGGCCCTGGGGAGTAAGGGTGGAGCCGTCGCCGGTGCCGTTGATGATTCCGGCGCCCACGGCCCACTGCATGGCGGGGATGGCATACTCACTGAGATCGGCCACATCCGTATAGGACAGGATATTGGTGTTCTCACCGATGGACACATCATAGCCCTTGGTCTGGGCGTAGCGCCACAGCATGGTGGCCAGCTGCTCCCGGGTGATGGGATCGTTGGTACCAAACAGGCCGTTGCCGTAGCCGGTGACCACGCCCTCGCTGGTGGCCCAGCGGATGGCCTCGGAACACCACTGGCCCTGGGCCACATCGGTGTAGTTCATAGCGTAGTTCACCACGGGACTACCTGCCATACGCCACAGGATCGTGGCGATCATAGCCCGGCTGGTGGTCACATCGGGGGCGAAGGTGGTGGCGCTGGTGCCCGCCATGAGGCCGTGCTTGTAGACATAGGCCGCAGCGTCCTCATACCATGCGCCCTCCGGCACATCGGTGAAGGGCAGCTCCACTTCGATCTCCCGGAAAGAGACCTCGATTTCCACCCGCCCGGCGGGCATTTTGAAGGTGTACTCGTTGCCGCCCTTATGGGTTAGGTCGATTTCTTTGCCCTTGCTGTCAGTGACCGTCAGGGTGTTCAGCTCGTAGCCCTCGTCGGGGATAGCGGTCAGGGTCACAGTTTCCCCCTTTTCGGCATAGCGCCGGGAGAGCTTGAGTTCGCCGCCGGTGACCCGGCTGGGCAGCGTGATGGAGTAGGTGGGGTCGCTGTCACCGCCGCCGGAGGAAATTCTGTCAAACTGAGCAGTGAGGCTTCGGTCGCTGTTGGCCACGAAAGTATAGTTTGTGTTGGTACTCACAGTCGTGCCGCTTTCCAACCAGCCCACAAAGCGGTAGCCGCTGTTTGGGGTGGCGGTGAGGGTAACAGTGTCGCCCTTGGCATAGGTGCCCCCACCTGTGGCTGTGCCGCCTTCCGTCGAGCTGACGGTGACGGTATAGACCTGTTCAAACTTTGCGGTGAGGGTGCTGTCGCTGGTAGCGACGAAGGTAAAGGGATTGTCGCTACTCACCGACTGACCGCTCTGATCCACCCAGCCCACGAAGCGGTAGCCTGGATTGTTGGTAGCGGTGAGGGTGACAGATGTACCCTCTGTGTAACTGCCGCCGCCGGACACGCTGCCCGAACCTGCGGGGGCTACATCGGCCCTGATAGTGTAGGTGGTCGGTGGTGTATATGTCTCAACCGTCAGGGTGGCGGCTTGGCTGATGACGCTGACGCCGCTGGCGCTCTTCACCACGCAGCGGTATTGGTTGCCGCTCATACTGGTAGTGGTGCTGCTTATGGTATAGCTGGCGCTGGTTTCTTGGGAAATATCTGTCCAGTCACTTCCGCTGGCCGCAGTTTTCTGCTGCCAATGGTAGGTCGGGGTTTCACTCCCTGCGCTGGCCTCCACAGTAAAGGTGGCGCTTTGGCCCTCGGTCACCGTCTGGTCTGTGGGCTGGGCGGTGATGCTGGGGGTCGTGACCTCCGTGCCGCCGCTCAGGTTGCCCGACACGGTGCCGCCGTCCTCCACATTGATGGTGCCGTTGTTGGTCAATTTCTCATTGCAGTCGAGCTTGGAACCATCCGGGACGGTCAGGGTTTCGCCCTGGTTAATGGTGAGACTCTCGTCCAGGGTCACATCGCCGTATACGGTGCCTTCCGTGCCGTCAAAGACGATGCCGCCGGTTGTACTGCTACCTGTTCCGTACTGGATCGGAGAAGAAGAATTATTCGCAATCCCGCCGTTGGCCCGCACAATGGCATTATCGCTGACGGTCAGACTGGTGGTGGCACCGGTGGGTTCAGACGATCCCACAATGAACTGTATCCCATCATTGCCCTCGCTGGCGCTGGTGGTCAGGCTGCCGCCATTGACGGCAAGGGAGAGAGCCGGGGCGGTGGCAGAATCGCTGGACCCTACACAGACGCCGGCATAACTAGAATATGAAACGGAGGATGTAGCATCAACGGAAGCGTTTTCAATAGTCAGGGAGGCGTTGCCTGTTCCGCTTTTGACATATATTCCGTAAGAAAAAGAACCAGAAACTTTCAAGCTTCCATTGCTTTCACCTGTAATAGTCAGGGTGGCGTTTGTACCATAGCTGGACGTGTTTGTCTCTGCATCCAAAAAAATCCCATAGGCGCCTGTGATGGTGTTCGTGCCAATCAGTTCGATAGTCAGGGCAACTGGTTGATCGCTGCTGCCCTTAGCATAGATCCCGGCAGTGAATGGATTATCGTACTGATGATAACTTCCTGAAATCTTCGCTTCATTCAGCGTCAGGGTGGCGGTGTTTGGGTTGTATCTGACAGTCCAATTTTTAGAAGCGTCGGTGGCATTTTCGACCCGTGTTAACTCCCCGCTGTCATTTGTACTCCAGTAGGTTACAGTCTCAGCTACAATGACCTGGTTATTTCCCACATAAAGCGTAGCAGTCGCATCCACCGCCAGCGCCGTGACGGGCAGCAGCCCCAGGCAGAGCGCCAGGACGCAGAACAAACTTAAAAATCGTTTTTTCATCTGGTTTCCTCCTTTTCACGCCCTGTACCGGCAATCGCCCGCAAAGAAGCGCGGATCGCGTTCAACTGTAACTGTAAATATTCCTCGTCCTCAAACAGCGCATAATGAACACAGGCGCGGACGAACAGATAGGTCATGCCCTGTACCAGCTCCACCGGCAAGCCCAGCTTGGGGGAGAGCTGCTCGGCATACTTGCGGTAGCGGACATTGACGCCGCTGAAAAATGCCTTGCCGTGTTCCCGGTATTTGGGGCTGGCGTACACCTGGTACATAAAGCGGTATTTCGCCCCGTGGAGTTTGGCGGTGAGATAGGGCATCTCTCTTAAAAACCGCTCAATGTCCCTGAAGCTGGTGGGGGCCTGTGCCATGAAGTCGTCCTCCACCTTGGCCATACCATGGGCGGTGACCTCAATAATGAGGTTGTCCTTCGTACCGAAGTAGTAGACAAGATTCGCGGTCGCCGTACCGCAGGCATCCGCCAGCACTTGCATACTGGTGTTTTCCAGTCCGTTTTTACAAAAGGTTTCAAAGCAGGTCTCCAGATATTCCGCGCGCCGTTCCGGGACACCTCGTTCTATTTTCACGAGCCACATCACCTCCTGATTTTTATTAAGTATTTAGTAAAATACAGGGGAAAATTTTTGCACCGTCCTTAAGATGACGCAAAAAGGCGCACCCCACCCGTACAAAAACGGGCGGAATGCGCCTTGAAACAATATGCAGTTACCCCCTTGACAGGGAAAAAGGGCAGAATTATGCTTTGCTTGTTTGCTTGCTTAGTCATTTTCCCGCCTTCCATCCACATTGTCAAGACCTCTTTTGTGAAATTTGGTATGTAAATATGATACCACAGGCTCCGCATTTTTGCAAGACGGCATATCGCTTTTTGCGGCGGAAGTTGTCAATCCGTATCAGGTTTCCCAACTTTTTCAGCCAGGTTCTCAATGTGGATCATCAGAGTTCAGCTCCTTTCCTGAAAAAATAGGCCCCCGCAGGGGGAGAAAACTCATGCATCTCGCCCTTGGGCAGCTTGACGGTCTCATACGCGTTTTTGTTCATAGCGAATTACCTCCTTGGGATGTTCCGGCGGGGGTCTCCCGCCCCTGTGACTGCATCATAGCGCACACAAACGGCTTTGAAAAGTACGCACAATCTTGTGGCATAGGCACCAAAACGCAACTTTTGGACGGTTACCAGCTGGAAACTTTTGCGCCGCCCAAGGCTTTGCGGGCCCGGGCGGCGCAGAAAAATTTTTTAAAATGACAGAGGCGGCACAGCGCCTTGACGCGGCCAGGAGGCTTAGGATATAATCAAGCCATACATCCCAATCAGAACCTATGGACCAAGGAGGGACTCAAATGTCAACTGCGGCCAAAGAACTCCCCGCCTGCCCGGTGGAGACCACCCTGACTCTCATCAGCGACAAGTGGAAGGTGCTGATCCTCCGGGACCTGATGCCGGGGACCAAGCGGTCCGGCGAATTGAAGAAGTCCATCGGGACCGTGAGCCAGAAGGTGCTCACCGCCCAGCTGCGGCAGATGGAGGAGAGCGGCCTGCTCACCCGGAAGGTGTACCCCGAGGTCCCGCCCCGGGTGGAGTACACCCTGACCGAGCTGGGCTACAGCCTGAAGCCCATTCTGGACGCCATGGGAAACTGGGGGGAGGCCTATAAGGCCCGCAGCGGGCAGGACCGCGCCTGAGCCCGCCCCAGAGGCAGGGCGCTCCATTCTGCCCGCATCCAAGAGACACATCCGATTCCGCACAAGGGAGGTAACCCCATGGCCCAGCAGCATACCATTCAGGTGATCGCCCACATCCGCAGCGATTTCCACACCAAGTTCGGCATTCCCCGGCAGAGCGGTCTGGTGGACGCCCTGCGGGCCACCGTGGTCTTTGAGCCGGAGTACCGCAATCCCGACGCCCTGCGGGGGCTGGAGGGGTTCAGCCACATCTGGCTGATCTGGCAGTTCTCCCAGGCGGTGCGGGACGGCTGGTCCCCCACGGTGCGCCCCCCGCGCCTGGGGGGCAACACCCGCATGGGGGTGTTCGCCACCCGCTCCCCCTTCCGGCCCAACCCCATCGGCCTGTCCTGCGTGGCCCTGGAGGGGATTCAGCGCCACCCGGAGTACGGCCCGGTGCTGCTGGTGCGTGGGGCCGACCTGATGGACGGCACCCCCATCTATGACGTCAAGCCCTATCTCCCCTACGCCGACTGCCGCCCGGAGGCGGCGGGGGGCTTTGCCAGCCAGCCCAAGGAGCCCTCCCTCCAGGTGGAGATTGCCCCGGAGCTCCTGGCCCAGGTGCCCGAGGGGCTGCGGGAGGCCCTGCTGGGGGTGCTGGCCCAGGACCCCCGCCCCCAGTACCAGCACCGGCCGGACCGGGTCTACGGCCTGGAGTTCGGCCCCCTGGAGGTGAAGTTCACCGTGGAGGGGGCGCTTCTGACGGTGCGCCAGGTCCAGGACAGGCGGCGCGGGTAGCCCCGGGAGGAGAGGGAAGCCGCGCTCCATCCCTCCCGCCGCGGCGGGCGCCGCTCCCCCGCCTACATTCAGGCGGGTTCTGTTCCGCAGAGGTATTTTTCACAGACACAGACGAAGAGGCCGTCCGCAGCGCGGACGGCCTCTCAGCTTGTCGAAAAACCTCTGTTCAGACGAATCCGCCCGAGTGTTGGCGGGGGAGCTCGAGGGGGCGGCAGCCCGCCTCGAGTGGGATCGAATGCCCTGAATGCCTTGCTTGGCAAGGCGTTCAGCGAGCGCAGCGAGGACTTTTCCGCCGCGCAGCGGCGGGAAAGTAACGGCATTTTTTCAGGCCGTCCGCAGCGCGGACGGCCTCTTTTCCCTCTCTCTGCCCCGCCCTGTCCCTGGATCGGCATGGGCTGATCACTCTGTGCCCCAAAAAGTTTTTCCCCGCTCTGGCGGGATATCCAGGTCCTCCAGCTCCCGGAGGGAGCCCGCCTGGACCTTGACGCAGGCCGGCCCCAGTTCCCGCAGGATGGGCCGTCCCCCCTGGTCGCCGGTGAGGGCGTACAGCTCTGGAAGCAGCGCCCCGGAGAAAAAGGTGGGACTGCCCACCCGCTCCCCAAAGGCGGCGGTGCCCCCCGGCACGCCGGGCCGGGCCGCGTCCACCAGCCGCAGGAGGGTGTCCGCCTCCAGCCAGGGCTGGTCGGCCACGGCGAAAAAGAGGAAGTCCTCCCCGCTTACGGGCGGCAGGGCGGCCAGGGCGGCCCGGATGGTGTGGGAGATGCCCCGCGTGCTTTGGGGGCTGTCCACCGCCCGCCCCCCGGTCGCCCGGGCGGCCTCCAGGATCTGGGGGTAGCGGGAGACCACCGTGAGCTCACACTCGGGCCGCAGCTCCACGGCCCGGCACAGGGTCTCCAGGCCGTAAGAGAACAGGGGCCGCCCCTCCAGGGGGTAGAGCAGCTTGTTGCCGCCGAACCGGCGGCCGCTCCCCGCCGCCAGGTAGATGAGGTGCTTAACCACGGTTTTTCATGCCCATCAGCACCTTCTCCGGGGTGATGGGCAGCTCCCGGTGCCACACGCCGGTGGCCCGGAAGACCGCCTGGGCGATGGCAGGGGAGGGGGTGTTGATGACGATCTCCCCGATGGACTTGGCGCCGAAGGGGCCGGAGGGCTCATAGCTGGGGGCGAACTCCACCTTCAGATGGCCCATATCCAGCCGGGTGGGGATCTTGTACTGGAGGAAGGAGTTCTCCAGCAGACGGCCCTTTTCGTTGTAGGTGACGTCCTCAAACAGGGCCATGCCGATGCCCTGGACGATGCCGCCCTCGGTCTGGACCCGGGCCAGGTTGGGGTTGATGGGGGTGCCGCAGTCCACCACCGCCGCGTAGTCCAGCACCTCCACCGAGCCGGTCTCCTTGTCCACCTCCACCTGGGCCATGCCCACCATAAAGGGCGGGGGAGACACCGGGGAGGTGTGGGAGCTGGTGGCCTGGACGGCGATGGGGTTGCCGCACATGGATTTGGCGGCGATCTCCGCCAGGGTGACCTCTCCTCCGCCGTCCAGCCGGCGCACCCGGTCCCCGGCGAACTCCAGCTCCCCGGCGGGACAGTCCAGCATCTGGGCGGCAACGGCGCAGATCTGCTCCTTCAGCTGGGTGCAGGCCTGCTCCACCGCCTTTCCGGTGACGTAGGTGGTGGAGGAGGCGTAGGAGCCCGAGTCGTAGGGGGAGGCGTCCGAGTCCGCCCCGAAGACTGCGATGTTGTCCACGCTGCACTCCAGGCACTCGGCGGCGATCTGGGCCAGGATGGTGTCGCACCCGGTCCCCATGTCCGCCGCGCCGATGGACAGGTTATAGAACCCCTCGTCGCTGAGCTTGATGGTGGCCGAGCCCACGTCCACCCCGGAGATTCCGGAGCCCTGCATGGCCATGGCCACGCCGGCGGCCCGCACCTTCCCGTTGCCCATGTCCCGGACGGGGAACTTCTCCTCCCAGCCGAAGAGCTCCTTGCACCGCTCCATGCACTTGTCCAGGGCGCAGGCGGTGGCGGGCTCGTTGTAGTAGGCGGGCATGATCTGCCCCTCCCGGACCATGTTCTTCTCCCGGAGGGCCACCGGGTCCATGCCCAGCCGGTCGGCCAGCTCGTTCACCGCCGACTCCACGGCGAAGATGCCCTGGGTGGCCCCGTAGCCCCGGTAGGCCCCGGCGGACTGCCGGTTGGTGTACACCACGTCGTAGGCGAAGCGGAATGCCTCCAGGTTCCCGGTGTACAGGGGGATGGACTTGTGTCCAGACAGGCCCACGGTGGTGGGGCCGTGCTCCCCGTAGGCCCCCGTGTTGGACAGGGTGTACACGTCCAGGGCCCGGATGACCCCCTCCCGAGTGGCCCCCAGGCGCACATGGACCTCCATCTCGTGGCGGGGGGAGGCGGCGATCTGGCTCTCCTCCCGGGAATAGATCATCTTGGCGGGGCGGCCGGTCTTCCAGGTGACCAGGGCGGGGTATACCTCGGCCACCACCGTCTGCTTGGCCCCGAAGCCGCCGCCGATGCGGGGCTTCTCCACGTGGATCTTGGACTTGGGGATGTCCAGGGCGTTGGCCAGGATGCGCCGCACGTGGAAGACGATCTGAGTGGAGGACACCACGTGGAGCCGGCCGTAGGGGTCCATCTCCGTGTAGGTGCGGAAGGTCTCCATCATGGCCTGGTTGCAGGCCTTGGTGTGGTACACCCGGTCCACCACACAGGGGCAGCCGGCCAGGACCTGGTCCACGTCGCCGTCGGAGCAGGTCTCGCTGGCGCACAGGTTGCGCCGGTTGTCCGCCCCCACCGGGCACAGGGAGCGCCAGCTGTCCTCAGGGTGGATGAGGATGGGGCTGTCCAGGGCCTCGTGGGGGTCCAGGACGGCCTCCAGCACCTGGTAGCGCACCCGGATCAGCTTCAGGGCCCGGTCCACCGCCTGTTCGGTCTCTCCGGCCACGATGGCCGCCGCGTCCCCCACAAAGCGCACCCGCTGGTCCAGGATCAGCCGGTCGTAGGGGGAGGGCTCCGGGTAGGTCTGCCCCGCCATGGTGAACCGCTTCTGGGGCACATCCCGGTAGGTGAAGATGGCCGCGACGCCGGGGACCTTCATGGCGGCGGTTGTGTCGATCTCCTCAATGAGGGCGTGGGCGTGGGGGCTGCGCAGCACCTTGACCACCAGGCAGTCCCTGGGGGTCACGTCGTCCACATAGGCCGGCTTGCCCAGCAGAAGGGCCATGGCGTCCTTCTTGCGCACCGGCTGGCCCACGCTTTGGTATGTCTTCCCTTCCATGTTGTCCCTCCTCATCCCTGTCTCTTGTGTTCCAGGTAGGCCCGGATGCCCCGCAGCTGCCCCTCGTACCCGGAGCAGCGGCACAGGTTGCCCGCCAGATAGGCCCGGATCTCGTCGTCGGTGGGGTCGGGGTTCTCCCGCAGCAGGGCCACCGTGTTCATCACAAAGCCCGGGTTGCAGAAGCCGCACTGCTCCGCCCCCTGGCCGGCGATGAAGGCGGCGAAATCGGCCGCCTCCTCCTGAAGGCCCTCCAGGGTGTGGACGGCATGGCCGTCCGCCCGGGCGGCCAGCACCGAGCAGGACAGGACGGGCTTTTCATCCAGCAGCACCGTGCACAGCCCGCAGTTGGCCGTCTCACACCCCCGCTTTACGCTCAGGCAGCCCTGGCTCCGGAGAAAATCCAGCAGCAGGGTGTCCGCCTGGACCGAGGCGGTTACCGCCCGGCCGTTCAAGGTCAGTTTGATCTCCATTGTTTACTCCCCCTCCATGGCCAGCAGGCCCCGGCGGACCAGCACCTGGCAGATCTCCTGGCGGTATTGGGCGCTGCCCCGGAGGTTGCTCCCAAACCGGAAGCGCCCCGCCGCCTCCCGGGCAAAGGCCTGGGCCCCCTCCGGGGTGATCCCCCCGGCCAGGAGCCCCTGCCCGTCCTCAAAGGGCTCCGCCCGCCCGGGCCGGGCCCCCACGGCGCACAGCGTCCGCCCCTCCCGCCGGGACAGGGCGCAGGTGAGGACGGGGAAGTCGGTGGCGGTGTTCCGCTGGGACAGATAGACCACCCGCCGCTCCCCCTTGGGGATGATCACGTGGGTGAGGATGTCCCGCTGCCGGGGGGCGGCGGCGAAGTCCGCCAGGGACTGCTCCCCCCCGCGGTAGAGGACCACCCGGGCCTCCAGGGCCAGCAGCAGGGTGAGCACGTCGGAGAAGCCGAAGCGGCCGAAGACGCTCCCTCCCACCGTGGCCAGGTTCCGGAACTGCACCCCCACGATGTGGCGCACGCTCTCGGCCATGGCCCCCTGGGTCAGCCGGTCCAGGCCGGGGTGGAGCTCCAGCTGCCGCAGGGTCACCATGGCCCCCAGCCGGTACTCGGAATCGGTCTCCTCGATCTGGTCCAGCCCCAGGCCGGACAGGTCGATGGCGGTGTCCACGCGGTTTCGCTGCATCTTCAGCCAAAGCATGCCGCCCAGAACCACATTGTTTTTCTTCTGACAGAGCGCGTAGGCCTCCTCCAGGCTCCCGGCTCTGACGTAATTTTGGATCGTCAGCACAGCATTTCCTCCCTGCTTGTCGCTTTTCTCAATCGTTTTGTAAGTTCTGCCTCCTACTCCATGGCGCAGAAGAGCCGCCCGCTCTCCCGGTCCTGCCGGACCTGGAGCCCCGGATAGAGGCGGCCCAGAGCACTCTGCACCTCATGGAGCCCGGTCTCCCCGGGGCGCAGCTCCCCAACCAGCCGCCCCTCCTCCAGCAGCAGCAGGCGGCCGCACCAGCGCAGGGCCAGCGCCGGGTCGTGGAGCACCACCAGGGCGCACCGCTCCCCGCCCGCCAGAAGGCCGGTCAGGGTGCGGAAAAACTGGTGGGTGTTGGGAAAGTCCAGGGCGCTGTTGGGCTCGTCCAGCAGCAGCACCGGGGCCCCCTGCACCGCCACCCGGGCCAGCTGGACCAGCTGACGCTGGCCCTGGCTGAGGGCGGCGCAGTCCCGGTACAAAAGGCCCTCAATGCCGAACTGCTCCGCCGCCCGGCGCACCAGCTCCCGGGTCTGACTGCCCGGCGGGCGCAGCGGGCCCTCCCAGGGGTAGCGGCCCAGCTCCAGCACCTCCTCCACCCGCAGGCCGGGGGAGGACGGGGTGTGCTGGGGCAGCAGGGCCATCCGCCGGGCCCGCTGCCGTGGGGACAGGGCGGCGCAGTCCTCCCCCCGGACCAGGACCTGTCCCCGACGCCGCCGGAGGCCGCAGGTCAGCCCCCGGAGCAGCGTGGACTTTCCGCTGCCGTTCCGGCCCAGAATGCCCACCAGCTCCCCGCCGGCCACCGCGAAGGAAAGGTCCCGGACCACAAAATCGGTATATCCGGCCCACAGGTTCCGCACCTCAAGCATCGTCCCCATAGGCCCCCTCCTTTCGCCGCCACAGCAGGGCGGCCAGCACCGGCACCGCCAGCAGCACGGTAAAAATACTCAGGGGGAGGGTGTAGACCCGGGCGGGCAGGTCGGCGCACAGCAGCACCGCGCCCCCCACCAGTCCGCACAGGGGCAGGTAGGGGCCGCCCCGCCGGCCCAGCAGCAGCCGGGCGATGTGGGGGGCGATCAGCCCCACAAAGGCCACCGCCCCCAGAACGGACACCACCGCCGCCACCATCAGGGTGGTGAGGGTCAGCAGCACCCCCCGCCAGAACACCGGGTCCAGCCCCAGGCTCCGGGCCTGCTCGTCCCCCAGGGAGAGCATCAGAATGGGGCGGCGCAGCAGAAGCAGCGCAATGGTGCACAGGACCACCGCCGCCGCCGGGAGGGGCAGCTTGTCCGCCGTCATGGCGGAGAGGCTGCCCATGGTCCACACCTCGATGGCGGCCAGCTCCCGCTCCGGGTCGGCCATCACCTTCAGGGTCATGAGCCCCGCCTCCGCCAGGGAGGAGACGATGACCCCCGCCAGGAGATAGCTGCCGGTGCGCTCCAGCCGGGCCGCTCCCACCAGCAGGAGCACCAGGGCCAGGGCGGCCATCCCCATGAGGAAGGAGCCCCCCATGATCTCCAGCCGGGTCCCGGCCCCCAGCACGATGGCGCAGGCCGCCCCCAGGGAGGCCCCCGAGGCCACCCCGGTCAGGTCGGGGGAGGCCAGCGGATTGCGGAACACCGTCTGGTACACGCCCCCCGCCAGCCCCAGGGCCCAGCCCGCCAGCAACCCCATGCACATCCTGGGGAACCGCAGCTGCCAGAACACCTGGGCCTCCAGGGTCCCCTCCATTCCCCCGGTGAGGATGGAGCCGATCTGAGACAGAGAGAGGGGAAAGCTGCCCACAAAGAGGGAGACGGTCCCCAGCCCCCCCGCCAGGAGAAGGCAGGCCGCGGCGGCGGCCCAGCCCCGTCCACGCTTCTTCATGGTGCTTTCCCCTTTCCCATGAAACCGAAACTCACTTGGTGATCAGCGAGGCGTCTACGGAAAAGCCGTAGAAGGTCTGATAGAAGTCCTGGGCGTCGGCCGTGAACTCCTCAAAGGAATATACGTCGGGGTGGAGGACGCTGGTCATCCACATGGCGCCCAAAATCCCGGAGGGCACGGGGGAGTCCCACTCCTCGATGCCGCCGGGCATCTGATAGACCGCGCCGTCCTGCACGGCGGGCAGGGCGGAGAGCTGGGGGTCCTCCACCACGTCCTGGACGGTGTACTCCGCCCCGGCGGGGAGTACGACGACCTGGGGCGCCATGGCCAGCACGTCCTCATAGGAGACCTCCGTCCAGTAGTCCCCCTCCAGGCTGTCCCCGGCGTTGACGCCGCCGGCCTGCCGGATGAGGGTGCTCTGGTACATGGAGGCGGGGGCGGTGGCCAGGAAGGAGGAGTTGCTGCCCATGTAGACCACGGGGGCCTCGGCGTCCCGGGTCAGCTCCGCCATCCGGTCCAGCTGCTCCTGGTAGTAGCTGGCGAGGGCCTCGGCCCGGTCCTCCAGTCCAAGGGCGGTCCCCATGAGCTGGAGCATCTCCACCAGGGCCTCGTGGCTCTCGGGGTTGACCACCAGCACGGGGATGCCCAGCTGGGTGAGGGTGCCGGCGTAGTCCGCCAGGGCCTGGGGCATGATGACCAGTTCCGGCTCCAGGGCGGCGGTGGCCTCCACGTCCAGCTCCTTCATGGTGCCCACCTGGGGCTTCTCCAGCAGCTCCGGGGCGGCCATCTGGTAGATGGGCCGGGTATCTGCCTTCTTCTCCAGGCCCACCACCCGGTCCTCCGCCCCCAGGGCGATGGCCGCGTAGGTGGAGATGTAGTAGCAGCTGACGATGGACTGGGCCGGTCCCTCCAGAACCACCTCCCGGCCCGCCTGGTCGGTGAGGACGATCTGGCCCTCCGCCTGGCTGGCGCTCTCCGCGGGGGCGCTGCCCGAGGCGGACACGCCGCCGGACGCAGAGCTGTCCGCCCCGTTAGAACAGGCGGCGCAGCCCAGCGCCATGGACAGGGACAGCGCCAGGGCGGCGATTCGTTTCCATAGTCTGTGTTTCAAGCGTTTCACTCCTTCTGGTTGGTTCTGACATGCAGAGTACAGGACATTCTATCCTGCCCCGCAGCATTTGTCAAAGATTTTCCACAGACCTGCGTTTACTCCCTGGCCGCCGGGTACTCGCTGCACAGCAGGCGGTAGGGGGGCTCGTCCTCCTCGATGGTCGGGAAGCGGCCCAGCTGCTCATAAAAGCGGTTGTCCGTGTTGTCGTCGTTGCACTGGCTCACCTCGCCCAGCAGCACCGGGCCGGAGCCGGGCTCCACGGTAAAGTCGTGGTAGAGGTAGGGACAGATGGTGATGCTCTCTCCCGGGGTCAGCCGCACCTGGGTCCCAGCCGGGACCACCATCTCCCGGCCGTCCACATGGACATGGACCTCCCTCTCCCGGTCCAAATCCTCGTCGGGGGTGGAGTGATATACCCGGATGAGCACGTTCCCGCCGCCCCGGTTGATGATGTCCTCCATCTTGGACCAGTGGAAGTGCATGGGGGAGTACTGCCCCTCCTTGATGTAGAGGAGCTTTTCCGCATAGGTCTTGGTGTACTGGTCCAGCTTCAGATTTCCGTTGCGGAGGGTGATAAGGGAGAACCCCATCTTGTCAAAATCCCCCATCCCATAGTCGGTGATGTCCCACCCCAGCATGTTGTCCCGGATCTCGTCGTAGTCGTGCCCCTTCTCCGCCCACTCCTCCGGCGTGAACCCGCAGAAGGGGGGCAGGGCAAAGCGGTACTCCCGCACCATCTGCTCCATCTCTCTCAGAGCGGCGTTGATCTCACTGCGCTTCATAACAATAACCTCCTTGCAGAACCCCGGCTTTCCCCTTGATTTTACCATAAAGGACCGGCTTTCACAATTCAGAACCGCAGCGGTCCGTCTCCGTTCCCGGCGCGGACTGTGGCGGTTTGACGCAGCAATCCTCTGTGGATTGCGGGGAAATCAACGTGGTATGGTGGGAAAAACACGGTTCGGGTACCCGACCGGATAGAAGACTTTTTTCTAGACAGAAAATCAGAAACATATTGACACAATGTCAGTATAGTGGTATAGTACGGTTGCTGACATAGTGTCAGAACTATTGAGTGAGAACCGCACGGTCTGTAAAGGGAGGTTTTTCTATGAACTCAAAGGTCTATTTCACCCGGGAGATCACCCCGGAAAAAGTTGTTGAGCTGTACCACGCCCTGGGAGTGCAGCTGCCCGGCAAGGTGGCGGTGAAGGTCCACTCCGGGGAGAAGGGCAACCAGAATTTTCTGCACCCGGAGTTCTGGCGGCCCATGGTGGAGGAGGTCCACGGCACCGTGGTGGAGTGCAATACCGCCTACGGCGACGCCACTGCCGGCGTGCGTGACCACACTGAGGCCCACCGCAAGCTCCTGGAGGAGCACGGCTGGACCAAATATTTTGATGTGGACCTGATGGACGCCGATGGGCCGGACGTGGTCTGGCCCATCCCCAACGGAAAAATCCTCAAGGAGAATCATCTGGGGAAAAACATCATGAACTACGACTCCATGCTGGTGCTGGCCCACTTCAAGGGGCACCCCATGGGCGGCTACGGCGGGGCTCTGAAGCAGCTGGCCATCGGCTGTGCCAGCGCCAGGGGCAAGGCCCTGATCCACTCCGCCGGCAAGACCGACGACCGCTTCAAGACCTGGCAGCAGCACGCCAGCCCCGTGGTCTTCCCGGAGGCCATGGCCGACGCCGCCTCCAGCGTGGTAGAGCATTTTCAGGGGAAGATCGCCTTCATCAACGTGATGAAGAATCTGTCCGTGGACTGCGACTGCTGCGCGGTGGCGGAGGACCCCTGCATGAAGGACATCGGCATCCTGGCCTCTCTGGACCCGGTGGCCATCGACCAGGCCTGTATTGACCTGGTGGTAAACTCCGACGACCCCGGCAAGGAGCACTTTATGGAGCGGGTGAACAGCCGCAACGGCATCCACACCATCGAGGCCGCGGCTGACCTGGGCTTCGGTTCCCGGGAGTACGAACTGATCGAGCTGTAACGCAGGAAGGGAGCAAAAGAACATGAGAAAAACTTTGGTTGCCTATTTTTCCGCCAGCGGCGTGACCGCCCGGGCGGCGAAAGAGATCGCCCAGGCAGTGGACGCCGACCTGTATGAGATCCGCCCGGCGGAGCCCTACACGGACGCCGACCTGAACTGGATGGACAAGAAGAGCCGCAGCACCAGGGAGATGAACGACCCGGCCTGCCGCCCCGCCATCGCGGAGCCGGCGGAGCACATGGAGCAGTATGACACGGTATTCGTGGGCTTTCCTATCTGGTGGGCTGTGGAACCCCGGGTCGTGGACACTTTCCTGGAGAGCTGCGACTTTTCCGGCAAGACCCTGATCCCCTTTGCCACCTCCGGAGGCAGCGGCATCAGCAGGGCCGAGAAGAGTCTGGAGGAGCACTGCCCCAAGGGGAACTGGAAGCGGGGCAGGCTGGTAAACAGCGGCGCGGCGGACTGGGCCAGGTCCGTTCTGGGGCGGTGAGGCGGCCATGCCCAAGGGATCGGAAGAACTGACCCACGCCAGAAAGGAAGAGATCATCGACGCCTGTGCCGCCCTCTATGAGACCATGGGATTCCGGGACATCACCATCCGGGACATCGGGGCCAAAACCTCCTTCACCCGCACCTCCATTTACAACTACTTTCAGACCAAGGAGGAGATCTTTCTGGCCCTGCTCCAGCGGGAGCATGAGCGGTGGAGCGCGGATCTGGAGGAGCTGGCCCGGCGGGGCGGACCGATGTCCGCCGGGGAGTTTGCGGATGGGATGGCCCGCACGCTGGAAAAGCGGGGCTGTATGCTGAAGCTGATGAGCATGAACCTCTATGACATGGAGGGGAACAGCCGGCTGGAAAACCTGGTGGCCTTCAAGCAGGCCTATGCCGGCGCGCTGCGGGCGGTCTCCCGCTGTCTGGAGGAGGCGTTTCCCCATCTGACCGCGGAGGAGATCCAAACCTTCCTCTACGCCTTTTTCCCCTTCCTGTTCGGCGTCTACCCCTACACCTCCCACACGGAGAAGCAGCTGGCGGCCATGGAGGCGGCCCATGTGGAGTACACCCACTGCTCTATCTACGAGCTGACCAAGTCCTTTGTGGGCAATCTGCTGCGGGCCTTTTTATAAGAAGCCGCGCACAAGCATGAGGAGGCAGTTCAAATGAAGATTCTTGTTCTGGAGGGCAGCCCCAACCGGCATGGCTCCTCCAATTTCCTGGCGGAGGAATTCATCCGCGGGGCCAGGGAGGCGGGCCACACGGTAGAAATTATCGACGCGGCCCACGCCGATCTCCACCCCTGCACCGGCTGCGTCCGCTGCGGGTACGAGGGCCCCTGCGTCCAGAAGGACGGCATGGAGCAGTTCCGCCGGCAGATCCTGGATGGGGACATGCTGGTATTTGTGACCCCCCTCTACTACTACGGGATGTCCGCCCAGCTGAAGATCCTGGTGGACCGGTTCTGCGCCA
>ERZ1643247.522-NODE-522-length-46270-cov-7.474586_pt1 | contig 46270 bp, 42 predicted proteins | sample MGYA00579264_ERZ1643247 | MGnify/ENA primary metagenome ERZ1643247 (study PRJEB29033, sample SAMEA4952262) | chicken gut metagenome | biome: Broiler Chicken; feature: Gastrointestinal Tract; material: Caecum | place: Ireland | collected 2018 | study: Broiler... | reverse complement strand
TTAGAAATTCATTGGCATATGGCAGGCAAATATATTTTTACCATTTAAAACTGTGTCACGACCGAAAAAGCAGACTTTTTCGATCGGAAAGAGTATAATAGAACTGTATGTTCAGGAAGCGTGTATTGCAGTTTACACTGCTCAAATCGTTACCCAAATATACAAAAAAATATGTACGCAGCTCTGACCGATATTTCCTACTTTTTCCTGCTGTGCAGCATGATTTACTGTTCGCGTACCCAGCGAAGGAAGGTGTTCTGAGCGATATGAAGTCCCTTTGCTGCCTGCCGGGAACTGATTACCCGATTTTCCCATTGTTCTTTCAGAAAATAAAAGCTCTCCGGTATCGGTTTGCGCGGCCGGCCAAACTGTACGCCGCGAAGTTTAGCGGCGGCGATTCCTTCCATCTGCCGCTGGCGGATATTTTCTCTCTCGGTCTGAGCCACATAGGAGAGAATCTGCAGAACAAGATCCGCTACAAAGGTGCCGGTCAGATCTTTTCCCGTGTGCCTGGTATCTAAAAGGGGCATATCCAGCACCACAATGTCGGCCTGCTTTTCTTTGGTTATGATCCGCCACTGATTCAGAATTTCATCATAATTGCGCCCCAGGCGGTCAATGGATTTTATTACCAGAATGTCGCCCTGTTTCAGCTTACGCAGAAGTTTTTTATATTGCGGGCGGTTAAAATCCTTCCCGCTGAGCTTATCCATGAAGATTTTGTCATCCTGTACCGGAAATTCCCTAAGGGCTATAATCTGCCGGTCCTCGCATTGTTCTTTTGTAGATACTCGTATATATCCAAATATTGTTGGTTCCATCAATTATTCCTCCTCTGGTTCTTAGTATTTCCATAAGAAATATTTTATATAGAATGGCGGTTTCGCACCGCATCAGGCTGAAAGAAAAAATATGTTCCATCCGAAGCGTATGGGGGATATTTTCGCAGGAAATTCTTTGCTTTGTTTTAACATTTCTTTTTTTTTATTTAATCTTGACTTCACAGAAATTCCATTAAGTATTTAACAGTGCTTCATTACAATATTTTCCTGAGTTTAATAGGGAAGGATTCGGAAATGAAAGAGAAAAAAATAACAAAAGACAGACTTTTACATATGTTTATGCGGGCGCTGCCCATGCTTATTGTCCTGGCTCTTCTGGCGGGGACTGCTTTGTGGATAAACCGGCCAAAGGGCGGTGAGACTGCCACAGATTCCAGCCGGATGGTCTATGCTCCGGCAAAGGTGACGGCGGTTTTATCCGATCATGCTCAGGAAGATTTTGATAACGCAGAAGGCCGGCGCGTGGGAGACCAGGAACTGGAAATTCAGATCCTCTCAGGAGATCACAAAGACGAGATTATGACCGTGACTAACTACATGAGTGCGCTTTTTAACGTGGATGTGGAACAGGGAGACCGGGTGATTGTACGGATTATGACAGACGAGGATGGTTCCTATTATGCATCTGTCTTTAATTATGACAGGGGAATCGTTCTGGGCGGCTTCCTGCTCGTCTTCTTTATCCTGCTGGCGGCGCTGGGCGGAAAGAAGGGGCTGGGTGCCCTGGCAGGACTGCTGCTCACTCTGGGCTGCATCTGGTTTATCCTGATTCCCTGCCTGCTCCGGGGCGTTCCTGCAATACCGGTGACCATTGCTGTGTCGGCGGTATCAGCGGCAGCGGGGCTGATCTTCTTAAACGGATATTCGAAGAAAACATTCTGCGCGGTCTGCGGCTGTGTGGGCGGCGTTCTGGCAGCGGGAATTGCCGCGGCAGTGGCCGGAACTCTTTCTCCTATGAACGGCTTCAATATGCAGGAGGCGGAAAACCTGATCCTGTACGGAGCGGATGAGGGGCTGAAGGTAAGCGGCCTCCTTGTAAGCGGCGTTCTGATCTCCGCGCTGGGGGCAGTGATGGATGTGGCCCTTGGCATTGCGTCATCGGTATGTGAGATGAAGAAACAGAATCCGGATGCTTCCGCGGGCAGTCTTTTCCGCTCGGGGATGCAGATAGGAAAGGATGCGATGGGAACTATGGCGAATACACTGATTCTGGCTTTTGCAGGTTCCTCTCTCAATATGCTGATTCTGGTGCAGACTTATGATATACCATTTCTTCAGCTGATCAATACGGATTCTATTGCTCTGGAAGTGGTACAGAGCGTGGCAGGATCTGTCGGAATTCTGCTGACCGTTCCTCTCGTGGCTTTTATCAGCGCAAGGCTTATGGCGCGCGGAAAAAAAGCGGGAGTTTAATATAGATGGCGCCGGAAATAAAACGGCGCTGCAGCAACACATTTATTTTTCAGAACAGGAGGATGAAGATGAAAAAGAAAGGAAAACCGGCACTTGGCGCAAGACTGACTGCCCTGTGCATGGCGGCTCTGATGGCTGTGTCTATGCTGCCGGCGCAGATGGTTTCGGCGGCAGAGTCTTCCTTCGGGAAGATTGCCGCAGAGCAGGATTTTACCACGGGCCGTTATGTTATGGTGACAGATACCGGGTACGCGCCTCAGAAGTTTGACAATAACTGGCTTCCGGCGGCAGAGCTCGGAACAGATCCGGGAGATACGGTGTCCGCTCCGGCAGATGAGACTGTCTGGGAGATCGCGGTGACGGCAGATACTGCTACGATAAAAGATTCCGACGGGAAATTTATCGCGCCGTCAGGCGGAAATAATAACGGAATCACGATATCAGATACAGAATATCAGTGGAAGTGGGAATGTACGGACGGAAAGTTTACATTCAGCGGCCAGGGAGATGACACGGTTATCCTGGCAAGCAACAGAAGCAGCCAGAATAAATTCCGCGCTTACAAGACTACAACGGTAAGTGGAAATCCCAATGGATATCCTTCGGAATTCACACTGTACAAAGAAGAATCCGGCGGTACATCTGAAGGCACGGTAGCAGCGCCCCAGGCGGCTCCTCAGGCAGGAGATGTGGCTTCCGGAACAGAAATCACACTGACTACATCCACATCCGGAGCGCAGATTTATTTCACGCTGGACGGAAGCGATCCTGCAGATGAGACAAATGAGGCGCGGGAGCTCTACAGCGCGGACAACATGCCTGTCATTACCGAAGACTGTACGCTGAAAGCGGCGGCAGTGCTGGACGGTGTGTACAGCGCGGTGCAGACACTGCAGTACGCTGTTTCCGACAGCGGAGAAGAGGGAACCCTGCCTGAAGACGGTGACCAGGTTGTGATCTATGCGCCGGCATATAACAAAGCCCTTTCCGCTGACTATGGCGGCAGCTACTACAACCAGGGAACGGATGTGACAGTAAACAGCGATGGCACACTTTCCGGGTATACGGATATGGATGTCTGGACTGTAACAGATAACGGGGACGGAACTTACAGTTTTTCTCATGACGGTCAGAATATTGGCATGGGCGACACCTTCAGCAGCATGCCGCTGGGTGAAAAAAATGACAAGTGGGTTCTCGAGGACGCAGGCAGCGGACTTTATTATGTGAAAAATACAGTCCGTAATGCATATATGGAATGGTACGACAGCAACGGAAACTGGAGCGCGTACTACAATATCGCGGAAGGCAGTGAAGGCATGTTTGCGCTGGCTTTCTATAAAGTGACGGACGTTCCCGGAGGATCTGACGAGCCGGATGAGCCATCTGCAGTAGAAGGACTTGAGGTGGAAGCGTCTCCGAAGAGCGGCGCCAGCGTGGTGGAAGGACAGAAGATCACTCTGGAAGCAGCCGGCGGCGCGGAGATCTACTATACAATGAATACAGACGGAACAGAGCCGGCTGATCCGGAGGCGGGCAATGCAGAGCAGCTCTACACAGAGCCCATGGAGATCGCGGCTACACCGGAGAAGGATAAGCCTGTCGTTGTAAAAGCGCTGGCCTATATTCCACAGAACGGAGATGCAGAAGCGCAGACCGGGGAGATCTATACCTTTATCTATAAGGCGCCTATGATGATCGAGGACTATGGCCTGTATTTCGGACAGCTTCACGCTCACACGAATCTTTCCGACGGAACAGGAACGGTGGAGCAGGCGTTCGAGCACGCGGCCAATGTGGAAAATCTTGATTTCCTTGCGCTGACAGACCACTCCAACTCTTTTGAGGGCCAGAGCGGACTTCCCAGCGCAGGCACAACTCATCTGGGCGATGAGAATGCCGAGGAAGTAAACGCCTCATGGAGAGAGGGGCGTGAGGGAGCGAGAGCCATTACAGCGCAGGAAGGCGATTTCGTAGGTATCTACGGATTCGAGATGACATGGTCCGGCGGAGCACCGGGACATATCAATACCTTCAATTCGGAAGGATTTGAGAACAGAAACGCGGAGCCTTACAGAAAAGGCGACAACTATGAAGTACTGGAAGCTTACTACAATACCCTGAATGAAAATCCGGAGACCATCTCCCAGTTCAACCATCCGGGAGATACGTTCGGTGATTTCATGGATTTCGCCCTCTATGATCCGGTCATCGATAATCAGATGACGCTGATCGAGGTAGGAAACGGCGAGGGCGCCATTGGAAGTTCAGGATATTTCCCGTCCTACAGCTATTACACAAGAGCTCTTGACAAAGGATGGCACGTGGCGCCGACCAACAATCAGGACAACCACAAAGGCAACTGGGGCGACTCCAACACAGCAAGAAGCGTTGTGCTCTCCGACGGACTTTCCGAGGATGCGATCTATGACGCAATGAAGAACTACCGCGTATACGCCACAGAGGACAATGATCTGTCCATCCTATACTCCCTCAATGGAAATGCAATGGGCTCGATCCTTGACGAGCAGGATGAAATCAATATCAGGGCGGAAATATCCGACCCTACAGACATCACTGGCGAGACAAAAGTAGAGGTTATCGTAAACGGCGGCCAGACGCTGGCGGAGAAGACATTTACCGGCGGCAGCGCGACAGTGGAATTTAATAATCTTTCCACAGGTTACGGATATTATTACCTGAGAATTACCCAGGCCGACAAGCAGATCGCGGTGACCGCGCCGGTGTGGACGGGAGAGAGCGTAAATGCAGGAATCTCCAATACGTCCAGTGACGTGGCTATGCCGATCCGGGGAGACGAGATCAATATCTCCAGCCAGATCTTCAATAACCTGAGTGATGATATGACTGTGACATCACTGACTTATACAATGGAAGGACAGACAGAGCCGTTCCACACAGCGGATGTATCACAGATCGGTGATAACGGTGTGATCAGCGCGAGAGGCTCCTTTGCGTATTCTTTCCCGTACACAGCGGATCAGGCAGGCGGATTCAATATCAACGCCGAAATGAAAGCCCTGGTCGGAGGAGAAGAATACACCTTTACGGATGTGCTCAAGCTGAGCGTTTCCGACCCGTCCATTGCCACAAAAGTGCTGATAGACGGAACGCATTACAATGACTATGTGAACGGATACTATTCCGGAAATATGACCAACTTTATCAATATGGGAACTTCAGACAATATCCAGGTGAAGATCGTACAGCCGGGCGAGGAAGTAACTCTGGAGATGCTGCAGGATGTATCTCTCTTCGTGATCTCCGCGCCGCTGAAATATACAAGCGATTATACCGGAGAGGCACAGCCCAGTGTATTTGAGGATGAGTTTGTCGATGCAGTCAGCGATTATGTAAACGGCGGCGGAACTGTTGTAGTATGCGGCCTGGCAGATTATCAGGACGCCAACAGCGGACTGCCTTATACATCCTACGAGCAGGCTAATAAACTGCTGGAAGGCATGGGATCTACCATGCGGATCAATGACGACGAGCTGATCGATCAGGACGAAAACGGCGGACAGCCGTACAGACTGTATTTCGACGATTTCAACTATGACAGCACGGACCCGGCGGTCCGGAGTATTCTGGAAGGCGTAGCGGAATCCGGGCTTGCATACAGCTCCTACTCCGGATGCTCTGTCAGTGTAGGAGAGGGTGAGGCGATTGTATACGGACATGACACGACCTACTCCATCAACAGCAAGGCCCCGGCCCAGGGACATGAAAAACCGGTATTGAGCTACAGTGCTCCTTACGATGCGTCCACGGCGGTTGTGCCGAAGGGCGAAGTTGTATCCATGGCTACAGAGGCGGTAGGCAGCGGACGTGTCTATGCGTGCGGCACTGTATTCTGCTCCAACTTTGAAGTGTCAGCGGAAGATCAGGTATCCTACGCAAACGGCATCATGGCGCAGAATCTTCTGAGTGATGTGAAAGTCGAGCCGGAGATCAGCACCATCCAGGAGGCGCGTGCAGGTCAGGACGGAGAAGTGTTCACTGTAATCGGAACCGTGGCAAACGGAACAGCCGAGAGCGGAAACGCATTCTTCAATACCATCTACATTCAGGATGACGAAGGTAACGGAATCAATGTATTCCCTATTGACGACAGCAATATCCGCCGGGGCGACCAGGTACAGGTGACCGGCTCCGTCAGCGAGTACATCGGGGACAAACAGCTGTCAGCCATATCCGTGACTGTGCTGGAAGGCAGTAAGGACGTAGTGATCACAGATGTGACGACAAAAGAAGCAAATGACTATGATACCAACTTCGGAAAACTTGTGCGGGTGAAAGGAAGGGTTGTTGACTTTACACTTGCAGGCGGTATTGTGGAGAGCATTACGGTCCGGGATGACAGCGGCGAGAGCTGCCGGGTATTCATTGACGGCTATATCGGATATTCCGACGAGACGTCACAGGCTCTGGAAGAGTTCGTACAGGACGGAGCTTATATCAGCGCTGTGGGATTTGTTTCCCATGACGCGGAGGGCAACCGTCTGAGAGTACGCGACCGCTCCGAGATCCTTCCTGCAGAAGAAGAGCAGCCGGCGCCGGGCGGAGATGAGAATCAGCCGGGCGGCAGCGAACGTCCGGACGGAGAAGATCCTGCAGGAAATAACGGACAGCCGGATGGAAGCGGGCAGGATGTGAATGACAGCCAGAATGCGGATCCGCAGAACAACACACAGAATAATCAGAGTGCGGATTCCGGAAAAGCAGCTCAGACAGGGGATACGACTCCTGTAGGACTGTGGATTGCCGCTGCTGTAATGGCGGCGATGGCAGCAGGAGCTTCCGCGGTGGTTACGGTCAGAAAGAAAAGAAAATAAATTCTGCGGCATGGTAAGAAAATAGCAGAATGATGGAAAAGGCGGCAGGCCGGGAACAGATCAGAAGTTCCCGGCCTGCTGTTTCCGGATGTGGCCTGCTTTTCCGCGGAGTCACAGGAAAATATCCATTAATGGATATAAAAGAGGAAAATCATATCTTGAAATATCCATATATTGTTATATGATAGTAAAAAAAGGAGAAAGGAGCGCGGAATATGGATATTTCTGATCTGAAAAGGATGAAAAAAGAAGCAGGGCTTACCAATGCCGATATTGCCGGACTCTCAGGGATTCCGGTGAGTACGGTCAATAAGATCTTTTCCGGAGCCACGAAAAACCCCCGTTACGCTACACTTCTGGCGATTGAGCAGGTGCTTGCAACAAAGGAAAAGATACCGTTTACCTACGACAGTCTGAAAGAAGAGCCGGCTATTATACGGGAAGAGACAGCGCCGTATATGTATTCGGCCAGAGAATATGATGCGAAAGATATTGAAAATCTGTCTGAATGGGCAAGAGCTGAGCTGATTAATGGAAAGCTGTATATGCTGTCAGCTCCGAACCGGCTTCATCAGTATTTTGTGAAAGGTCTGGTTTTTGAAATTGAAAGTTTTATCAGAAAGAATAAGGGAAAATGCCATGTCTATGCCTCACCGTTTGACGTACGGCTTTTCGGAGATGCCTCCACGATTGTCCAGCCGGATATTCTTGTTGTCTGCAGCCGGGATATTCTGACGGAAAAAGGCTGCTCCGGCGCGCCGGACTGGGTGATTGAGATTGTATCCCGAAGCAATTCCTCCCATGATTATGTACGCAAGCTTATGCAGTATCAGAAGGCAGGAGTAAGAGAGTACTGGATTGTGGATCCTTTCCAGGAGCTGATCTCTGTGTTTAATTTTGAAGACGCCGGAAAGAGCGCGCAGTACGGCTACAGCGAGGCCGTGCCGTCCGGCGTGCTGGAAGGCCTGGCAGTATGTTTCGGGGAAATGATGGAAGGTTACTGATTTTTCCGGTATCTTCCGACGACGCGGGAATTTGCGCAAGGAAAAAATCTGACAGAAAACGGCAGCAAAAAGAACGCTTACCTGAAGAAAGTTCAGAAAACATCCTTTTATGACGGACGGATAATACGATCGTTACTTGTCAAAACGAGGGAATAACGCATATAATATATACAGTGCAGAAAAACACGCCGGTATGCAGAGTGTGCCGGTGAGGGAGGAGTGATGAGATTATGAGATGTCAGTTTTGCGGCAGTGAGATACCGGAGGATTCTGCTTTCTGTCCGGAATGCGGGAAAGAGCAGCCGCCCCGGACAACTGTAAATGATACCCAGGAGATGCCGAAATTCTGTGAAAACTGCGGAGCGCCTATTGAACCGGGAGCAGTCTTCTGCGCAGGATGCGGAAGCCGGGTGGGAGCCGCGCCGGGACAGCAGGGAGGAACGGGCAGTCAGGCAGGAGCCGGATGTCAGGGAGTTCCTTATAATGGACCGGGAAACGGTGAATATGCGCAGCCGCTGCGGCCGCCTTATGGACCAGAGGATTATGACGATGGGGATTATGGTGAGGATCCCTTCCCGGACGAGCCGGAGAATACAGGGAAAAAGAAAAATATTCCTCTGATTATTGCAATTGTGGTGATATGCATCGTGTTGATTGCGGGAATCGGAATTGCCGTAAAGCTTCTGGTATTTGATAAAAATGATAAGAACGGAGACGGAGACGGCCGCAGTTCCGCGATAACCCGGGAAGATGAGGAAGACAGTGCCGAGGATGAAGAAGAGGCTCAGCCGGATGCGGACTATGACCTGACAGAAGATTCCTGGCAGACGCTGACAGGAGAGATCGATGAATCCGGCGGAGAGAAATATCTCAGCCTGGACAGGAGCAGCAGTTTCTATGGCCAGGATGACATGGCAGACGAAGAAGTTCTGGTGGAAGACGTGGACAGGGTGATGATTGACGACAGTTTTCTTCCGGATGGAATGCTGGATGACGCCCTGTATGAGGCGGTCAGCATGTCCGGCGAGGTACGGATCAGTGACGGCGAACTCTCCATTACGGCGGAAGCGGTGGAAGATGAATCCGGCGACGATATGATTGCGGCATACGAGGAAGCACAGGATACAGAGGAAGGCGGAATCCACAGATATGAGCTGATTGTTAAGGACTGTACCTGGGAAGAAGCTTTTGAAGAGTGCAGAAACCGGGGCGGATATCTTGCAAGGATAAACAGCCAGGAAGAGATGGAATACATTATAGCGCAGATGTTCGATGAGGGCCTGGACGGAACGAACTTCTTCCTTGGAGGAAGAAGAGACGAGGATTCCCGGGATTACTACTGGGTGGATGAAGACAATCAGTGTTACGGTGAGAAACTGAACGATATCGGTTACTCCTGTTATGATTACTGGATGATCGGAGAGCCCAGTTTCGAGGATCTGAACATGGATATACAGGAATGCTATATGAATCTCTTTTATTATGAAGAAGAGGGGCGTACAGTAATCAATGATGTGCCCAATGATGTGATTTCGATTGTGCCTTCTTATTCCGGACATGTAGGATTTATCTGTGAATATGAGGACTGATTTCAGAACAATATTGTAAGAAATAAAGAAGAATACCCGAAGAACTGTGATGCGGGACTCCGCGCGGTTCCTCGGGTATTTCTGATTTCTGATAATATTTTCCTTCAAAGGCCTGATCCGGTAATTTCCGGCCGGAAGGAGAATCCGGCCTGTGAAGCTGCTGCCTTAATTTGCGGCGAATTCCCTTGAAGCGATCTCTTCTCCGGTGTAATCCAGATAGCGGACTACAACAACCGGATTTTCTACATCAACCGATGCCGGCAGAGTAGCGGCGATGGCTTCGAAAGTAGCTGCCTGGGAATCCAGATAGGACTCGAGGGCAGACGCGTCCATTGCTGCGGACAGGTCGGGATCCTCAATCGTAAGATTGTAGATCAGTTTATTATCGTCAGCGGTCAGTTCTATGGACATTCCTGTTCCTTCCAGAGAAGCAAACTGTGTTTCAAGCTGCTGCTGCATGATATCGGAATTAACAAAATCTTCCAGGCTTTCAAACTTTCCGGTGATCAGCTCGCCGGAATCGGAATCATCGGTGTAGGTGTCATCTTCATCAGCAGAATCTGCTCCGGTGCTGTCTTCATCTGTTATATCTCCGCCGGTAATGTTTTCGTCCGTACCGCTTTTATCCGGATCCTCCTGCGAAACAGTGACGTCGCCGGCCTTATTATCCTCTTTGCCGCTGAATATAAGAAAACCTGCTGCTGCGCCGATACCGGCCAGAACAACAAGACAGATTACAACAATGGCAATAATCAGTCCGGTCTTCTTCTTGACAGGCTGCTGTCCGGCGTCGGAAGCTGAGCCGTTATAGGGCTGCGCGTACGGCTGAGTCCCCTGACTGAAAGACGAACTCTGCTGAGTATCTCCTGATGCCGGTTTCCCGCAGTTCGGGCAGAATGCGCGTCCCGGTTCCAGAGGCGCGCCGCAGCTATCGCAGAATTTTTTCTCCGGTCCGTTTTCCGGTGATACGGCCTTCTGGCCGCAGTTCGGACAAAATGAGGAATTGTCCGGTATTTCGCTGCCGCAATATTGACATTTCATAAGTTTCCCTCCTCGCATTCTTTGGCTTTCGGGGGACGGGAAAACCGCTGTCCCCTGTTTTATCCGGAATAAATCCGGATATGAAAAAGACTGCCGCTGAGCCGGGGTTCAGCCCGGCGGCGCGGCAGCTGTGTTTGCTGTATTATTCTGCAGTGAATTCCATGGAAGTAATTTCTTCGCCTGCAGGATCAAGATAACGGACTACAACGGCCGGATTCTCAACGCCCTCGACTGCATCCGGCAGTGTAGACGCGATAGACTCAAAGGTTGATGCCATGGACTCCAGCTGAGAATCGAGAGTTGCTTTGTCCATTGCTGAAGCAAGTGTTTCATCCTCAATTGTGAAATTGTAAACCAGCTTATCACCATCTGCTGCAAGAGCACAGGAGATTCCTGTTCCTTCCAGAGATCCCATCTGTGATTCCATCTGTTCCTGCATAATATCGGAATTAACAAAACCTTCCAGGCTCTTGAACTTTCCATCTGCGGTGACGCCTGTATCTACTTCACCGCTGTCCCCGCTGTCCGCAGCGTCCGCATCATCTTCTGAACTGTCGTCCGCCGGTGTTGCCTCTTCTGTTGTCTCGTCTTCCTTCTTGGAATTGTCGGAATCATCTGATCCGCATGCAGTCATGGCTGCAGCCAGCATAAGTACACACAGAAACAGAAGTCCTTTTCTTAATAAATTTTTCATAGCAGTTTTTCCTCCTTTTTATGCTGAGAATATTGTGACACATCCGGCGATGCAAGTCAACCTGAATCATGTAAAATTTAAGAATATAACAGACATTCCGCAGATAAACGGCGCGGTCTGAGCGGTTATATTTTATGTTTGGCTCTGGCTGCCGGCGCCGATCAGTGTACGCCGGATTTCAGATTCTATTTTAAGCAGCTCCTGTTCAGCGGCAGCCCGTTTTTCGTGTCCTTCCTTCTGAATGCGGACTGCTTCATTTATGGTGGATATCAGATTCTGATTTGCTTTTTTCAGAGTTTCAATATCTACGATGCCGCGCTCGGATTCCTTTGCCACATCAAGCGTGTTCTGCTTCAGTTTTTCCGAGTTCTTCAGCAGCATGGCGTTTGTGGTTTCTGTTACATTTCGCTGCAGCCGTAACGCCTCCTGCTGGCGGTACAGTCCCAGGGCCATAACCATCTGGCTCTTCCAGAGAGGAATCGTTTCCTGTATTGCTGTCTGGATCTTATCGGCCAGAAGTTTGTCGTTGTTCTGAATCAGCCGGATCTGCGGCGCGGTCTGAATGGCGATGGTTTTGCTTGTTTTAAGGTCATAAAGCTTTTTCTCGAACTGGTTTACCAGGTCTTCAAAGTCTCTGACAAGCTGGGCATGCATGGGGTCGCCGCTTTTTTCAGCCTCCGCGCGGAGCGAAGGGATGGTTTTCTCCCTCAGTTCATCCAGCTTTTCCTGGCCGGCGGTGATGTAGACCTGAAGCTGGCGGAAGTAGTTCAGATTCTTTTCATAGAGTGAGTCCAGGATGCCGATATCTTTGAGCATTTCCATGCGGGCCTCCTCCAGTTTCCCTTCAATCCGGCCGACCTGCAATTCCAGCTTTTCGTACTGGGCCAGAAAGCGTTTTACTTTTGCCTCCAGTTTCTGGAACAGTCCCAGGATACCGTTTCCTTTTTCGAGTGAGTCAAAGTCCAGTTTTTCCACATTTGTCACAAGATCAGTCATAAGAGCGCCTACGTATCCGGAATCTTTTGCGCGGATATTTTTCAGGATATTTTCGGAAAAGTCCGCAATATTCTGTCTGGCTCCCGCGCCGAACTGCATTACCATCTGGGAATCCCGCACATCGATCTGTTCGCGGATTTCGTCGGCCTGACGCCGTTCTTCGGGAGTCAGGACGCTGATCTGAGCCGAGATTTCTTCCGGCGTGGTTTCTGAGGGAACTTCCGCGGCAGCGGAACTGGTTTTAATCAGGTCAGAGAGTGTAATTTCTGACATAAAATATCTCCTTTCGTAATACCGGATGCTTCCTGCAGAAAAAGGAATGTAGATGATATCCGCAGAAAGCAGTACTTACTGCAGTGATTCGATAATAATTTTCATTGTATCGTATGAGGGGACAGGAGTGACCTGGCTGATGGAGGCTGCTACTCCGTCTGCCGCCAGGGAATCCGGATCGGACAGCGTTCCGTAATTTCCGGTGCGGAATCCGTGCCGTTTCCATGCGATTTCCTGGATGTCGCCATCCAGAAGAGCATCGAGAAAATCCTGCCCTTTTTCGTCCAGGGCGATAAGAATATGAGAGGACCATACCGTGGGCGAAGGATAGAGCATGACAATATCATCTTTTATCTTTTCGTATTCTTCCGGGTGAATGGAGGCATACTCGATAAGCTGGCTTTCATAGCCGGCAATGATTGGTTTTGCTCCGACGCCCATCCGGAGAAACTGGCTGAACAGATCCGAGGATGAGGTTTCCATATATCCCAGCTTCCCGAATATGGCCTGAAGTTCAGGCACAATTTCTGCCGCGTCATCCTCTGTAAGAGTCTGGCCGCCGTTCAGGACATTTGCCAGCAGCGCCGCGAACATATTTCCGGAGTTGGATTTTGCCGGATCCGTGGTGTCCACTGACACATTGCCGTAAAGTTCCGGAAGTCCGATGTCCGACCATCTGGTATCATTCTGAATCAGCTCTACCAGACGGGCCATGTCGATGCTGTATGCATTTCCATTTCTGGCGATCAGCCCCTGACTGTCAAAAGCGTCAAGGACGGATCTGTGTGTGTACAGGACGATAGGAGTATTCAGTATGATTTCGCTCTGTACCGGATCGCCGTACAGGTCTGTATAGTATTCCTCAGCAATACTGCTGGAAGGAAAGAGATAGTTTTTGCCGTTCAGGTCAGCGGTCATCATATCCAGAGAGCCTGCTTTGGAATAGTCCGTTTTAAGGTGATAGCGGTTCTGAAGAATATCCTGTACTTCTTCATCTTCCAGTAATTCTGTCTTTTCACCGCCGATATATCCGCTGACGGAAATAAGTCCGGGGGTGCCGGCCTCGTTTCTGCTCCCTGTGAACAGATAGATGCCTCCGATTGCCCCCATTATGATAACCAGGAGTATGAGTCCCGTGATTTTCTTTTTCATTCCTGTTCAAGACCTTTCTTTTTTTCTGGTTCCCTGTAGCCTTCCGAGCGCAGAGTCTGTTTTAAAAGCTTCAGATCGGCTTCCATATCCATAAGTTCGTCCTGCATCAGTTTTTCGAACTGCATCTGAAATGCCTGCTTCAGAGTGGATACGGTCTCCCGTGTGCCGGAAAGAATCCGCTCTGACTCGCTGGTGGAAAGCCCGCTTCCCTTAAGTTCAGTATAGTGTTCCAGCACATTTGCCGCTGTTTCCTGATAATAGTCGATATACCGGCGGGCAGCAGGAATTTTTTCCGGATTGGCTGTCAGATATTTTAAAATATTTCCGGCAAGGGTGAGAAGTCCGCCGCACTCTGTATGCAGGGGTTCTTCCGTTATCTGCGCGGCTGCTCTGCGCATGCGGATGTAGTCGGAACTGGCTTCGGTCAGCCGTTCGTTCAGAAATTCTCCGTTCTCCAGAGAATCGATCTCCACTTTTCCGATCCGCGGCACCGGCCGGAGCATCAGGCTGAGAGCCAGGTAGACGCCGGCGGTAAGGAGCATGCACAGAAACAGATTCCATTTCAGGCAGAAAAGCAGGATGCAGAACAGAACAAGGGCCAGCAGGGCGGAAACAAGAATGGAAAGTATTTCTTTCTGATTGTTGTGCTTCATGTCTGTTTTCGGTCCTTTCCCGGCTGCTGTGCCGTATCTTTCGTACCGGGCGCAGCCGGATTCCATAGATTTCAGTTATATCCCTTTACGCCGCGGAATGCTTCCGTCAGATCTTCCGTCCCGTCAAATACCCGGGCGCCGGTCATCTCTGCCAGCTCTTCCAGCTGGTCGGGATCCGCGTCTCCAAATGTAATGGAAAATACAGGGATATCATTGCCGTATGTTTCCACGGCGCTGTCAAATACTTCTTTATTGTAACTGGATACCCCATCGCTCATCAGAATGACAGCGGGAGTATAATCATTTAAATCATAGCCGGAAGCAATCTCATATGCCCGGGCTGCGGCAGTATAGATATCTGTACCGCCGCCGGGAGATTCCGCGGCGATCTGGTCATAGAGCTTCTGAAGCGCCTCATCGGAATATCCGTCGGCAGACAGGATATTTCTAATGCCGTCGCTAAACAGAATCGCAATATTGACTTCTCCTTCATTTGCCTGGAGCAGATTTTTCCGCGCATTTTCCTGAATGAGGATCTGGGACATGGCCTCTTTGAGCTGCGACTCGCCGGTTCCGCGCATACTGCCGGAAAAATCAAGACAGTAAATATTCAGAGAAGGCTTTTTAAAGCTGGTCTGATATACATTCAGGGCCTCCATCAGAACATCGGCGGAGGGCATCTGGATCGGTGAAAGGATCCGCTCTGTGTCAATTCCCCAGCTGCTGTTAAACACATCTTTATTTTCGTCAGAAACTCCATTGGCAGTGATCCGGCGTCCGGTTGCCTCGATCGCGCTCTGGCTTTCTCCGGAGAGGAGATTCTCCTGGAAGGCGAGAAAAGCTTCCTCTTTGGTTTCATCTCCGTGATCCACATATCCCAGCGGAGAGTCCGCGATAGAGAGTCCGTCATAGGGATATACCACGAAGAGGGGCTCTTTTCCTTCCGCTTCCAGCTGTTCGTTGGCATCGATAATCAGACATTCGTAATTGACCATGGCGTCATAGTCTCCGGAAAGGAAAAGGTCTTTCAGCCAGTCGGAGCTTCCGGAACTCCGGTCCACGCCGCCCAGAAGCGCCCGGATGTTTTCCCGGAGCGTTTCATTCCGGAGATCTTCCGCAGTGAGCCCTTCCTGTTTGCCGAGCAGCGCATAGAGGAATCCGATATATGCGCTGGCCCCCGAATTGGACTGTGTGGCGCTTGTCATGCAGAAGGTCATCTTTTTATCTGTGATAGCGTTCAGAATATCCTGTACCGATACATCCCGGCCGGTAAATCCAAGCTCTTCCGCAAGACTCCGGCGGATGCCGAATACCACAGGAGTAATGGAAACTGACTGGCTGTGCTTAATCATATGGTTCTTATCTCCGAGGGAAATCCATATGCTGCTGGCAGGCCATACAGCGTCGTATCCTTCTGCGCCGGTTTCCAGTTCCCGCATAATATCCACGGATCCTTTATAATCCATCTCTACCCGTATACCCGCATTCCGGGCACTGTCCTGGATAATATTTTCCAGTTCCTGGTTCTCCGATCCGGACAGAATACGCAGGGTTGTCTCATCCGCGGAATTCCCGGTCTGTGACGCCGGGCCGCTTATGCCGCAGCCGGCGGCCAGGACCGTGAAAAGTACTGCTGTGAACAGTGAAAGCAGCCGTTTTCCCATATTCCTTTTCCTCCTTTATTGCATATCTTCCTTTTATTGTCAGGTAATCTGAAGATTCCCGCTATCCGAAGAAGGTGAAAAGTAAGTAAAATATGTGTTAAGATCAGGGTGAGATAATTTTCGGGATAAGAGATGTGCCGTATAAGACGCTGCGGCTCAATGCCGGTAGCATTGAGCCGCAGTTTTTTCGATGAATCTGCTGATAAAACGGCTGTTATTCCCGTCCTGTGCCGCCGCAGAATTCGCAGATATTTGTGCCGTTGCAGCTGGAACAATAGACATAGGTTCCTGCAGTGTCTGTATAACTTGGGATATAGGTATAAGTATTTCCATAGCAGACGTGGCATGTTCTGGTTCCGTTGCAGGCTGAGCACACTCCGCTGCCGTTCTGTACACTGCCGCCGCCGGAACCGTCCAGATTATAAAAGCAGTTCTGGCAGATCTTTCCATCACCGTTGCAGCGCGGGCATGACGAATACCCGGCTGTTCCGCTGCCGGAACAGTATCCGCAGTCCACAAGCCTTAATTCTTTGCCGCAGTTCTGACACATGGCTGTATTTCCCGCTGAACCGCTGCTGTTCTGTGCGGGATCATCGCCGGACGGAAGGGAAGAAGAGCGTTGGGTGTCTGAAGTCCGGCTGTCATCCGAACTTTCCAGTAATTTCTGGTCAGCCGCTTTTCTGCGCTCTTTTCCTGAATCAATATTCTTCTGCCGGCGCTCGTTTATTTTTTCGCGATTCTCTCTCGCTTCTTCCTGTTTCCTTTCTTCGGCACTTTCCCTGGCATTCTCTTTTGCTTCATCCTGTTCTGTAATATCATCTTTTATACCCTGAATATCAATATCCGGGCTGCTTTCAGATGAACCGCAGCTGCTGAAAGAGAAAAGACATATGGCCGCAGAAAAGAATACTGCAAAAATTTTTCTCTTCATAAAACAATCCCCCATGTGTTTTTAAGTTAAATTCATTGTGGCATATATGCGTCTGCAAGTCAATCGGGGCCATACGAACCGGATAGAATACAGAAAACCGGAAAGCCCGGAAAAACAGGAAGAACAGAGAAAAAGGCCGGAACAGGAGGCGGGGAAAACAGAATAAATGGCTGTAAAAAAGAGCGGCCTTTAATCAGCCGCTCTCCTTTTTCTGCTTCATTCTCTTGATGACTTTCAGTCTTGTGAACTCTTCCCTGTCTTTTTCTTCCAGGGCATTGGTAATCGTATACACAAGAGAAGAGTACATCGGAATTGTAATATTCTGAAGCGCATTGGCGCGCTTCTGAGTTTTTTTGATGTTGCTTGCCAGACGGTAGGCAGCATTTTCCACCATGGAAAGTTTGATGGTCAGATCCTTTACCTTCCGGAACGCCTCCCTTGCTTTGTCAATAGACTCGTGGGTGGTGCTGAAAGCATAGGTGGGAGTTCCTGCGTCAGGAATGTATTTGACATGGGGAATCTCAGTCCCCATAATGCTTCGCGTCTGTATGGTGATGGAATTCTCAATCGGCACTGTGTAGGCCAGAAGCTCCACATTGCTGATGCCGTTTTCGATATTGGCGCTCTGGAGGCAGCGGTACGCGTAGGTAAAGGTTGTGTCGATCTCTTCCTGAATCGTCCGCGCTTCGTCGATCAGATCCATCAGTTCCCGGATCAGGATATTTCTTTTCCGGTCCATCAGGTCATACCCCTGTTTTGCCAGTGCAAGAGAGTTCTTGGCCAGCATCAGGTTTCCCTTTGTAGGAAATGTACGTGGATCCATGAAATTCCTCCTTTTTTATTCCCGCGGGCAACGAGCCGGGCGGACATGCCGGCATGTCCATTTGGCGGCTGCCGCACAGATGTTATTTATACCTCAATATAGTACAGACAGATATCCTCATAGTGTCCGTCCTTCATCCGGAATCCGCCGGGGATTGTGCCCAGCGGATGAAAGCCGATTCTCTCATACAGATGACGGGCATGGGTGTTTGAGGACACAACCGCATTAAACTGGAGAATCTGAAATCCGATTCTGCGGGCCTGTGCCATGCAGTCGAGAACCAGTTTTTCCCCGATATGAAGTCCCCGGCTCGCAGGCGATACCGCATAGCTGGCATTGCATATATGGCCGCATCTCCCTACATTGTTTGGATGCAGGATATAAAGCCCAAGGATCCGGCCGGAATCGCCGGCCGCCACGCCGCAGTAACTCTGTTCCGCGAAAAAGTCCGGAGCGGTTTCCCTGTTCAGAAAGTCCTCCTGAGGGAAAGCAATGCCTTCTTCTATGACCTCGTTCCAGATCAGAATCATGGAATCCAGGTCGTCAGGAGTGTATTCCCTGACGGTGACGGATGTCATGACTCTTCCTCCATCGGTTTGTAATACTTATCCAGAATCTTTGTATCAACACGGTCAAGCTCTTCTCTGGGAAGCCTTCCCAGGAGTTCCCAGCCAAGATCCAGAGTTTCGATGATGCTCCGGTTTTCTTCCTGGCCCTGTCCGATATAGCGCTCTTCGAATTCTTTTCCGAACTCCAGATATTTCTTGTCAATCGGCGAAAGTTCGTCTTCACCGATAACGGAAGCCAGGTTCCGGGCATCGCCTACCTTGGCGTAAGCGGAGAACAGCTGGTTGGCCAGATCCTGATGATCCTCCCGGGTATATCCCTCTCCGATGCCGTCCTTCATCAGACGGGAAAGGGAGGGCAGGATATTAATGGGCGGATAGATGGACTGTCCGTGAAGAGGACGGTCCAGAACGATCTGTCCCTCTGTAATATATCCTGTCAGGTCAGGAATCGGGTGGGTAATATCGTCATTGGGCATGGTCAGAATCGGAAGCTGTGTTACCGAGCCGTCCACGCCTTCCACGATGCCCGCGCGTTCGTAGATTGTGGCAAGTTCACTGTAAAGATATCCCGGGTATCCTTTCCGGCTGGGGATTTCTCCTTTGGAGGATGAAACCTCACGCATGGCCTCCGCAAAAGAAGTCATATCCGTCAGGATAACAAGGATGTGCATGTGCTGCTCGAAGGCAAGGTATTCTGCCACGGTAAGCGCTACTTTGGGCGTGATCAGACGTTCTACCACCGGATCATTTGCCAGGTTCAGGAACATGGCAACGTGGTCTGCAACCCCGCTCTCTTCAAAGGTATGACGGAAGAAATCAGCCACATCATGTTTGACGCCCATAGCGGCAAAGACAACCGCGAACTTTTCGTCAGAATCCCCTCCCAGAGAAGCCTGCTTAACGATCTGAGCCGCCAGCTGGTCGTGGGGCAGACCGTTTCCGGAAAAGATCGGAAGCTTCTGTCCGCGGATCAGGGTGGTCAGTCCGTCAATGGCGGAGATACCTGTATGGATATAGTTTCTCGGATATTCTCTGCGGACCGGATTTAAAGGAAGACCGTTGACGTCCCTTTTCAGTGTGGAGACGATGGGGCCCAGATCATCAATGGGCTGCCCGATTCCATTAAAAGTACGCCCCAGCATATCCGGGGAAAGGGCAATCTCCATGGGATGCCCGGTCAGTTTTGTGTGTGTATTTTTCAGGGACATATTTTCCGAGCCTTCAAATACCTGTATGACGGCTCTGTCCTCATAGATTTCTACAATACGGCCGATTTTTCTCTCTGTGCCGTTTACAACGAATTCCACAATCTCGTCATAGAAGGCGTCCTGCACGCCTTCCAGTGCAATCAGAGGACCGTTGATGCTGCTTAAGCCTAAATATTCTATTGACATAGATCCGCTCCCTCCTTATGCATTTTTCTCAAGCACGCGCTGATAGAATGTGTCGATATCTCTGTGATACTGGGCGAACATTTCCAGTTTGTCATTGGGCACATCGTATTTGATAGCGATGACACGGTCAAAGATATTTTCTGCTTTAAGTACGGACATGGGGTGTCCCATTGTAACCAGGGTGCGCGCCTGTTTGTACAGGTATAAAATAGTGTCCATCATCAGGAACTGCTTTTCCAGGCTGACACAGGTGTCTTCCTTGTGGAACGCATTCTGCTGAAGGAATCCCAGGCGGATGACACGGGCGATCTCCAGTACCAGTTTCTGGTCATCGGGAAGCACGTCGCTTCCGATCAGCTTGACGATTTCCAGAAGGCTGCTCTCCTGGTTGAGAAGCGCCATCAGCCGGTTGCGGTAATCTACAAATTTCTCAGAGACATTGTCCTGATACCAGTGACTCAGATCATTCAGATATTCACTGTAGCTGGTCAGCCAGTGGATGGCCGGAAAGTGTCTGGAGTAGGCAAGGGATTTGTCCAGTCCCCAGAAGCAGCGGACAAAACGCTTGGTGTTCTGGGTTACCGGTTCGGAGAAGTCGCCTCCCTGAGGAGAAACCGCACCGATAATCGTTACAGAACCGTCGGTTCCGTTGAGATTGTGCATCATGCCGGCACGCTCGTAAAATGCGGACAGACGGGACGCCAGATAAGCCGGGAAACCTTCCTCTGCCGGCATTTCTTCCAGTCGTCCGGAGAGCTCTCTTAAAGCCTCGGCCCAGCGGGAAGTAGAGTCCGCCATAATCGCCACATCATAACCCATATCCCGGTAGTACTCGGCAAGAGTCAGCCCCGTGTAAATGCTGGCCTCACGGGCGGCAACGGGCATGTTTGAAGTATTCGCGATCAGAGTGGTACGGTCCATCAGCGGATTGCCGGTCCGGGGATCGGTCAGTTCACCGAACTCTTCCAGTACCTGGGTCATCTCGTTTCCACGCTCTCCGCAGCCGATGTAGATGATAATGTCTGCGTCCGCCCACTTGGCGATCTGATGCTGAGTCATGGTCTTTCCGGTTCCGAATCCTCCGGGAATGGCAGCAGTGCCTCCCTTTGCGATAGGGAACATAGTATCAATAATACGCTGGCCTGTAATCAGCGGCACAGACGCGGGAAAACGATGGTGAACCGGTCTGGGCACACGGATCGGCCATTTCTGGGTCATAGTCAGCTGCTTTTCCGTACCGTCCTGAAGCTGAAGTGTAATCAGAGTCTCATCAATGGTGTAGCTTCCGTCCGGCACAGTGTCAATAACAGTTCCTTCCATGTCAGGAGGAACCATACATTTATGGACAATGGCATGTGTCTCCGGTACTTCGGCGATAATGTCGCCGCCGTGGAGATACTGCCCTTTGGAAACCGTAATATGGGTATCCCACTTTTTCTGTCTGTCCAGAGAATCCACGCTGACTCCCCGGGTGATAAATGCTCCGGCAGATTCAGCAATTCTCTCCAGCGGACGTTCGATGCCGTCGAAAATATTATTCAGAATGCCGGGAGCCAGAGTAACGGAAACTGCGCCGCCGCTGGCAGTAACTTCTTCGCCGGGACGGAGTCCGGATGTTTCTTCGTATACCTGAACTGTGGTCAGATCTTTGTCAAGGGCGATTACTTCGCCGACCAGTTTCTGCTTTCCCACATAGACCATCTCAGACATGGAAAAGCCGGTGTTCCCTTTCAGGTAAATGACGGGCCCGTTGATTCCATAGATTGTTGCAGTTTTAAGCAATGCCGTCACCTCCTAAAAATAAAAATTTGTCGTATTCATTGCGAAGCTGTGTCTTGAAGGAATTATCGATCAGGACATTGCGGCTGCGGATAACGGCACGCACGCCGCCGATAAAATCTTCTGCGCTGATGGTGAGCCTGACACGCGTGGCGTCCTCAAGGGCAGAGCGTTTCTTTTCATCCGTCGGGTTAATGTAGATTGTTACCTCGTCTTTGCCGGCAAATTCTTTTGCCTGCCGGATACAGCGGATGAGAAAGTCTTCATATGCTTCTGTTTTCATATAGTCTTCAGTAAGGCTTAACGCCTCTTTAAATATCTTATCTTTTAATTCCTGCTGGACGGTTCCCTGCCGGCGTTTGATCTCAAGCTGAGATTTGGCCGCAGCCTGATTCAGGGCCAGTCTGGCGCTGGTTGTCTCGGCCTTGATGCGGGTCTCGGACTGGTGCAGTGCTTCTGTTTTGTGGTCCTCGAAGACTTTCTCAAGTGCTTCTTTGTGAGAATCTATAATTGCATTGCCCTCTGCCCGGGCCTGTTCCATGGACGTAGTCTGCAGGTGTGAGATTTTTTCTTCCAGAGTCAAGAGGAATCCCTCCTTATGTTTGTTTTTCGTAGTTCGGGCGGGACTATAGCTTCAGCCCGATTGCCTCGGTGATATAGGATGTGATAAAATCTTTCCTTCGTCCGGTTCCGTGTCTGTCAGGGATCTCCACGAGAAGCGGCATTTTCCGTTCCAGACGGAAGGTATCTATAATATCGGGGAACTCCCGGCCGAACTTCTCTGTGAGGAGAACGATACCCACGCTTTTGTCTGACAGCACGTTTTCCAGAGCGCTGCGGAGTTCCTCGCGCTCATGAACGACCACGCCGTCCACGCCGGCCAGCCGCATTCCTGTATAGGTATCGACATTGTCACTGATCAGAAACATTTTCATAGTATGTCACTCCTGTTTTATATCTGGATCATTTTGTTATCCATCCATCGTGTCTTACAGATTTCCGAGAATCATGAAGGAAATAATCAGTCCGTACAGACAAACACCTTCTGCAAGACCTACAAAGATCAGGGACTTACCAAGGATACTGGAGTCCTCGCTGATTGCTCCCAGAGCCGCGCTTGCTGCGCTTGCTACGGCGATACCGCCGCCGATACAGGACAGTCCGGTAACGAGAGCAGCGGCCAGATAGCCCAGGCCTGTTGCAAATCCCGGATCGGAAGCTGCGCTTTCCGCCGCCTGTACATCACCGCCGCCGAGCATCATAATAGAAGCAACGACAAAGCATCCGAAGAAGAAGAATGCATTTACGCCGATGGAGCGTTTGTAGCGCTTTTTGTTTTTCTCGCCGATCAGGTAGTAGCCGAACGGAAGAATAATACTTAAGATCAGTGCTGCGATTAAAATGATTTTTGTTGCTAATGTCATGGTGGAATCCTCCTACTTTTTATTCGTTTTCTTTTTTGTATATGGATCAAATGCATGGCCGCTGCCTTTGTAGAAGCGGCTGAACATTTCGTAATATTCCAGACGCAGTACCTGGATGCCGACGATCAGTCCTTCAAATCCGCACACGAACAGGTTCCCGAAGATCACGCCGATCCAGTTCGGGTGGCCGCTCTCGGCACCGGCAAGCTGCAGAACCACTTCCATGATGGCTGCGTGGCTGACAGCGAAAGCGCCGATACGGATAAAGGAGATGGTGTTGGAGAAGTAGCTCAGCAGAGTTTCGAACATTTCGAAAAATCCCTGTACAAGGAACATCCCCTTTCCGACTTCCATCTTGTCTGCGCGTTTCTGGATAGCCCGGGTAATGGGCTCCTTAAATAGAATCAGAATCAGCGGAACGCCGAACATGACTGCCATTACGATTCCGCCGGGAAGCGGTCTGCCTGTCAGAAACAGTACGATTGTGACCACAACTGCAATATAAAAGACCAGTCCGGCCACTCCGTTGGCGTCAAACCAGGCGTTCTCAATATCTTTGCTCTTTAAGGCGTTGATGATATGGAGTACCATTGCCACCATAATCAGGAGCATACCAAAGCCTACGGCTACAATAAATACTGTATTCAGCTTGCCCAGGAAGGGAAGCGTTGTCATGTGGTCGATGGGCCTGATCCACAGAGGCTGTATCACATCTTCGAATCCGAAAATACTTCCGAACATGAAACCGAATATAGTGGAAAATACACCGGCTGTTGCGATAATGCCTGCCAGCGGCGCTTTCTTAAAGTGATAGATCAGGAAACCGCCGATCAGAAGCAGGAGACCCTGCCCTACGTCTCCGAACATGACTCCGAAGATGAATGAGTAGGTCAGCCCCACAAATATGGTGGGATCCATTTCGTTGTGAGCCGGAAGGCCGTACATCTGGACAAACATTTCAAAAGGCTTGAAAAGCTTCGGGTTTTCCAGCTTGGTAGGAGGTTCGCCGAAGTAGGCGTCGTGGTCGTCTTCCACAACAACAAATACTTTATCATCATCCTTGACCTCCTCAAGGAATTTTTCCACGTCATCGTCGGCCATCCAGCCGCACAGGATGTAGTAGTCTTCCTTGTTGTCTTCCATCCTTGCCGCCAGTTTGCGGACATCAAAGTTATTGGCCAGCTCTTCCAGCCTGTTTTTTGCGGCTACAAGCTGGGGCGCCCGGTCGGAGAGCATTTCGCCGGCTTCTTTATCCAGATCCTCGATTTCCAGATTGACCCGGGCGATTTCCCGTTCCAGAGACTGGTAGGCATAAGCCGGTGTTCCTTCGAACTCGTCTTTCAGCTCGATCCGTTCAAAATGAAGAGAACGGAAGACCGCATCTACTTTCTGAGCCTCGCCGGGAGAAACAAAATAGGCGCCGTATACAAAGCTTTCATCCCGGTCGCCTTCTACAAAGATGGCGTTCAGGTCATCCATAAGATATTTCTGCATTTTGTGGTAAAACTCCACGGCAATGCGTCCGAAACGGTAAGTGATGTATTTGTAGTGGAGGACCTTGTGCAGGTCGCAGTTGAGAGGACGGAACGGAGCGATAACCTGCTGCTTCGCCCGGAGTTCCTCTGTCTTTTTCTTCAGTTTTTCTTTCTTTTCCTGAAGGGACTGGTAGTCTTCATTGGCCTTGCGGACAACTTCGAACATGTCATCCAGTCCGAGAGAAGTATCAGGGGTTACATCATCCGCATTGGGAAGATAACCTACGAACTGTACCGCCTTGTTCAGGGCGTCCCTGTAAGGATTGATCTCCACGAAGGGACGGAGATTATCTACGGTCTTAAGCTCTGACAGTGCGGATTCCAGCTGGATCTCATAGCGGGAGAGATACAGGTCGGTAACACGGTCAATGTCATTGCGCGGGCCGGATATGTTGATAAATTTCATCTTTACGATCATCGGGTCTTACCTCCAATGTATGCCAGCGTCTCGCCAGGGCTCAGACTGTATCTTACGCATTCCATGGCGGTCGTTAGCTTATTCAGTTCTTCCTCTTTTAAAAAGAGGTAAGTGTTGACCGCGGCAATGGAGTAAGGATTACGCCTCAGGTCAACCGTATAGAGATGGTGCAGACAGTCTGCATACATCTGCTCTATCGTCAGCTCCTGCTGGAAATTGTAGTGCTTCGCATAAGTTGTGCGTCCCGCTGCGGCTTCGAATTCTTCAAGGCCGGGGGCTTCCACCAGTTCTTTGATCTGCTCGGTAGAAATTTTATAGTGGATAGGGATGAGCAGAAGATAAATGTCAGCCGGCTTCATATTATAATACTTTTTCGCCCTGTAGATCCACTGCAGGTTCAGCAGGTCGATTCTGGAACCACGTTCCCGCATAAAAAGTTCAAGATCTGCTTTTTTAAGTACTTTTTTCTGTTCTTTCCATGTGGAAGTGAAAAAATACAGATCCAGCGCCAGGTTGTAATCATAGAGAGTAACGTTCTCAGCGTCTTTCAGCTTTTTCAGCGGCGCGTAGTATTCGGTGCCTTTGAGATTTTCCACCAGTTCATCCGTTGTGCGGGATGTGATCAGTTTCTCGATGGAGATCTGAGAGTACCGGTCAAAAAAGGGCCGCTTGTAGTTAATGTCAAAAGGCTGTTTGTAACGGTTGATTACAATACGCAGGCAGTAATTGATCAGGTCAATCTCGTAATTCTTCATGAGCAGTTTCATGAAACGCCGCTGCTTCTGTCCGCAGAAACGGTAGATCTTTGTGTAGTCGTGATACAGAGACTGTGTCAGAACTTTTTCGATATTTCCGCGGTGAAGCTGATCGTCTTCCAGCATGTCAAGAACATCCGCATATGCTGTGTTCTTTTTTAGATAGTCTACAATTTCGAGAACACTGCCCAGACCGGCAATCTCCTCAAACTGCTTCGGAGTCAGGAGTTTTGCCTTCATGGCGCGGACCTTAGTTACAATTCCGCTGTATTCCAGTAAATTTCCCATAGGCTACACCTCGGTAATCCGTCTTAAAATCTCGCGGGCATACTCCGTGTGACGCTGGTCATATTCCTTCTGAAGAGCATCAATGGCGGCGTCGCTCTCACCGCTCTGGCTGTCGAGAAGGCGGGAGGTGTTCTGCTCCAGTTCTTCCCGGATGGAACGGATGCGGGCCTGGGTTTTTTCTTCCAGTTCTGCATCAAACGCTTTGCGCTTTTCTTCATACTCCTTGTCCAGCGCTTCTTTCTGATCCTCGGCATGCTGTACAATTGCAGACGCAGCGTCTTCAATTTCTGTTAATTTGTTCACAATAGAGTCCATAAAAAGCCTCCTTAGTTTATGATTTTTTAATAAATCACAATATACTTTATCATACACCTTTTCACTGAAATTGCAAGCCGGGAAAAGGCAGAATTTGAACAGATTACCGGGGCAGAAAATGCCGGAATAAAATAGTCTGACACATTTTACAAAAACAGTCCGATTTCTTTTGTTGAAAATGCCGGATGACTTATTTATCTTAAGTTCGGTTCTTCACCTTACGGCGCTGTCGTGCTATTATTTAAGAAGAACTGCAGATCTGTCTGCGGTTTACCAGTGAAAAAGACTGCACGATGTGGAGTGAGCGGATAGAATGAACAGATAATAGGAGGATGGCATATGAGACTGAGAAATATACCGCGGGCGGAAGGGGTAATCCGGGAACACCGCCTTGTGATAAAAAGACCGGAGGATCAGAAGGGATGCTGGCGTCAGGTGTTTGGAAACAGAAATCCGGTATATATTGAGATCGGTATGGGGAAAGGCCGGTTTCTGCTGAATATGGCAAAAGCTAATCCGGATATTAATTTTGTGGGGATTGAACGGTATACCAGCGTACTTCTGCGGGCGATCGAAAAATTTGAAACAGAAGAGTTCTGTGAGCTGAAAAACGTTCGTTTTGTCTGTATGGATGCAAGAAACATAGAGGATGTTTTTGCCAGGGACGAGGTGAGCCGGATTTACCTGAATTTTTCGGATCCATGGCCGAAAGCCCGGCATGCCAGAAGAAGACTGACATCAGTGGAATTCCTGGCCAGGTATGAGAAGATCCTGTGTGAGGGAGGACTTCTGGAGTTCAAGACAGATAATACAGAATTATTCCGGTTCTCTCTGGAACAGCTGGAGGAGGCCGGATGGCCGCTGAAATGTTTTACTTTTGATCTGCATCATAATGAAGTAATGAATCAGGGAAATATCATGACAGAATATGAAGAAAAGTTTTCTTCAAAAGGGAATCCGGTAAATAAATTCATAGCTGTAAGAAAATAAATGAAAAGCATCAGCACGAAAGAAAGGGAAGAACGCTTTGCATGTACCCGGCATATAATACATTATATGTATCATGTGCCGGGGGATTGTTTATGAAGAAAAAGGAATGCTGGAAAAGATGTGTCAGAGAACTGATCTACTGCAGACCCAGACTCAACAGAAAACTGCTCTGCATGCGGACATCATTTGACGATGTATGTAAAATCCTCAATTCCACGAGCTGCCATGACCATGAACACGGAGGAAAATAATTCCGGAAAAGAAGAGGCAGAAAGAAGTGGAATCAAAAGGTATGGGGAACAGGACCATATATAAAGGAGGAGTCTGCAATGACAGTAAAGGTAACGGAACACAGCTTTCAGAAAGAAGTATACGAGTGCCGCCGACCGGTGCTGGTTGAATTTTATGCGTCATGGTGTCCGAAATGTGCGATGATGGAAGATGTCCTGCAGGAATTTTCCGTAGCGCACCGGGAAATTAAAGTATGCCAGGTAAATACCGGAGAAGAGCCCCGCCTGGTGGATCAGTACGGGATAGAAAAAGTGCCGTCTTTCGTAGCCTTTGACAAAGGAAGACCGATAGGGGCGGCAGTGGGCAAAGTATCCGGAAAAGTCCTGCTCGAACTCTTTTCAACGGTAAAATGACAGCAAGCCGGTAAATTAATTGACAGAAAATGCAAAAAAATAAAAAAACTGCTTGCATTCCCGCGTAAAGTGTTATATAATATCTCTTGCGTTACGGAAAAAACAACAGAATAACGTAGAATGCGCGATTAGCTCAGCTGGCAGAGCACCTGACTCTTAATCAGGGTGTCCAGGGTTCGAACCCCTGATCGCGCACTTAGAAATCGCTGTTTTTGCGGACATTGCGAGCCGCGGGGACGGCGATTTTATTTGCGTAAAGCATTGAGCAGCGCGGAAAAATAGAAAAAAACTCCCAGGGAAGTGCTCGCATTTCCCTGGGAGTTTTTTTCTATTTTTCCATGTGGCGAAAGCCACGACCGAGATGAAGCGAAGCGGAATCGAGGTGAGCGCTGCGTCCTTCCGAGGCCGTTTTCCCTTTCCATCCTATATTACAATGAATACAGTTCACAAATGGTTGATTAAATCTTTGATTAGTTGACAATAAATGACGGTTGATATAGAATTAAAAATCATAGAATTATTGGAAAAAGATAAACTGAAAAAATGGAAAAAAATTGAAGCGCTTGCTTTTACGAAGGAAAAGAGGTGGGATGGGTGTTTTATTACTGTGAGAAATGTGCCAATATCAAAAATGCCGGAGCAAAAGCAGGACAGGATGTGCCGTGTGAAGTATGCGGTGCGGTCATGAAGCCGGTGCCTCAGGAATATCTGATGCCGGGCGGAAGTTTTTTCAAATCACAGGCGGTCAGACAGCAGTTCATTTCTATGATTCAGAGTCAGGAAACATACGATCCGGACATTGGCGGAAAAAAGGAGGAACTGAAAGAAGCGGCAAAAGCTGAGGAACAGAGACGGATTGCTGAGACGAACGAGAGAATGAAGCAGGAACAGTTCCATATGACGTGCCCGGTATGCGGCAGCCGGAGTGTTCAGAAGATTTCAGCCGCAGGAAAATATGCGAAGATCGGCGTGCTGGGGATTCTGGGGGCAGATGATCTGGGAAAAACATGGAAATGCACTGTGTGCGGAAGTAAATTTTAAGGAGATAAGAGAAAATGGGATTTTTTGACAAAGCTTTAAAAACAGCGAAAAATGTAGGCGGAAGTATTGCCTCTTCAGCAGCAAATGTAGGTTCAACAGTAGGGACTGCCGCGCAGGACAACGCGGAACTGAACAGCCTGAAAATGCAGATTAACGTAATTGAGCAGGAATTAAATGCCGCATATGCACAGATCGGAAAGAAATATGTGGATTATGTAGCACAGACCGGAGATATGGGCAATCTGGATGTAGGAGATCTGCTTGCCATGATGGATCCGAAGCTGACCAGAAAACAGGAACTGGAGCAGCAGCTTATTGAGCTCGAGAAGCGGATGAAACAGAATGCGATTCTCAGAGACAAGGCAAGAGCAGAAGAGGAGTTCCAGGAGGAAAAGACAAAACTTGACAAAGCACTTGCAATGGATGTGATTTCACAGGATGAGTATAATTTCAAGATCAGCGTTGCAAGAAAGAAAGTGGACAACTTTGAAGAGATCCGGAAAGTTGAACAGCAGTTTGATATGGGTATTATCACAAAGGAAGAGAAAAACGCAAAGATAGCAGCGCTTACACAGTAATCGAAATATAAAAAGAAATAGGAGAGGCAGAAGATGTGGCGGAGATACATCTTCTGCCTTTTTATTATGCAAAGGATCTGTCTTGACATTTTTTCAGGGTACATTATAATATACATGTTGTTAGTTTGAATTCAAATTGTTATGATTCAAATTATATGACAGCGTTCAACGGTCTGAAAGGAGCGGATATTATGTCGAATTCATTTCATTATCTGGTAATGGCGGAGCATTCCATGTTTCAGAAGGAACTGCAGGCCAGGCTGAAGGGCTCGGGCCTGACGATAGGACAGCCGAAAGTTCTGGATTATCTGAAGGATCACGATGGCGCCGGTCAGAAAGACATTGCCCAGGGATGTCATATTGAGCCGGGAACACTTACTTCGCTTTTGAACCGTATGGAAGAATGCGGGCTTGTGGAGCGCCGCATGTTAAACGGCAACCGCCGGAGTTCCTTTGTTTTTCTGACGGAAAAAGGGAGAACACAGCTGGAGCTTGTGACGCAGGCGTTTGAAGAGCTGGAAGAGAAGGCCTTCCGGGGGCTTCCTGAATCAGACTGTGAGACATTTATGAACCTGTTTCTTTGTATTTATAAGAATACGATGTCCTGAAATGAGCCTGCAGGAAAACAGATTTTTTAATAATGTGCAATACAGACAGACGGTGCGTACGGCGTACCGTCTGTCGTTTGCAGCGGCGATGAGCCAAAGGCCGGGCCTGCCCGGGATCTTTGCCGCCGTCTGCAATTCCGGAAGATGCCTTCAGGCGCTTCCGCTAATTTCGAGGGAGGAAGGATATGTATGGAAAAACTGAAACGTTATATTGTATTTCTGATCGGACTTTTTATTAATTCTCTGGGGGTAAGTCTGATTACAAAAGCTGATCTGGGAACTTCTCCCATTTCTTCGATCCCCTATGTGCTGAGCCTGAATTTCCCCTTTACTCTGGGACAGTTTACAATTGTGTTCAGCCTTCTGCTGATTGTGATCCAGCTTATTATTCTGCGCAGAAACTTTAAGCCGGAGCATCTGCTGCAGATCCCGATTTCCATTCTGTTCGGATATTTTATTGACCTGACCATGGTGATGCTGTTCTTTGTTCATCCTGGAAACTATCTCTCATCTCTGGCGTATCTTCTTGTGGGCTGCGTCATTCTGGGATTCGGCGTGTATACAGAAGTACTGGCGAATGTGGCTATGCTTCCAGGGGAATCTTTTGTCCGGGCTGTTTCATCTACCTGGAAGACGGAATTCGGGTCAACAAAGGTTGCATTTGATGTGTCGCTGACGGTGATTGCCGGAGTGCTCTCATTCCTGTTCGCACACCGGCTGGACGGAGTGCGGGAAGGTACGATTATAGCGGCTCTGCTGGTGGGCTTTATTGCCCGGCTGTTCGGGCGCAGGCTTTCCTTTCTGGAGTCGCTCCTTTTTCAGAAGAAGCGGCAGGATACAGGAGAGAATGCCGGAGATGTGTCCGCGGAAAAAGAAGCGCCTGCATCCAGGCGTCCTGTAATTGTGATCGGACGTCAGTACGGAAGCGGCGGACATGACATCGGGGAAGCCCTTGCGAAGAGACTTGGATTTGCGTTTTATGATAATGAGATAATTCAGATGGCAGCCGGTTCTACGGGATACACTCCGCAGTTTATCAGGGACAGAGAAGAAAATATGACCAACAGTTTCCTTTATGATCTTATGAGCCAGATGTACATCTACTCTGATACCCGGGAGGCGCCTCGGGACGCCATTTTTGAATCAGAAGGCAAAGTGATCCGCGAGCTGGCGGATAAGGGGAATTGTGTCATTATCGGGCGCTGCGCGGATTACATACTCCGGGACCGCCCGGAATGCCTGAAGGTTTATCTGCATGCGTCTCAGAATTACCGTGTAAAACGGATTATGAAGACAGAAAATCTGTCGGAAAAGGAAGCGCTTCAGAAGGTCCGTCAGATGGACCGGAGGCGTTCGGACAATTACCATTATTATACCCGGAGAATCTGGGGACACTCGGGAAACTATGATCTTACGATTGACACAGAGATGGGAGCAGAGAGTGTTCAGGAAATTATCTGCCGGACGCTGGAGCTGAAGGAGAAACAAGAGTAAGTTGCGGAATTTCTTTCCGCTATATAGAAACAGCCGGTTTTGAAGAGGGATTCAAAACCGGCTGTTTCGTGTTATTTCAGCTGATTACCGTCAGAAAATGCTGTTCCGACTCTTCCGCCCAGTTTCAGGTAGGCATGATTAGCCGGATCATAGGAGATCGCTCCCAGTTTTTCCGGATCAATTTTTCCGTCTTCTCCGAGAATCCTTTCATCTGCGCTTACATTCACAATTTCCGCCACAATGCGAAGTGTGGCGTTGTACTGATTGATTTCCTCCACTCTGCACTCCAGAGATAGGGGCAGTTCCTGGATGACAGGCGCATCCACAAACTCGCTCTTTACAGTATGAAAGCCGGATTTTTCAATTTTATCCGGCACATCATGTCCGGATACAATTCCCACATAATCCGCTGCTACAAGATTTTTTTCGTCCGCAATTCCTACGGTAAACGCATTTTTTATTTTAATGTTATCGGAAGTTTTGTGTCTCACCCCGATATTGATCTGAATCCGGTTGGAATTTACGATTCCGCCGTAAGCTACATTCATAGCGTCAACCGTTCCGTCCTCGCCGTAGGTAGCTACGATCAGCACCGGCTGAGGATACATATAAGGATTAGGTCCAAGATTTTTCCGCATTTTCATTCCTCCTGACTGTATGAAATATAATAGAAAGGTATTTTTTCAGGTTGCGTGTGTATTTTCAGCGCTGCCGGCCATGGGAAGGCTGCGTCCATTCCCCGGGGGTCTCAGATATGCATCCATCTGCCTTCTTCTGCGGCGCTTGTACATACTGCGCTGCAGATGCGGACGATTTGTGCGCCCTCCCGGAAGGTGGGGCAGGCAGGAAGGGAGGCCGCCGGATCCTCTTCATAAAAACTCCGGATCAACCGGCGGAAGGAATCGTTGAAGCCGTTCCCAAAGCCATCGCTTTCCACGGTTTTCTGCCCGGCTCCGGCGCTGAAATATACGGAGTTGTTTTCCTGAGAATTCCAGCCGGCGGTCATCCGGTCTCCGGTAATCTCATAGGCCAGATAATTGGAGTATCCGTGGGAGACTTCCGAGAGGACTGCCGATCCTATGGCTCCGCCTTCCAGCCGGAAAGTAATCAGGGCAGCGTCTTCAGAAGTTACGGTGACGGGGGTGCCGCCGGAGTTGTCCGTTTCGGAAGAGCAGGCGGGATACATAATGCCGTCCCGCACAATTCTCTGCGGCTGGAAGTTCCCGAACAGAGCGGATACATCCGTAATTTTTTCCCCTGTTACGTACTGAATAATGTCAAACCAGTGGGTCCCGATCTCGGTTACCGCCCGCATGGGGCCGGCAATTTCCGGTATATACCGCCATCCGTAAGGGCAGGGCAGCAGGTGAAACTGCTGGAGATACTGCCCGTGGACAAGACGTATGGCACCGAAATCATTTTTCTGCACAAGGCCCTTTATCCGGTCAGACATCTGATGAAAACGGACATTTAGGTTGACGCCGCATTTTACATCAAGTGAGGCGGCCAGTGCTTCCAGTTCAGCGGCTTCCTCCGGATCAAGGCAGAGCGGTTTTTCACACAGTACATTTTTTCCCGCTGTCAGAAGCTTTTTAACAATCCGGTAATGGGTGTGGGGCGGCGTGCAGATGTGGACGGAAGTGATTTCTTCAGAAAGCAGCAGATCTTCTGAAGTTCCATACTTTTCAATCCCCCATTTCTCTGCAAACTCTGCAGCGGTTTCCGCCGAGCGGTCCACAACGGCACAGATTCTGATTCCGCAGTATCTAAGGGCTTCCGCGTGGGAGTGAGAGATAAAACCGGCTCCCAGAATTGCGGCGCCCTGATTCTTATTATTCTGCATGGATTTCCTCCTGTTATTTTAAAATAGAAAAACAGTTCCGTAAAAATGAAAGGCCGGACAGAACCGGTCTGCCGTCTGTTCAACGGTAAACCAGTTCGCCGGTCACTTTTTTAATCTCCTTTTCGCAGTCCGGAAACCGGCGGATCATTGTTTCCCGGTCCGCCCGGATGAAATCTCCTTCCAGATAGGAGGGAGACATGGTAGTCCCCATAAGGGCAAAGCCGAACCTTCCCCCCGGGAGCAGCCGGGCTCCCTGCCAGGAATTCTTTTCCACAAGAATCTGGGGCCGCTCTCCGTTCCGGATGTCCTGCCCCAGGACCGAGACGCTCCTGCGGCCGTCACAGTTACGGATCTGAATCAGCTCCACCGGATCCCCGTAATAGAAGTGCCAGATTTCATCTGCAGAGAGCATGTGGAGATGGGAAAAGGAGTTTTTTGTCAGCATATAATAGATGGCGGAACCGCACCGGCGGTTTCCGTAAACCTCTTCGCTTGTATAAGTTTCAGCCACCATGCCGCCTTCTCCCGTAAGCGGCGTCAGATGCAGCAGCTGTATGATTTCTTCCGGAGACAATGGGGCTGCCTCCGGAAGTATTTTCTCTTTTGCTGTCATATTACCGTTTCCCCTTATCGTAAATTTCACCCAGTGCCCGGGGAGAGTGGTTGTACTTGGAGAAGAAAACCAGAAGCAGCAGAGTGAGCAGGTAAGGAAGAATCATTACCAGATCGGAATAGCTGCTGGGCTTCTCCAGTATCTGAACCAGCTGATAGCCTGCAGAACGGGCAAATCCGAAGATCAGGCAGGCGCCCAGCGTGGGAAGAATTTTCCAGTTCCCGAAGATCAGGGCAGCAATTGCCAGATAGCCGTATCCCACGTAAATATTGTCGGAAAAGTTGGCGGAAATGGAATAGGCAAAGCACATACCGCCGATTCCCGAGAATGCTCCGGAGAATAAAACGGCAGCGGTCCGGATCTGGCCTACATTGCGCCCCGCCGCATCCACTGCGTGGGGATTGTCACCGCATGCGCGCAGGTGGAGACCGAAGCGTGTCTTATACAGCAGAAACCATGCGATTACAGCGACCACAATAATAATGATTTCAAACGGATACAGATTTGTGAAAAATGCACCCAGCACAGGGATGTCTGACAGCCCCGGAACAGAGAACCTTGTGGATACTCCAAGCTGAAACTTGTCAGACGGAGCGCCGAATACGCTTTTGTTGATCTGTTTGGTCAAAAAGGCGGTCAGCGCCATTGCAAGAATGTTTACAACTACACCGCTGATTACCTGGTTTGCTTTGAATTTCACACAGAGCAGGGCGTGCAGCAGAGCGTATGCCATACCGCCCAGGGTGGCGAACAGAAACGACAGGTAAAAGATCGTCTGGGAGTCGGTTCCCTGGGTGCCGGATGTAAGGACAACAAACAGAGCGCCCACAAAAGCTCCGAAGCCCTGAAGGCCTTCGATTGCCAGGTTGGTAACACCGCTTCTCTCGCTGTAGATTCCGCCGATTGCCATGATAAACAGAGGCAGGGCAAAGGACATACCGTCAATAATAATTGTATTCATCAGCGCGCCTCCTTTCCGGCTTTTTCCGCTTTTTCTTCTGTCTCTTCCAGTTCCGCTTTCCATTTCTTTACTTCATAGCGGACAAATGCTCCGCAGGCGCTGAACAGGAGGATCAGACCGGTGATAACCGAGCCGATTTCCGTCTCAATGCCGGACGCGGAATTCATGTAGCTGCTTCCCTTTGTCACTCCTGTGATCAGGAAGGAAGAGAAGATAATTCCCACAGGATTGCTGTTCCCAAGAAGGGCGACAGCGATGGCGTCAAATCCGGTGGATGCCAGTACCTTCGGCTGGATGGACTGGAGATAGCCGAGATAGTAGGTTACGCCTGCCAGACCCGCCAGCGCGCCGGAGATCATCATGGAAAGGACCATGGTTTTTCCTACGCTGATTCCTGCATAGCGGGCTGCGTTCCGGCTTGCGCCTACAGCCTTGATCTCGAAGCCCAGACGTGTCCGGTCCAGAAGAAACTTCATAACAACAGCTACCAGTACAGCCAGGATAATACACAGAGGGATATCCACTTTCAGGTTCCCGATGGGTACCTTCATAAGAGTCAGCCGGGATTCGTCACTGACGGCCAGCGACTGCCGGGAGATCTCATCCATATACCGGGTGTTGATGAAAAAGCTTGTCAGATACTGGACAATATAGTTAATCATAATCGAAGAGACGACTTCGTTGATATTAAATCTGTATTTCAGAAAACCGATCAGGCCTCCGACAGCCATTCCTGCTGCGATACCGATCAGCAGTACAAGCGGTTTGGCCACAGGGGCGGCCAGTGAGGAGTATCCGACGGTAATGGTTGCAATAAATCCTGCCGCAAGCATCTGGCCGGACACGCCGATATTAAACAGTCCGGCTTTGAGAGCCACTGCAACAGCCAGCGCTGCAAACAGCATGGGCGTCATCATGTTCAGAAAACTGGTAAAGTCTGTGAGCATGCCCTGGTAAGCAGAATACTGGGGCTTCGGAAGAAGTCCGCTGCCCTGCAGCAGATTCGCATAAGCTGTCAGAGGATATTTCCCCAGAGCAGCGATGACAATCATTCCCACAATCAGGCTCAAAAGGATGGAAAACAGGGGAATGGCAATATTCTGGGTTTTCTCATTTCCGAGAATTTTTACAAAAAATTTTTTCATTTCTGTTTCACCCCCATCATAAATTCGCCAACCTGATTGGTCGTAAGTGTATCCGCCGGGGCGATTTTATCGATCGCTCCGTTGTAAATAACCCCTATGGTGTCTGCACAGTTCATAATCTCATCCAGTTCCAGAGAGATCAGCAGGATGGCTTTCCCTTTGTCCCGTTCTGCGATAATCTGCCTGTGAATATTTTCGATCGCTCCGATATCCAGACCCCGGGTGGGCTGTACAAAGATCATAAGATCGGACTGGAGCTCGATCTCACGTCCCACGATGGCTTTCTGCTGATTGCCTCCGCTCATGGAACGGACCTGGGTTATGCTGCCCTGACCGCTCCGGATGTCGTATTCCTGAATCAGCTTTTCGGCATATTTCTCAAATGCTTCTGTCTTAAGCACGCCGTTTTTCCCGGAAAAGGGTTCTTTGTAATAGGTTTTCAGAGCAAGATTGTCCCGCAGAGAAAAGTCCAGTACAAGGCCGTATTCCTGGCGGTCTTCCGGAATATAGGAAATCCCTTCTTCCGTGCGTTTCCGGATAGACTCGTTTGTAATATCCTTCCCGTTCAGGAAAATCCTGCCGGAAGAAACTTTCATCAGTCCGGCGATGGCATCGGCCAGTTCGACCTGTCCGTTTCCGGATACGCCGGCAATCGCGAAAATTTCGCCCCGGTGCACTTCAAATGAGACATTTTTTACAACTTCAAAATGATCCTGGTTGTGAACACTTACATTTTCTACTTTCAGGACAGTCTCCCCGAAATGAGGAGCGCTTTTTTCTACGGTAAAGGAAACATCCCGTCCGACCATCAGATTGGCCATCTTCTTTGTGGAGGTGGAAGCTACATCCAGTACGTCCACAATTTTTCCCCGGTTCAGAATCGCGCAGCGGTCGGCAACCTGCTTGATCTCCTCCAGTTTATGTGTGATGAGGATAATGGTCTTCCCGCTGTCCCGCAGATTCCGGATAATCTGCAGAAGAAATTCGATCTCCTGCGGAGTAAGTACCGCGGTGGGCTCGTCAAAGATCAGAATCTCTGCCTCCCGGTATAACATTTTCAGAATTTCCACCCTCTGGCGGATGGAGACGTTGACTTTTTCGATAATCTGCTCCGGATCTACTTCCAGTCCGTACTCTTCAGACAGTTTGCGGATATCCCGGTTTGCCTTTTTGATATCAACCTGGGGAATCAGACCGAGAAATTTTTTTACAGGCTCCATCCCCATGATAATATTCTCCGCCACGGTGTAATTAGATACCAGTTTGAAGTGCTGGTGTACCATTCCGATATTCAGTTTTGTTGCATAATTGGGTGAGGTGATGCGGACCTTTCTGCCTTTGACATAGATCTCGCCTTCATCCGGTTCGTACATTCCGAACAGCATGCTCATCAAAGTGGATTTTCCGGCGCCGTTCTCTCCCAGAAGCGCGTAGATCTCGCCTTTTTTAATCTGGATGCTTACGTCGTCATTGGCCACAATGCCCGGAAATCTCTTTGTGATATGCCGCATTTCAATAATATATTCTTCCGACATTGGTAACTCCTGTTCTTGTTGAAAAAAGAAAGGGAATGGACAGCGTCACCTGTCAGTGCACCGTCCATCCCTCTTAATAATCAGCGGTTAGTCATTCAGCCCCGGAAAATCTTCAGGAGTGCTGTCCCCTGCACTTGAAGGAGGAACGATTGTTCCGTCTTTAACCAGTGCAAATGCTTCATCAAGTTTTGCGATTGTGTCGTCAGAAAGCTGCTGTCTGCCTTCTTCCTTTACATATCCGGTAGAATCTGTATCAGCCATCAGTGTAACGTTCTGACCTTTGAAAGATCCATCGGCAATTGCGTTGAGCTGTCTTTCCACGTTGATGCTCATGCATTTTAATACAGAAGTAAGGATGATGTTTGAATCTCCGTTTGCTCCGTCGTCATACTGGTCAACATCGCATCCGATAACCTTTACATCTCCGGCCTCTTTTGCTGCTGTGAATACGCCGTTTCCGGAAGCGCCGGCCGCAACAAAGATAATATCGCAGCCTTCATTGATCAGAGCTTCTCCGATTACCTTTCCGGTCGCCTCATCCGAGAAGTTTCCGGTGTAGTTTCCACCGATATTTTCATTGTTGTATACGCCTGCGTAGGAGCTGAGTTCAACACACTCTGCAGTTGTGCCGTATTTGGTATTTGCGTAGTTTACGCCGGCCTCAAATCCATACTGATAATTTACGTTGGACGGGAACGGCTGTCCGTTTACAACGGCAACTTTTCCGCTCTTGGTTTCAAGGGCAGCTGCCATACCTGCGAAGAATCCGCTTTCCTGCTCTGCAAAAAGCATTGCATATACATTGTCAAGCTCTACCGTATTGCCTTCCGCATCTGTCGGGTAGCTGTCCACCAGAATGAAGTCTACATCCGGGTTGTCCTGTGCAACCTGTCCGATGCCTGCGCACTGGTATCCCAGACATACAACCACATCATAGCTGCCGGCGATTTCAGTGATTCGCTCAACTACAGTAGCCGGAACTCCGGTTTCCTCACGGATCGGTGTTACTTTTGCGTCCGGATGCTCTTTGATATAGGCAAGTATACCATTGTAGTTATCCTCGTTGAATGAACCGTCATCTACGCCGTTGGGGCTGGATACGATAGCGATATTCAACGCGCCCTCGGATTCTTCTGAAGATGAACCGCCTTTGTTTCCGGAAGTTCCTTCATTGCTTCCGCATCCGATTAAAAGGGAAGCGGTCATTGCAACGCAGAGAAGCGCAGCCAGAAGTTTCTTTCTCATAATATCAGTCCTCCTTTTTGTTGATAATAAGCAGAGCTTATATAAAGCGTCCGTCTTATTAAAGGCTATTATAACATCTGCCGGTTAATCCGGCAACGCACCTGTTTCCTTTTTTCGGAAAATTTCTTTCAGGCTTTCTTCATAAGGCGCTCTGGCGATTCCGTATTCGGTGATAATGGCCGTGATCAGTTCCGCCGGGGTAACGTCAAAGGCCGGATTGTAGCAGGGAATCTCCGCCAGAGCCACAGGCTCTGCATAAAATTTTGTGCGGATTTCATCCGGGCTTCTCAGCTCGATTTTAATATCGTCTCCGGTAGGGCAGTTCATGTCAATGGTGGAAGTGGGACCCAGTACATAGAACGGAATCTTGTAGTATCTGGCCAGTACGGCAACTACGCTTGTCCCGATTTTGTTGGCCGTGTCGCCATTTGCAGCGATCCGGTCGCATCCCACAAGGCAGGCCTGGACCCAGCCGTTTTTCATTACAATACCTGCCATATTGTCACAGATCAGGGTTACGTCAATGCCCCCTTTGTACAGCTCGTAGGAGGTCAGGCGTGCGCCCTGAAGAAGGGGGCGTGTCTCGTCTGCAAATACATGGAATGTCATGCCCTGCTCCTTCCCGAGAAATAAAGGCCCCAGAGCTGTGCCGTACCGGGACGTGGCCAGAGGTCCTGCATTACAGTGGGTCAGAATGCCGTCCCCGTCTTTAAGCAGGCTCAGTCCATATTCGGAAATAGCCCGGCACATCTGCATGTCTTCCTCCTGTATTCTCCGGCTTTCTTTCAGGAGAAAATCCTTGATCTGCGCCACGGATTCTCCCTGGTGTCCGAGTACGGCCTGTTCCATGCGGTTTAAAGCCCAGCTCAGGTTTACCGCAGTGGGGCGGGAAGAGTTCAGATACTCTTTATATTTCCGGAACTCCTCCAGGAATATACTGTAATCTTCCGTATCGATCTGAGAAGACAGAACAGCGATGCCGTATGCGGCACAGATGCCTATGGCCGGCGCCCCTCTTACCTTCAGTTCAAAAATCGCGTCGTAGAAATCCTCCGCTGTTCTGAGGGTAAGGTATTCTGTAGTGTTTGGAAGTTTTGTCTGATCGATGATTACCACGCTTTTTTCGTCTCCGCCAAGCCTGACATTGTCGATGTGTGTCACTGCTTTCAGGTCTGCCGCCCGGTTATCCATTTTACGATCCTCCTTTCCTTTTTATAAAATCATGTGATATGATAATTATACCCTGTTCAGGGGTGTTTGTACACAGTAGATAAGGAGGGTTTTTATGTTTATGTTTTTTGTGAATGCAGAGGGCGGTCTTACGGCTGCCGGATACGGGGTGTGTATTGTGGCAGGGATAGTGCTGTTTATTGCAGCGCTGATTTTTGCAGGAAAGGTTTCAGAGAAAAAGAAGATGGGCACAAAGCAGCTGGTCTTCTGCGCTATGGCTCTGGCGCTTGCTTTTATTACTTCCTATATTAAATTGTTTAATATGCCGTGGGGCGGAAGTGTGACTTTGTGCAGTATGCTTTTTATTGTACTTACGGCAAACTGGTACGGGCCGAAGACAGGAATTCTTGTGGGACTGGTATACGGGATTCTGCAGTTTATTCAGGAGCCGTATGTGCTGTCCTTCTTCCAGGTGTGCTGCGATTATATTCTTGCTTTTGCGGCGCTGGGAGTGGCAGGCTTCTTTGCAAAGAAAAAACACGGGCTGATTGTGGGATATATTGTGGCGGTAATTGCAAGAGGCGCCTTCCACGCTCTGGGCGGCTATCTCTACTGGATGAGCTATATGCCGAAGAATTTCCCGCAGTCTTTGAAGAGCCTGTACCCGATCCTGTATAATTACAGTTACCTTCTGGCAGAGGGAGTTATTACGGTAATTATTCTTTGTATACCGGCAGTGATGAGAGGGCTGAACCGGGTAAAGCGGACTGCTCTCGAGTAACAGGACGGCAGCGGCGCAAAGTACCGGTTCTGCCGGATTTACATCTTCTGTACACCGTGATAGAATACAGGGAAAGAAAGCGGATCGGGATTCCGCCGTCGAAAGGGGAATGTGATGAAGAAAAGTCTGAGTCTGAAAGAGATATTTTTTGTCGCCAGCATGCTGTTCGGCATGTTTTTTGGCGCGGGCAATCTGATTTTCCCTGTTTCCATGGGACAGCTTGCGGGAAGAAATATGTGGCCGGCGGCAGCAGGATTTCTGATTACAGGAGTGGGTCTGCCTCTTCTGGGGGTGGCTGCTCTTGGAATCAGCAGGAAGGCAGGTCTGCTTGAACTGAGCAGTATAGCAGGTAAAAAGTACGGGGTGCTTTTTACCTGTGCGCTCTACCTGACAATCGGGCCGTTTTTTGCAATACCAAGATGTGCTACCGTATCGTTTACGGTTGGCGTTGAGAGTCTGCTTCCGGGAAAAGAACACGTGCTGGCGCTGCCGGTCTTTTCTTTTGTATTTTTTGCTGCAGTTCTCTTCTTCTCTCTGCGTCCGGGACAGATCCTTACCTGGATCGGCAAGGTGCTTAATCCGCTGTTTTTATGTTTCCTGGGAATTCTGGTCATCCGCGCTCTGCTCTCGCCTATGGGAGAAATCGGTGGCGGGGTTCCGCAGGGGGCTTATGTCTCCCGGCCTTTTGTTACAGGCTTTCTGGAAGGCTACAATACGATGGATGCCCTGGCCGGACTTGCCTTTGGCATTGTGATCGTAAATGTGATCCGTGGACTGGGCGTGGAACAGGAAAGCGCGGTTGCCGGAAATACTGTGCGGGCCGGAATATTCAGTTCCATTCTTATGGCAGGGATTTATCTGCTTGTTACTGTAGTGGGGGCGCAGAGCCGGGGCGTCTTTCCTGCAGGGAGCAACGGGGGAGAAGCGCTGGCCCGGATTGCACAGTATTATTTCGGACCTGCAGGAGCCCTGATTCTGGCGGTGACGGTTACTGTGGCCTGCCTGAAAACAGCGGTGGGACTGATTACGAGCTGCGGAGCTACCTTTGAACGGATGTTTCCCGGACGGCTGTCTTACCGGGTATGGGCTTCGGCGTTCTGTATCTTGTCATTTGTCCTTGCCAATCTGGGACTGGATGCAATTATCCGCTATTCCCAGCCGGTGCTTATGCTCTTGTATCCGCTGGCGGTCACACTGATTCTGCTCACTTTATCCGGCAGATTTTTTGAATACGACAAAGGGGTTTATCAGTGGGTAACAGCATTTACGGCTGTGGCGGCGGCTGTGGATTTTTTCAATGCGCTGCCGGAGCAGGCTGCTTCCGTGCTGCATGTAGACCGGGCGGCACAGGCGGCGGCGCGGATTCTGCCGTTATCCGGCCAGGGATTCGGGTGGATCTGTCCGGCTGTTCTTGGCCTGATTCTGGGACTGGCTGTAAGAGCTGCAAAAAAGCGCAGACTGCAACATACGGATACAGTGTGATGTGAAAAAGAAAGGATTGACACGGAGAATCATGGGGATTATTGTATTAATAGAATAATACAGAAAGGAGACCGTGTCCATGAACGAACAGATCTTTTCCATTGCGGCGATTTGTGTGATTGCAGCGGCTGCTGCCGTCTGGTCGGGGATCAGAAATAAGAACCTGAAAGGACAGAGGCTTCGCGAAAAGTACGGGAAAATACCGGAAATAGGTAACTGGGACAAAGAAGAGCAGGTAAAAAATTACTATGAGTGGATGAAAAAGAAAGATTCCGGGGAAGGAGTGGACGACATTACCTGGAATGACCTGTCCATGAATCTGATCTTCCAGAGAATTAATGTCTGCGATACATCTGCAGGCGAGGAAATTTTATACTGGCGGCTGCGGAAAAATTCTCTGGAAACCGGGGAAGGGCAGGAACTGGAACAGCGGATCCGTGCCTTTTCGGATAACGAGCAGGAACGGGAAGAAGTGGAAAAACTGCTCTGCAGGATCGGAAAAAGCGCTTCTTCCTATTATATACCTGCTTATATGGATGCGGTGGAAGAATATAAAATCGGTTTTCAGTGGCTGTTCCGCCTTCTGCAGGCGCTTCTGGTCGCGTGCGCGGTTCTTGCCCTGGTTCTGACCGACAGCCGTTTTGCCTTTGCCATGCTTGGCGTGGCGGCTGTAAATCTGCTGCTCTACACGGTTATGAAACTGAAGTTTGAGATTGAGATCGGTATGTCCGGTACTGCGGTGAGTATGCTGGAGTGGGGACGGGAGATCGCGGGGCGGCAGGAAATTAAGGCCCTGTATCCGGAACTGAAACAGGAGATTAGTTATTTCCGGGACGTGCTGAGGGGATCCCGTTTTCTCCAGGCGAACAAGGTATCCATGGATACCGGCGATCTGACCGGTCTGATTCTCGATTACATGCTTGGCACTACTTTGTGCAGGCTCACTTCATATAATAAAATGATTGACAGAATGAGCCGGAAGTCCGCAGAGTATATGGAGATCTACCGGAAGATAGGGGAGCTGGACGCGGCCGTCAGCATTGCTTCCTTCCGGGCCAGCCTTCCGGTATACTGCGTGCCTGAGTTCAGGGATGGAAAGCATATCTATATGGAAGAAGTCTGCCATCCTCTGATTGAGAATCCGGTGGGTAATACGCTGGATCTGAAGAGAAGCTGCCTGATTACAGGGTCCAATGCTTCGGGAAAATCTACATTTATCAAAGCAGTGGCGGTAAATGCTATCCTTGCTCAGAGTATTCATACATGCGAGGCGCAGAAGTTTGTAATGCCCCGTTCCCGGGTCATTACCTCTATGGCTGTAAAAGATGACCTTATGGCAGGGGAAAGTTATTTTATCCGGGAGATCCGGTATCTGCGCAGAATTCTGGACAGTCTGGATGAAGAAAAAATGACGCTGTGCGCTATTGATGAGATACTCAGGGGAACCAATACAGGAGAGAGGATCCGGGCATCCCGGGCGATTCTTGAGTATCTGAGAGACCGGAACTGTCTGGCTCTGGTAGCGACTCATGACAGAGAACTGACAGAGCTGCTGGAAAAGGACTACGACAATTATCATTTCAGTGAAGAAATCGGAGAGGAAGATATCTGCTTTACCTATCAGATTCTGCCCGGACCGGCAACTTCACATAATGCCATAAAACTGCTGGAGTTTGCGGAATTTCCGGAGGAGATTATCGAGGCGGCGAAGGAAGAACAGGAATAAGGAAAACAGACAGGAAGTGACAGAAATTATGCGGATAGAAATTGAGAGAAAGATGAAAGAAACGGCAGAGTTTATTTTCCGGCATCCGGAACTGTCTCTGCATGAGAAAGAATCGTCTGCCAGACTGGCGGAATTCCTGGAGAGCGAGGGATTTACAGTACGCTGGAATCTGGCCGGATTTGAGACGGCTTTTGCAGCGGAGTGGGGCAGCGGGAAGCCGGTAATCGGTTTCCTTGCGGAATACGACGCCCTCCCCGGGCTGGGACAGGAGCCAGAATGCACCTGCGCGCCTACCGGCGGGCCGGGACATGGATGCGGACATAATCTGCTTGGCACAGCCTGCGCCGGAGCTGCCTGCGCGCTGAAAGACAGAATGGAGGAGGAAGGGCTGACCGGAACAATCCGTGTATACGGGTGCCCGGCGGAAGAGATTGTGATCGGAAAGATCCGGATGAATCAGGAAGGAATTTTTGACGACCTGTCTGCTGCAGTTACCTGGCATCCTTTTGACCGGAACCGGGTCAGCTATGACATCTGGCAGGCTCAGGATATAAAAAATTACAGGTTCTACGGGACTGCGGCCCATGCCTCCAAACATCCGGAAGCCGGAAGGAGCGCACTGGACGCGGCGGAACTGATGAATGTGGGAGTAAATTATCTGCGGGAACATGTGGCTGACGACGTGCGGATGCACTATACCTATACCAATACGGACGGACCGGCTAATATAGTGCCTGCCTATGCTGCCACCAATTATTTTATCCGCTCCAACAAGTGGGAGCGGACAGAGGATGCTTCTGAGAGGGTGGACAACTGCGCCCGGGGAGCGGCGCTTATGACCGGCACCCGTGTGGAAATTGAGCGGGTAACCTGCAATAAGGAGATGAAAGTCAACCGGACACTGGCGGAAATATTCTATGAAGAAATGCAGAAGATTCCGGCCCCTGTCTATACAGAAGATGAGATGCGGTTCGCAGAAAAAATATCCAAAGCGGCGGGATTGGAAAACGGCGGGGTGTATTTCACCGGGCTGGAACCTCTGGAGGACGCTCCGGTTCCTCTTGCAATCGGTACGGATGTATCAGATGTAAGTCATACGGTTCCTACGATTATGCTGAGCGCTGCAGCTATGTGCAAGGGGACGCCGCTTCATCACTGGGCGGCTACAGCCCAGGCCGGCATGAGCATCGGACAGAAGGGCATGTTCTATGCTGCCGGGTGTATGGCAGCAGGAGCACTCCGTCTTGTAAAAGAACCGGAAATTCTGGAAAAAGCATGGAAGGAAATGAGATGAAGAAGAAAATAATACTGGGTTCGGCTTCGCCCCGGCGGAGGGAACTGCTTTCTCAGATCGGCGTGGAATTCGAAGTCCGGGTCAGCGGAAAGGAAGAAATCTATCACAGCAGCGTACCGGAAGAGGTCGTAAAGGAACTGGCGCTTATGAAAGCGGAAAATGTGGCTTCAGAATTAACAGAAGCGGAGAAAAAGGACCTGGCGGTACTGGGAGCAGATACCATTGTCGTGTACGGCGGCAGAATTCTGGGGAAGCCTGCCGATACAGAAGAGGCGGAGCAGATGCTTACGGCCCTTCAGGGAAATACCCATCAGGTCTATACCGGCACGGCTCTTCTGGTTTATGATAGCAAGGGAAAACGAAGGGTCGTGAATCACGCGGTGGAGACAAAAGTAATGGTACACCGGATGACGCCGGAGGAGATCCGGGCGTATATTGCCACCGGGGAGCCCATGGACAAAGCAGGCGCTTACGCAATACAGGGCAGATTCGCGGCCTATATCGATAGGATAGAAGGCGATTATTACAACGTAGTCGGGCTGCCGGTATCCCATATCTATCAGGAGTTGAAGAATTTCGGATTTGTGTGATTGAGAAGGGACGCCGGGAGAGACTGGTGTGGTGCCGGAGGACACACTTGCGTTCGGATCGCAGACGCAGCGGTACATAAGAGCGCAAAAAACGCGCTCTAAGAACCGGCGCTGCTTTACGG
>ERZ1643247.520-NODE-520-length-46388-cov-192.366434_pt1 | contig 46388 bp, 36 predicted proteins | sample MGYA00579264_ERZ1643247 | MGnify/ENA primary metagenome ERZ1643247 (study PRJEB29033, sample SAMEA4952262) | chicken gut metagenome | biome: Broiler Chicken; feature: Gastrointestinal Tract; material: Caecum | place: Ireland | collected 2018 | study: Broiler... | reverse complement strand
TTATACGCTATTTCTCGTCAAAAATCAACCATTTGTTGTGACAGAGCCTTATAAAATAATATAACAACAATAAAAAAGCCGAAAGCCCAACAGCAAGTCGAACTTTCGGCCAACTTGTAAATGCTTATATTATAAATTTAATCAAACATTTACATCTTTAATTATAATTTTCAAAAATTGAAGACGCTGTCAAAAGCTGGCTTTTTGTTAAGATTAGCGTCAAATAGGAACGGATATGCTTTTCGCCACTGATTATTATCTAACCAAGAATAATCATCTGCCACACCCCAAAAAGTAACAGAAGAAATATACTCAGCATTACGACGATACATCTCAAACAACGAGCCATAAAAATCTGCCAAATCTTTATCGCTGTTGCCGTAATTTTCAACGTCAAGTTCAGTAATCTGAATATCTAAAGGATGATCGGTAATTTTTGCTAATTTTACCAAATAACCGATTGCAGCTTCAGCCTCCTCAACAACGGAAGTATTCATTAATTTAAAATGCGACTGCAATCCGACACCATCAATAGGAGTATTTGATTCAATCAGCTTGCTAATAAGATTGACAACACCACGAAGTTTCTGTATCTGTGTACAAATATTGTAATCGTTATAAAACAATGCCACATCAGGATCAGCACGCCGCGCCGCTTTGAATGCCGTTATAATATAATCAATTCCAGCTACATCCCAAAACTGACTGCGCATTGAATTACAACCATCATCATTGCTACCGAAAACCTCTTTGGCCGTCTGCGTGATAGATTCTCCGGCATAGTTATCGCTCACTGCTTCATTTACTACATCCCAAGCGTAAATCACATCACCAAATTCTTCCGAAAAATGTTTGACGACATTATAGCAATAAGTATCAATCATCTCCAAAAGCAACGCTTTATCTTTGCAATTGATTATCCAATCAGGAGCCTCCTGATACCACATAAGCGCATGACCACGGATTTTCTTTCCTTTTCTGCGCATATATGTCAACATTTCATCTGCCATCGAAAAATCGTATGTAGAAATATCATTATAATCAAATTCCGTGTTTTCGTTAGAAGCTATCGTGTATAATTTCATTTCGTTTTCGCAAGTAAAACTATTAAAATGTCCTTCCAGCTCGAAATAATCTTTATACCGCTGATAACCTGCCACCATTCCCATGTCAAAATAATCCGAATAACGATTATACAACCGGTCTTCCATTGCAATTGGTGAGTCATCCACAATTTCATATCCCGGTTCTTCAGGATTCTCATCTCCGCCACCCGGTTCTTCAGGGTTCTCATCTCCGCCGCCCGGTTCTTCAGGATTTTCATCTCCGCCGCCCGGTTCTTCAGGGTTCTCATCTCCGCCGCCCGGTTCTTCAGGATTTTCATCTCCGCCACCCGGCGTGAGAGACCCATTATATTCGCAAATAATTAACTCATCGCCTTTATAATAATCAGAAAAAAGGCAGTCGGATAAAAAAACCTTAACGTCAGTGTTTGACTGCTCGGGATAAATTACAATTGATGATGGTCTGTCCTCGTAATCAAGATATACAGTCAGATATTTTTCATCGGGCCCAACGGAAAGAGATTCTTTACCGCTTACAGTTTTTCCGTCGCTAAGACTATAACTTACTTCCAATGCCATCGATATCTGTACTTCCGAATCAACTTTAAAGTTCAAGTAACTAAAATTATCTGTACTCGGAAGTTCAGCACAAACGCCCCCTTGTGAACCCGCAATCCATTCAGCTTGCCAGTAACCATCTGAGCCTTCGCGTAAAGATACACCTTCAACCAAAGAATACCATCCTGTCTTTACATCATTGCTGGAATTATTCTGTCCGCCGTTTCCGCTATTACACCCCACGCCGGAAAGCAACAGACAAAATGTTAATCCTACCGCCAGCACCTTTTTCATTTTTTCCCCCAAAAACTAAAGTTCATGCAATCGTTTGCGCAAATTTATTTTATCATATACCTAAAACCCTGTCAAGTCTTTTAAAATAATTTTTCTTTTTCTGAAAGTAAGTCATTTAACTTATTAAAATTGGTGAAGGCAAGGCAATTTCTGTTAATAATCATGTTTACGCTGACTGACTTGAATTAAAAAACAGGAAAAGCTTGCTATGACGATTTCATTCGGATTATTTTTAGTAAATTAATTTAATTTTTTCTGAAAAGTAAAATGTCAGATAAGAAATCCGAGCATACGGTTTCTTTATCCGGTATCCTCACGCGTAAGAGTTTACTCAGTTAAGCCGTATTATTCGATATCTTATCCGACATTATGCTTATGTTTATAGATCTTCCGATAAAAAATAGTTTACCAAACTAAAACAATTTTTTCAAATGTATAAAATAATTATTGTTTTTATGTGTAGTTTTTACAATGAAAAATAGATTTAATTAAAATATATTTTTCAACGCTGGATATAACTTAACAAAATGCTGATATTTCTCCTCATACAATTTTGCAATATTTTTATCGGGTAAGACGGTCTCTTTGACATGAACAATGGTATTTACCGCTTTTTGCACGGTTTCATACTCACCGCTTCCAACCATTGCAAGTATAGCAGCTCCATATGCAGGCCCCTGCTCTGTTTGAGGAATATCCACCGGGAGATTCATAACGTTCGCTATAATTTTACGCCAAAGAGAACTCTTGGCACCGCCTCCACACAATTTAGTTCGGAGGATTTGCGCCCCGTTTACGCGCGCAGCCTCTAAACAGTCGCGCAATGCAAAAGCTACCCCTTCCAATACGGCTAGCGTCATTTCCTGGCGCGTCGTATCGGCACGCATTCCGATAAATGCTCCTCGTGCATTGACATCATTGTGAGGACTTCTTTCACCCATCAGATACGGCAAGAAAAAAACCTCATTTTTACCAAGTTTCTCATCTAAGCCTAACTGCTCTTTTGTATAATCGGATGTATGTAATATTTTATCAGACCACCAAGAGTTACAGGAAGCAGCAGACAAAATACATCCCATGAGATGCCAGCCGCCGTCTGCATGGCAGAAGCTATGCAAAGCATTGACCTTGTCGTCATTATATCTTTCTGATGATACAAATAATGTTCCGCTTGTACCAAGAGAAATATTGCATCCTCCTCTTCCGACAACGCCGGTGCCAACGGCTGCTGCGGCATTATCTCCAGCGCCCGCGATTATCTGCACATTCTTACATAACCCCAATTCTTCCGCAATCTCCGCCTTAATCATTCCAACCGCTTCAAAGCTCTCACATGGATTGGGAAGGATATGTTCGGGGATTCCACATATCTTACACATGTCTTGTGACCACTGACGGTTTTTCACATCCAACAATAGCATTCCGCTTGCATCTGAATAATCCGTGCAAAATGCCCCGCTCATAGAATACACAAGAAAATCTTTAGGAAGCATAATCTTATGTATTTTTTTAAAATTATCAGGTTCTTCTTCGCGCATCCATAAGATTTTAGGGGCAGTAAACCCAGCAAAAGCAATATTTCCCGTATATTCAGTCAATTTATCTTTGCCAATTATTTCATTGAGGTATTTAGTTTGACGTTCAGTTCTGCCGTCATTCCACAAAATAGCAGGACGGATGACTTTATCATCTTTATCCAAAGCCACAAGTCCATGCATCTGTCCGCCAAATGAAATTCCCCGGACCGTTGACTTATCCTGATCTTTTAAAACTTCTTTAAGGCCACGCATTGTCGCAGAAAACCAGTCTTCGGGATTTTGCTCACACCAACCGCTATGAGGATAGCAAACGGGATATGACTGTGTATTCTCTGCTAAAATTGCCCCATTTGCCGCAACAAGCAAAATTTTTGTGCCGCTTGTTCCAAGATCAACACCAATATATGTATTCATAACTCACTCTTCAAATGGATTTTCCGTCTTATATCTGACATTTGCAGGTTGATTATATCCAATTTCTTTCACAGGAACACCGATAAGCTTGAATATTTCAAAAAGCACTTTCCCATAATGTCCGAAAGCTACTGCTCCATGATGAGGGAAGTTCCCTTCAATCAAGACATGACGATAAAAACGTTTCATTTCGGAAATGGCAAAAACACCTATGGATCCAAAAGAATGAGTAGCTACAGGCAAAACCTCACCCTGCGCCACATAAGCCCGAAGTTTATTATCTGCAGTCGATTGCAGACGGAAAAATGTAATGGGACCCGGTACAATATCACCCTCTAACGTCCCATTGGTCACTTCTACCGGAAGTGAACGCGCCATAATTTTTTGATACTTCATTGTAGGGTTGCAAAGTTTTTTGGAACAGGTGTTACCGCAATGAAAACCCATAAACGTATCCGTCAAATTATACGAAAATTTACCTTTCACTTCTGTTTCATATAGATCTTTGGGTACCGTATTATTGATATCGAGAAGCGTTACCGCGTCTTCGCTCACCACCGTTCCGATAAATTCGCTGAGTGCGCCGTAGATATCCACTTCGCAGGAGACGGGAATTCCTCTGCCCGTCAGTCGGCTGTTTACATAACAGGGAACAAACCCGAACTGCGTCTGGAACGCAGGCCAGCATTTGCCCGCAATCGCAACATATTCGCGCGACCCCTTATGCGCTTCCACCCAGTCCAAAAGCGTGAGTTCATACTGTGCAAGTTTGGAAAGTATTTCAGGTTTTTTGTTTCCCTTGCCCAGTTCCTCTTCCATATCCTTCACGACTTCGGGAATACGCTTATCCCCTGCGTGTTTATGGAAAGATTCAAACAAATCAAGCTCCGAATTTTCTTCGATCTCTACTCCTAAATTATATAGCTGCTGGATAGGTGCATTGCAAGCAAGAAAATTAGTAGGACGGGGTCCAAAGGAAATTATCTTTAAATTTTTCAACGCAAATACAGTACGCGCAATTGGAAGAAAATCGTGCAGCATATCCGCACACTCTTCTGCATCTCCCACAGGATATTCGGGAATATAGGCTTTTACCCCGCGAAGCTTCAAGTTGTAAGAAGCATTAAGCATTCCGCAATAAGCATCACCGCGAGAATCGGAAAGCGTTGAAATATCTTCTTCCGCAGCAGCACAAAACATAACCGCCCCACCTACTCTTTCCGAAAAACACTTAGCAAGCATAGTCTCCGAAATTTCCGGTCCAAAATTTCCAAGATAAACACACAGAGCGTTACACCCATTTTTTTCGAGATCACAAAGTGCCTGTTTCATATGAATTTCACTTTCTACAATGCAGATCGGGCACTCATAAATTTCCCCCTTGCCGTACTTATTTTCGTACGAAGTAACAAGTGCTTTACGGCGGTTGACAGACAAACTTTCAGGGAAACAATCCCTGCTAACTGCTACAATACCAACTTTGATTTTAGGTAAATTGTTCATCTTTTCCTTTCCTTTTTTATAATTAAAGTTTTAAACGACTCACAATCGTGCAATCGTTTGCATGATTATTATAGAATATTTTTATTTTGTTGTCAATCATATTTATTATCTTTTATTTTATTTATGTTTAATAATAGAACTGACAAAATTACTCTTGACAATCGTTTGTATAACATTTATAATAAAAATTGAATACAATATAGGAAATAATTTTTTATGGTCACGATCAAAGATATCGCCAGAGAGTGCAATGTTTCTGTTTCCACTGTAAGTCGCGCACTTGCCGATAGTAAATTGATACCGGAAAGCACACGAAAAAGAATAAAGGAAAATGCAAAGAATATGGGATATATTCCCAATTCGCTTGCTAAACAGCTTCGCACAAAACAAACTCGCAGCATCGGTGTTTTCAGCTTTGTAGGAAAGCATTTAGGATTTTCACACTATCTTTTTTCTAAAGTATTAGATAGTTTTATGCATGAGGCATGCAACTACGGTTACGATATTGTCCTGCTATCCGAAAACCTGCTTAAAAACAACGAAAATCTTGTCAACTATTGCAAAAGCCGCAATTTGGAAGGTGTTTTGGTGTTATGCGGTGACTTAAAAGAAAAGCCATTACAAGAGCTTATCAGTAGTGTAATTCCTGTGGTTGTTATTGACGGATTTGATCAGAATCTTTCTATGGCCACCTACTGTATTTCTAGCAATAACCGCGAAATGATGTTTAATCTCACAGAACATGTTATTTCTATGGGGCACAAAGATATTGTTTTTATCACAGGAAACGAACAATTTTATGTGACACATGAAAGAAAACAAGGTTTTCTGTCTGCGCTGAAATATCACGGTATTCAGTTTCGTGATGAAATGCTTGTAAGCGGATCATACTATGATTTAAACGAAATTGATAAGAATTTAAGAGCGGTTCTTTCCCGAAAAAATCTTCCTTCTTGTATCTTACTGCCAGATGACTATTCCGCCGTCAGAGTATATACTCTTTTACAAGAATACGGACTTCAAATTGGTAAAAATATTTCTTTGACCGGTTATGATGGATTAGAGTTTGCCGAACAATTGACTCCGCGTTTAACCACTGTTGAGCAAAACACAAAGCAGATCGGAATTTTAGCCGCTCAAACATTTATTAAAGTCTCTAAAGGCGAAGAAGTTCCCTTTATGCAATTGGTTAAAAGCAAGTTGTTCATTGGGGAAAGTGTTTATAAAATATAAAACAATCAATGATTAAGCTTCCACGTGCAATAGCACGTGGAAGCTTATTTTTAGAGCATAGTCTTTGTTCACTAGCGTAAATTTGCTTTTATTTAATTTGCCAGCCATACAAGGGGGGGGAGATAGTAACAAATTTTACAGACAAAAATCTGATATTCAAGGAGGCATAAGAATACCACGCGAAGAAACCAGATTACTATTTAATCATAATTTCCTTCCGCTTAAAGATACTTTTTTTAGCCTTTAAAATACCAACTAAGCGTAAGCGTTCCTTCTGCTGCATTTGTTCCTGAAGGCATTAAATACAGATAAACCGTGTCGATATCCGTAACATTTTGCAATCCGCCCAAAGAACTGCAAGCGTTATAATATCCTTCCTCGCCATTGTTACGATTGTTCCAAAGCGTTTTTTCACCGGTCACACCATGTCCCCTATTTGTATCCGCTTCATAACGCAACTTCAAATCGAAATTAAGTCCCGTAGTGTCGAATCCGACTGCTCCATTTTTTGTATGCATGTTATTGAAATACTCAAAATTAAGTATATCAAAAGCAATCGCGATTCCTTCTCCTTTATAATCAGCGGAAAACTTAAAGCTGATTTTCATTTCGATTTTTGTGCCAGGTGTCGTATTCTTATCTGTAGTGCTATCATTGACGATTGTTACTTTATCAAGTGTCAACTGATTATTTCCATCGCCACCGACTACTCTCACATTCCCAAAGATCAGACGGTTTGTAACATCTGTTACGATTGTATCAAGAGCCGCTTTACCTGCCTGGACTGCTTCGTTTATATCTTCTACAGTAGCCGCACTCTCAACCTGAGTCTTTGCCTTTGAAAGCGCTTGATCAATTTGGTCAAGAGCACTTTGACTATATGCATCTTGGAACGCACTCTTTTTAGCATCCACATAACTCTCAAGTTCAGCAAAACCTTGCTCCTTTGCCTGAGCAATGGGATCCTTAACTGTAATGATGTATGGTTTACTTTCGCTTTGCTCCTCGCCGCCTGCCGTTCTCCATGTTATTGTATAAGTAATCTCATAGTCACCGATTTCGGAGGCTGTAAATGTTCTTCCATCTGGCGGAACCGGAACACTTTCCTGCGCATTGGGGGCTTTAATCGTAATGGAAGCCGTGTACTCCTTGCCTGCATTATCGTAAACGACAATCTGCGGAATTTCGATAGTATCACCCTTCAGCGCAGTTGAAGAATCAGGTGCTCTCCACTCATTCAGTTCAAGTTCGACACAAGTAACTGTGGAGGTATATTCTTTTGATTCATCAGTGCCATTCAAGGTGTATATAATTTCATAGACACCGGTTTGAGTTGCTACAAACGCACCGTTCGTAATATCAACCTCTTGCCCATCCGGCCCTGTTACGACATAAGTGGAGGTATACAGCTTTCCGTCGCTTGCCCGATCGGCATATACTTCTTTGATATTTACCGTTTCACCTTGAACAACAAATTCATAAGAAGGAGCATTTACCAAATCAGGAGTCACAACGGAATACCAGTATGCTTCCATTACAAAAGACCCTGCTTTGGTACTTTCTACAGGACTTCCATCTGTGTTTACCATAATATTGAGCGATTTAAAGATACTGCTCTGCATTGCTTTAAATTCATTGTCCACAGGAAGAATAAAAATCTGTGCCGCATTGGTATCTTTCAGATAGTGATCGGTATATTCTGCACCGCTTTTCCACTCATTTTCCATTACTAAATGACAGATATTATTATTCCCGGTTTTGGAAGTATCGTAAACCACACGGAAAATGATTGCATTATAAGTATTTTCACTGAAATTGCCATCCAACGAGATTTTTCGATACTGATTGACAAGAGAACCTAAATTATTGAAATCGAATGATACTAGGTAAGCATTATTTCCCGCATCGGATACTGAAATACCACCGCTATCCTGACCTGTCTTTACTGCAAGCGCTCCTCCTACTGCGTAAACCGTGGTAATTTTTTCAACCACTTTTCCCTTAAAGCTTACAGAGTAGCTGATCGTATACATACCCATACGAATCGGAGTAAACGATCCATCTTTGATCTCCGGATTATATGCACCTGAAACCTTGATTTCAACAGGATACTCGTTTCCTGCGTTATCTAAAACTTCCGGCATCGGCACTTGAAAGGCTTCATTGACCGAAACAAGCAGACTGTCCGAAACGGACCAGGGTTGCAGTACGAGCTCACTGACATTAAACGAAATACTTTCTCTTGTTTTCTGCCCTTTAAAAGTAACCTCGTATTCAACAGTATATTCTCCCGCAGGAGCCTCAAAACTGTTTCCTTCATCCAATGCGATGCCTTCACCGTTACGCTTTACAATAATGGCTACACGGTACTCCTCCCCACTATTATCTACAACATCAACTGTAGGAACAATAATAGTGTCGCCCTCAAAACCATCTTCAAATTCAGGCAAATTATTCCACGAAAGAGTTAATGCCTGTACCCGAATTGGCGTAGTCTTTACTTCTTTCTTTTCACTTTCCTCCGATCCGTATGTTATAGTATAGCTTACAACATAGTCTCCCGCAATCGTCGGCGTAAAGAAGCCTTCACTTACCATCTCTGATGTAACATCTACTCCGTCTTTCGTTACAGTGATATCAGCAACATGAGGGCTATCCTCACTGTCATTTACCGTGACAGATTGTAACTGAATTTTTTTTGTCTCATAATATGTACCATCATAAACCGGAGCTGACCACGGATCAAGAACAAGCTCCTTCTCGTCGACGACAGTAACTTCAACAGTCTTTTGTTGACTCTCTCCCTGGAAGAAAAGCGTATAAGTGATAACATAGGAACCTGTTTGAGAAGGTGTAAATACACCATCCTTTACCATAGTTTCTGTTATGTCATCCATCTCAGAATCGACGTTTTTAAGATAGACCGTAATCTTGGTCGGATAATCATCCCCCGCATTATCCTGTGGAGTGCAGGGAAGCAGCGAAACTTCGGTGTTAACTTTCACCTCCTGATTATAAGCCGGAGCTTCCCATTCCAAAATTCGATCTGTAACGTTTATCGTTACTGTTTTCACTTCGGAAGGGGTATCACCGTTTAATTGCACTGAATACGTAATCGTATAAATACCGGCTTTGGCAATAAAAGAACCATTTTCCCAAACGACGGGTTCGCTACTTGCTTCGGCATTTGTTTGAAAACTAACATTTACAGTAACATCATGCGGATTTCCTTTGTTATCCGCAACCGTACCGAGCGGCTTTACCTCAATACTATCATCTTCGTAATATACTTCATCTGAATAATTTGGCGCGTCCCAATCATTAAGAGCAAGCTCCGTAACGTTGATCGGAACCGATCTCGTTACCTCTTCTCCGTAGATCGTGGTCTGATAAGAAATAATATATTCGCCGGCCGATTTCGCTTTGAATTTACCATCTGTCGGCTGGACAATAGCTCCTCCAAAGCTTACAGAAACAGAATATTTCAACCCCTCTGACACAACAGCAGGAAGTATTTCAATTTCATCTCCTGTAAAATAACTGCCTGAATACTCCGGAGCATTAAAATTAACAGTAGGCGCCTTGAAGTATGCTACAGATAAAGTAAAACTACCTTCAGTGGTATTTGCAATAGGGGCATCATCGGAATTGATAAATACTTCGCTATTCTCAAGAGAAGTGCAACCTTCGGGAATCAACATAACAAAACGCTGTATACCGTCTACGTTGGTTACCGTAATAGGCTTATAATATTCCTTATTGTCACCTTTGAGCGCAAAACACAGAACAAAGTCACCGGTATCCGTTCCGTCACCCGATAAATTTTCAACTTCAATAAGCAGGCTGTCATACGAATCGCTGTTAACCGTTCCGCCGTTAAATTTTAAACCTTTATACTTACGATTCGGATCGGTACTGCCGACATTTTCGAATGACACCGTGTTATTATCATCTATGGATGCATAAAGCTCACTACCATTTTTGACTGAGAAACTAAAGGGACTACCTGTAACATAGAGCTGTACAGTTTGCGGCTTAGTGACTTCTTCAAAAGTAACGGCATATGTTACATCATATATCCCGGACATCATCGGCGTAAAAGCGTTACCTTTTAAAGAAACCTCTTTTCCTGCTGCATCTTTGACAGAAATTACGGCAGAGTACGTCTTACCGAAATTATCCGAAACGGTAAGCGTCTGAATAAGATATTCCTCTCCGACCGTTGCGTTCCCAAGAGCCGGCGCAGTCCACTGGTTGAGGACTCGCTCCGCTGCAGTTACCGTTACAAATTTTGAATCGTTATTTACAGTGTAAGTGATTTTATATTCACCTTTTGCATTTGGTCTGAATGAACCACTTTCCTGTGAAACAACGCTTCCGTCCTTTGTAACGGTAATGACGGCCTGATGATCATTGCCATCACTATCTTTAACCGTCAACGGCACAAGCGTGACCGGCTCTCCAATTTCCACCAAATTTGCATAAGCAGGCACCGACCAGTCATCCAGAACAGGCGCGCTTTTTTCCTGCACCGAAACAACCGTTTCTTTGACATACGGTTTTCCGTTAAAAAGTACTGTATATCGGATGGTATAATCCCCTGCCTCATTCGGCGAAAAAGCGTTTTCCGTCACAGTGACAGTGGTTCCATTAAACAACACTTCAACGCTTGCATCATAGATGTTATCTTCCGAATCCTCTACAGATACGGGGATTATTTCTACTGCATCTCCAACTTAATATGTACTACCGTCATAAACCGGAGCTGACCACTCATCCAACGTTGCGGTAGTCAATACATTAAGAAGCGCCAGCTTTACCAAAGATTCACCTTCAAATACAATTGTGTATTTGATCGTATAAGTTCCATATGAAGTTACTTGAAATTGATTGTTTTCAATCGCGACCTCTGCGCCTGCCGGATCGATAATCAAAACAGTTGCTACATACTCTGTTCCTTCACTATCCTTTACTGTAACCGGCTTTACGTCTACCTTTGTATTCAGCTCATTTACGGTTTCATATGTAGGAGGAGTCCACTCATTCAAAGTTTTTTCTGGCAAATTTGCACAAGCTACAATACCAAAACACATACACAGAGCAAAAACTATTCCCAAGAAGTATCTTGCGAGCCTTCTCATCATGATCCCCCTTTTTTATATTCAGCCAGTCACTTCCGTACCAAGTTCTGTACTCCATTCAAACGTAATTTTGAATGAGCCGGTCTTGGCATCTGTTTTATAAAGGGAAAGTGAGTTCAATGGAAAGAGTTCCGGATGTCGCCGTAGTGATAAGATACAGTTCGATTGCAGTAATAGAGGTTGCACCTTTTGTACTGAAATCATTATTTTCAGAGAAAACAGTTTCCCAAGCAGAAGACTCCCCTGCCGCAAGTTCAAAATCAGGATAACTGTAACAATCTCCTTTATCTGTCACCAGTTTATACTTCGCCTTAAGCTCCGCACCCGTGTCATTAGAAATTTCAATACTCATTTTGGGAGCTTTGGCATTGGACCAATCAGACAACTCCCACTTAACGCCCTTATAATCACCTTCAGAAGATGCTTTTTTTACACTTACGGTATTTCCCGAAACCGTAAAAGGATCATCACTTGCTCCCCCTCCGATCGAAGTCATAACTCCCGCTTTATATTCCGTAGTGGAGGAAGAACCTCCCTCGTCGGGATCACCCGTATTTCCACCAGCATTACTTCCAGGGAAAGTGAGTTCAATGGAAAGAGTTCCGGATGTCGCCGTAGTGATAAGATACAGTTCGATTGCAGTAATAGAGGTTGCACCTTTTGTACTGAAATCATTATTTTCAGAGAAAACAGTTTCCCAAGCAGAAGACTCCCCTGCCGCAAGTTCAAAATCAGGATAACTGTAACAATCTCCTTTATCTGTCACCAGTTTATACTTCGCCTTAAGCTCCGCACCCGTGTCATTAGAAATTTCAATACTCATTTTGGGAGCTTTGGCATTGGACCAATCAGACAACTCCCACTTAACGCCCTTATAATCACCTTCAGAAGATGCTTTTTTTACACTTACGGTATTTCCCGAAACCGTAAAAGGATCATCACTTGCTCCCCCTCCGATCGAAGTCATAACTCCCGCTTTATATTCCGTAGTGGAGGAAGAACCTCCCTCGTCGGGATCACCCGTATTTCCACCAGCATTACTTCCAGGGAAAGTGAGTTCAATGGAAAGAGTTCCGGATGTCGCCGTAGTGATAAGATACAGTTCGATTGCAGTAATAGAGGTTGCACCTTTTGTACTGAAATCATTATTTTCAGAGAAAACAGTTTCCCAAGCAGAAGACTCCCCTGCCGCAAGTTCAAAATCAGGATAACTGTAACAATCTCCTTTATCTGTCACCAGTTTATACTTCGCCTTAAGCTCCGCACCCGTGTCATTAGAAATTTCAATACTCATTTTGGGAGCTTTGGCATTGGACCAATCAGACAACTCCCACTTAACGCCCTTATAATCACCTTCAGAAGATGCTTTTTTTACACTTACGGTATTTCCCGAAACCGTAAAAGGATCATCACTTGCTCCCCCTCCGATCGAAGTCATAACTCCCGCTTTATATTCCGTAGTGGAGGAAGAACCTCCCTCGTCGGGATCACCCTGATCGTTACCACCGGGATCACCCTGATCGTTACCACCGGGATCACCCTGATCGTTACCACCGGGTTCGCCCTGGTCATTAGAATCATCGGGATCTACCGCATAAAAAGTAGAACTTTTACTTTCTGAAACACCGTTAAATGTAACCGTATAAGTAACAGTATACTGACCAACGATAGAAGCATTGAAAGAATCTCCTATCACAGCAACAGGATCTCCTTCGGGATCAAGCACAGCAATAGAAGCCCTGTATTCATTTCCCTCGGTGTCCTTTACAATAAGCGGCTTTAAAGTAACCTTTTCAGACTGATCCACATCTTCGTAAGAAGGCGCATTCCACGTCAATAATGTTGCGGCGGCAACTTGCCCTTTTTTGCCAAAATCAGCAGCAACTAATCCACATGTTACTGCAGACAAACAAAATGTCGCACACATCAGAATGATCACCAATAAGCTAAATACTTTTGATTTAAGCAATTGCTCAAGTGTTTTCATAAAATTCCTCCATATCAATTAATCAAAAATCAAATACTGCATAAAATGCCTTCTTAGGCTGATGGTATATATCAAACAGCAAAGGATAATCTTTACGATCGGCTGATGATCCCCCCCCAGCCTGATTTTGCGAATCTAACCAAGTGTAATCGTCTGCGACGCCCCAGAAAGTCGCTCCGGTGACCACACCCGCGCCTTCCTTCCAAGGTGTTGAATATTTACGCAAAATCCTAAAAATTTCGCCATATAATTTTGCCTGTTCCTGTTCGAGCGACTCATTAAAAGGTTTTTCCCCCGGCTCTTGCCATGCATAAATCGATAAGTCAAGTTCGGTAAGCTGTACGTCCAATCCCATACCTGTAAAAGTTCTGATCGACTCTTCAAAATTCTTCAAATTGAACGTCGGCATTTTGTAATGGCCCTGCATACCGATTCCATCAATACGTCCGTCCTGAGAACGAACATACTCAATTAATTTTACCGCTTTCGCCCTCTTATTGGGATTGTCAAGATTATAGTCATTGTAAAAAAGCTGTACATCGGATTTGATTTCCCGTGCCACTTCGTCAGCTTTTATAAATGCATGAGCAATATATTCTTTCCCGACCGAACGATAAAATCCGCTGTCCCGATAGGTTTTTGCTTGGCTAGAATCATCGTCATCCAACGCTTCATTGACAACATCCCAACAATATACCGTATCGTCTACTGCATTAAAATGTCTGAGCATTGTTTCAATACGGTCATTGATATTGGCAAGCGTATCCTCTCGATTACCGCTCCATACCCATTCCGGCGTCTGCGTATGCCAAACCAAGGTATGCCCTCTGACCTTCATATTGTGCGCTTTTGCCCAACGGACCATCGCATCTGCTTTTTCGAACGTATAATTACCGTTTTGAGGTTCGGTGCTTACCCATTTCATCTCGTTTTCACAAGTAAAACTATTAAAATGACCGGCAATATCATTATAGTTATTTAAGTTTCCGTAATTAAATGCCGCACCGATTTTAATGTTATACGGATCATATTTTTCATATAATTTAGTTTTCGCATCGACATCCACTTTGCTTCCGGGAAAAGTAAGCTCAACCATTACTTCTCCCGTTCCCGCTGTCTCAAAAAACAATTCTAATGCTGTCACCGTAACCGCATTCTCCTCATATGCCGCAGGAAGCATTACATCGACATTTTCCCACGCTGCACTATTACCCGCTGTCATCGTAAGACGTTGTTCATTCCAGTAATCCAGCTCAGCGGCCCCGGAAACCAAAATCTTATATCCGACAGTTAAATTACTTGTCATTCTGTTTTGAATACGTAAAGTAAGTTTTGGAGCCTGCGTTTTACTCCATCCTGACAATTCCCAACGAATACTCTTATAAGATCTTGCTTGCCCGCCCTGCATATCCACAGGCTTTTTAATCGTAACCTTATTTTCATCGACAGACAAATAATCTTGTGATCCTTCTACAACACCGGGATAACCCACCTCGTATGGTGTTGAAACATTCGGTTCATCATCATCGGGGTTATTGTCGTTGCTGCTGTTGTCATCGTCTCCATCATCGGGGTTATTGTCGTTGCTGCTGTTGTCATCGTCTCCATCATCGGGGTTATTGTCGTTGCTGCTGTTGTCATCGTCTCCATCATCGGAGAAAACATCTTCAATAATCGTAATATTTTCAGGGCATTCCACTGAAAAATACGCTTCTGCAACTATCAATGTTCCGTTAACAGACATCCCGTATTCACCGGCACGCGGTATAAGTTTTACCGTAACTTTCTCAGCTTCTGTCGGAACTTTTATTTGATACGCAAATGTTTTTTCCTCCGATGATGTTGGAATTGGTTGTCCGTTTGTTAAATTATCATTATTGCAATCTGACCTCAAGTCAACGGACACATTCATAGCATAAGACGATCTGATACAAAAAACTACATATCGAAACGCGCTTAAATTACCGTTTATCACACTTTCAACTTCGGAGTATGCTTTTTCAGGGTCCTGTTTATCAAATTGAATGAACGTTTCTGTCCCCTGTTGCATGACCGACATCGCTTTATCCGTTGCAGTCCAATTGGAAAAAGATAAAATTTCTCCACCTTTATAACTATTAGTTGGTGTTGTATCACATCCGCTGAAAATGAAAACGGTACAAAGTATAAAAAGAATGATTATTTTTAGCTTATTTTTTTTCATATCCTGCAATACTTTAATTTATTCCAATTTATTCTGCTTCCGCCGGCAATACTTCGTATCCTGCAGAACCACCCAGAACGGTTCCCTCCGCAGTAAACGCTATATTTTCCAATACAAAAGTTCCGTTCGTCACGCCAGCCGCAATTGTTTCTCCGGAATTAACGATAATCTCGATTTTTGTCAATTCATTTGCATCAGGCGAATTGGTAAAAATATAGTCGACCCAGTTTGCATAACGGAGAGTCTCTCCAGCTTTCAACTTAATCTTACAAATTGTATCGTTGCTTCCGGTATCATTTACCAAACGAATATCAAATCCAATTTCAGTCGTGCCTGTATTCTTAATCTCGAAGCTAAAAAATTTGTGTGCGTTCTTATCAAAATTGTCGATAGAAACGCCTACACCTTGATATGTTTTATCTCCAAGATCTGTATAATCAAAAGATACAGTATCGCCACTGATGGTAAAAAGCTCAGGATAATACAGCGCAGCAATATCGCCCAAACGCAACTCACTTCCCGTCTCCCATACAGGTTTTGATAGAGTTGCATTGACAGCATAGGTGGAATCTTGCGTTCCATTTGCATTCAAACGAACATGCACTCGGGCAAGTAAACCATTTTCAAGCAAATCACTTTGCGGAACAGCTACGGTAATATTTTTCGCCTCTCCAGCCTTCAAAGTAACAACCGTGGCATTACCCCAGTCATTGATGATGTTTTCTTCACCTAAACTCGCATCTTTATCTTCTTCTACGGTCAAAATCGTGCGCACCGTAAGCGTGTCCGTAGCACTGTTGTTTTTTACACGGAAACTAAATGCATCATAAGAAGAAACCCAATCTGAAACCGCTACGGAAACAGACTTGTATTCACCTGCCGGAACTGCTTCACGTTCAACGGTAACCGATCCGTTGTCGTTCTCCGTCAAAGAATAACTCGATTCAGATCCAAGCTCCCAATTGCCGAATACAGGAACGGAAGGCTGGATAGCATTGATTTTGCTCAACGCCTCATCATAAGCTGCTTTTGCGCCCTTATCATCAGCAGCAAGATCAATATTTGTTTTTCCTTCTTCAACAATTTTTGCAATTTCGGCAAGCTTTTCAGCAGAATATTCTTCGGATGACTTTGATGCTGCAGCTAAATCCAACTGCTCCTTCAACGTATCGCGATAAGTCTTAATACAGTCAAACGACGTAGACTTGCTTTCTGTAGTTTCCCCCGCCGTTACGGTATAAGTAATTGTGTACTCCCCTACTACATTTGCCGTAAACTGCTCGTTTTCCAGTTTTACATTGCGGCGATCGGGATCCTGAACTTTTACGACAGCATTATAAACATTTTCCTCCGTATCACGCACACTAACAGGTAAAACTGTTACGGTTGCGCCATAAGTAACATCGGAGTATTCGGGCGCCGACCATTCCTTTAGCTTTGGCGAAGACTCTTTTGCCTCGCCGCATGCAGTAAAGGAAAATAAAAGTAATAACGTTAAGATTGTTATAAAAAACTTTTTCATATCTAATTACCTCTTTTTACTCTGTGTATACCGCAGTTACAGTAATATCAAATCTGCCGTCTGCCTCAACATTGGGAGCAAATTCTGCTCCAACAGACTCTATCAGCATAACCAAACGCAAACCATATCCATCCTCGCTAAGATCAATTGCGCCTTCTTGCTCAAGGAGGTATTTTACCTCATCGGAAATGTCGAGTTCTATAGTTACTTCTCCCGTCACAGGATCTTTTGAAACAGTACTTTCATTATAAATCCAGTCCGGCAAATCTTTATCATGGTATGTCATGTAAGTGTTTACACCATCATTTACCATCTCGATCGGAGCACCACGAAGCCTGAAACGTATATATTCGACTGAATTACCTTCGGAGGAATTATCGATATACTTAAAGACAAGTTTTGTATCCTGAACGTCAAACTTATCTAATTGTACAGAAACAAAGCCCCAACTTGCCGCACCCGATGCGCTAATCTGGATTAGTCCGTCAGAACTGTCTTGCGGAAGTTTTAACGTATATTTTGTCCAGCTCGTTTCATTGTACCATGTGGACTGTCCGTTTCTTCTATATGCGCGTTCTTGTACTCCTCCCGAAACACCGGGTTCCATTACCTTTGCACCCTCAGGAGCTTCGGTAGAAAACCATGCATCGTGAACAAATAAAGACCCCGTAAAATCAGCCCCCGTTTCCCCTGCTTCAGGGAAAAGCCAAACGTCCTCAAAAAGATTTAAATAGCAATCACGACTGTCCGGAATACGAATCGTGTAAGTCTGCTTTTGCATTCCGACCTCAAAGCTTTCTTCCCCCGTAAGATGATCAGTCTGTTCGGTCGGGACTTTTGTCGTTGTGTAATTAAGTTGCGCCATAAGCAACATATCTCGATCGGACGAAAGCGTGAAATTAACATAATTAAATTTATCAAGCGGTCCATGTACCTTGGAGGCAAATGCACTATACGGCTTTAATTTTGTATAATACAGTTCTGTAACCGTCGTTCCGTCTTGCATCTTATAAGCATTATTTGCATCAAGCCCGCTGTTCGCCTCAACAGGATACCACTTCCCGCCGAAATGAAATTCGTTGCCTGTGCCATCATATACAGAAAAACGAGCATCATTCTTTTTTTCTTCATCATAAACAAACTTATCATTCTGCGCCCAATCACGCACTGCATAATAAGCCGGTTTTTCTTCTCTCCAAATGTCAAACAGAAGCGGGTGATCCTGACGTTTGCCTACAGTCTGTCCTCCTCCGGCAGTATTGCTGTTACTCAGCCATGTATTGTCATCTGCAACTCCCCAAAGAGTAACGCTATCTATCATATCACCATACTCACGGCATATTTCAAATATACTTTTATAAGCCTCCGCCTGCAGTGCCGCAAGTTCATCCGAAAGAGGATTGATTTCTTCCTCTACAACTGATCCGCTCTTGGAATAGACAGAAAGGTCAAGCTCAGTGATAGAAACTTCCAATCCAAGCGTACTAAAGTCTTCCAGCATCTCGCGAAACGCCACCGGATCAAATTCCCGAATGCTGTAGTGTCCCTGCTCTCCGATACCGTCGATTAAATCTTCTTCCTGCAATTTTTTTACAAGAGACATCGCTTTCTCGCGTTTGACAGGATTAATTAAACTATAATCGTTATAATACAATTTCATATCAGGATCGGCAGCCCGAGCAGCACGAAACGCCTCAAAAATATACTCTTCTCCCGTCCACTGATAATACTTACTTCCTTCACTTCCATCACGGTAAACATGATTGGGATCGCCACTGTCCGAGATTGCCTCGTTCACAACATCCCAGCAATATACTACATCATTTCCATAATGGTTCACCGTTTCTGTAACATGTGAACGCACATCCTCAAGAACCTGTTCTTTCGCCACATCAGGATCCGAACTCAAATTTGTGAAAATATAATCAGGCATACTTTCATGCCATACTAAAGCATGACCGCGCACACCGGCATCCAATCTTTTCGCGTGCTCAATAAGCGCATCGCCTTTCTGCCAAGTGTAATTACCGCGAGGAGATTCTGTATAAGCCCACTTCATCTCATTTTCAGCAGTAAAGCTATTAAATTCAGAAAGAATTTCATCATCATACTGCAATTCGTTATCTTGCGTAGGTAAAGCTACCGCTGCGCCGATCTTAAAATAATCTTTATAAGCATCTTTTAAAGTCTCGGGCCCAGCTGAACAGGCTGAAAATACACCGATAACAGACAGCATTGCTGTTAAACTCAATGTCGCTGCCAAAATTTTAGATAATATTTTCTTCATCTTTTTTCCTCCTTATTCTCGTATTCAAAAAAACTAAACTTTGCGGTTTTCTTTCTGAAATTTCCGTCTCCTGCATATAATCCGATGAAGGCACCTGTAAATCCCATCGGACATGCACTCTCATCAGATAAAACCGATGTATCGAATGGCTTCCCGATCAAAACATAATCACTGCCGTCTTCGGAATAATAAAACTGACCTTTTTCACATTTGACATCAATGGCAAGATACACGCTGTCTTTCACTGTTACTATCTCATCCCACCATTTGTGTTCGCCTTTTACAATGCTTTGTATCCGCAATACATTCCCTTTGTTTTCATCGTGCGTCATAAAAAGCAAATATTGATTTTCTTCGTTATAGCGATAAATCAACCCTGCAGTATGATTGAAATTTTCCGGATGAAAGTCCAGTTTTACGCTAGCCCGAAAATCGATATGCTGCTGCCGATATGCCAGCAATGTTTGACAGTGAAGTGAACATATCCCTTCGGCACCGACAAGCTCGATTGTATCCTTATCAATGATACGCGCGCGCTTTCCGAGCGGAGTACGCAACGATTGAAACATATTTTTCATATTGTTGCGAGTAAACTGCAGTTTCTTTTTTCGGAAAGTATAATGATTGACTTTTCCTTCCACCTCATAGTAAGAATATGGCTGAGTTCCGCCATCTTTCAGATAGCACCAATCATCATCACGAAATTCTATATTTTGCAAGGATGTTTCTCTACCAAGAACGCAGTTCCCATTCATCAATTTTCTGCCACAAAGATGTGCCAAATACCAATTTCCTTTTCCGTCATCAACAATACTGGCGTGTCCGGCTTTTTGCAGAGGGTTATTTGTCTGGTAAGAAGTGATAATATGTTTATAAGGATGCACTTCATAAGGGCCGAAAATATTACGGCTGCGAGCTACAGTCTCTGCATGCTCTACATTGGTACCGCCCTCTGCGGTAAACAAATAATACCAACCATTCCTTTTATAAATGTGCGGTCCTTCTACAGACCCACGGTCGGTTCCGCAGAATATTTTTTTAGGCTCTCCTTTTAAGGCAAATGTTTCTTGATCCATTTCCCACAAAAGAATACCGGTAAAACGCTTGCTATCAGGCGAATGACGGGGATCCCATTCCATACACATGTAGTATTTTTTTCCGTCGTCATCATGAAAAAGTGAAGCATCAAACCCGTGGCTGTTTATGTAAACGGGCTTTGACCATTTTCCATCCACCCTATCTGCCGTGATAATAAAATTATCTACATCTTTGAACGGACCGCTGCTCCAAATGGTTACTCTGCTATATACCAAATAAAACTTGTTTCCGTCGTGACTCAAGCAAGGAGCCCAAACGCCTCCACCCTGCGGCACAGCCGTAAGATCAGCCTTGTCAGATGTAATAGGACGGGCGACAACTTTCCAGTTTACTAAATCTTTGGAGGTGTAAATTTGAACCCCGGGATAATATTCAAACGTAGAAACTGCGAGATAATAATCATCTCCAACGCGCAAAATGCATGGATCAGGATTAAATCCCGTTAAAATAGGATTTTTAATCTTCGTTTTCATTTTTTACTTTATTCTTTCGTGCCGCCAACGGCAACACCACGTATAATGAGTTTTGAAAAACACAAGTAAATTACAAGTAAAGGCAGCACTGTCATAAAAATGCCAGCATATTGAGCTCCGTAATCCACCCCGTGAATATCTGTTTTTAATTTTTCTACTAAGATAGGCAATGTTTGATTTTCTTCGGAAGTGAGGATCATCAAAGGTCCCAAATAACCATTCCATGAATAGATGTAACTGAAAATCGCCATTGTCGCAAGCGCCGGCATCATAATCGGAATCATCATCACATTAAAGGTCAAAAATTCGGGAGATCCATCTATACGCGCAGCCTCTATCAGTTCCTTACTGAATGTCGCATCCAAATACTGCTTTATAAAAAATACAGTTGATGCCGAAGCAATAGACGGAATAATCAGAGGCCACCAAGTATCATACATTCCCATATCGACAACTAAACGAAACCATCCGATCATGCTTAATTGAGTAGGGATAAGCATAGTTGCAATCAAAAAAGCATACAAAGGTTTTTTCGCTTTAAATTCGTATGCAACAAACCCATATGCTGTCAATGCGGAAAAATATACACATAGAATTGTGCTGCATAAAGCAATGAAAAAACTGTTAAACATCCCCAGCCAAATCGGAAACTTTTCAGTCAATGTACTCAAGTTTGAAAAGAAATACTTTGACGGAAGCAAACTGAACACCTGTCTGATTTGTTCTGCACTGCGAGTAGCGTTAATAATCATCACATATACAGGGAACAGACAAATAAATGCTATAATTACACAAAATACAAACAGCAACCACGATTTCCAGTAAAATACTTTGCGTTGCTTTTGCTGGGTGGACACAATATTTTCTTTATTGTTTACTGTGCAATTTTTATACACTTTGTACCCCCCTTCCTGCAGACCGTTTCGCTTTACTCTCTTTTTTACTCAGACCATCCTGTCCTTCTCTTTTTGTACGAAACATTCTAAATGTAAAAACACTCAGCACTGCGGCTATTATAAACAAATAGACAGATGCCGCGCTTGCATATCCGATCAGTCTATCTCCTTCAAACGCAAGCTTATAAATGTATACAGCTACTGTTTCGGTAGCAAATTTTCCACCTCCGGCCATATCCGGTCCCCCATTTAAAAAGAGCTGAGGAATGTCGAACATCTGCAAACCGCCTAACAGGCTTGTCACTAATGTGTAAAGAACAATAGGACGAATTAGCGGGAGTGTAATTGAAAAGAACATGCGGGATTTGGAAGCTCCATCCACTGTCGCCGCCTCATAAAGCGTAGGATTGATTCCCAACATACCTGCGGCCAATGTTAACATGGTACTGCCAAAATATCTCCAAAACTGGATGAAAGCTACCACGATCCGCGCCCCGGTCGGATCACTGCTCAAATCATAGTTGGGGTCACTGATAATGCCTGTAGCTTTAAGAATCTGATCCAAAATGCCTGTTTTAAAAGTAAACATGCTTGCAAATAATACAGCAACTGACGTTGCCGTAAGAATATTTGGCAGAAAATATATAACCTTGAATGCTCCGCTTCCACGCATTTTTAGACGAACGGAAGTAAATATTGCAGCAAACAAAAACGCAAAAACAATCTGCGGAATGAAATTTATGATCCATATTAAAAAGGTATTATAAATAGAATACCAAAATCTGGTATCTTCAAATAATTCCGCGTAGTTTTCCCAAGTAAAAGATACATCTTTTCCTAATCCAGCAAAATCCGTAAAGCCAAGATAAACGGAATAAACCAAAGGATATAATTGAAAGATTAAAAAGATGATAAAAAATGGCGCGACAAACAGATAACCGTACATGGAATATCTTGGGCCAAGACGCCTTTTTTTCTCGGTCTGTTGAACATTCTGCTGCACTTCTTTTTTACCTTGCAATATGTTGTTATCACATTCCTGCGATATTGAAGTACTCTCCAAGATCTTGTGTTTTTTTTCTGTCTGCCTCATTCGAGAGCCCCCTCTTATTTTAGCTAAGTGTATAAGGGGGATCATTAATGACAAGTGTCCCACGGAAAGATGTTTGCGCTGAATTAACAAACGAATCCAATGCATTCACCAATGCGGTTCCTTCTTCATTTCCCACTTGATCAAAACGACCATAGTTAATTGCCCAAGTAGTAAAATTATCATTAAGGATTGCATCATATACCGTTAAATTATTACCATTCAGCTCCTCTGCAATTTCAGCAAATAACGCATAATGATTTTGTCCGCCAAGGAAAGGTTCGCTTCTTTCGGGATCTGCTGCAAATGCATTCATGATTTTTTTATTGTTGATAAAGTCTCCCGTGTCATTTGCCCACTTTGTAAGAAAATCCTCATTCATAGTGAAATACTCGATTAACTTCTGGGCTTCCTCTTTTTTATCCGAAGTATTCAAAACAGCAAGCCAGGTCCCGCCGTCGGAATACGCAACAGGTGCTTTGCAAACACCCCATTTCCCAGATGTATCATTCCCTGTCGCCACACTCTTCGCATTCGCTTTCAAATCATAATGTAAAGAATAGGAGGAAAGCAAGTATCCGAACACTTTATCTCCGGACATATCGCTGAACCAACCTTGCTGACGATATGTTTGCTCATTAACATAGGGCTTTTGACCCGATCCATATGTTCCATCCCCGATCTGTAACCTCTTATATACATCCAACATGCTATAATCGCCCTGATAAAGAGAAGGGTCAATCGTCAAAACTTTTTCCCCTGCAGAATTTTCTACTGCCCAACCACTTTCGCGCGCTGAATAGAACGGAATAGAAATTTCGTTAACTGCAGAAAGAATACGAACATCTACAAATTGGGCATTCTGACCAGCAGCAGACTCGCTTCTCAGTTCTGCTGCTAAATTAACAAACTTTTCCCATGAACCCTCTTGCCATGACCCAAGTTTTTCTTCCATCTGATCAGGCGATTCAACCCCCAATAATTCTTTTGCCATATCAGTACGGTAAAAAAATGCTCCAGGGGTCGCTTGCCAAGCATATGCAACTTGTTCCCCCTCAGAATTCTTCGCCGCGTTGATTGTATAATCATACATATTTGCAGTTTTGTCGGACAAACCTTCAAGCGACTCAAAAATATCATCTTCAATATATTTTCGGAGAAATTTTTCTTCAATTGCTAATACATCTGGCAGATTTTTACCTGAAAGCATAGAGTTTGTTACCAACGTGTCCAAACTGTTGACTTCATAAACTTTTACATCAACAGCAACATCCGGATTATCTTTTGAATAATAGTCATTCACCATTGTTTGCAGCTCATCTGTAAATGTCCAGATTACCAGTTCATCCCCCTTTTGACCACATGCCGCCATAAATGATACAAGCATCAGTGACATAACACAACAAAGAACAATGCTAACTAATTTTTTCATGTCTTTCCTCCAAAACACTCTATCAATTCTTTGCAAACGTTTGCACGATTGCAAGAATATATTATCACACATGCAAACGTTTGTCAAGCCTATTTTGAAAAATTTTTTTATAAAATTTGCGTCTTCTTAACGATATAAATAAATTTATTGCAATTTAATTTCTTAAAATGTTTAATAATATAAAAAATTGATTTTAATAATTGCCGACTATTTAGAATTATCCATTGATTATTTACTTGGGCTGTCTGATGAAAACCTACAAAGAAAAACACTCGATGGTGTTCCCTTTCATAAAAGATTGGAAGAACTCGGAGTACGAACCGATAAAAAATATGGAACAATCGCTACTGCTGTTGGAATATCCCGAAGCCAGTTCAATTCATGGAAGCTAAAAAATTACACCCCCAGTTTGGAAATTGGCTATCAATTAGCTTTATACTTTCAAGCAACTATCGACTATATACTTGCAAGAAAATAATTTCCTAAACTAAAAAAAGCGCAAGTAAAACTTGCGCTTTTCATTATTATATTATTTCAAAATGTGCCAGAGTTTCTTTAATAGCCAAAACCATCTTTTCTGTCGGATGCGATCGCGGACGTTTTAATTCTTCAACTGCGTTGGGAGCATCATACATTGACAACCCCAAATTACGCTTGACCTCCGCAATATATGCCGTATGCACTTTGAAGCCATAATTCTCTTCGACGTATTTCTGTATTTGTTTATAAGTCGTTTTTGCTTTCGGTTTTATATCTTCTACTTGCTTTTGTGTTTCAGCCAAAGAAATTTGCCCTTCTTTCTCGCCAAATTCAACTTTTACGCTGATACGACTGTCGGGTTCTTTGTGGGACAAAAGAACCAACGTCTCCACCTTAGTCGTTTGCCGCTATATATCCAAATTGTTGCTCAGATGTCGATAGTTCAAATCCTGTTTTCTTAATAATTCACAAAAAAGCAGCCCTAAAATATTATCTTTGCTTCACTTTTCATAAATGCTCGTTTTCGGCGCTTAAATAGCAAAAAACCACGAAAAACGTATTGTTTTTCATGGTTTTTTTGTCTTGCAGCCTTTTCGTCTGCAATCATGGCTGCCCCTGACAGACTCGAACTGACGACACTTCGGTTACTTCACTACATCGCTTTCACATTGTAGTCCGGACTTTGTCTTTACCATGAGCTTGCGCTTTTAGGTATCCCGTATAAAGTCTCTACACATAGAATCTTGCGATTCCTTGCTCGGCGTTGTCTTATCTTTCGACTTAGATTTCACCGACTTAGCGGGATGATCACTTACAGATTTCTCTGTAAGGCTGCTATTAGCACTTTGTTAAGCGCTTGACACAGCCGAATGCTCTACCAATCGTACAGGTTTATGCTGGAATCTTGTATCAATATTTTGGCATTCGTTTTATTTTTTGTTAATAATTATAAAATTAAATGATTTAAAAAAACAATTAATGCGATTTACTTCAAAATCAGCGCAAAACTATTTATTAAAAAAAGTATCAAGCTGAACACAAATGGTCCAGCTTGATACCCTTACTCAATTAATTAAAAACGCCCTCTAATGCGTGTCTCGATTTTTTTTATAAACTCTTCATATATATGAATCAAGCGAGGCATTACTTCATCACGATATCTTAAAATATTTTCATATGACGATCTGCGTTCATTTCTAATCCTTGCAATTTCCATTGAGATATCAAAGACCTCTCTCTTTTTTTGTTCATATTCTGCCCAAATTTTTCTTATATCCCTAATGCTCATTTTATTTAGGACAGTTGCAATATATTCACGAATATGAATGCAAATATAATCGGCTATATCATAATAAGCCCTTAATTCATGATTGAATGCACTCTCTATTTCTTGGGCGAAACTTTCATCTCGTTTCTCAATTTTTTCAAAACACCGCATTAAATGATCAAATGCATCTCTATGCTCAATCAATGGAGCGGGGTAAAGATTCATATTGACGGTTAGCTCTTCTGCTATGATATAAAGCTTCCTATTTTCAAAATATAAGGAATAAAGCGTTTTTATTTTATCTTTATAATCATCTAATATCGAAAACATTTTAAAATCTTGAACCAATCTTATTTACTTTTTCTCTTCTTTGCTCAAGCATAGCACTCGTTTCATAACGCCCCGTTGCTCCTCGAGCTGTTCCCTTTACACGAAACAAAATAAAATTACTTTCTTGAATATAGCTCATTTTAGATAAAACAAGCCTCTGCATTAAAAAATAAGTGCAACAGGATGCCAAAATCAAAAAAATAATAATAAACAAAAATTCCATACTCCACCTAATATTCAGTTAGTCTTCTATATCCTTATATCCTAATTCTTCTTCATTCACTACAATGCTATTCTTTCTTAATTTAAGCATTGGACATATGCAATATTCTAGTAGCATTCCAATAAAATAATAACCAGCTAAAATACACACAAAAATAGTTACCATATTATTGTTGGCATAAAAAGATAGCCCATATAGTATCGAACTAAATAGCAATCCCAAAACCGAAATTATAACATTATCCCACCAACATTCACTCCATCTACAAAAAAATAAGCTTAAATAACCAGAGCAAAAGGCTAGTATCACATCTGATGTACAATAACCAGCAAGCGAGAGAAGTCGCCCAGAAGAAACAGTTCTTACCATAAACACAATACTTATGGCTACCATCGTCTGAATAATTTGTACAAAAAAATTTTTCTTTAAATCTTCCGTTTGCATGAATTAAATAAAAACCAATGCCGTAGAACGATCATTGGTTTTAATACACTTCCTTTGCTTATTAAAACCTCCAGAGGATTTATAACACCTCACTTCTTCGGCTTTTTAAATACAAATCTATTATAACTTATTTATCGTTTCTTTGCAAGCAGAAATGTAAATTTTTTGTTAAATTTAAAAATTTTCTTCACTTTATATGCCTACTCTCCTACAAACTGCCCATAATCCATATTAAAAACAATGTTTACTTTATATCCTCTGCCGACTTCAATGCGGCTAATCAGCTTACAGATAATCATTTTCTTTTCTTCGTTTGTCGCTGCATCAAACGATTCAACCCATCCTTTGAATTGATCATAATAGGTATCAAGGTGTTCCAAAATTGACTTTTGTTCATTCATCTCTTTCAATGCCTTTGGAATCTTCTCTTCAATCTCTGCAAGTTTATCCTTTGTCAATTCTATCGCTTTATTCAAAGTTTCCAAAGAGAAACTTGACTCCTCAATCAATACGTTACCAACTTCCGCAAGTAAACGATTGAGTTTTACCTGCTCTTTCCCTTGTTCCCGTAAAAGCTCTGCATAGATGGCTTTTTTACTTTTCAGTGTTTTTTCATAACTTTGTTTCAGCGACTCATCTTTGACACTCCCCTGCATTTTTTGCAAAACGGTATGTACAGCTTCTAATACAACAGCATCTATCTTATTCGAGGCATACTGACTTTGCCCATCACAATGCGCACGCTTCCGCGCACGATTGGCGCACAAATATTTAATCCCTTTGTACTTTTTTGTTGTTCCATCAGCAAGCGTAACAGGATCAGAGTATGTAACTGCATAAAGTCTTCCTCCGCAATGCGCACAAAATATGTTACCACTTAACAGAGATGCCCCCCGGGTAGTATAAGCAATGTTCATCCTAACATTCCTATCTTTTTGACGGGAATCGATAATCCTCTGAGCCTCCTCATATTCGCTATCTTCAATGATTTTCAATTCGTCGATAACTTGTGACATTTTTCCGCCTCGAGCAAACCTACCTGTAAAGATACGGTTACGAAGAATTCGATTTATAGTATTTGATTGGAATTTTGCCCCTCTGTGTGTTGTAACGCCAAGAGCATTAACAGCATCACTCAACCGCCATGTCCCGTATCCTTCCGCCACCGTTTTGTGAAAGATAAACTGAACAATCGCCGCTTCTTCTGGAACAATTTCCAGAGCAACTAATTCCTTACCTTTTTTATTGCACTCTCCACTTTTAATGAACCGATATCCAAACGGACATACCCCGCCGGTAAACTGCCCGGCTTCGACCATTTGCCTCATACGGGTTTGCACACGCATCGAAGTTTTACGGCTCTCCCCACCCGCTTGCCAAAAGCGGATATAATTCATGAGATAATCTACATCCGTTTCAAAGGTTTGCTGCCCTTCTTTTGCACTCCACACTTCTACGCCCGTTTTCACAAACCATTCAAGAACAAATGGCGTTTCATTAGGAATACGTCCCAGCCTGTCGAACATAAAAACAAGCAGTATGTCAAACTCTTTTTTTTCAGCGGCTATCTTCAAGTCTTGAATAGCATCTCGTTCATTTGCAGAAACCTTATATCCTGATACGCCTTTTTCTAAAAATTCTTTACATATCGTCCATCCGTTTTTTTCTGCAAATGCGCGACAAGCTGTGCGCTGCATAGGGATATCGTCATGATCTACTTGCCCTTTTGTTGATACCCTATATAAACAATATACTCTTTTCATTATATTACAGTTCCCCGTTGTCCAGTCCATCTTTGAACGCTCGTTCAAAAACCCCGCCAAGAATTCTTTTTGCAGCAGCCACAGATTCTCCCGAATCAGTCATAACAAACCGAATTGTTGCCTGCGCTCCATTTTTTTCAAATTTTAAAAATTTCCCTTGTTCATCTTCTCCAATAATATAATCCATTTATTTCTCCTTCGGAAGATGAACGTCAACGGCATAAGTCCGACTCGTTCCATCTTCCCGATGTTCGTTTTCTTCCTTATGCCGATTGGCATGATATTCAGTTGTGTTTGCAAGAAAAGCAAGAGCGCAAGGGCCATAGTCCTTGCGCTCTCCGCTTTATTCTTTATTTGGTTGATTTTGTGGGCCAAGCTGACTTCGCAGGGCTTCATACCCTGCGTAAATCAGCTCTACTTTTGAAATTCGATGTTCTTTCAAGAATTTGCAGATCTCATCATGCAAGCCTCTTGAAAGTCGAGTATTAAATTGCTTCGTTGCCAGTTCCCTTTCCTCTTTGTTACGAATCTCGTAATTTCTCCGAGCACGACGCTGAGGCGTTTCTTCTTTCTTAGCCATAATGTCCCTCTCATTCGGTGATAGCGCAAATAATTGCGCCGATGCAGTTCATAATAAATGCGCCTACGGCGACAATACCTACGAACAACACTTTAAGAATACCTTTCCCAGTTTTGAAGAAGTGTATGAGCGTATCAGAGATCGACTTCCTAAACGATAAAACAAAAGGGTTTCTCTTAGAGAAGCCCTTTCTTTTTTGTTTAACTTTTTCTAATTTTACGACAACTCCATTATATTCGGGAACACTCAATTCCTTATCATAATAAAGTACCATACGAGTTTTACTCTATTTTTTCCAAAATGCCCGAAATAAAATTTTTGAACTGCTGCCGTATCGGTTTTGGCTCTATTATTTTAACTTGCCCTTCAAAGGTTGACAACCATGCGAAAAAAGTTTTACTTACTCTAACTGTCGTACGTATGATATACCCGTTATCAACGCTTACGGGTATTATATCACCAAAGCGCTCTTTTGCCACGTAAATCAACTCTATTGGAAAAAACAATGTTACTTCAACTTTTTCCCCTGAAAACATTGAGAACGATTCTTTCCGATATGTATTGAGATCAAAGTTTTCATATTCTCTTTTTTGGGTAATGGATTGCTTTTCCTCTCGTACATCTTCCATTTTATCGATACGATAGTTCGCAGGGTCGCCGTATTTGTCGTGAAAACAAACCAAATAAAAATATTCCCCTGAATAAACTAATCCGAGCGGATTGACAACATACCTTTCTTTATCTTTTCTATACAGCTTTTTACCGTTCACATCCACATCGTAATACAAAAAGGAAATCTGTTTCTTTTTCAACAAAGCAGATGTAATTATGTCTATGCTGTAAAGTGTTCTTTCATTGTTACTCTTTCCCACACAGCCAGGAACACCAAATCGAAGTTCCTCTGCTTGTTGCGGATTTAACAGTTCGGCTATTTTTTCTGATAAAGCCGATGCTTTTTTTTCTGTTAAAAATTTTGCCGCACCTACTGCATGCAATAATATTTGTACTTCCGGACGTTCAAAGGTACGGTCGGCAACATAATAGCGATTATTCCGTCCATGCTCACAAATTATGTCATATCCAAAGCTGTTCAAGACTTCTATATCACCGTAAAGAGTCTGTCGTGTAGCCGTAATACCTAATTTCGCCAATTCCTCCACAATGTCATTTGTTGTCATCGGATGATCTTCATCCGTTTTCTTTTCTAATAAATCGTAAAGCACCAACAGCTTTACTTTTTGCTCCGCACTTCTTGACATTACTATTACTTCTCCTTGAAGCGCCTTTATTATACCATATTTATTTAATTAAGTAAAAGTGTTCATTGTTGTTAATTACTATTTTTGTTGTATTCTTGTTATTTTTGTCCCCCTGCAATAGAGATCGTTATGTCAGAACAAATATAGCTCACTATCATAAAAAAAGTAACTTACAAACTGTTGAAGACAAATATTCACAAAGAGCCGAGATACATCAATCCAAGACAAACAACAACCATTTTATAATATAGAAGTTAATCCTATATTCCATGAAATTACTTTTTACCTTCTTATAGCCTGCCTGTAAGCCCGCAATAGTCGATAAACTCTGCCAATTCATACGGCTCAATCCTTTTTAATCTGAATTGCCAATTCCCCTGGCTTGTTGATGGCGTATTCATACGACTGTTGCCGCCCAACAATAAAATATCCTGTATCGGGATCACCGCAAGTTTGGAACGGCTACTCAATGTGACAAATAAAACCGCCTTTGCTACGCTGAATTTATTGGTCAAATTTAATTTAATTTGTTCTTTATCCAAAATCCCTGCCAAGCTTTTTACAAAAACTTCATACTCTTTTTTCTTTAATTTTTTTATGTAACCAAGAAGCGTATCATTATCGTGGGTTCCCGTATAACAAACAGAATTTTCCTGAATGTGCTTCGGCAAATACGGATTGTCATCATTCCCGTCAAAAGCAAATTCCATTACTTTCATTCCAGGAAATCCTGTTTCGTCCATAAGGCGGTAAACGCCCTTATCGAGAGAACCGAGATCTTCCGCGATGATATTCAATTTTCCCAATGCGTTCTCAGCCGCCTGAAACAACTCATCCTTCGGACCGCACCGCCATTTCCCGTTGACCGCAGTCTTTTCCCCAGCTTCGATTTCATAGTATCGGTCAAATCCACGGAAATGATCGATTCTGACAACATCGTATAATTCAAAAGATTGACGGATTCGTTCTATCCACCAAGAATAGCCGTCCTTTTTATGAGCCGCCCAGTTATAAACGGGATTTCCCCAAAGCTGCCCCGTTGCAGAAAAATAATCGGGCGGAACCCCCGCTACCTTTTTCAGACTGCGGTCAGCATTCAATTTGAACAATTTCGGATTCAGCCAAACGTCAACACTATCATACGCTACATACAAAGGAATATCTCCTATTATGGAAACACCCTTTTTGTTTGCGTATCCCTTCAGCGCCTTCCACTGCCGGGAAAACTCGTACTGCAAAAATTGCCAGAATAGGTATTCTTTTTCGTTCTCTTTTTTGAACTTTTGCAGACTTTTTGCGTAAGCAAATCTATACTTATTCGGCCATTTGTCAAACGGCGCTCCCCCGAACTTCTCTTTTATCGACATAAACAGAGCATAGCCGTCGAATCTCCCCTGTCTAACAAAGGAAACAAAGTCGGCATCTTGAACGTTAAACCGCTCAAACGCCCGCCGCAGGACCGCATACTTGTTTGTATATAAAAATGCGTAGTCGATTTTTGATTTTGCACTGCGGCAAACCGACAATTCAGCCTTTTTTAACAACATTTCTCCCGCCATAATTTCGAGATCGATAAAATACGGATTTCCGGAACCACTATATGCCGACTGATAAGGAGAATCTCCGTAACTTGTTTGCACAAGGGGCAAGATCTGCCAATATTTTATCCCGTTATCCGCCAACAAATCGACAAATTTATATGCGGACCTTCCCATCGTTCCTATCCCGTATTGATTCGGCAAAGATGATATATGCAATAAAATTCCCGCGGCGCGTCTTTCTGGAATCATTTTTAATCCCCTATATTTCAAGGCGCGAGGCTTTCGAGCCCGGCGCCTTGATTTTCTAATTTATTCTCCAAATTTTTTGTGCATATTCTTTAATAGAGCGGTCAGACGAAAAGGAATAAGAATTTGCGGTGTTTTTTAGCTGCTTTGCCGCAAAATATGTTTTGTTTTGGTAATCGGCATTTACCCGCAAAATCGCACGATAGTATTCTTCCAAATCTCTGAATATGAAATAATGATCCGGTTTATGCCAACTCGCACCTATCGTCAAGGAATCGTATAACTCCCGGAAATATCCTGCACCCTCGTCCGAAAACGTTCCGTCTATCAATGTCCGTACAACCTTGTTCCATTCCGGGTGTTTGTTCAGATAGCAAGGAGGATCGTATCCGCCCTTTCGGAGTTCTTCGATTTCTTCTACGCGCGCGCCGAAGATGTAATTATTTTCTTCGCCAGCCTTTTCGACGATCTCTATGTTCGCTCCGTCCATCGTACCGAGTGTAACCGCACCGTTCATCATAAATTTCATATTGCCCGTACCGCTCGCTTCCAGCCCTGCCGTCGATACTTGCAACGATACGTCCGCCGCCGCCACGATTTTCTCCGCATACGACACGTTATATTCCGTCACGAATACTCCCGTCAGCCTGCCGTTCGTTTCGGTATCGGCATTGATCAGCTTAATAATTTCGTTGATGTACTTGATGATGCCTTTCGCCCGGAAATACGAAGGCGCGCTCTTTGCCCCGAACAGGAATACCGAAGGCGTGAGATCTTTGAGCTTCCCCTCTTTCAAATCGTAATACAGACGGAGCAGGGCGAACGCCGTCATCAGCTGACGCTTATATTCGTGCAACCGCTTGAGCTGCGCGTATAATATCCTGTTTCCGTCGATTCGGATGCCTTCCGCTTTTTCGATGTAGCAGAGTAACTGTTCTTTTTTCTTTCCTTTAACTTGAATAAACTCCGAAATCGTATCTTCGTTTGCGGTATAAGCGTTCAGCTTATCCAATTCCTGAAAATGCTCTCTCCAATCGTGTCCGATTTGTTTATCAAGCAAAGCCGACAACTCGGGATTGGCAAGTTCAAGCCAGCGCCTTTGCGCCACACCGTTCGTCACGTTCTCGAATTTTTCGGGATGATGTGCATACTCCGCCGCGAACAGTTCCCGTTTAATGATCTCCGAATGGATCGCCGCTACGCCGTTTATCTTATTTGCAATAAAGACTGCCGTATTCGCCATCGAAAAAGCGCGGCGCGAAGGTATGTAGATCGACGTCGCCACGCTTTCCTGCGGCGTATACCCATCTTTCCTGTGATAATAGCGCGCGGATGTATTTATCGACAACAGTATCTCCGATATTTCCGGCAATATTTTTTTCAGCAGCCGCACATCCCAATGTTCCAATGCTTCCGGCAAAATCGTATGGTTCGTATAATTGAACACTTGTTTTGCGATCTTCAATGCCGAATGATAGGTAAGCCCTTTTTCTTTTAATACCCGAATCAGTTCGGGTATAGCAAATACGGGATGCGTGTCGTTGAGTTGAATGCTGTTTTCTTCCGCAAAATACCTATAGTCGTTCCCGTGCCGTTTTTCGTATTCGCGGATAACATCTCCTATCGCTGACGCAGAAAGAAAATACTCCTGCCGTATCCGTAGCAGCTTCCCTTCTTCTGTATCGTCGGGCGGGTACAATACGCCGCTGATCTTTCCCGCGTCCTTATTCCCTTCCGCCTGATACAGCCGTAACACATTCACGCGCTTCCCGATGATAGGCATATCATAAGGAACAGCTTCGACTTCCATATCTGCAAAACGAATGATTTGTTTTTCTTCCTCTTTTCGTATGCTCCACGGATCGCCGAACCGCTGCCAATCATCTGGGAGTTCTTTCTGAAACCCATCCTCGAACGTCTGGCGGAACAACCCGTACTTATAACGGATGCCGTACCCGTACAGCGGGATAGCGACGGCCGCGCCAGAATCCATATAGCAGGCGGCAAGCCTGCCCAAACCGCCATTGCCGAGCGCAGCATCTTCAATTTCCTCGAAAAGAGCGATATTCACGCCCTTTTCTTTGAGGATCTCCGATACCTCATTCAATACACCGAGTTCCAGCAGATTGTTATAGAATACCCTGCCGATCAAAAACTCGATCGAAAGATAATGCGCGCAGCGTTTCGGCTTTTCGCTTGCCTGAATATATTTCATTGCGAGCGACGATATTTCGTTATACAGTCGTTTTGCATCCTTTCCCTGCAAATCGAGTTTACGTAACTCCTGTAAAAAAATTTCTCTATCCATTTTAATCCTTTACTGCTCCGGCAGAACCGCCCTGAATGAGGTACTTTGAGAGCGCGATATACAACACTATGATCGGAATCGCCACAAACATGGAACCCGCGGCAAAGATGGAAAATTCACTATCGTCGAGCGAATTCAGTCCCACGGCGACCGTCCAAGAAGATTTATCGACCAGCAGCATACTCGGCAACATAAAGTCCGCCCACGGCCACACGAACGCCGTGAGTGCCGTGTAAACAATCATCGGCTTGGAGAGAGGAAGGGTAATCGACAGGAAAATACGGAAATCGCTTGCCCCGTCCAATGTGGCGGCATCGTAGATAGAACCCGGAATGGTATCAAAGAACCCTTTCTGCACGAGAAAGCCCATCGTGGAACCGCTGCTGTACAGCAGAATCAGTCCCCAAAGGTTGTTGATGAGTTGCAGCTGAGTCATGATTACGAACAGCGCCGTCATGTTCATGAAATTCGGGAAGATCCCCAGGATCAACGTCGCCTTCATCATGGCTTTGCGGCTTTTAAAGCGATAGCGTGAGATCGTATATGCCACTGCAATGACCAAAAACGTTGAGATTACACAGCTCACCGCGGCTACGAACAGAGTATTGGTGAACCAGCGCCGATAATCGTATTTATTTACCTCCGTAAAAAGTCTGCGGAAGGTATCGAAACTATATTCCTGCGGAAAGAACCCGTCCAGAGTCAACAGGTCGCCCTCCGCGTTAAATGCAGACAGCACGAGCCAAATACAGGGAAACGCGAAGATGAAACTTACGAAAAGCACCAAAAGATAGACAAGCGCCGTTTTTGCAGCCTTTTCGGGACGGATATGCATTTTCTTCGTCATCGGTACGTATCCTCCTTTTTATAGGCAGGCGACATCACATACGCAATAAGCGAGAAGATCGCCATGAATGCAAACAGAATAAGGCTCAACGCAGATCCCAAAGAATACAGTCTGTTCTCTACCGTCAGGTTATACATCCAGTTGATGAGAAGATCCGAGCTGTTTGCATTGAAGTATCCCGGCGCATAGACCGTTTCGGGGCGCAGGAAGTAGAAGATACTGAAGTTATTGAACTGGTTGATGAAGGTGCTGATGACGACGGGTGTCGTAGCGAACAGCACGAACGGAAGAGTGAGGTACCAGAATTGTTTAAATGCATTCGCGCCATCCAGTATTGCAGCCTCGTACATGTCTTTGTTTGCGTTGGAAAGAATTCCCGTCGCCAAAAACATGACAGACGGAATGCCGATCCACGCACAACAGAAGAACCCCAACAGCCGCAGCGACCAAACAGAGTCAAACGAGATGATGGTGAAATTCTCAGAAACCCAACCCCAGTCTTTCAGCACTCCCAAAATAGGCCCGCTGTCGCAGAACAGGAAGTAAAAACCCGTCAGCGTAATGAAACTGGGGATGGCGTAGGCGAACATCGGGAAGATGCGCCAAAACCGTTTCCACTTCAGACACTTTGCGTTGTACAGGAGCGCAAGCCCCAGTCCGCCGAAATACACCAAAAAGGTCGAGCCGATCGCCCACAGGATGTTCCATCCGAGAATCTTGCCCATCGTGTCGATGTATTCGCTCATGGTGAAGATGACGCGGAAACTCTGAAACCCCGTCCAACTTATCAGTTTCGGCGGAACAATCTCACCCCCGTAGTTTGTGAATGCGATAAGCGCCGTAAAGATGATGGGCATGATATTAAAAACACAGACGAAGAGCAGGGGCAGCGTGAGCGTAAGAAAATAGAATTTTTTGTTAAGCAGCGTCTGGCAACTTTCAAAAAATGTTTTGACGCGGTTGCCCTTCCCGATCTCACCCGATGTGTAGATTACATCCTTTATATTCGCATAATAGGCGAGTGCAAAAAAGAGGATGAGAAAGACCGTCGTGATCCCCCATGCGAGCATAGAAACGGAATTGTCTCCTTCAATGCCCATGATAGGTACGCCCTCCGTCGTGCCGAGCGTAAAGAGCCCAATGATGTTCTCCACTCCCGCAAACACGAGGAAGAGGATAAACCCGATCTCCAACAGCATCAGGAGGGCGCCTTTGGTGAACTGCCTGCAAAAAAGTTGCCCCAGCCCCATAAACGCACAGCTCAGCTTCACCCGCCAGTCGGAAAAAACGCTCTTGCCCGGTGCTTTTTGTACCGTTTCCATCGCACCCTCCTCTATGAAATGTCACCGACCGCCATAGCCGAGCGGATGTCGTTTACCAGTTTATCAAGCGCGCCCTTTAATGCTTCTGCCGTCGTATAGACAGGCGCTTCGCGCGTTGTATTGTCCGTCGCAACGTCATTGAAGAGGGAGGAGAGCGGATCCCAGATATACTGCGTATCACGCGTCGACGGCATTATATCGACAAGCCCTGCGGAAACCCGCTCGCTTAAAATTGACGAAACGCCGCCCAATTCTTCGGCAAGGTCGGTGCGGGCAGGCACGGCCCCGAGCGCCTCGCTCCGCCATTTGAGGTTCTCATATTCGGATACGAACTTTACAAAGGCAAGGCACGCCTTCGGATACTTCGTATACGAACTGATGCTGAAAGCGTTGACGCCGCCCATCGTCGTAGGTTCAAACGTTTCCGTTTCCATATCGGCAATCTCTTTTTTGATATCCCCGTCGTTGGGCAATCTCGGAGGATCTACGACCACCAGGTTCTCTTCCGCCGCCTTATCCGCTTCTTCCCGGCTCATTCCGCTTTTAACATAAGTGGCTGACAAATTTTCCCGAAAAGTTGTCAGCCAATCGGGTGTCCCGATTGTGCAGAAAACCGTACCTTTGCTGTCAGTCAAATATGTAGCCACTTGCGTCGTAGCATTCTGATTGATACATGTAGAACCCACCACTTCCGCCAAATCGCGGAACAAGTTTAACCCGACTTCTACACCGTCTGCATTCAGCCCGATATCGTCGTGCGTTTCGCCGAACACATAAGCACCGAAAGACAGCAGATACCCGCTGTTGAAATACTGGTCGACGAGCGACATATACAATCCGTACTTGTCGCCGCCCGATTCCTCTTTTACCTGCGCGCTGTTGGCATACAAGTCGTTCATGTTCTCTACCATATCGGGAACGCCGTTTTGGTTGTCATCCCAGTCCTCCTCCCAATTTTCGGGAAGAAGGTCTTTGCGGTAGGTAAGTACCGTCGATTGCTGAGCAACGGGCATACCGTAATACAGATCCAGTCCATACGTTTCCAATTTATAGGCATCCATTACCGTTTCCGGAATTTTCTCTGTATCCAGTTTATCCATCGGCAGGGGCAAAACGTGACCGCCTTCCGCATACCGCATCAGCATATCGTTTGCCTGATACAGCACGTCCGGACCGTACCCGTCTGGGCCGTTTTGCTCCAGATCGATATACTGGTCCATGTTCGCATCCACTGCGTTTACATTATACTCTTTATATTTTTCGTTGAAGGCGTCCAAAACTTCCTGCAAGTGCCCTGTTTCAATCGCCATCTGATTATCCAGCACGCGAATCGTTGCATTTTGCTCTATGTCGCCTTCAAACTTTGCCATCAGTTCCTCATAGGTAAATGTTCCTCCGCCGCCGCGCTCTCCACATGCGGCGAAACAGGCTACTGACATTACCAAAGCGAGGCACAAACAAATTCTCTTGATCGTTTTCATTTTTTTACCCCCGTTTGCAAAATTTTATAGGACCGCGGCAGAAGCTGCAAGTCTTTCCATTTTTGGCTTTGATCCGTATTGTTTACGATCAGCGAAAGAGTTCCCCGTTCTATGACCAGCAAATCGTTTTGCGCATAAATACGAATCCCCCCTCCGATCTGCTCCTTTCGGAGCCGTATCAGATCTTTTACCGTGTTGTAAATATCCATATTCCAGTGCGTTTTGTCCCAATCGAACGTCCGCCGCGAATCCGGATCGTACCCTCCCGCCGTGCCGATCTCGGTTCCGTAATAAATGCACGGCATTCCGACAAAGAAAAACAACACTGCCAGCGCGCATTTCAGTTTATCTGCATTTTCCCCGACATTCGTCAGAAAGCGTTCCGTATCGTGGCTGTCCAAAAGATTCAGCATCATTTCGTTTACCTGATCGGTGTTCCGCATCAATATTTCCGAAAGTCTTTCGCAAAACCTTTGCGCCGAATATTTTTCATACGCGAAATAATCGAGGCAGGCTTTCGTAAAAGAATAATTCATGATCGAATCAAACTGATCGCCTTCCAGCCAGGGGCGGGAATCGTGCCAATTTTCCCCGACGATCAACGCGTCCGGCTTCGCTGCTTTTACCGCTTTCCGGAACTGCCGCCAAAAATCGTGCGAAACCTCGTCTGCCACGTCCAGGCGCCACCCGTCGATGCCATATTCCTTTATCCATTTCGTTGCGATATGCAGCAAAAATTTTTGCACTTCGGGATTGTTCGTGTTCCACTTGGGCATATAATTGCAGGCAGCAAAACATTCGTAATTCATTTGCTCCAAAACGGGGCGGTCTCCTCGGATGATGAACCAATCGTAATAGACGGACTCTTTCCCTTTCCGCAAAACGTCTTGAAACTGTTTGCACAGATAGCTGCAATGATTGAACACGGCGTCCAAAAGGATCTTTATCCCACGTTTGTGCGCGCTTTCCACCAATTCTTTCAGATCCCTGTTCGTGCCGAACATTGCGTCGACTTCTTCATAGTCGATCGTATCATACTTGTGATTGCTCGGCGACTGAAAGATCGGCGTTAAATAGATGCTGTTTATCCCCAAATCCTGCAAATAATCCAATTTTTCCGTAATGCCAGGCAGATCGCCCCCGTAAAACCCCTTTGGCTTCGGAAGCTCCCCCCAGTCCTTATCTATATAATTTCTGTCCTTCGAACAGCTCCCCATATGGAAGCGGTCGACGAATATCTGATAAAATATCGCCCGGTCGCACCAATCTACCTTTTTATGAAGATCCGTTTCATTGATATATGGATATTGGAAAAAATTGTAATAACTTTTATCGTGGTTATACTCTATCGTCAGTCCTTCTTCTGAATAATAATATTGCTCTTCCCCGCTCTGCAACAGAAAAATGTATCCGATCCGTGAATCTGGCACATCCAGCGTCACCGTGTAATAATCGTAGAGCGCATCCGAATAACTCTTCTGCATTTGCTTGCTTTTTCTGTCCGTCAGCCAATTGTATTTGACCGCATATATGATCTCAACCTTATCCAAATCGTCTTTTGCGGCCCTCAGCCGTATCCGCAATTCTTTTTGGTTGTATGCAAAGGCATATTGGGATTTAGGAATATGCAATATTGCCTCTTTGTTCATGCCTTTCTCCTTTTATTTATGCGGGGCGGCAAATTGAATTGCCGCCCCGATAAACCGTTTTAATTATACCGTCGCAGCCGCAACCGTTGCAGAAATGCTTCCGTTCGCATCGATCGTGATCACAAATTCGTAATCGCCGGCTTGCATGCAGACAAAGTTGTTTGTCCAGACGGCATCCAGGCCTTCCGGAAGTTCCCCTTCCACCATGCCGGGAACGACCTGCGAACCGTACATCGCGTTGACCGTTCCGTAATAGGACTGACCGAAATCGGCTACGTTATACACCCATTCAGGGATCGCAAAGTAGAAATAATCCCCGACGCCCAACGTCAAAGTGATTTTATATACCGCAACTCCGTTTACAGACGCCGTCTCGTCTTTTGTAAGCTTTGCCAGGTCTTCTTCATCGCCTTTCCCAAAATTGTTTGCGGCGCCGTTGATGTCGGAAATATATTCATTATACTCATCCTCGGTCATTGTAAGCCCAAGCTGTCCGTTGGCAATATTGGCATTGCCTTCCGCATCCTTTCCGGTGACCTGTGCATACGAAAGCCTGTTGCCCATGACGATCCAGTTCCCGCTCTGCAAGATCGCAACATTGTCTTCCACTTCGATGGAACCTTCCAGCATATTTGTTTCTTCGTTGAGAGTTACCGTCAGCGTAAAGGTATAGAACCCCGCAGTCTTGACCTTGATGTTTCCGCTCGTCCCGTCTTCGCCGGAACCCGTGAAATTTTCTTCCAGACCGTTGAATTTGTCGATATCCTGATAGTAGAACATTGTTCCGCTTTCGGCATTCAGACGTTTATCCCCGACTGTAAGAACCGCAAACAAAAATTCATCGTCCGCGTTGAATTTGCCCGTCAGAACAAACGTGCCCGTTCCGTCCGGATCGTTATTGCTGGTCTTCTTCATGGCGTAGGCAGAAGCGCTCGTCAGCCCCTCTTCGCCGTATCCGCCGCCCCAGTTCATGCCGCCGAGAATGGAAGTATCGTTCTCTTCCGCAGACGTGCCGTAAATGTACCAGGAATAGGACGTCCTGTCAATTGTTATTTCGGGAGCGTCTCCTTTGCGTACGACCGTAATTTTGCCGTAGTCGTTGTTATAAATATCTGTCGTAAGCGTCAGCGTATAGTTGCCGCTCGTGCCGACCGTGATATTGACCTGACCGTCGCCAAGCCCCGTGCCGGGCGCGCTCATGTACTCGTTTTCCTCTAAATACTGTCCGCCGCGGCTAATAATGGTTCCGTCGTCCGTGGATTGCCATACGCCGTTCTCATCCTGTACGCAAAACTGGAATTTATCACCCGCATACAGATCAATCGTGATCGTAAATTCGTTTTTGTCGGCAGATTTCGTGAGAAGATTCGCGTCGCTTATGCCGCCGTTCCAACCTATCTCGCGCAAAGGTCCGCCCGCCGAAGATTCTCCGGCTATCGTCCATTGACGAGTATCCGGTTCTGTAGAATACCAAGAGGAATATACGTTTTTGTTTTCCGTGATTTCCGTATCGAAACTCCAATCAAACGTGAAATCCGAGGTTGCATACCAAGCATCAAAGGCAAACCCTTCTTTTTCATACCCTACATCTTCCGGGATGAATTCTTCGATTTTTTCTCCGCTGTTTACCCATTTTTCGGTAATCACCGTTTCGCCGTCATAAAACGTTACCTTATAGTCCCCCTGCGAACACGCCGTTACAACACCCAAAGACAAGGCGAACACCATGATCAATGCTGTCAGCACGCCTATCTTTTTCATCTTTGCCTTTGCCATAGATTGCTACTCCTCCCTTTCAATAAAATTATTTACGCAATATTTATGCGCTTAAATATAGTATAACACGATTTTACGATTTGTCAATACTTTTTTTGAAATTTGTTTGATTTTTTCTTATGATGCCCATTTCATACATAGATACTTGACTTTTTCCGCTGTTTGGTTTAATATGAAGTCAATATGAATGAAAAAGATGCAAAAAAAAATATAACCATGTCAGAAATCGCTAAACTTGCAGGAGTAACTCGTGCAACGGTTTCTTATGTGCTGAATAACAGAGCGGATCTGAAAATCTCAGACGAAACGCGCAATAAAATTTTAGCCATCAGCAAGCAATACGATTATAAACCTCCCGTCAAAGTGAAAAAAGAAAAGCCCGTCAAACCTCCGCGCCCCGCTCCGATCAAACGGATCACGATGGCGGACATTGCGAAGGAAGCGGAGGTTTCCACCGCTACGGTTTCCTATGTCTTGAATAACCGTACCGACGTCAGCATCAGCGATGAAGTCCGAAAAAAAGTTTTGCAGATCTGCAACCTCCGTCAATATCAGCCATCCAGGATAGCTCAGTCTTTAGCTACGGCAAGCGTTTTCTATTATGTCGGGATCGCTTTCAACTATTATACAGACGGTATCAGCTACAATACCCATATCTTTGATCTGCTCCGCCATCTTCAACATTTTCTTCTGCAAGCCGGCTTTATACCCGTTTTGCTTCCGCCGATCGGTGCTAACACCAAAAAACAGGGGAACCTTGACGGTATTATCTGCATCGATCTGTCCGAGGAACAGTTCTATTCCCTGAAAGAAAGTTACTATGTCCCCATTATCGCTATCGATATGGTCATAGAGGATACTTTATTTTATAAAACATATGACGACTATTTTGCCATTGCGGAGTATGCAAAAAAACATTTCCGAACCCCTTCCCTTACTTTGATCACTACCGAACTGCAAAACCGCCCCTATTATCAAAAAATACAAAGTGCCTTCAAAGACGATGCGATCTATGTCGTTACCGACAGAGAAAGACTGATCGAATTTGTCCGCACGAATCGATCGGGCAACTTTCTCTTCTGCGACGAATTGCTTGCTTCTCTCTGCCTGCAGTTCATCTCGCCCGCAAACACGGCGGTCATGTGCTCCGAAAAAAATTTTTTCCTCATCCCGGAAGATTTCTGTAAAATTTATCTGCCGGCCGAACAAAAAGCGAAACACTGCGTCGAAATGCTCCAGAATGCCATACAGCGCCGCGAAGCCGAACCACACACTTTCCGCCTGACTCCGCAGCTTTAAAATCAAATATATAAAGAAAGAGGATCCACAAATGCGGATCCTCTTTCTTTATTATTTTACTGCCAATTTACCGTAACTTCGCCAGTATTGCTTGCCGGTGTGGTATAAACATGGTTCATGCCTCCTTCCCAAACAACATTCCCTGCTCCGTCGACCTTTATAAATTTGTACTCTATCTGCGTATTCGCAGGTACACTGATGTCATAGAACCAGGTCGGATATACACCGATCGTCGGTGTATCGTTGAAAAGAGGTCCTATTGCCTTCGATGTATCCCAACTTCCGAGTTCGGGTACATTGCCTACGATATAGACGTTCGTTCCATAGTCCGTGGTTGCGTTATTCACCTTGAAACGAACTGATACTTGCGCGCCCGACAAAACATCGAACCCTGCAAACGCTTCGCTCAATACGCCGTTCGCGTTTGTTACGACTACCTCCACTTCCCCTGCAACTCCACTGGGAACGATCGCTTTGATCATACTATCCGACCAGGATACGATCTGCGCGTTTACCGTGCCGAATGCAACGATTCCCGTCGTATCACCGAATCCGCGCCCCGTGATCGTTACAGTATTGCCGGGCTTGCTCATCTTCGGATTAATGTTGCCGATTACCGGAGCATCTTCTTCATCCGCCGTATATTGCCATACCGCACATTGCCCAGCTCCAAGGTAATAATCGGACACGCTGCCATTGGTTATTGTCAACATTTACTAAATATTTAATCGCATAAATTTGCATGTTAACCTTTGAATTCACTAATTCGCTTAACCAATTGTCCTCGCGGATCAGGCGGTCGATGTCGTCATACGTATACCGAATCTCTTTCCCGCCGATCGTCCTCTTGCTGATGTTTCCGTTCTTATCGTACTCGTATTTGTCCGTGAGGTTCAGACCGCGGAATTCCATTTCCGAGACGAACGTCGTTTTTCGGTCGGGACGGATCACCGTTACCGGCGGGTTTGTTTCTCCGCCTCCGCCTGTCGAACCGCCTCCGCACACACCGCCCAAACACAGCGGGGAAATGTTGTTCTTCAGCAAGCTGTTATAGACCGTATATTCCCGATATCCGCCCTCTTCATAGCTGTACAGTTCGCTGAAATATTCGTCTTCGTCCGTTACTATACCCTTTTCTCCCAATCGGTTCAGCGCGTCGTATACGTACTTCACCTTCTTTCCCGTCGGCAGGTATATCTTCGTCAGCGGCGCGTTCGGCACTCGGTTGCCTATATCAATAGAAAAGCGGCCGCACAGGAATGTGCAGTCGCTCTCTTTTTAATTTTTCTTTGCTGGTACGACTTTACACTTAGAAGTTTCGATAATAAAGTTTTCAAATGCACGGGAACAATTATGGTAACGAACATTCGTGCTAAAAATTCTTTTTTTATTAATAAAGTATTTATATCCAAACCAACCTTGTCTCATTTCAGTAATGTCACTAATGTTAAAACTTTGTTTTGTGAATAATCCATACTTTACCAATTTATTGTCCTTAATAACAATTTTCCAACGCGAACAATAGCACCCTATAATAAGCAAACTTGAAAAGATTAATGCTACTATGAAATAGTCCCGCTCATAATGAACACTTGAACTCGATAAAAAAGGTATATAATAATTTATGGTAAATAACGTGTTAAACAAGAAACTAATCATCCACGAGAGGAACGAAAATCCTCCCCTGCATTAAAATTCACCTCTAAAAACCCTAATTTTTTTCGAGTTCTTTTGTTTTTCTCTTCCCAAATGAAATATATTAGATTACTCACAAGTAAAATATAAACAACACACGTTATTACTATTCCCATAAATCACCATCCAATAGCATTATAAATAAAACTTTTAGCAATGTTTAAAACATACGATGCAACGCCTGCCCTAATTAACGAAGACATCAAAGATTTTCCAGCTTGGGAAACAATCATTTTATTCCATGCAATAATTAAAGCTTTTCATGTTAAAAATTTTGCACCAGCTGCGCCAGCTAAATTTTTATATCCGCCTGCAGCAATTTTTGTAAGTACTCTATCATAACTTGCTGCCGCCTTTAAAAACTCAGCACTTCTTTTAGCTCCATTAAGGTAACCTGCATTGGTTGCTCCTCGCCCTCCAGCAAGTCCAACAACGAAACCGATTCCTGTTGAAATTCCTATATCAATCCATGTATTTTTATCACCAAAATCAGCTCCATTTAATAAATTACCGCCTACACTTCCAATAAAACTAAGTCCTGCGTTAATACCTGCTAAAGCAAATACATTTAATCCAGTCATAGATAATGCACCACTAATTCCGCCGATTAACCCGTCGAGCCCAACCTGCCACCAGTTAATATTGCCCCAACCTTTATCAATACCTTGACTTATTATGCTTGCCCCTACACTAATCGTTGCGCTTACACCAAAACCGATTAGAATTAAAGCCGTTAACGATAATACAAAATTCCCATTCGGGTCGGTATACATCACGGGATTGTTTCCGCAGTACGCGAACAGATTCAGCCCGTTGATGTCGGTCGGTTGGATATAGCTTATGTCATCCGCATTGATGAACCTGCCAATGGAAGGGTCGTAATAGCGGCTGTTCAGGTAGTATAACCCCGTTTCTGTATCGTAATAATACCCGCCGTACCGGAACGGATTCAGCTTTGCTACGCTTTCATTATATGACATATCTTCCGTGATGTCAATATTTACTCCAAATTTAATCGCATAAATTTTATGATTCCCCCAAGCGTCGTATTTGTACTCCACTACGAGGTTCTTTTCCGCGTCGACATAGTTAAAGCAGTCAAGTACCACCGGCTGAGCCGGTGGCTTGATTAGGCGCTTCAAGCG
>ERZ1643247.518-NODE-518-length-46527-cov-11.331770_pt1 | contig 46527 bp, 40 predicted proteins | sample MGYA00579264_ERZ1643247 | MGnify/ENA primary metagenome ERZ1643247 (study PRJEB29033, sample SAMEA4952262) | chicken gut metagenome | biome: Broiler Chicken; feature: Gastrointestinal Tract; material: Caecum | place: Ireland | collected 2018 | study: Broiler... | reverse complement strand
TTACCAAAAAGGAGCCATTTTTTACCAAAGCCACAAAGTTTTTTACACTACCGTACGGTTTCTTATTTTTAAACAATCCTTTTTCTACTTTATCAGCACTCTTCTGCTATTTTAAACAGAAGTCTCTCTGTGTCTTTCCAGCCAAGGCACGGATCGGTGATAGATTTTCCATACACTCTGTTCTCATCTATCTTCTGGCATCCTTCCTCAAGGTAGCTCTCGATCATGACACCTTTGATCAGCGTCTTAAGTTCCGGATTATATTTCCGGCTGTGGAGCACCTCGCTCACGATGCGTATCTGCTCCCTGAACTGTTTATTTGAATTAGAATGATTTGCATCCACTATTGCCGCAGGGTTTTTAAGTTCACGCTTTTGATACATGTCAAGGAGACGGATCAGATCTTCGTAATGATAGTTCGGAATACATGTACCGTACTTATCCACTCCACCCCTTAAGATTACATGAGCCAGGTCATTTCCGTCCGTAGTCACATCCATTCCCCTGTAGATGAAGGTATGTGAGCTCTGCGCTGCCACAACAGAATTAAGCATCACTGAAAAATCACCGCTGGTCGGATTTTTCATCCCCACCGGGATATCCATTCCGCTTGCGGTCAGCCGGTGCTGCTGATTCTCAACGGAACGGGCGCCAATCGCCTCATAGGAAAGAATATCATCCAGATAGCTTCTGTTCTCAGGATAAAGCATCTCATCCGCGGCTGTAAGTCCGCTCTCCTTAATCGCCCTTGTGTGCATCTTTCTTATGGCAATAATCCCTGCCAGCAGATCCGGAGCCTGATCCGGCTCCGGCTGATGGAGCATTCCTTTGTACCCTTCGCCGGTAGTACGGGGCTTATTTGTGTATATTCTGGGGATGATCATAAGCCGGTCACAAACTTTTTCATTTACGCTGGCAAGCCGGTTCACATACTCACAGACAGAATCTTCATTGTCTGCGGAACACGGTCCCACGATCACAATAAACTTATCGGACTTTCCGGTGAAAATATCCCTTATCTCCCGATCCCTTTTTCTTTTGATCCCCAGAATCTCCTCCGAAAGCGGGTACTCTGCTTTGAGATCCGCCGGAAGCGGCAGTTCTGCATTTATCTTCATTCCCATTTCTCATGCCTCCAAAAAAATACTGTGTTAAGCAAGACGATAAGCCGGGTTATGTCGTGGGCGATCATCTGTCTAGGCACAGCGTCGCCGCTGTGCTCGAGCGACCAACCTGAAGCGCGGCGGGCAGCCGCATTGCTTCTATCCGGTCTTGCTTCGGATGGGGTTTACATGTGCCCTCTCTGTTACCAGCGAGGCGGTAGTCTCTTACACTGCCTTTCCACCCTTACCCGGACGGAGAGCTCAAAAGAAGCACTCTGTCTTCTCCTCAGTTCTCCGCCCGGGCGGTTTATTTCTGTTGCACTGGCCTTGGAGTCACCTCCACCGGACGTTATCCGGCATCCTGCCCTGTGAAGCCCGGACTTTCCTCGTCTGCGGCCTTTCGGCACCTGCAGCCGCGATCGCCTGTCTTACTTAACACAGTATTTGATTATACTATATGAAAATTAAAAATGCCACTGTTTCTTGACAATTAAAACTTATTCTCCTGGAACTGTCTTTTCCTTCAAACGGTCGTTGAGCATCTGACACAGCTTTGGTATCACGGTTTCAAATTCTGCTCCATACCATCTCGGTTCACCGGATCCTGTCGTTGCCTCTATACATTCGACTACAAAATCAGCGGCCAGCGCCAGCGATTCTCCGAGCTCAAGCCCTCTCATAAGTCCTCCCGTCACTGTAGACGCAAATATATCCCCCGTACCGTGATAGGACTGTTCACAATGCTTTGTAAAATATGAGAATTCTTTTCCATCCCGATCAAGATAAACCACTCCCAGTCTGCCCGGATCAAAACTGACTCCCGTAAGGACTGCCGTGCCGCAGCCGAGCTCAAGCAGGCGCTCCAGCATCTCCCGGATATAGGCTTTTTCATATGTCGTCCGATAAGGCATACCGGTAAGGAAAGACGCCTCTGTAATATTCGGCAAGATCACGTCCGCCCTCCTGCATACCTCAGCCATAGCCATAGGGAAGTCACTGTCAAATGCAGGATACAATTTCCCATTGTCCGCCATAGCCGGATCTACTACCGTCAGCGTATCTTTTTCCGAAAACCGTTCTATAAACCCGGCGATCTGCACACATTGCTGTTTTGATGCCAGATAGCCGGTATAAATGCCGTCAAAAGTAATACCCTGTTTTTTCCACATATCCGATATGGGTTCGATCTGATCTGACAGATCCGCACAGGTAAAATCACTGAACATCGTATGATTGGACAGAACTGCTGTCGGAAGGATGCCGCACTCTGATCCCATTGCTGATATGATCGGCAGCGCCACGGTAATAGAGCAGCAGCCGATACAGGAAATGTCCTGAATTGTCACGATCCGTTTCATAATGGTACACCTCTCTGTCAAAAGTCTCTTAGAAAAGTATACCAAATATGGTTTGGTTTAAAATAGCCAGAATAGCGCTTTCTCACCAGTCCAGTTTATCAAAAGCCTCCTGCTCCCTCATCAACTAACAGCGCATCCCCATCCGCCGCGGATGTCGCAAGCTCATCACACCGCTCATTCTGAGGATGTCCGTCGTGCCCTTTTACCCAGTGGAAACTTGCACTGTGCGGTTCTTTTGCACGCAGAAGGCGCTTCCACAGATCCACGTTTTTAACCGGTTCATTCTTGCCGCGCTTCCAGCCCTTTTTGATCCATCCGTCTACCCAGTGCTGGTTAAATGCATTTACCACATACTGGGAATCCGAATAAATCTCTACCGTACAGGGACGGTTCAGAGCTTCCAGACCGGCTATGACAGCCATCAGCTCCATCCGGTTATTTGTCGTCCTGACATACCCTCGGGATAATTCTTTCACGTGCAGCTCTCCCTTTGTATCCACATACTCAAGCACAGTTCCATATCCACCGGGTCCGTCCGGGTTTCCCCGCGCCGCGCCGTCTGTATAAATTTTCACCAGCATATATCCTTTTCTCCATCCTTATTTTTCCAAACTGTCCAAGAGAAAACTTTGTCCCTCCTGTTCGATCTTCATGATGCGGTCTCTGTAGTCCCGGGTGCACGGTTCCAGCATCAGGCGGTCATAAACATCATAGCTTCCCCAAAAATGCATGGGAAATACATAGTTTGTGTCCGTTCTTTTCATAAAACAGTCAATACCCCAGCAGTATTGTTCCCCGAGCCGGGGATCCACGGGCACGAATGCCGCGTCGATCTTCACTCCCTGGAGCTTGTTGATCTCGGACTGGTAGGAACGCCTCATCCCTGTATTGTATTCTTCCGGCTCACCCTCCCAGTGCCACCAGTTGAGATCTCCGGCATGGTACAGAGTCTTTCCGTTATAGCAGACCAGGAACGCCGCTCCCTCATCGTTTGAACGCAGCGCGCGCACCCGGCATCCGGCAATCACTGTCTCCTCGCCGGGTCTGATCGGGTGAACCTCCTCTGCTCCTGCCGGGACATCCCAGGAGAGGATATAATAGATTTCCTTAAACACGCTCCGTAATCCATAAACACTCTTACTGTAATGATCGTAATGTCCGTGGCTTACGAATACAAACATTTTCTTTGAGCCGTCCAGTTCCGGCATTGTCCCTTTATAATAATCAAAAAGGAAATATGCATCATCTGTCTCAGCGAGAAACCCGCTGTGTCCTAAATATGTTATTTTCATCATAGACTCAGATTCTCCACAACCTGAACGGTCTCCATGAGGATATATTCCATATCCTCTTTTGCTGTCTTTGCACTTTCCGGCAGGTTAATGAGCAGCGTCTTCTTCCGGATGCCTGCCATCATCCTGTCCATCATAGATGCCTTTGTATATCTCAGGTTATATGCCCTGAGCGCTTCCGGGATCCCCGGAATAAGCATCTCTGCCACATCAGCCACTGCTTCCGGCGCGCAGTCTCCGTCCTGACAGCCCACTGCACCTGTGGTCAGGATCAGTTCCACAGCACCCGAGTCCGAAAGCTGACGCAGAACTGCAGCAACGACTTCCCTCTCCTGGGGAAGGACACCGGCCGCCTTCACCTCAAATCCGACCTGCTCCAGCATCCGTTTCAGAGCGGATGCCGCCGCACTCTCTGCCTTCGCCTTATAAATTCCGCTGTCGATCGTAAAAATTGCTGCTCTCATCATCTGTACCCCTTTCGTTATGATTCTTCACTTCTCCCCTGTATGCATCACTATCTGAGAATGCGTTCGGAGATTCTCTGCGCATTCCGATATATTATCTCCGGAGATTCCCCGATAGAGAATTCTCCGTCTCTGTATACTACGTTTCCGTTTATCATCGTCATCTTGACATTCTGTTTGCTTCCGCTGTATACAATGTTTTTTTCAATATTCTGGAGTGGCTGCATATTCGGCTGCATGAGATCGATCATGATCAGATCCGCCCTCTTTCCGCATGAAAGCACATCACAGTCTCTCAGCCCCATGGCATAAGCTCCGTTTACAGTCGCCATCCGCAGCACATCCATTGCGGGAACCGCCTCCGGATCATCACACAATACCTTCTGAAGCCCTGTCACGAGGAACATCTCACGAAACATGTCCAGACAGTTATTGCTCGCGGGTCCGTCCGTCCCGATCGCCACCGGTATCCCCATATCCAGATATCTTTTTACCGGAGCGATCCCGCTTGCAAGCTTCAGGTTTGACGCAGGATTTGTCACTATGCTGATTCCCCTGTCTTTGATGATGTCAAAGTCACTGTCATCCATATGCACGCCATGAAAAAGGCATCCGCCATATTGGAACAGTCCCAGGTAATCCATATATGCAACCGGAGTCATCCCCGAACGTTCCCTGCATTCTTCAACTTCCTTTTTTGTCTCTGAACAATGGACACAAACCGGAGCCCGGTATTTCCCGGCAAGCGCGGCGATCTGCTCCATCCTCTCCCGGTTGGTCGTGTACTCCGCGTGAAAACCGATCTGATAGGACAAAAGACTCTCCTCATCTTTATTGTAACAGATGTAATCCTCCTCCATCTCTTCCACAGTTCCGCCGAAGTCATTCATATCACCGCAGAATACCATACGGAACCCGGTTTCTTCAGCCGCCCTTGCACTGTCTTTTTTCAATTTGTACATATCAAAAACAGATGTGATCCCGCTTGTCAGATATTCCATGACTGCCAGCTTGGTAAGCCAGTAAATATCATCAGATTTAAGCTCTGCCTCCGCCGGGAAGACTTTGTCGAACAGCCATTCCTGAAGCTTCATATCATCCGCATAAGACCGGAGGAATGTCATCGGGGAGTGTGTATGCGCGTTTTTAAATCCTGGCATGATAAGGTTCCCGCACGCATCGATTTCCTCATCCCAGCCTTTAGAATCCCGGTCTTTCACAACCTCTGCCGTCTGTACGGCCCTGTCTTTTTCCTTCTCTTCATTCACATATATGATCCTGCCGTCTTCAATTCCGATCTCCCCTGAAAAAATTTTTCTCCCGGGTTCCATTGTCAGTATTCTGGCATTGTAGATCCTTATTCTCATTTCTGCCTCCATGCTTCCTTCCGCTGTCTCAGCCGTTTTTTATCCCGGCCGCTCTCTATTATGCTGCTTTACCTTTACATTTTCTCTATACTCCGGGTCACCAGAAGCTCAAATTCTCCCGAACGCCGGTCTGCGACTGCCTGTACGTCAAGATGGCTCAGCTCTTCGTCCGACAGTCCGCTTGCCATATTTGAAATACAGGAAATACCGCATACCCGGATTCCGGCATGACGCGCTGCTATCGCTTCGCAGGCAGTGCTCATTCCCACCGCATCGGCTCCGAGAGCCGCGTACATCCTGATCTCTGCAGGACTTTCAAAATTCGGTCCAGAAGTCTGGAGGTACACGCCTTCCTGAAGAGGGATTCCTTCCTCTTCGGCAGTCTTTCGGATCAGTTCCATCAATTCCGTGTCATAGATATGTGTCATGTCCGGGAAACGTTCCCCGAACTCAGACACATTTTCTCCAATCAGAGGGGATGGCACAAAACTGGAGATCTGGTCCGTGATCAGCATGAAATCTCCCACATGGAACCCTTCTCCCATGCCCCCTGACGCATTTGTCAGGAAAAGGATCTCAATGCCCATCATCTTCATCAGCCGGACCGGCATGACCACTTCCTCCATGGAGTATCCTTCGTAATAATGCACCCTGCCTTTCATAACCACAGCGGGCACATTCCCGATATATCCCAGCAGGAATCTTCCGTCATGTCCCTGTACAGTGGAGACCGGAAAGCCCGGGATCTCCCCGTAAGGGATCTCCTTAACGACCTCCATATTTCCGGCATATCCGCCCAGACCGGAGCCAAGGATCAATCCCACCCTTGGCTCAAAGTCTGTCACTGACCTGTAATATTCATAGCACTTTAATAGTTTTTCGTACTGTGCGCTCATCAGTTCTCCTTCTCAATCTTCCTGCTGACTTTCCCTGTGATCTCTTCTTTGATCTTTGCTGCAAATTCATCCAGTCCGCACTGACCTTCATCGCCTGCAAATCTGCTTCTCACGGAGACTTTGTTCTCTTCTTCTTCCTTTGCCCCCACGACAAGCATGTAAGGGATCTTCTTCATCTGTGCCTCGCGGATCTTGTACCCGATCTTCTCTGCCCGTGTGTCGATCTCTGCGCGAATGCCTGCATCTTTCAGCGTGTCAAGCACCTTCATACCGTAGTCCATGTGTTTGTCTGAGATCGGAAGTACTTTTACCTGTACCGGAGCAAGCCATGTGGGGAATGCCCCTGCAAAATGCTCGATCAGGATTCCGATAAATCTCTCTATTGACCCGAATACAACGCGGTGGATCATGATCGGCCTGTGCTTCTCTCCGTCCGCGCCTGTATACTCAAGGTCAAACCGGAGCGGAAGCTGGAAATCAAGCTGGATCGTACCGCACTGCCACGTCCTGCCGATGGAATCCTCCAGATGGAAGTCGATCTTCGGTCCGTAGAATGCTCCGTCTCCTTCGTTTACCACATACGGAAGACCAATGTCCTCAAGTGCGCTCCTCAGAGCGTCTGTCGCCATTTCCCAGTCCTCATCGCTTCCCATGCTGTCATCGGGACGCGTGGAGAGCTCAACGTGATATTTGAATCCAAAGAGGCTGTATACCTCGTCGATCAGTTTTACGACTCCTTTGATCTCGTCCTTGATCTGCTCAGGCATCATGAAAATATGCGCGTCATCCTGAGTAAAGCAGCGCACTCTCATCAAACCGTGGAGCTGCCCTGATTTCTCATGACGGTGGACCAGACCAAGCTCGCCCATTCGGATCGGAAGGTCACGGTAAGAGCGCGGCTCTGACTCATATACAAGGATACCGCCCGGACAGTTCATAGGCTTGATCGCAAAATCAACATCATCGATCACTGTTGTATACATATTTTCCTTATAGTGATCCCAGTGGCCGGATGTCTCCCACAGATGGCGGCTCAGCATGATCGGTGTATTGATCTCTACATATCCCGCTCTGCGGTGGATCTCTCTCCAATAATCAAGGAGTGTATTCTTGAGCACCATGCCGTTTGGAAGGAAGAACGGGAAGCCCGGTCCCTCCTCGCGCATCATAAACAGTCCAAGCTCTTTTCCAAGCTTTCTGTGATCACGCTTCTTAGCTTCTTCGATCATAGTCAGGTACTCATCCAGTTCTGCTTTCTTCGGGAAGGCAGTACCGTAAATCCTCTGGAGCATCTTATTATGCTCGTCTCCTCGCCAGTATGCGCCCGCCAGACTCGTCAGCTTGAATGCTTTCACCGGTTTCGTGGTCATAAGGTGCGGTCCCGCACACAGATCTGTGAACTCGCCCTGTGAATAGAAGCTGATCGTCTCATCCTCCGGAAGATCCTCTATCAGTTCCACTTTATAGTCCTCATTTTTTTCCTTGAAATACTCAATCGCTTCATTTCGCGGCATTGTATACTGTTTGATCTCAAGATTCTCTTTGACGATCTTCTTCATCTCTGCCTCGATCTTTTCGAGATCTTCAGCAGTAAACGGCGTCTCCCTGTCTACATCATAGTAAAATCCGTCGGCAATGGACGGACCGATCGCCAGCTTTGTCTCCGGATACAGACGTTTTACAGCCTGAGCCATAATATGGGATGCCGTGTGGCGGAATGCGCCTTTTCCTTTCTCATCGTTAAATGTCAGAATGCTGAGCTCACAATCATGGTCAACGATTGTCCTCAGGTCAACGACCTCGCCGTCTGCTTCCCCGGCTGTCGCCATCCTTGCCAGCCCCTCGCTGATGTCCAGCGCAATGTCATATACACTCATCGGCTGCTGATATTCTTTGCTTGACCCGTCTTTCAATGTGATCTTCATGTTTTTTCCTTCCTTTCCCTTGAACTTTATCTGTCCGCCGCTTATACATAAAACAGAAAAGACATCCCTTCCGGAATGTCTCTCACCTTCTGAATCTATGTCGCACGGAAACACTCCACGCAGGGACGGGATCAGTATTCCCGCGGTTCCACCCTGCTTGTTTTCCATGGAAAACCTGCTTCATTCGTGTGATGATAACGGAATCACCGTGCCGGATTAGGGCAGCTCCGAGGTGGTCTTCAGTCAGCCGGAACATCAAAGCCCTCGCACCAGACGGGCTTCTCTCTGAGATGACCGGACAGCCTACTGTCCTCTTCAACACTTTTACTTACATCGGTTATTCTACCGCACCCGGGGCAGGTGTGTCAAGGTGAAATCCGATTGATCTCTCTGAGCGCCTCCTCCGCTGTGACCACTCTCTCTTTTGTAATACAGCTCCGAAGCACTGAGATTCCTTCTTCGTGTTCTTTGATCCCTGACGTTGAACCGCAGAGATCTTCTATTACCGTGCAGTCCACCAGGTCGTCATAAAAGTCAAAAGCACTGTGGAGTACGCAGCATCCTGTATTCACCCCTGCGAAATAAACCTTATCCACATTATTATCACGGAGATACTGCCTCATTTCTTCATTCCAGCAGCTATACTTGTCTTTGTCAAACACTTTTTCCATGATCGGGACGAGAGTTGGAATGATCTCCGCCTCTTTTGTGCCTGCCATGCAGTCTTTCCATCCCTCGAACACATAGCACGCCGTATGCTCGTGATTGACATACCGGGTTCCTGCCGTAAGTGCCCTGCCTTTAATCATTTCGTGAAAATCGAGTATCTTTCTGTCAAGTCCTGACGTATATTTGTTCACGAACCCATTCTGCATATCAATGATCAAAAATAATATATTTTTCATAAAAAGTGCCTCCAAACATATAGCTAAATAAATACTGTTGATAGATTTTACCACAATATCTGTTATTTATCCATGGAAAAGGATCTTTCAGGCACTAAATGTCCGAGATGTTAATTCTCTCTCTTCTTTTTCATCCTCTTTAAATAGGATCACAGCCTCATAAGGCTTCAGCTCTTCACTCAACTGCTCTCCCGGATAATTATGGATCAGCATCTGCGCATTTTTCCACTCTTCGGGCAGAGAGTATTTGACCAACTCCCCGGTAAAGTTCGCGCACACGAGCATCCTGCTTTTTTCATCTGACCGGATATAAGCGAAAATCTGTTCATCCTCAGGCATTACAAGGCTGAAATCGCCGTCCGCAAAAACAGGATATTCCTTTCTTAAGTGTACAAGCTCTTTATAAAAATTATACACAGAATCCGGATCATTTTTCTCTGACTCTGCATTGATCTTTACATAGTTCGGATTCACGGCGATCCACGGAGCCCCTGTAGTAAAGCCGGCATTTTTTTCACTGCTCCACTGCATGGGAGTACGGGCATTGTCACGGCTTTTAGCATAGATCGAGCGCATCACGTCAGCCGGATCATATCCCGCCGCCAGTCTCTCATAATACATATTGGTCGTCTCCACATCCCGGTAATCTGTAATATCTTTGAACTTCACATTCGTCATTCCCAGCTCTTCGCCCTGGTAGATATAAGGAGTCCCCTGCATCCCGTGAAGGACTGCTGCCAGCATCTTTGCAGACTCTGCGCGGTATACTCCGTCATCTCCCCACCTGGATACTATGCGGGGCAGGTCATGATTGTCCCAGAACAGGCTGTTCCAGCCGCTTTTGTGGAGCGCATTCTGCCATTTTGCCAGGCATTTTTTCAGCTTCACAAGGGAAAGGGGCGCAAGATCCCATTTTTCCTTTCCTTCCTGCTGATCCAGACCGATGTGCTCGAACTGAAATACCATGGAGAATTCGCTGCCGTCAGGATTGCTGTATTTTTCAGCGATTTCCGGCGTCGCCCCCCAGGCTTCCCCGACTGTGATGAGATCTCCCTTCTGAAAGGTCTCCCGGCTCATCTCCCTAAGAAATTCATGAAGCCGCGGTCCATTGTTTGTGATCCCCCTGTCCGGTTCCTTTGCGATCTGATCGATCACATCCAGGCGGAAGCCGCCTGCTCCCCGGTCCATCCACCAAAGGATCATGTCATAGATTTCCCTCCTTACCTTCGGGTTCTCCCAGTTCAGGTCAGGCTGCTCAGGCGCAAACTGATGGAAGTAATACTGCTTTACTTCCGGTACCCACTCCCACGCAGGACCGCCGAACACTGCCTTCATATCATTCGGACAGATCCCTTCCTCACCATCCCTCCACACATAATAGTCATGATAGGGATTCTCTCTGCTTTTCTTTGCCTCCTGAAACCATCGATGCTCATCAGAAGTATGATTTAACACCAGATCCATGATAATGCGGATCTTACGTTTTCCTGCCTCTGCAATCAGTTCATCCATATCAGCAAGCGTACCGAACATCGGATCAATATCCTGATAATCGGAAATATCATACCCATTGTCATTCTGGGGTGAACAGTACATAGGAGAAATCCACACCGCATCGATGCCCAGGTCTGCCAGATAGTCAAGTCTTCGGATGATCCCTTTGATATCTCCCACGCCGTCTCCGTTGGAATCCTGAAAACTCTTCGGATAAATCTGGTATACCACCGCGTTTTTCCACCATTTTTGATTTTTTTCTGCCATACTAAAACCTCTCTTCTCTCATTGGTAACCCGGTCCGAATCACAACGCCCTTCGGATCAGCGTACCCTTTGGCTTAAGCACGCTGTCTGAAAAATTGCGTGCGAACAGAATTTCCCCTCCCGGGGCTGTATGTACATCTTCGCCTGAACAATTCAGCACAACCTCGATCTTCCTGCCCCGGGAATCCAGCTTGATATATTCTACGCAGCGCCGGTTCCCGTACTGGTTCGGGAAATGGAAGTGCAGACTCCGGCATGCCTCCTCAGTACGCCTTAACCGGATCAGCTCCTTCATCCGGCTGATCCTCTCAGCGTATTTTCCGGACTCAATCTCATCCCACGGCATACACCGGCGGCAGTCCGGATCAAATCCGCCCTCCATGGCGATCTCGGTCCCGTAATAGATACAGGGGCTCCCGGGGAGTGTAAAAAGCACAGCTAACTGCTGGTAAAAGATATCCAGATCGTGAAAACGGTTCATCAGCCGCTCCGTATCATGGGAATCCAGCAGATTAAACAGCACATTATTGTTTTGCTGCATATACATCGTATAACAGCGGTTTACCATGTATTCAAATTCTTGTTTATCCATGGAACTGTCCAGGAAATAATCATGAATCCCGCTCATTAGCGGATAGTTCATAACAGAATCATACTCATCCCCCATCAGCCACTGGCTGGCATCATGCCAGATCTCGCCGAGAAGATAGATGTCCGGTTTGACTGCCTTTAAGTGTTCCCGCATTTTTTTTAGGAACCTGTGGGACACTTCGTTTCCCACGTCAAACCGTATGCCGTCTATATCGTATTTTCTGATCCACCCCTCGCACACATTACAGAAATAGCGGATGACTTCTTCATTATTTGTATTAAGTTTTGGCATCCAGTCTGCAAATGCAAACGAATAAAATCTTCCGTCTCTCGTATTCTCATGTCTGCGCAGGTCCGACCAGTCCTGTATCATAAACCATCCCGCATATTCTGACGCCTGCCCCTTCTCCTGAACATCCAGCCATGGAGCAAACTTTCTTCCGCAGTGATTAAACACCGCGTCCACCATAATCCGGATCCCTCTCTCATGTGCCTCTGCCACCAGACTTCTCATGGAATCGTCATCCCCAAAGGCGGGATCGATCTTCTTGTAATCTGTTGTGTCATACTTATGATTTGTCTCCGCCTCCATGACAGGATTCAGATATATTCCCGTGATCCCCAGCTCTGCAAGATACGGCAGCTTCCGGCGTATTCCCGCCAGATCGCCGCCATATCTTTCCCTGTTCGTCACAGGACCTGTCTGCCACGGCTGAACATCCCCTTTTTCCAGGTCCGGGTCTCCATTACAGAAACGGTCCGGGAAAATCTGATACCACACAGCAGCATTGACCCACGAGGGCGTACGGTTCACATCCGCCGGGTTCATCCATGGTACGATAAAGTACTGGAGAAGCCGCCCCGGCATATCCATCTGATCTTTTGTAAGAAATCCATCCTCAAAATAATACCATACCTCGCTGTCTGTGTGCAGCTCAAAATAGTATTTACATCTCTTATATGGCGGCACCAGCGTAGTCGTCCACCAAATCTGATAAGGAAGTCTTTTCTTAAAGACAATCTCCTCCCTCGTGCCGTTCCATTTTTCATTTCCGCCCAATATTCCCGCGTCAAAGGGATCTCCGTGAATAATAAAAACCCGTTTTACATCGTATCCGGTCTTCAGATTTACAACAAGCCGATCCTCATCAAGGGAATAGCTCATCTGCTCGGATGTCTTGTGATATACTGCCGTGAATTCCATGACCGCTCTCCTTTCCGCCTAACGCTCCAGCTCCTCGTATACTCTTAAAATCTCACCCGTGCTCCACGCCTGGGCGAAACACCCTTTAGAAGACACCGGATTATCCCCGTCATAGATTTCCGGGAGCTGTCCGATACAGCCTTCCCGCATAGCGCCTTCCATTACCTCCAGCTGCCCTTTTACATATGCTTTCGCAGCACTGCTGTATCCGTGCACTTTGAGATATGCCATATAATATGCGCCCAGAGGATACGCCCACACCGTTCCCTGATGATAGGCAAGATCACGCTTTAAGACTTCCCCGCCATAGAAAGGTTTAAATTCCGGATCCGCCTCCTCCAGCGTGCGCAGCCCGTAAGGCGTATACAATTTTTTAAAGACAGTATCCACGATCTGTCTCTCTTTATCCGGTCCGAGCATAGTAAACGGCATTGACACCGCCCAGATCTGATTACATCGGATCTGAGTGTCTGCCTTTGTCCCTGATACCACGTCTTTTAAGCAGCGTTTTTCTTCCATCCAAAACTCTTTTTCAAAGGACGCCCTTACCTTGTCCGCCAATGCCTCATAAGCTTCGCCGGATTTCCCGAGCATATCGGAAAATCTCCCCATGATCCTGAGCGCGTTGTACCAGTATGCATTGATCTCCACCGGTTTCCCGTGGCGGGGCGTTGGCAGGATCTCTCCCACACGCACATCCATCCATGTCACCTGGTCAAGACCGCTTCCCGCCATGATGAGGGAATCCTCATCCATGCGGATTTCATAGTCTGTGCCCGCTTTATAACTTTCTATGATCCGTTCCATGACCGGATACATCTCTTCCACGAAGTCTGTATTGCCGGACGCCTCGCTATACAGCCATACGCAATTGATGAAAAGAAGCGCCGCGTCCACTGTATTGTACATCGGATCATTCCCGCCCTCCGGGAACAGATTCGGCATAAGCCCTCTCCTCTCATATGCCGCAAAGGTTCGCAATATGGACTCAGCCTCCTCATACCTGTGTACGGAAATACACACGCCGGGAAGCGCGATCATTGTATCTCTTCCCCAGTCTTCAAAAAAGGGATAGCCTGCAAGTATTGTCTTCCTCCCGGTAGATTCCCGAAGAGAGATAAACTGGTCTGCGCTTTTTGAGAGTATGCGCGCATTCTCATCCCGGAATCCGGCAAGTTCCTCAAGCCCTTTCCTGTATGTTTTCAGCCCGTCTATGATCTGTGCCGCTATCTCTCGGGGAGTATCCGTACTCTCCTCCCCGCTTACATGACCTGCGCCCATATCACTCCCATCCATATCGTATATGACGGAAAGCGTTTCTTCACATCCGCTCTCTGCGCAGATGCTGATCCGGTGGCATGCCATGGCAGAGCCGGACTCTCTTCTTCCGTCACACGCGTCATAGGGATAATAGTATGTTTCCGTGATTTCTCCGGCATCTTCGATCTGACCGTCCGTGATCAACTCCATACTCAGTCCATTACTTTTGATCCGGCAGACTGTTCCCCTGATTCTGTCATCACGGGTTTTCCACCACTCGAATTTCTGTCCTGCGTCAGGTTCTTTTCCTTTTGAGGCAAACTGATAAAACGGTGTAACAGTCAGCCGTGCCTTTTCGCGTGTCCGGTTTATGATGCTGTAAGTAAGAACAATCGTGTTCTCCCCGTTTTTCATTGCCACTTCTTTGACGATTTCCACACCGTTTACATGAAATCTCCATACCGGAGTATCTTCATAAGAAAATTCAGAAAGATACCGGTATCCATCCTCCACTTTCCCATCAGCAAACTTCTGGGAAGAAAGAACATGCTCCCTTCCCCCGGTTTCCAGTTTTTCCGCCAGACGATGGACCATATTAAACCGATTGTTAGGCGCCTTTGTACACGCCATAAAAAAAGCATGGTCATTTCTCGTAACGGAGCCTGTCATGGTCATAGAAGAAAAGCCTCCCAGCCCATTGGTCATCAGATAACAGTTCTCCTGTCCCCTCTCATATGTCTTCCACTCCTGTTTTCCGTACACCCATTTTCTGCTCATACTGCCTTCTTCCTCCAGGTCGTTTCTTCTTTATCAGCCGCTCTGCCGGCAGCCTCTGATTGTGCCGCGCCCCCAGTCTGTCCCAGAATAAGGACGCTCTGAGGAGCAATACGTATTTCCCCCTCTGCCGGTTTTTCCGTCTTCCACAGCCAGCTGTCCTGTCCGTCACAGAGAATCTTCCATCCGTCTCCATCCAATGCGACCGGACGCTCTTCCCTGCTGCTGTTATAAACGATCTTCAACGTCTGCCATCGGCTCTCTTTCTCATTTACATCTCGATTCTGAGCGTCTCCTGTCACTCCATTTTGACATTCCGAAAAACAGAGCCTGTTATCTATCAGGAAGCTGACCGCCCCTTTTTCTTTCTGTACACGGGAAATCCTGTCAGCCGCCCCCGCAGATTTGTCGCAAAGTCCGGGCAGCTGTCTCCTGAGAGCGATCAGGCCTCTGTAGTACTCTACGAGATCTCTGTTCTCCCACGCCTGCTTCCAATCCAAACGGTTAATGGCTATGGGGGCATTATAGGAATCTTCTATACCGTCCTTTGTACGGGCAAATTCTTCCCCTGACAGAAGGAAAAGGCTTCCCTGGCATGTCATATACAGAGCCGCTGCCATGCGGTTCAGCCTCATCCTTTCTTTTTCATCCGCCTGAGGCATTGTCTCAGCAAGCTTATCCCACAGGGTCTGATTATCATGGGCAGATACATAGGTAATGATCTGTGAAGGCGCTTTCACCCCCGCGGTCTGCCATGCGGCCACTCCCCTGATGATATCGTCCTCTTTGTCCTCTGCCCCGTTGATAAATCCGGGCTTTCTCACTTTCAGTGCAGAACCTTTGACTGCGTCTCTCGTATCATCGCAGAACATGCCGATCTTTTCATCCAGCAGACGGATATTTTTCTTCAGGGCCGGCACAGCGCCGCCTTCCATCGCCGTTTCCGACGCCGCCCACGGCTCTCCGAAAATCATCTTCTCTCCCCTGCCGTACCGCACATCCAGCTCTTTCCGGATCCTGTTCATAAGATCAACGTCCAGAAGCCCCATCAGGTCAAAGCGGAATCCGTCTACATGGTATTCTTCTGCCCAGTAGAGCACTGATTCCAGTATATATTTTCCGCACATTTCACGTTCGCTCGCCACGTCATTTCCGCAGGCGGAGCCATTGGAAATCCTTCCGTCGTCAAACACCCGGTAAAAATACCAGGGAGCTGTGCGCTGGAACCAGGAATCCAGCGAGTAGGTATGGTTGTACACTACATCCATGATCACACGGAATCCCCGGGCATGCAGCGCCTGGATCATCTCTTTCATCTCCCGGATGCGCACCTCTCCCCTGGCGGGATCCGTCGCATAGGATCCTTCCGGAACATTATAGTTTACCGGATCATACCCCCAGTTGAACTCTGTATCCTTTCCGGCCTCATCTACTGATCCGTAGTCATATGCAGGCATGATCTGCACATGCGTGATCCCCAGGTTTTTTAAATACTTCAAGCCTGTCGGATGCACCCCGTCATGATACAGTGTCGTATCCCCGCAGGTAAATGCCTTATACTTTCCCCGGTATTCTTCCGGGAATCCGCCGGACGCATCCCACGAAAACTCTTTTACATGGAGTTCATAGATGATCTGCTCCGCTTCGATCTGCGGCGCCCGGTCATCACTCCAGCCGTCAGGATCTGTCCTTCTCAAATCTGCTGCCATGCTCCTCATGCCATTGATCCCGCAGGCTTTTGCATATGGGTCCGCCGAACGCACTGTCTCCCCCTCGATCTCAAGGGTAAAATCATAGTAGACTCCGTGAAGGCACTTCTCTGTTTTCCAGCTCCATACGCCCTTGTTTTCCCGTTTCATGGGGATCTTCTGGTACGGGCTTCCCCCGCTCCCTTCCTGAAACAGATTCAGGGTGACACTGTCAGCCGAAGGACTCCACAGCTTAAACGAAGTCTCTTTACCCGTACAGCTCACCCCAAGATCGTCTCCATCATATATATAATTGTCCCTGAATTCCGGGCTTGAATAATACTTTTTCCACTCTAATGCCGTCTTCATAAACCTTGTCTCTCCATGTATTATCTATTTCATATATACACTATATTCCATATAAATCCTGTAAATCGGATCCGCCAATATTCAATTATAAAATTCGTTCTCCTCTTCGGGAGTATCAGGGCGGACGGCACAGCCGGGCCGTCCGCCTGTTTATCTATTTATTTATCCTTTCACTGCACCGGAAAGTCCGTCTACATAGTACCTCTGCATATACAGGAACAATGCCGCGATCGGAACGGATATGAGCACCGCCCCGGCTGCAAAGCTTGTATACCAGCTGTCTATGTACTCTTTCTCAAGCATCCTCCACAACCCGATGGCAATGGTATACTGGTCAGCATTTGCACGGCAGATAACCTTGGCAAAAATGAAATCCAGCCACGGAGCCATAAAAGATGTCAGCACTGTATAGATAACGATCGGTTTGCTCAGAGGAAGGGTTATCTTTGTAAAGATCTGCCATCTTGTACACCCGTCCAGGATCGCCGCCTCATCCACCGCGATCGGAATCGTGTCAAAGAATCCCTTTGCAATCTGGAAGCTCAGCGCCGCTCCTCCCGAATAGACCAGTATCAAAGCCAGTTTGATCAGGTTGCCCTCAGTCATGCCAAGCGCTTTCAGGATAAAGTAAACAGCGACCATGGACATAAATCCCGGGAATAAGCCGAGGATCATCGCCATGTTCATGTACGGCTTTCTCATTTTAAAGCGCAGCCTTGACAGGCAGTAGGACACTGCCAGCACATAGAATGTGGCAAGGATGCAGGAGCAGATGGCAATGAACAGAGTATTCATAAACATCTGCGGGAAGTTCAGGATCGTTGTATCCGTAAACAGCTTCGCGTAGTTATCCAGCGTAAATGACTGCGGGAAAAAAGTGGATACATAGGATCCTTTTTCCGCGCGGAAACTGGTCAGGATCACCCATACGATCGGGAATACCCAGATCACCGCCAGGACCGCGAGGATCACATGGACGATCGTATTATTGATAAAACGTTTTTTCTTCGCAGAATGAATCTTATTACCAGCCATGCCTAGAACCCTCCTTCTTCTTTGTATGATTTACTGTTCCGGTATGTAAGCAGTGCGGCTGCCGCAAGGATAACAAAGGTAAGGATACCGATGACAGCTCCGATATTGTAATACTGCTTATCAATGGTCAGCTTATACAGCCATGTAACCAGCAGGTCCGTCTTTCCGGCAGTGGACGACAGGTCCGTGACCGGATCTCCGCCTGACAGAAGGTAGATGACATTAAAGTTATTGACGTTTCCGGTAAAGGTAACGATCAGATAAGGAGTTGTCACATACAGCATGTAAGGCAGCGTGATCTTCGTAAAAATCTGGAATGCATTCGCCCCGTCCACTTTTGCCGCCTCGTAAAGCTCTCCGGGGATATTCTGGAGCACGCCTGTAAGCTGGAGCAGTGTATAAGGTACGCCGACCCAGATATTAACGATGATGACTGTCACCCTTGCCCATGTAGGATCCGTAAAGAACGGAAGGCTCGCGTCCTGCGCTATCAGGCCCAGGTTTCTCAGAAGTACGTTCACCGCTCCCTCAGGCTGAAGCATTGTCCTCATAATCAGCAGGGAAACGAACATCGGCACTGCACAGGAGAGCACAAAGCAGAACCTCCAGAATCCTTTTGCTCTTGTCCCTTTCCTGTTGATCATCAGAGAAATGATCATACCGAAAATGTAGTTTGAAAAAGTTGCAAAAAACGCCCACACCAGAGTCCATCCGAGCACAGACCAGAACGTGCTTCCGAGGATACTGCCGGAATCAAACAAAGCCTTAAAGTTATCCAGACCCACCCAGTCAAAGAGCATGAGGTGGTTGTCGATCTTACTGTAATTCGTAAATGCCATACAGATCATAAAGATCAGCGGCAGGATCGTAAACGCAAAGATAAAGAACATGGGCGGCGTCATGAGAAGCCTGTGCAGGTTCTCATGGAGCAGGGATTTTAAATCTTCCCTGAAATTATTTACATGTCTGCCCTCTTTGTCCAGGCACTCTGCCTTGTAGGCGCTGCGCAGAGCCCCGCGCCATGCAAGGATCATCAGCACTGTCAGGAGCACGGTCGCGACTCCGTAAAGCAGGATCAGGACTGACTGGTCGCCCTTTGTATACATATAGACCTGAAGCGTCTCGTCCCAGTATTCTTCCTGGGGAACCGTACCGAGGCTTCCAAGCATGCCTAAAAACCCGATCCCGTTAACCACCATGAATACAACATAAGCCACTTCTACTGCAAGGTACAAAAGTCCTTTGATCTTCTGTCCGTGCACAATATTCCCAAATCCCATGAGCACCATGGAAAGCTTTGTCTCAAGTCCGCCCTCCCGGATCGCCCTTGTGCATGTATAGGGAGTCGGAAAATCATTTACTCTCTTTTTGAAAATTCCCATCCTCGTCACCTCATTCAGATTCCATCACTGTTCATCGCTTCATTCATCTGCTCTGTCTGCTCCGCAGCGTTATCATGGGTAATGCTTCCGTTTCTGATTCCCTTACCCATGTTTTCCACCGGAGTCCAGCAGTTGTTCATCTTGGAAACAAACGGCTGCAGGATCGATGTGTGGAGGAAAGCCTCATTCTGCGCCATGACCACAGGGTCAGATCCGATCTGCGGATCTTCCGTAAGTTCTGTACAGCAGGGAATCGTCCCGCACATCTCATAGTGCGCCCTCTGCGCTTCCGGCGATCCGAGGAACACGGCAAGCTCGACTGCAGCCACCATATTTTCCGTATTCGGATTCACACCGATCGCTTTGGAACCTGCATAAGACATCATCTGCTTCTCTTCTCCATTCAGAGTAAATGTAGGAAGAGCTGCCACACCCATGTTGTCTCCAAGCGCCTCTTTCACGGAATTGGCATCCCAGGAGCCTGAGAACATGGCATTGATGCTGCCGTCGCGGAGTCCCGCAATACCTGATCCAAGATCATCGATCCGGAAATTCGTATTGCTCTCAAGGTCGATCAGGTAGTTTGTCACATCCACTGCCTTTTGTCCGCCAAAATCTACTCCTGCTGATTCGTCAGTACCGTCGCCGAACAGGGTGCATCCGTTTCCTATGTAAAATGCCGGCAGATACCAGGAATTGACGAACGGGAAGGACACAACTCCCTTCTCCAGCATGGTATCCAGACTCTTCACATCTTCCTCAGTGTAGACACTCTTGTCATAGTACATGAACCAGGTATTTGTCGTAAACGGCACGCCATACAGCTCTCCATCCATGATCAGGGAATCAAGGACTGCCTCTGAGTTCATAGACTCGATCTGCTCTCTGTATTTCCCTCCGAATTTTGCAAGAGCATTCGCATCTGTCATTGTTGTCAGTGTATCATTTGCGTACATAAATACATCTGCGCTTGCCTCAGCATCCTGTGAAACTGTACCGGCAGCTCCGGCCTCATCAGCGATCCCATACACAAATGTAATATCCCATTCGGGATGTTCGTCCGCAAACGCTTCACACATCGTCTGCAGCCACTCGCCGTTATCCTTTGACTGGTCGTTCTGCGGGGACCAGACCATCAGTCGGATGCTCTCTTTCCCTTCGCCTGCACTGCCGCAGCCTGTCAGCCCAGCCGTTGCAAGTCCGAAAGTCATTACTCCCGCCAGCAGCACAGACACTGCTCTTCTTCTCATCTTTCCATCCTCCGCTTCTAAAGTTTCGAATTGTTTCGTTATCATTATAATAGACCTGTATTGCATAATCGTCAATTCTATTTCTTATATCCAATTCATTTTATCTGTTTTGCATAAATATCTCTCTTATTTTTTGTACATAATTATTTATTCGAAACTTATCTAAACTTATTTCCCGCCTCATTGATTTCTCTTTTCTTTTTTTATATAATATTTTTACAGGTCTACAGCGAAACAATCAGAAATTTTATAAAAGAAACAGGTGGATTTTTATGACGACCATTCAGGATATCGCTGATAAGCTGGGGATTTCCAAGGGCACTGTGTCCAAAGCTCTGAATGACGCCCCTGACATCAGCGAAACATTGCAAAAACAAATACTGGAGACTGCCGTGGAACTGGGCTATACCAAACTCCGGCGCTATAAGAAAACTGCAAAGCGTCTGTGCGTGATCGCCCAGAAGGACAACATCGAATACCTGGAGCCGCACCACTTTGCGTATGATATTGTGATGGGTTTCCGGCAGATGAGCGAGCCAGCCGGGTTTGAGGTGGATGTAGTCCCGGTGGATGTGGAGCTCCAGCGCGAGACATCTTTTGATGTGTTCATGCTGCAGAATGATTACGCCGGGGCTTTTGTCCTCGGCTTTTCCCTCGGCGAGCCGTGGATGAAGGATTTTCAGGCCACGCGCACGCCCACCGTCCTCTACGATAACCATATCATCGGGAATCCCGCCACAGCCTACGTGGGGATCGACAACGACGAGGGCATGTACCTTGCAGTGGGGTACCTGAAAAAACAGGGACACCAGAAGATCGGATATTTAAGCAGCGCGCTCGGCTCCCATATCATGCAGGTCCGCCACAGAGCGTTCTTCCAGGCAATGCACCGCCATGGCCTGAAAGCAGACTCCTCTTACTCAGGATGTTCCTACTATCTGTCCGAGTGCATGGAGAAACACCTCCCCCGCTTCCTCGACATGGGGATGACCGCTGTGATCTGCTGCCAGGACACCTTTGCCAGCGCTGCCATCACCCAGTGCCAGCAGCTCGGGTACCAGGTGCCCAGGGATATCAGCATCATCGGCTTCGACGACATCCCGATCTGCCCGTACACTTCCCCGCCCCTGACCACGGTGCGCCAGGACCGGACCGAGCTCGGGAAAAGCGGCTATTATGCCCTCAGCAGCCTGATGAACGGAGTGTCCATCGGCACAGTCCTGCTCCACGCTGACCTGATCGTGAGAGGATCCACAGCTGCTCCCAGACAGTAAAAATCCCTGACAGGCTTTCCGCCTGACAGACTTTCCAGATAAAGAGACGGCATAAAAGAGATGAAGCCGGCGCATGAAAAAATCTCCATGCGCCGGCCTCATCTCTTTTATGCCGTCTTTTATACTATCTTTTATACTGTCTTTTCTGCCGCCTTTTTCATCACAAGGCGGGAAGTCCATCCCCGTATCACACCTTCCTGCATCTCCGTCATGACCAGGCCGATGAAAAGCGGGAACACTGCCAGCCAGACAGCTGCGAGCCCCATCACGCGGAGCGACAGGTATGCCGCCGCCACACTGGCGTGGAAAAACAGGATTGTCTCTCCGAAAAACCGCCCTTTTTTCAGGTTCTTCGCTCTCTCCTCCTGTTCATCTTCTCCCGCCAGGAAATACTCCGTGAACGAGAGCACCGTCTGCTTCAGATTATTCGTAGAAAAAATGGTAGAGCAGGCATAGCCTTCCGCTCCTTTAAACACGCACCACTGGAAGGACATCGCGAAAAACACCGGATACAGCGCCAGGACCGGGTCCATCCGCCCGGGCATCACCGCCGCCGCTGCCGCTGCCGCCGCATCGACAGCAATAGCCAGGTATTTCAGGTTCAGCGGAGTTTTCTTCCTGAGAACCGCAAAGATCACCATCGCCGCGGCGTATATAAGCAGTGCTCCCAGACGCAGGGAAGCGTCTGCAAGATTTCTTCCCAGGATATCCCCGACCATCTCGATCAGGTTCGCCGTCTGCGCGGACCCGAATACCGCCATTCGCCCGAATATCGCATACCCGCCGAAAAAGCCGCCGCAGACAGCCATTACAAAATGCGTCCAGACTTCTGACCTGTTATTCCATTCCATTTTTATCATCCCTCCGACCGCTCTCCATTATAGCACGCCGCGCGGGTTTTACAATCTTTTTTGTTAAACTTTTAAAATATCCCGTTTAAAATATCATCACAGTTATCCCTCCAGCGCTTCCGCCGCACGCGCAAGTTCATCCCTGATATGGATGTGCTGCGGACAGACCTGTTCGCATTTCCCGCAGCGTATACACGCTGACGCTTTTGCAAATCCGCGCCCCTCTGTATTCCACTGATATTTATGCCGGGCGCCCGAAAGATCGTGATACATCGTATACAGGTTATACGCCTGGAAGATGCCATGGATCCCGATCTTTTTCGGACATCCTTTCATACAGTAAGCGCACGAGGTACAGGGAATCTTCGGGAAGGAGGCGTACATATCTCTGGCTCTTTTTATCACCTGCTGTTCTGCCTCTGACAGCGGTACAAAATCTTTCATATAAGAAAGATTATCCTCCATCTGTTCCATATTTGACATACCGGAGAGCACTGTGATCACCCCATCAAGGGAAGCGGCAAAGCGGATCGCCCATGAAGACGGGGATGCATTTCCATCCGCCTCTGCCAGGATCTCTTTTACTTCCTTCGGCGGATCCGCCAAAGTCCCGCCTTTCACCGGTTCCATGATAATAACAGGTTTGCCGTGCTTCCTTGCCGTCTCATAGCATTTCCTCGATTCGATATCCGGGTCTTCCCAGTCCGCGTAATTGATCTGAAGCTGCACAAACTCCATTTCCGGATGCTCTGTCAGTATCCTGTCCAGCGCGTCCGCTTTATCATGCATAGAAAATCCCAGATGACGGATCAGCCCCTCTTTCTTCCTTTCTTTCAAAAAGTCCCAGATATCATAGTCATCAAAAAAGCGAGTCCGCTCCTGCCCCAGATTGTGAAGAAGATAGAAATCGAAATACCCGGCTCCCGTCCTTTCCAGAGAAGTGTAAAACATCTGCTCCGCCTCTTCCCTGTTCTTCGCTCCCGCCCATGCGGGAAGCTTCGTCGCGAGAAGGAATCGATCTCTCGGATACCGGTCTACTAATACTTTTTTCGCCACTGCTTCGGACTCTCCGTCATTGTAGCCATATGCAGTGTCAAAATAGCGGAATCCTTCTTCCAGAAAGCGGTCCACCATCTCCTGCGTGCGCGCCACATCAATTTTTTCTCCGTCCATGGGAAGCCTCATCAGGCCAAAGCCAAGCTTCGGAATATTCTCGCCCAGATATTTTTCCATTTTATCCTCTCCTTTCACAATCCTTTTTTGCTTCACTTACATATTTGACAAGCCTGCTTTCCAATTCCTCCATTACCCGTTCCGTCTCCGGATCCAGGTATGGGATGCGGTGGATCAGACGCCTGACATAATCATTTTCCTCCACGATATCAAGACTTGCCCGGTAATTGAGGTCGTAAAAATACACCAGATATGATACCCAGTAATCCATGGGTGTTACCCTGTCCGAGGAGAGGATACTCCTGCCAGCCAGCGCATCCTCGCGCACCTTCGGAGTTATGGCAGATAAGCTGACTTCCTCTGCCGGAGCCCCCAGGAACGTCTCAAAATCATCCTCCAACTTGACCCGGCAGTTGTCCAGCTTATCCGCATCCCGGATGATCCTGGCATGCATGAGCTCCCGCCCGTCCGTGATGCCTTCCAGAGCAAAATCACTGTGCCGCGCGATCGCCGTGCGGATCACATCGTCCCATGTATCTTCAGGGACGAACCTGCGGATCATCCCCGGCTCTCCAAAAAGGAGTTCCACCCCGTAAGACGCGTGGTCCATTGTATCCGGCTGAAAACTGTCAAATCTCCTGAGCTGCTCAAACCGCCCGATGTCGTGGAGCAGGGCGATGATCCCCGCCAGCTCTTTATCCTCCTCCGAGAGTCCCAGACGCCCTGCGATCGCCACACTCTGCTCAACGACGCCATAGGTATGTACGATCTTCAGCCTTACCTTGTCATTCTCCCTGTCATAGCCGTCCAGATACTTTTCGAAAGCCTGCTTTGCACTGTCAAAATCCACGTTTTCTCATCCTCCTGTCCCCGTACTTTCCCCCCTGTTTCTCATTTTACTACATTTGCTGCCCGGAATACATCATTGAATTCTATTTTTCAAAATGGTATCATAATCAGGTGTGCTGCCAGGCATACAAAAGAAACAGAAATTCCCGCCAGCACGGCGGCAGAATGGAGCTAATTATGACAGGACAACAGTTAAAGATCAGAAAGCACAGAGAGATCCGGCGTGCATTCCGGGCAGCCTTTCCCCATACGATCCCCATTTTCGCGGGATTCTGGTTCCTGGGGCTTACATACGGCATCTATATGAATGTATCCGGGTTTTCCTTTATCTATCCCATGCTCATGAGCATCACGATCTTTGCCGGAAGCATGGAATTCGTCACTGTAAATCTCCTGCTCGGGGCATTCAACCCGCTCCAGGCATTTGCTATGACGCTTATGATCAACGCCCGGCATCTGTTTTACGGCATTTCCATGCTGGAAAAGTACAGGGGCTATGGATGGCGTTCCTTTTATCTCATCTTCGGCATGTGTGATGAGAGCTTTTCTATCAATTACACTACCATGATCCCAAAAGATATCGACAAAGGCTGGTTTATGTTCTTTGTAACCGCGCTCAACCATTTTTACTGGTTTTTCGGTGCTACACTGGGCGGGATCTTCGGTTCCCTGATCCACTTTGATACAGAGGGTCTGGATTTCGTGATGACAGCGATGTTTGTCGTGATCTTCCTCGAACAGTGGCTGAAAGAAAAAGATCATACAAGCTCGCTCATCGGACTGGCACTCTCCCTGATCTGCCTCATCGCATTCGGAGCTGACAATTTCATCATCCCCGCTATGCTTGCGATCCTGATCCTCCTGACCATGATCCGCAGACCTCTTGAGATGCGGGTCAGTCCATCAGCAGATATGGCAAAAGAAACAGAGAAAGGCGGTGAACAGCCATGACACTCGCACAACAGATCATAACCGTAGCCGTGGTAGTCCTCGCCACCATGCTGACCCGTTTCCTTCCGTTCCTCGTATTTCCGGCAGGACGCCCCACTCCTAAATATGTTCAGTATCTCGGGAAAGTTCTCCCCTCTGCGGTTTTCGGACTGCTCATCATCTATTGCCTGAAGAACGTAAGCATCTTCACCGGCAGCCATGGCCTCCCGGAACTCATTGCCATAGCCCTGGTGATCGCGCTCCATCTGTGGAAACGGCAGATGCTGCTCTCCATCGCGGGAGGGACCATCTGCTATATGCTGTTGGTACAGTTTGTGTTCTGAAATCTGTATTTGTGGGGGCCTTCTGTCAGAGTAAAACGTCCGAAAGCAGTGAAGCGGATGTGTCGAAGACGTATTCAGCACGGGTGTGTGGGTGGCTTCGGCTCCGGGGCTCCGTGGCAGCAAAAACTAAGAAATCCAGGACTATGCTAAAAGCAGAAAGCAGCAGGGAGCAACTGCCTTTGGCTCAGACAAGCCCCCTGCTGCTTTCAACGCATAGTTCCGGACTTCAAGTTTTTTCAAGCCCCTCCGCAGTCACCTCAGACACCCACACACCCGCGCTGAAGGGTTTTCGAAAAGGCGCTTCGCTGTTTTCTGGTTTACTCAAGACGGAAGGCCCCTCGACAAATGCAGCATTTCAAAACGCAGCGAGAAGGGAACTTTCCCGGCAGAATTCTATCAATTCCTGTTCCTCCACAGAAGCTCTCCTTTCGTCCCCGTTTTGAAATCCTGCATTTGCCTGCAAGGACCTTCCGACCGGATGAACTCAGAAAACCGTCCCATTTGATGCACCTTTCGCGGCGGACGGGGATATGGCGACGGTGACTTGGAGTAATCTGGCGGAAAGACTTAAAAGAATGGGATGCGGCGTTAATTTCAAAGCGGATGCCTGAGCCGCAGGCGAATCTTCCGCTTTGAAATTGTCCTTAGCCGTATCCCATTCTTTTTACGTCTTTCCCAGATTACGGAACCGGAACCTGAGCCATATCCCCGCCCGCCGTGAAAACGTCCTGCATCAAACCACGGTTTTCGGACGTTTAACCAACAGGAAGGCTCCCCCACAAATACAGATTTGATTATACGATTCCCTGTGCTGTCATCGCTTCTACGACTTTCTCAAATCCAGCAATATTTGCACCTACCACATAGTTGCCCTTGAAGCCGTATTTCTCAGCTGCATCAGCCATATTGTGGCAGATATTTACCATGATGTTCTGCAGTTTTGCGTCTACTTCTTCGAATGTCCAGCTCAGACGCTCGCTGTTCTGAGACATCTCAAGCGCAGATGTGGCAACACCGCCTGCATTTGCAGCCTTTCCTGGTGCGAACAGCACGCCATGCTCCTGGAGATACTCTGTTGCTTCCATAGTTGTCGGCATGTTGGCGCCTTCAGCTACTGCCATGCATCCATTCTCAACAAGCATCTTGGCATCTTCAAGGTGAAGCTCATTCTGTGTTGCACACGGAAGAGCGATATCAACCTTCACTGACCATACTCCTCTTCCTTCATGGTACTCAGAATTCGGGCGGTATTTCTTGTACTCTGTCAGTCTTGCACGGTTCACCTCTTTAATCTCTTTGAGAGCTGCAACATCAATTCCGTCCGGATCGTAAACCCAGCCGTTAGAATCACTTACAGTCACAACCTTAGCGCCAAGCTGCTGCGCTTTCTCCGTTGCATAGATTGCAACATTACCGGAACCGGACACTGCAACTGTCTTGCCTGCGATATCCTGTCCGTTCAGTTTCAGCATCTCCTGTGTCAGGTACAGCAGACCGTATCCTGTTGCCTCTGTACGGACAAGAGAACCGCCATAGCTTAATCCCTTACCAGTCAGGACTCCTTCATAGAGACCGCGGATCCTCTTGTACTGTCCGAACATGTAACCGATCTCTCTGGCGCCTGTTCCGATATCTCCTGCCGGCACGTCTGTATCAGCGCCGATATATTTGCAGAGCTCTGTCATAAAGCTCTGGCAGAATGCCATAACTTCCCTGTCAGATTTGCCCTTCGGATCAAAGTCAGAACCGCCTTTTCCTCCGCCGATCGGAAGACCTGTCAGAGAATTCTTAAAGATCTGCTCAAATCCAAGGAATTTGATGATACCAAGGTTTACGGACGGGTGAAGGCGAAGTCCTCCCTTGTACGGTCCGATCGCGCTGTTGAACTGTACGCGGTACCCTGTATTTACATGTACCTGTCCGTTATCATCCACCCACGGAACACGGAACTTAAACTGTCTCTCAGGCTCTGTCAGTCTCTCAAGAAGAGCTTCTTTGCGGAATTTCTCTTCATTTGCCTCGATCACTACACGAAGAGACTCAAGGACTTCTTTTACTGCCTGGTGGAATTCCGGCTCTGCCGGGTTTTTCTTTACGACCAGATCGATCACTTCATCAACGTATGACATCTTAATCTACCTCCTAAAATAAATATGGCAGGACCTCCGATGCTCCTGCCTTCCTGGCATCTTTGCCTACCCGTATATTTTAAAAGGTATATGAATGATTGTCAACGAAAAATTTCATTATTTTACAGTTTTAACGCTTTATTTCGATGAATTTGCAGGAATCCTGCCAAAGATGATGCAGAAAATCTGGATTTGTCGAGGACCCTGGGAGTGAGTAAAGCGGACGAAAACACCGAAGCAGAGTATGTCGAAGACGTATTCAGGGCGTGTATGCGGGTGGCTTCGGCTCCGCTCCACGAGGCAAGTAAAACTATTAAATCCGGAATTATGCTAAGAACAGAAATTGTCAGGGGGCAACTCGACTTCGTCTCAAACAATCCCCCTGCCAATTTCAACGCATAGTCCCGGATTTTAAGTTTTTCCTGCCTCATGGAGCGGAGGCGATGCCAGCCATACCTCCGCGCTGAATACGTCCTCGACACATTTGCTCCGCGGTTTTCGGACGTTTTTTCGCCTCCTGTCCTCACACACAAATCCAGATTTACCTCTTACTGCCCATACAGAATACCGCTACCACTCCCGGACCTGTATGGCTTCCAATTACGGTTCCGATATTGTTGATCAATATATTGTCAATACCCATTTTCTCGCGGACAAGTTTTGCCACATATTCTGCATCTTCAATACAATCCCCATGTGTGATCATGATAATATCATTATCCCAGCCCTTTGACTGCTCCACTGCCATATCAACGATCTTATTGAGTGATTTTTTTCTTCCCCTTTCTTTTCCGATCACCTGGAGCTTTCCGTTATTGTCCATATGTATGATCGGTTTGATCTGCACAAGCGTTCCCAGGACTGCCGTTGTCTTCGAAACACGGCCTCCCCTGTGAAGGTGGTTCAGATCATCTACCGTAACATTATGGCAGATGTGCAGCTTATTCTCTTCCACCCACTGAGCAACTTCATCAATGGTCTTTCCTTTTGCCTTCTCCTGAAGGGCTTTGTGGAGAAGAAGTCCCTCTCCCAGGCAGGCACACAAAGTATCGATCACAATAACCTTCGCTTCCGGATACTTCTCTTCAAGCATTTGTCCCGCAATACGCATACTGTTCAACGTGCCGCTCAGCCCTGAAGAAAACCCCAGATGGAGGACATCCTTCCCTTCTTTCACATATGGTTCCAGCATATCCGCCGCCTCCTCAGGATTGACCTGGGATGTCACGGACATCTTGCCTTCTCGGAGTTTTGCGAAAAATTCTTTTGCGGAGAGACCTTCCATATCCGTGTAGGTCTCCCCATCTATCGTGTATTTCAGCGGAACAACCGGAACATGCCTCTCCTCCAGCCATTCTTTCGGCAGATCCACTGTACTGTTCACTGTGATTACATAATCTCTCATCTCTGTATCCTCCTGCATAAATACCTGCCTGTACAGGCGTCTCATCTTATTAATCATACCATCTTTTTATGCATTAGGCAAAATTTTTTTACAGATTAACCAGTTTGTATAAATTTGTACGTTAATTCAGCTTTACATTCAGATAACTGCGTCCTGACAATGTTTTATTAAAGATCAGGAAACACAGCACAAGAATACACCCGATGATAAATCCATACAGGTCAAACACCGCGGTGAGGACCAGGAGCAGAAGACGCATAAATTTAAGCGCGTAACCAAGTTCAAAATTCGGCTGGGTATAATTGGCGACCGCCACAAACGCCATGTACAGCATAACCTCACTGTTAAACCATCCTGACTGAACGGAAAATTCTCCCATAACAATACCGGCGATCACACTCAGAGGTGTGCTCAGCATTGTCGGCGTATTCATAGCGGCAAGCCTCAGTCCGTCGATCGACAGTTCCAGAAGAAGAAACTGAAAGATCAGAGGAATATTCACGGTATCACGCACTGCTACAAATTCAAATGCTTTGGGCAGCCAGTCCTGGTTCTGCATAAAAAGCAGATACAGCGGCGTAAAAAAGACCGTGGCAATTGTAATCAGCCCTCTTGTCACTTTCAGATAGACAGCCGTGACCGTGGGGAAGTAATAATCATTCGCCTCCTCGATCATATCGAGGATAGAGGTAGGAAGGATCATCGCCGAGGGGGAGTTATCTACCAGGATCACCACCTTACCTTCCAGGAGACATGCAGCGGCGGTATCCGGCCGCTCTGTAAACTTAAATTTGGGGAATGGATTAAACCATTTTCTCTTAAACAACGCCTCGGCAAGACTCTGCTGGTTCATTCTCAGGTCATCAATCTGAAGGCTTTCAATTCTGTTCTTAAGATTTTTCAGAAGCTCAGGATCGACTCTGTCCTGCATATAGCACAGCGCTATATCCGTGCGCGATGTCTGTCCCGCTTCCGTCATCTCCATCACGAGATGAGGATCGCGGATTCTGCGCCGCATAAGCGCTGTATTAAATACGATCGTCTCTACAAACCCGTCCCGCGAACCGCGCAGCGATCTGTCCTTGTCTGGTTCATCTACGCTCCGGGCAGGATAGGTACGGCAGTCGATAGCGATACATTCTTTATATCCGTCAATAAACAGTACCGCTGGGCCTGAAAGAACATTTCTTATCACCTGGTCAAAATCTTCCAGTATATCCACCTCGACATAGGGGACATTTTTCTGTATAAACTCTTCCGCATCCCCCGGCATATCCTTTTCAGACACAGAGAGAAAGGAATCCATGATCTTCAACATTGCCTCATCCTTGATGAATCCGTCAATGTAATAGAATACGGATGCCTTTCCCCCGATTTCCATCTCCCTCCGGATGATGTCAAAGCTTTCTTTTACCGGAAGGATTTCATTCATATATCTTATATTTTCTTCAAAGGAAGCACTGAGTTTTTTTGTATTCTTCTCTACCATAGGATCTGTTCCTCCTTGTCTGCCGGAAGTCAGCATGATTCTCTATGGTGATTATAGTGCCCCGTTCTTTTTTTGTTTATTCCCTGCTTATTTATTTCCTTTTCAATCCGCTGTTGTGTCGTCCTCCAGATAGCCCGCCTTCTTCATTTTCTCTATCACCTGCGCCTGTCTTTGATGCGCAAGTTCCGGGCTCGCCACAGGATTATAGTTGGTCGGTGCATTCGGGATGCCCGCAAGGAGAGTGCACTCGTCAAAATCCATCTCCGACGGCGGTTTCCCGAAATATCCCTCGGACGCGTCTGCCACACAGTAATAATTATTCCCGAAAAAGATAGAATTCACATACAATTCCAGTATCTTATCCTTATCTAAAACCGACTCGATCTTAAAAGCCATAAACATCTCCGCAATCTTCCGCACGATCTTTTTATCCTGTGTAAAGTACTGATTTTTCGCAAGCTGCTGGGTGATCGTACTGCCGCCTTCGACATACGCGCCTGCCTTGATATCATTTACCAATGCCCTGCCGATCGCAATGGGGTCGATTCCCGGATGGCTGTAAAACCGCTTATCCTCCACTGACAGCACTGCATCAATATAGGTCTGCGGCAGTTCATCCAGAGTTGTATAATTGTCTATGGATTCTATCTCAGCCGACATTTCTTCTACACTCTTGGCTTCTATAGCTTCCCGGTAATCAGTGTACCCCTGATATGTCAAGATACCCCCGGTGATCAGGATACATAAAAAAATGAAAGAACACAGACGCTTGATCCATTTCATACCGTATAATTCCTGCCTTTCGTATTTTCCCGTCCTGCTGTCATAACAGGAACAGCTTTTTCTCTTGCTTCTTGAGTACAGTATATCGGTTCCGCCTGTATTCTTCCATCACATTTCCTTACGTTTTTCCACGCATGACTTACATTTCTGTAAGCTCACTCCTTTGTCGTGCTTCCAAAGCCGCCGTTTCTCACCTCTGTCACATCATCGTCCAGAGTAATCCCATATTCCACGAAGATCCCCTGCATAAATCCATCTCCCGCCTTAACCTCTAAAGTCTTTCCCTCGTTACTGTCATTGGTGATCTTGGCGAAAATGTGACCTTCATTGTCAGAATAATAGTAATCACTGTCAATGATGCCGACCGTATTATTAAGCTGGAGCCGGAACTTAAACCCCAGCCCGCTCCTGGGGTAACATTTGAGCACCCACTCCGGCTCCATCCATACCCTGATTCCGGTTGGGATCTTCACAGTTTCTCCCGGAGCAAGGCTGATACGTGCGGGAGCAAAAAAATCATATCCCGCACTTCCTGCCGTGGCACGCTTCGGCAGCCTGACAGCCTCGTAGATTTCCCGCAGTTCAGTCTCGTCAACCTCCCCGAAGGCATCTGTCCATCCCTCTCTGAACTGCTCTATACTCACTTTTTCAAATTTGGCTATTCTCTTCATTATTCTTCTCCTCTGAATATTCCGGACTGATCTATTACACGGACCACCTCGCCGATCGTCTCCTCATCTGCTACAAGAGCCATCCGCACATATCCTTCGCCGCCTTTTCCGAAAGCGCTGCCCGGTGTCACGATCACCCCTGTCTTCTCCATCAGTTCCATACAGAAATCTGCCGACGACTCATATCGGGACGGAATCTTTGCCCACACGAACATAGTTCCCTGGCTGTCCGGCACGTTCCAGCCAATCTTCCGAAGTCCGCCGCATAAAGCTTTATTGCGCGCCGCATATTGTCCTCTCTGCTCCTCAATAAAATCATCCGGACCTGTCAGAGCCGCAATCGCCGCATACTGCACTGGATAAAATATCCCATAGTCAATCTGGGAGCGCAGCAGACGGAACCGGCTGATGATGTCTTTATTCCCCACTACAAAGGATATTCTTGCCCCTGTCAGATTATAGGACTTGGAAAGGGAATAGAACTCCACTCCCACATCCTTCGCCCCTTCAAATGAAAGGAAAGACCGGCCCGGCTTTTCAGTAAAAGTAATGTCTGAATAAGCATTGTCATGGACAATAATAATGTCATTCTTTTTTGCAAACGAGATCAGCTTTTCATAAAACTCATCCGGCGCGCAGACACAGACCGGATTCAGCGGATAAGACACCATCATATATTTTGTCTTATTCAGCGTATCCGCAGGGATGCTGTCCAGATCCGGCAGATAGCCGTTCTTTTCTTCTATCGTGTAATACTGCACATCTGCCCTTGCCATGATCCCGCTCATCTCAAACATAGGATATCCCGGATCCGGTACGAGTATCACATCGCCCGGGTCGCAGAATACCATGCCGATATGCGCCATCGCCTCCTGGGAGCCATAGACTGACATGACCTCATCCGTCTCAATATGTACTCCAAAACGCTTCTCATAACGATACTTTACCGCTTCCAAAAGCTCCGGCAGGTCTGCAAGGGAATACTTATAATTTTCCGGCTTCCCGCAGGCATCCTGCATTGCTTTTATCACATGAGGCGCCGGCTGAAAGTCAGGCGTTCCCACCGAAAGATTATATACTTTTCTGCCTTTGCGGAGCAATTCTTCTTTCTTTTCATTCAAAGCGCTGAATATCCCCGGCTTAAAATTATTGATTAAAGTTGAAAAATGACTGCTGTCCACTTGTGTTTCCTCCTGTTCTGTACTTTACTTATTATTCTGCCCTGCGCGGCTGCCGTCATTTTTTATTTTCCCCGTAGAGGTCATACGGCGTCTCCTGGTATACATAATAATTGACCCAGTTTGTATACAGGTTATTGGCATGGGATCTCCAAGTGAGAACCGGCTTATTCTCCGGATCATCATCCGGGTAATAATTCTCCGGTATCTGTGGATTTAATCCTCTCCCCATATCTCTTTTATATTCAGAATCCAGTGTCATGCGGTCATATTCCGGATGTCCCATCACAAAGATCTGCCGTCCTTCTTCCGCCATGCACAGGAACACGCCTGCCTGCCGGGAATCTGCCAGGACTGTGATCCGCTCGTCCGCTTCCAGAAGATCCTGCGGGACTTCCGTATGCCGGGAATGGGGCGCCATGAACACATCATCAAAACCTCTCACCAAAGGTATCTTCCGGTTTCTCACACGATGCCGGTACACGCCGGAAAGTTTCTTCGGAAGCGGCACCTTATTGATCCCATAGTGATAATAAATCCCCGCCTGAGCTCCCCAGCAGAGATGAAGCGTTGATGTAACGTTTGTCTTCGTCCACTCCATGATCTTTTTTAACTCTTCCCAGTAGTCTACTTCCTCAAAGGGCATCTGCTCCACTGGCGCCCCGGTGATGATGAATCCGTCAAACCTTTTATCCCTGATGCTCTCAAAAGGCTCATAAAATTTATAAATATGACTGGTCGATGTATTTTTAGATACATGGCTTGTCATCCGCACAAAGGTTACGTCCACCTGGATCGGGGTGTTGGAAAGCGACCTCAGGATCTGGAGCTCCGTATCCTCTTTGAGCGGCATCAGGTTCAAAAGCCCGATGCTCAAAGGACGGATATCCTGATGGGCGGCGCGGTACTCATCCATCACAAATATATTTTCCTGCTCCAGTATCTCTTTTACCGGAAGATCATTCTGTACTCGAATCGGCATGGTTCATTTCCCCCTCTTCTTTTAATATATTTTTCTCCGCATGGACAAAGGTTCCGTCTGTTTCCACATAACTGTATTCATCGTAGGAGTCTGTGTCCGTAGGAAGTTTTCTCTTTTTCAGTTTATTGTCCACAAGCATACCCGTAATATAATAGATCACCGCAAAAGACGGCACGCCCAGTATCATTCCGGGAACCCCGAACAGCCCGCCGGCTATCAGGATAGAAAACACCACCCAGAACGCAGATAATCCGGTCGTGTCCCCCAGTATCTTCGGACCGAGCACATTCCCGTCAAACTGCTGCAGCGCGATGATGAAGATGATAAAATAAATTCCCATTCTCGGATCTGTCAGAAGAATGAGCACAGCACTCGGTATCGCACCGATATACGGTCCGAAAAACGGGATTACATTCGTCACTCCCACTACTACGCTGACCAGCATTGCATAGGGCATATTCAAAACAGACAGCCCGATAAAGCACAACACTCCGATGATCGCGGAATCGATAATCTTACCGATGATGAACCCGCCGAATATCTCATTGCTCTTTATCGTCAGGTGCAGGATCATATTTGCGCTGGACGGCTTAAAAACTGCGTACGTCAGCTTTTTGCACTGCCTGGAAAACTTTTCCTTGCTGAACAGCACATAAGCGGATACGATCAGCCCGATAATGATATTCATAAACTCAGTCAGGACATTGATCACGCCAGCCGTCAGACCGGACATCAGATCGTTCACTCTCGTCAGAAGATCCGTGCGCATCCAGTTCTGGAGGAAATCCGCCATCTCCGTCATTGTGACTGCCAGAATCCGGTTAAGCGTTGTATCATCGGTGTTCAATGTGCTGAAAGATTCCGCAAACTGTTCCATCCGGCTCGGAACATTCATGATCATATCACGGATACTTCTGTAAAGTTCAGGAAGCATCATGTTAAGCAGTGCTACGACCACAGCAACAAGAAACACAATAGAAATAAAGATTCCAACAGATCTTGACAGCTGCTGTTTTTTCTTCAGCTTTGGAAATCTGCTCTCCAGAAACGGAAGCATCCGCCGGTCCACTGCCTTTACTATCGGATTCAGCAGATAAGCAATGGCAAGTCCGTATATGATCGGTTTTGATACTGAAACGATCTTCCCCGCGATCCCTGACACCTCATCCACTCTTAAAAGAAGAAAATAAAGAAAAATGCACGCGACAGCCGCCAGGAAGATCGCCACACTCTTTCCAAACTGCTGTTTTATCCATGAAGTGCGGTCTCTTCCAAATACAGGCTGATTTATGTAATATCCTTTCCTGTACGCATGCTCTTTCTTTTTCCTGTTATCCCCAGATTTATCCTGATTCTTGTCTGTATCCCTTTTCTTACGCTTTTCTTCTTCTGACATCCGCATCTTTCCTTTCCGGTCTTCCTCATACCCTGATTTCTCTCAGGAATGCAGATAGATTGATTATACCCCTTTCCGGTTTTTCATGCAATATCGGAAAGCGTAAATCAAAGGGGCGCTGCAGCATAAAAAGATCCACAGGATTTCAAATCTGTCCCGTGGATCTGTCAGGTTTAAAATTTATTCTTTCCCGTCAGCCGCAATGGCACTGGAATGTTGCGCATTCCGTCCCGTCAGCCTGTCTTGCGTTTCCGCCCTCTACGCTGATCTTTCCTGCATGACAGGCACAGTTTTCATTATACATACAGTTCACTGCCTTGCAGTCGACATGAGAACGGTCAGAAGCCTCTGACATAGAATTTGTATAACTTCCCTCCGTGCGCTCCTGGAAACTGTCACAGCATGTCTCCTGCGGATTTTTCGCATTGTCCCCGCCGACCTGGATCTTATCCAGTCTGCACAGGTACTGGTCATTGTGTACACATGTCTGTACGGTACATTTTAACTCTGGCATAACAAAACCTCCTCTTTTTACCACTTAGGATTTAACGCGTTCAAGAAGCAGTGCTTCCTCAGCCCGCCTGATCCGCAATTATTATGCCCCGTATGTTCAGAAAATATTATCGAACTATTCTTTAAATATTATTGACGTTTATCAGACAAAAGAACTTGTATCACTCCGAAGAACTCTCTTACCAGATAATTGAGCTGAAATACCGGATTTGAATCTGCAGGTATCAAATAAATCTTTTGATAACCTTCCTGCCGTGCGATCAGAGAAGCACGATAAATATGGAAATCATTTGTCACGATCCCCACCTTATCATGTTGTGCATCAGCATATTTCCGGCTGAATCTGAAATTTTCCCGCGTAGAGGTGGACTTGCCTTCTTTAAATATCCGGCTGCAGGGTATCCCGTTTTCAATCAGATACTCAGCCATTGCCTCTGCCTCCGAGACCGCTTCGCCTGGTCCCTGCCCGCCGGAAACAATCACCTTCACTCCCGGGAACTTACGTGCATAAGTCAGTGCCTCATCCAGACGGAGCTTGAGTGAATTAGTAATATACCTTCCGCGCACCTGAGCTCCCAGCACGATGATCCAATCCGATTCTTCATCGCATTGTGCATGCATTTTCCGAACAATTTTAAATTCTATAAAAAGAAAAACAATCCAGCACACCAGGCAAATCCATCCAAGGACCTTATATACATATACAGGGAACGGCGCACATCCGAACAACAGATGTACGCCGCCGCTTAGCAGCCAGAAGACTGCAAAAGTCGATCTCAGCCTGCGTGAATAGAATACGAGTATCAGATAGTAAAAAATACTCAGACAGCCCATGATCAGAAAATAGTATCTCATTTATGCATTTCTTCCGCAGCATTTTTTATACTTTTTGCCGCTTCCGCACGGACACGGATCATTCCTTCCGATCTTCTTCGGTTTGCGGACAGTACCGGACGCTTTCTGCTCACGATAAAGCCGCTTTCTTGTCTCCTCGTCAAAGATCTTTTCCCACTGAGGAAGCTCATAAAGCCAGTCAGCCTTTGCATCGACCATATTCTTATACAGCTTTTCCTTATCAAACGCAAGGCTCACCTCCGTGTCCTCTGTCATTGTCTCGATCGGATTTTCTGCTTTCAGACTCTCATTGATACCGTCAAGGAAACCGACCATGGTCATGACATCCTGCCCGTATTTCTCGGCCAGCTCTTTTACCGTGCCTTTTACCTCTGTATCGGGATCCTCAAGAAGCTTCTCATAGATTTCCCTTTCGATCGTAAAATATTTCCCCCAGAATTTCTCCAGCTGATCCTTTGACAGGCTTCTGTCATACGCCATGCCGCGCCACTGGTCTAATAAACTTTTTTCGCTCATCGTATACTGCTCCTTTATCTTAAAATCCATCGGTGACTATTATATACCAATTTCTGTTTGCCGTAAACTAAATTTTTCGGTATACTGTACGGTAGAGAAAGGATTTGATCATCATGAAAAAAGCAAAACGTATCCTCGCCCTGATCGGTGCCATATTACTTGTCTGCATGTATGCGTGCACTCTCATCTTCGCCCTGACGGGCTCGCCTGCTTCTACCGGGCTTTTCAGAGCCTCCGTGGCGGCGACCATCCTCATCCCGGTTCTTTTGTACGCATATATACTCGTCGCCCGCCTCTTAAAGGGCAGCGGTTCTGACGGAGTTTCCGGTGATGATCCTGACACGGACTCACACGTATAACAACTCTGCCAGCATGAGGGCATCCGCTCCGCGGGAGCGGTCTGTCCTCCCCGTATCTTCCTGTTTCTTTATCGCTTGTCTCTTTTTCAGGTATTCTTCCATGGTTATCATGTTTGCTGTTGTTTTCCTGCTGTCCTGACGCATAGAAATACCTCCTTCCTTCTCTTTCCGGCAGGAAAAATCTCTCTTTTCCCATATGCCGGCATTATCCCAGCTTTATATTATATGAATCTTAAAAAGAAAATATGTCTTTTTCTTTTCTCTGTAAGCATATTCCTTAAATGTGTACATATATTGACCGATTCATAAAGAAACACTGATAAAAATAAAAAAAGAGAAACCGGCCGGAAAAACCCGGTCTGCAGAATACCGGATATTTTCCGAAACAGTTTCCCTGTTCTTCATTGTCTTTATTAAATTTTTTGATGCATTTCCCGGTTATTGATTATTATTTATTGCGGTAAATAATATCATCTCTTCCCGGTCCATTGCTGATCATCGTGAACGGATAACCCACTTCTTTTTCGATAAACTCGATATAATTCCGGCAGTTTTCCGGAAGATCCTCGTATTTCCTAATACCGCGGATATCACACTTCCAGCCCGGAAGCGTCTTGAGCACCGGCTTTGCCTTCTCAAGGAGATGTGTCACCGGGAAGTCTGTCGTAACCTCACCGTTGATCTCATATCCCACGCAGACCGGGATTTCATCAAGATACCCCAGCACGTCAAGTACAGTGAACGCGACATCCGTTGTCCCCTGCATCCTGCATCCGTATTTGGAAGCCACACAGTCAAACCAGCCCACACGTCTCGGACGTCCGGTCGTAGCTCCGTACTCTCCGCCGTCCCCGCCTCGTCTTCTCAGCTCGTCCGCCTCGTCTCCGAAGATCTCGCTCACAAATGCTCCGGCGCCGACTGCGCTGGAATACGCCTTGCACACTGTAATGATCTGCTTGATCTCATACGGAGGGATGCCCGCTCCGATCGCGCCATAACCTGCAAGGGTCGATGAAGAAGTAACCATAGGATAAATCCCGTGGTCAGGATCCTTCAGGGAACCAAGCTGCCCTTCCAGAAGGATATTTTTACCTTCTTTGAGCGCATTGTGCAGGTAGAGGGACACATCGCATACATAAGGCTCTACCATCTCTTTATATCCCATCAGTTCTTTATATAATTCCTCAGGATCGATCAGCGGCTTGTGATAAAGATGCTCAAGAAGCACATTCTTCTGCTCCGCCACGCGCACTACTTTCTCCCGGAGCAGCTCATCGTCAAAGAGCTCGCTTACCTGAAAGCCGATCTTTGCATATTTATCTGAGTAGAAAGGTGCTATGCCCGACTTTGTTGAGCCGAAAGACTTCCCGCCCAGGCGCTCTTCCTCATAAGCATCGAAATTCTTATGATAAGACATCACCATCTGCGCCCTGTCAGACACAAGAATCTTCGGCATCGGAACACCGCGGTCCACGATAGACTTGATCTCTCCGAAAAGTTTCGGGACATCCAGTGCCACGCCATTTCCGATAATACTTGTTGTATGTTCATAGAACACGCCGGACGGCAGTGTGTGCAGCGCAAATTTGCCATAATCATTCACGATCGTATGACCTGCGTTCGCCCCGCCCTGAAAACGGACGATGATATCTGACTCTTTCCCGAGCATATCTGTGATCTTGCCCTTGCCTTCATCGCCCCAGTTTGCACCAACTACTGCTTTTACCATCTTCATTCCTCCTGCGTATCGTGCTTGTAAATATTTATCAGCGGTGCTTATCATTGACCGCCGTTAGAATTATACTATACTTTTTTCTTTCTGTAAAATATTATTTCCTGTTTTTTGTGTTGGTATTGTAATTAAACGGGAAAAGTATTAGAATAGGAACCAGATTCGGGATGTTCTCTTTACAGTATGCAGAGCACATCTTCTTACAGAAAAACACCTCAAAGGTGCATCGTCATGCCGCGGAATATGCGGCAGACAGAGGGAAAGGAGACATTACATTGAAAAAGGTGATCAAATGGTTTAGTATCTTCGCCGTCATCGGAACAGCGATCGGGCTTGCCGTTGCATATTTCTGCAAGAACAATTCCGACAGCCCGGAAGAAAATGCGTCTGACCACACAGAGGAAGAGGATTTTGACCTTGACGCAGACTTAAAGCCTGCAACTGAAAGGGAATATGTTTCCCTCAGCAAAGATCCTGAAAGCACAAAAGAACAGGATGGTACAGAAGGCGGACCGGAAAGTCCAGAAAAAACAGACAATACGCCAGAAGAAAAAAATTTGGAAGAGCCAAAAGAGGATTAAGCGGCAGTAATATAAATGTACAGGAGACTGTCTCGCGGCAAACCATATATTTGCCCGGACAGTCTCTCTTTTTAACCACTTCTCTTTAATGAATGATGAGGGAAAGGAGCGGAAGGGTATGCGAAGGATATTGACCTCACTGATACACTGTTTTATAATTCTTACAGCTTTTTATACGTTGTATTATCTTTCATATACAGTGTTCACATTCTACTTATTCATCTGGACAGCCGATAACAACTACTTATATTTATGGATCATAGCCATTCTTCTCGTTATATTAAAAAAACCCTTTGCAGCTTACAGCATTACAGCAGGGAATATAGCCGGCGTGATAATCGGTCAATATCTGGGCGACTATATATATGCGGTCCGGTCAGCAAAGATCACAGACACAATGTCAGCTGAAATGATACATCATCTCTCGAACCATCATGGCGCTTTTATATGGCTGCTAGTCGTTCTGCTGTCAATAGCAGCAGGAATCCTGCTGCAGATCAGATATGCGAAAAAGCAAGGCTCCTCCATGGTGAATATCCCTAAATCCCTGTAAAAAGACTTCATTCGGTCTTCCAAGCCTCGCCCAGAAGCTTTACAGCTTCCCATATCTTTTCTTCATTCATATTGGCATATCCCAGCAGAATGACTGTCTCCCCTGCATTTTCCTTCCCATCCACATAGTATTCCGACAGTCCGTATACCTTCACGCCCTTCTCAGCCGCTTTTCCGATCAGTTCCCGCTCGCTCCTTCCGTCCCGGAAATGAAGCAGCAGATGGACCCCTGCATTCTCCCCCGAAATACGAACAGCCGGATTCATCTCTCTGAGAGCGGACAGCAGCGTATCATGGCGGCTCCGGTACAGCGCCCTAGTCTTATTCAGATGCCGTTCATAGTATCCGTCTTCAATAAATTTCTGAAGGATCAGCTGATCCACCTTTGACACAGTCGAACTGATAAACCCGCATCTCTGCCGGTACATTACACACACCGGTTCCGGAAGCACCATATAGCTCATGCGGATCGCAGGGGCGATTGACTTGGAAAACGTACCGATATAGATTACCTTCCCGTTCCCGTCAAATCCCTGGAGCGCAGGGATGGGTTTTCCCTTATAGCGGAACTCACTGTCATAATCATCCTCAATGATATATCTGTCACTTCCGCCTTCCGCCCATCTTAGCAGCTCCATCCTCCGGCGGATAGGCATGACCGTGCCCAGCGGATACTGGTGGGACGGCATGACAAAGGCAATGTCCGCTCCGGACTTTTCCAGCCCGTCAACGCGCATGCCTCTGCTGTCCATATCCACAGTACACACTTCATAGGACAGGTTTTCAAAAAGCCGGTATGCCTGGCGGTAGGTTGGATTCTCCAGGGCGACCCGGTGCCGGTTCCCCAGCACCGCGCAGAGAAGCATAAGAAGATAGTCGTTTCCCGCTCCCACTATGATCTGGTCCGGCGTACAGTTCACTCCTCTTGCCTGGTGGAGGTAACTGCTGATCGCATTTCTCAGCCCGTACTCGCCCTGGGGACATCCGAGCCGGAACAGCTCTGCCCGATCGTCTGTCAGGCACTCGCGGGAGAGCTTTCTCCACGCATTATAGGGAAAGCTTTTCAGATCCACCCCGTTTGGAGTAAAATCATACTTATACTTCTTTTCTTCCGTTCTCTCCTGCTTTGTCTCTGCCCCGCTCACCCTGCCAAACTGATACAGTCCTTCGATCTCAGATACAAAATATCCCCTGTAAGGCTGCGCTTCGATATATCCTTCCGAGAGCAGCTGCTCGTATGCCAGTTCCACGGTGCTCCTGCTCACATCCAGATGGCGGCAGAGGGCACGCGTAGAAGGGAGCTTTTCCCCGCTTGGGATGGCTCCCTTCTGGATTTCTTCTTTTATATAAGAATAAATCTGCTCATACAGGGGGATCTTATCCCCCTGTTTTAAACTGATCGTCAACTCATTCATAACATATTTTACTTCGGAAGCTTAAAGGAGCTCTTCAACGAAACAATCCGGTTAAATACCAGATGCTCCGGCGCAGAGTCATGGGCGTCAATACAGAAATAACCGTTGCGCACAAACTGGAAACTGTCGTATGCCCCCGCTCCCTCAAAGCTGGGCTCCACATAAGCATCCCTGATCACTTTCAGAGAATTCGGATTTAAGTTCAGAGAACCGTCTTCCTTATTATAGACTCCCTTCTCCTCATCGATCAGGTTTTCATACAGCCTCACCTCCGCCTTCTGGGCGTAAGCGGCAGGAACCCAGTGGATCGTACCCTTTACCTTCCTTCCGGTAAAACCGCTTCCCGCCTTTGTCTCAGGGTCATAGGTACAGTGTACTTCAGTCACATTGCCGTTCTCATCTTTGACAAAGCTTTCGCATTTCACGAAATACGCATGCATCAGCCGCACCTCATTGCCCGGGAAAAGCCGGAAATACTTTTTCGGGGGCTCCTCCATGAAATCTTCTCTCTCAATATAAAGCTCGCGCCCGAACGGAACTTTTCTGGAACCGAGTTCCTCATTTTCCAGATTATTTGCCACGTCAAGATACTCAACCTGATCCTCCGGGTAATTATCGATCACGAGCTTGATCGGATCAAGGACAGCCATCATACGCGGCTTTTTCATCTTCAGGTCTTCCCTGATGCAGTACTCAAGCATCGCGTAATCCACAGAGCTCTGTGCCTTGGAGACTCCGCACATATCGATAAACATTTTGATGGACTCCGGCGTGAACCCGCGGCGTCTGAGCGCAGCAATAGACACAAGCCTCGGGTCATCCCAGCCGTCTACAATACCGTCTTCTACCAGCTTTTTGATATATCTCTTTCCGGTCACCACATTAGTCAGGTACAGCTTTGCAAACTCGATCTGCCTCGGCGGATTTTCGAACTCACACTCGCGCACCACCCAGTCATAGAGCGGTCTGTGGTCTTCAAACTCCAGCGTACAGATAGAATGTGTGATCCCTTCGATCGCATCCTCGATCGGATGAGCGAAATCATACATCGGATAGATGCACCACTTGTCCCCTGTATTGTGATGGGTCATGTGCGCTACCCGGTAAATGATCGGATCTCTCATATTGATATTCGGTGAAGCCATATCGATCTTCGCGCGGAGTACTTTCTCTCCGTCCTTGTACTTTCCTTCGCGCATTTCCTCAAAGAGCTTCAGATTTTCCTCTACAGAACGATTCCTGTACGGACTTTCCTTCCCCGGCTCTTTCAGCGTGCCGCGGTACTCTCTCATCTGTTCCGGTGTCAGGTCGCAGACAAAAGCCTTTCCCTTTTTGATAAGTTTGACCGCACACTCATACATCTGGTCAAAATAATCGGAAGCAAAATACAGATGGCCGCCCCAGTCCGCTCCCAGCCATTTGATATCCTCTTTAATGGAATCCACGAACTCCATTTTCTCTTTTGTGGGATTTGTATCGTCAAATCTCATATGAAAGGTCCCGCCGTATTCCTGGGCAAGCCCGTAATTTAAAAGGATAGACTTGGCATGTCCGATATGGAGATATCCGTTCGGCTCAGGCGGGAATCGGGTGCAGACATGATCATATACACCTTCTGCCAGATCCTTGTCGATCTCCTGCTCGATAAAATTCTTTGAAACAGCTTCGTTTTCCATTATATCCTCCTCTGATAACGCAAAAACTTCATGGAGATTATCTTACCATAAAATACAAATGACCACAAGAGGCGGTTAACCCGCACTTTTTACTTTCCATCCCGCCTGTTCCATGCTATACTCTCAAAAGAATTACAGAAAGGAAACAAATGAAAATATGAAAAGAGAAAAATTCGGTTCCCGCCTTGGATTTATCCTTGTATCCGCGGGATGTGCCATCGGGCTTGGAAATGTATGGAAATTTCCGTACATGGCAGGCCAATACGGGGGCGCTGCTTTTATCCTCATCTACTTACTGTTTCTGGTAATCCTGGGGATGCCTATCATTGTTTGCGAGTTCAGTGTAGGAAGGGCAAGCCAGAAGAGTATTGCCACATCCTACAATGTGCTTGAGCCGGAGGGGTCACGGTGGCATTATACACGCTGGTTTGCCATTGCCGGCAACTACCTGCTTGTCATGTTTTACTCAATGGTCGGCGGATGGATGCTCTACTACTGCTTCCGCATGGTAAAAGGAGAATTCACCGGGCTCAGCACTGAAGCAGTCACAGACAAATATAATTCTATGCTTCAGTCTCCGGGAACGCTCATGTTCTGGACTACACTGGTCATCCTGCTCTCCTTCTGGATCTGCAGCATCGGTCTCCAGAAAGGGGTGGAAAAGATCATGAAAGCGACCATGCTCTGCCTGCTGGCGATCATGGTCATACTGGCAGTCCGCTCCATCACTCTCACCGGGGCCTCTGAGGGTCTTGAGTTCTACCTCATACCAAATTTTGACCGTGTAAAAGAAGCGGGGATCGGAAATGTGATCTTCGGCGCTATGAGCCAGTCTTTCTTTACGCTCAGCATCGGAATGGGCGGAATGGCGATCTTCGGAAGCTATCTGGACAAATCCCGCTCTCTCATGGGCGAATCCTTAAGCATTGTGCTGCTGGACACATTTGTCGCGCTCACAGCCGGGCTGATCGTATTCCCCGCATGTTTTGCATTTGACGTAGAACCCGGAGCCGGTCCCGGTCTGGTGTTCATCACTCTGCCGAACATTTTTACACAGATGCCCGGCGGGCGCTTCTGGGGAGCGCTGTTTTTCCTGTTCCTGTTCTTCGCCGCCCTTTCAACGATCGTAGGCGTGTTTGAAAATATCGTTTCCTTCGGAATGGACCTGTTCGGATTCAGCCGCAGGAAATCTGTAGGGATCAATATCGTGATCATTATCGTATTCAGCATCCCCTGCATCCTGGGCTTCAATGTCCTTGCCGGTCTTCAGCCCCTGGGAAGCGGCTCCACGATCATGGATCTGGAGGACTTCCTTGTATCCAACAATATCCTGCCGCTCGGGTCCGTGATCTATCTTATGTTCTGTACGCATAAAAACGGTTGGGGATGGGACAATTTTATCCGTGAAGCCAATTCCGGAAACGGTTTAAAATTCCCACAGTTCATCCGTGGATACATGACCTATGTGCTGCCCTGGATCGTTGTCATCATCTATCTGAAAGGCTATTACGACAAATTCAGCCCCCAGGGGACCGCTGTATTTTCTGTGTGGATGGTCATCGGCATCGCATTCCTGCTCATGGTATTCATGGTCAGCCGGAAAAAGAAGGCGCTCAGATAACAGAAAAAATACAGGCACTAAAGTGCATCAACAGAGAGCAGACCGGATTTATCGGTCTGCTCTCATGCAAATTCGGCTTTTCCCCTCTCAAAATACTTTCCCACCTCAGCCACCAGCCGTGCGAAATACAGGCACAGCATGGGATCAGCCTCGGGATGTTCTTTCCTCAGATCATAATCCTGAACACCGATAAACATTGTATGGGAAGCATTCCAATCTCGTTCGAGCACAGGGAAAAAATCGGCAATATCATCACACCCGATACAGAAAAACATCTCGATATTTAATTTCATAGTAAGAAAATACCGATAAAAATACGGCAGTTCCCCTTTCTCCATTCCTCTGATAAACTCCAGTAACCGTTCCAGTTCTTCTCGTAAGTCTTCCAGTTCCTCCATTCCTATTTTCATAGCTTTTTCCTCCCGCCTGCCTCGGGAAGCACCACTGTGTTTCATACAGTATATCACAGCCTCAGCAGGCATACCTGAAATGACAGAAATCATTGCATTTTTTTCTTGACAATCCTGCTTCGACTGGTGTATATTAGTCATTGCGTATGAAGCAGCATACCGCAGGCTGTCTTGGCGCAGTCGGTAGCGCGTCGCCTTGGTAAGGCGGAGGTCGGGGGTT
>ERZ1643247.517-NODE-517-length-46575-cov-7.596496_pt1 | contig 46575 bp, 38 predicted proteins | sample MGYA00579264_ERZ1643247 | MGnify/ENA primary metagenome ERZ1643247 (study PRJEB29033, sample SAMEA4952262) | chicken gut metagenome | biome: Broiler Chicken; feature: Gastrointestinal Tract; material: Caecum | place: Ireland | collected 2018 | study: Broiler... | reverse complement strand
AACATCTTATCAAATGATGGAAGGGATTTGAAGATACGGATGATTACCTACTTACATTGTAGTGAAATAGTCTAAATATCTATCGACTACAATTATAGGCAAAACTTGAGGATCTGGAAATCCGCAGGAATATTTGGCGCTTACATAACTTATCTTCTAAAATTCATAAAATACCCTAAGAATCGGAGATATTATATCTCCGATTCCAGGGCATCTATTAATTATTGCGTCACATAGGCATTTGCGGTACTTCCAGGTGCTGATGCTCCCTTTGTTACCAGTTGGATTTCTATACCTTCCAGTCTCTTAGACAAACCGCTGGTACCTGCTTCTTCTCCATTTTTCGCCCAGCCAAGCCAGCCGTAGGTTTCCGCATGTACCCGATAATAAATATCAAAATGATTGGCCATGTCTCCGGTTAATTCGATCTGGATAGCCTCCAGACGTTTCATTTCACCAACCGTTCCCGATATTTCATCATTTCCCACAAAGTTCTGCCAACCATAGTCCTGGACATGGGTACGATATTGGATGCTGCCAGAGTACTGTTGATTTGCAAGCCGTATTCTGATTCCTTCTAATCTTTTGCTCTCTCCTGAGGTTCCGGCCATTTGTCCATCGGTTACGTATGTTTGCCAGCCATAGTCCTGCACTTGAGTACTATATTGTAAATTCGGCTGACGATAAGCACCTTCCGTACTTCCCGGCGCTGCGCCTCCCTTTTCTACAAGCTGGATCTGGATACCTTCCAGCCTATAAGAATAGCCGCTGGTGCCTGCCTCTTCTCCATTTTTCGCCCAGCCAAGCCAGCCGAAAGTCTGTGCATGTACCCGATAATATACATCATAGTGATTGGCCATGTCTCCGGTAAGTTCAATCTTGATAGCTTCGAGACGTTTTAACTCTCCCGTGGTTCCTGCCGTCTGATTATTTTCAACAAATCCCTGCCAGCCATAGTCCTGGACATGGGTACTGTAACGGATTCCTCCGGAATATTTCTGATTTGCGAGCTGTATACGGATTCCTTCTAGTCTCTTGCTTTCTCCTGAAGTACCAGCCATAGCGCCATCTACAACATATTCCTGCCAGCCATAGTCCTGGACATGGGTAGTATACTGGATCAATGGCTCTCTATAAGAATTCTCCGTAGAGCCCGGAGCACTTCCGCCCTTAGCTACCAGTTTGACCTGCACCGCCTGAATATATTTGCTGCAGCCTGTACTTCCGGCAGACAATCCATTTTTTGTCCATCCAAGCCAGCCATAATCCTGTGCATGTACCCGATAATAAATATCATATTTATTTGCCATGTCTCCGGTCAAACGAATCTGAATTGCTTCTATTCGCCTTCCCTCTCCGGCCGCACCGCTAGCTTCACCATTTTTCTTCCATGAAGATTCCCAGCCGGTACTCTGCAGATGGGAACGATACTCAATATCTCCACTGATATTTCCCTGTCTTTGTAAAGAGATCATCATCCCTTCAAGCTGCCTGGACTGGCCTTCTGTTCCACTGATATTTCCATCCTGAACACTGGATTGCCAGCCAATGCCTTCTACATAAGACTGGTAGCTTACCCTTGGGTTACTGTATACCCCGGTATTATTCTTATCAATGAAGAAATTAAGGTCTACATTGCCAGTGATTCCGTCCACCTTGCCTGTAGATGAACATTGCCAGATATCATAGGAACCATTATATGTACATCTGTAATTATACTGCGCCACCCATTTTGACCAATTGGGATTATCAAAAGCACTGTCCGTCAGATAGTTTGTCCACCAGTTTGTATTTGAGTAAATACCGACTTCATAACCGGCATTAGATATAATATTACAGAAATTAGTAGCGAGCTGTCCTAGCTGCGCTTTTGTCATATTTAATTGTGAATTCTCTTCCAAATCGTAGTAAACTGGATAAGATGGATTATGTCCTTCCAAAAGACGCAATACATGTTCTGCTTCTCCCTGGGCACGGTCAGGTGATGTCGCATAGGAATATAAATATACACCATATGGGATTCCCAGGCGCTCACATTCTGATACATTATACTCCCATCTGCTATCATCCTGATTTGTCTGATTCTGTCCATAACCACATCTGATAATCGCAAAATCAATTCCATCCGCCTTTACCTTGACCCAATCAATTTCTCCATTGTGAACGCTGACATCAATCCCTTTCAGGGTAGCTCCTTCAATGACTTCCCCTCTGTTGTTCACATACTGGCCGTTTACTTTCTCCCAAGCATTTGACACAGCGGATCTTGAAAACATGCTTGGCTCTTCATCATAAATTCTTTCACCATTTTTATAACGCCAGCTGTTTTCTTTTAATTCCCCTTCATCAGCATTAATATCTGTGTTGCTTTCTGTTTCTGCCGCATATCCCTGGATAGGATTTGCCACAATACTTCCCGTCAAAACACCTGTTAAAGTAAGTATTGCGATCAGTTTCTTAATAGTCTTTTTCTTCATTTTCTTTTTCCTCTTTTATTTGTGGCTAGTACAATCCAAGATTACATTCATAATCAATAATAATCTTGGCATCGCTTCTGAGATTCTGAAGTACCGTGATCATATTGCTTTCTGGAATCGATACACAGCCTGCTGTAGTACTTTTTCCCGAACAGTGCAAGAATATGGCACTTCCTTTTCCAACAATACATTCCGGATTATAATCAATTGCAACGCAGTAATTATATACGCCGGGATAATCAATCAAATGTTCGCCTCCCCCTGCTTATAATCCGGCGCCGCAGAAGCGTCTACCAGTTTATTATAATATTTCGCAGGCTCGCCACTCCAGTAATGATTATTATTTACCTGAAGATATCCCTGGGGGCAACCGGGATCTGGGTTTATACCAAAGGGCGTATGCAAAGCATAGATACCGGAAGGGGTCTTTTTATCTCCTTCCTTTTCCTTTTGGATTCCCTGGGAGCCTAATCTTCCTGTGGTAGAAAAGTTCTCGCTCCAGCTGCTTCCATATTTAGTATACATGGTAACTGTGGCATAATTGGTATTATAAGCTAATACTACAATAATCTGGGAACTGCTTTGAGAGGTGTCCAGTCTGGTAATCCACGGCTCATTTCCTCTGGACACCAATTTTATTTCTATTGCTTCCAGACGATAGCTGAGTCCCTCTGTCCCCGCCGTCTCTCCATTTTTCACCCAGTCCTGCCAGCCGAGATTCTGGACATGAACCCGATAATATACATCAAAATAATTGGCGATATCACCGGTCAGTCGAATTTGAATAGCCTCCAAACGTTTACATTCTCTGGAAGTACCTGCCATCTCTCCATTGCCTACAAATCCCTGCCAGCCATAATCCTGAACATGAGTTTGGTATTCAATCCCACCTGAATACTTCTGGTTCACCAGCTGGATCTTGATGCCCTCCAAACGCTTTCCTTCACCGGAAGTTCCGCTAATCTGATCATCTGAAGCAACTGCCTGCCAGCCGTAGTCCTGGACATGAGTAGTATACTGCAGACTTGGCTGTTTATATGAGCCATATGTATTTTCCGGAGCCGGATCACCTTTGGGAAGTATTTGAATTTCTATGCCTTCCAGTCGATAGCTGAATCCAGAAGTTCCGGCGCTTTTTCCATTCTTGGTCCATGTCAGCCATCCAAACTCCTCTGCATGTACCCTATAATACACATCATAATGTTCAGCCATTTCTCCGGTAAGACGGATCTGAATAGCTTCCAGCCGTTTACATTCTCCGGTAGTGCCTGCCATAGTGCCATTGCTTACAAATCCCTGCCAGCCATAGTCCTGGACATGAGTCTGATACTCGATACCTCCTGAGTACTGCTGGTCAGAAAGTTGTATGCGAATCCCCTCTAAACGCTTGCATTCTCCAGATGTCCCGCTCATAACTCCGTCAGAGTGCCAGTCCTGCCAGCCGTAGTCTTGGATGTGGGTTTGGTAGGTTACTTGAGGCGAAGAAGCGTATATATTTGAGGCCAATAATAAACTAATAACAATCAGCATTATAAAGCTCAAAATATATAATGCTATTTTCTTTTCTCTTATCAACAAATCCTCCTCTATTCCCTTAAAATAAGGCTTCTTGCTTTTCTACTTATTGCTAATCAATTGTTTTATATCTTTTCTAAATAAAATGCAATATCCAAATAATATAACGATGGCTACAACTAAAGGAATCAACAATAAATCCCTCATTGCAAATCTCCATAATAAGAAATATGCAAGAAGGCTAAGAGACAAAACATAGAATTTATAACTTATTCTTAGCAATCCCATTCTTATTAATATTGTTGCAGTAATCACAATTGAAACTATGTACCCTACTAAAGTTCCTATAGCAGCACCTTCTATTCCAATTAAAGGAATTAGAATATAATTAAGCACTACATTGACCAATGCTCCAACAACTAACGCCAATAAATTATACCACGTTTTTTTAATTACAATAAACTGATTAACAATAACTTGAAAAAGCATAAGCATAAGTGGTGCAAGAAACAGGTATGGTGCCACCATATAGCCCTGTACATAATCACCGGTAAAAAGGATTCTAAAAATTGTCTTACTGCACGCAGCCATCAATATTCCAGCTCCAAATGCAATCGCCGCTAAATATTCAAAAATATGAGAAGTCATATCAACCTGGTCTTTATCCTTCATCGTAGAAAAAGCAAAAAATTGCCATCCTCCAGCAAATGCAGTATAAATCAGCTGACTTACTTGTCCTACCTTACCACCAATAGCATAGATACCATTATAATCCATTCCAAGCATTTGAGAAATCATCAATCGATCACAAGAATTAAATACCCAGTATACTAAAAAATTGGGAAATAGCGGTATCGCTATTGCAAGTAAAGGTCTCAAATATGAAAAGTCTATACGTTTAATTGAAAACCAGCCATGGTTTAGTATGGCGAATATTATTTCTATAGTCAATGCCGATATAACTGCAGCTAAAGGAAGGGCTACTATATACATTCCTTTAACTAAAAGCGGTATTGAAATAGCATATGATATAATAGGACTAAGAGTATTCGTAGCAAGAAATACTTTTCTTTGATTTCTCATCCTTGTAGGCGCTGATACTATTGAATTGGTAGCTCCTATCAGAATACTCATTGCAGACAAAACTAAAAGATTTGTGTACTTTCTATCTGCAAAAAATATTTGAGCCCATGTCTCTTTAAAGAATATCAATATACAAAATACCAGAATAGACAAGCCCATTGTAAATGCTAAAGTTGTAGAGCATATCGTTTTTCTATAGTCTTCGTCCTCCCTGTCAAAAAATAACCGAAACATAGCATCATACATTCCCAGTACTGCAATTGCAGAACCAAAAGAGACTATCGTCGTAGATATATCATTCAGTCCAAAATAGAATGTATCTGGCATTAAACGAGTAATAATCGGTAACATTAATAGGGGGACGGCTTTACTGATTACCCCTCCAAGTCCATATATCAAAATATTTTCCAAAAAAAGTTTAAAACGACTCATTCTATCAATCCTTATTAATGTAAGACTCTTTCAGAATTCCAAACCAATATAAATCTTGAAATCTGCCTTTAATACACTTATGCTTTCTAAAAACACCCTCTTCTATAAAACCCATTTTTTTATAAAATGCCCTTGCCCGGTGATTTTCTTCTAATACATTTAAATAAACACGCTCCAACTTTAAATTATTAAATGCATACTCCAGAATTTCTTCTGTTGCCGCACTGGAAATGCCTGTCCCATGTGCCTTCTTCCGAAAAACAACCGCATATTCGGCATTATGATCTTTTGCAGAAATGTTCTTTAAACTTATAGTTCCCTGATATTCATCCTGGCTATTTACAACTGCAAAATGCTGATTTTCTGTACTAAAACTCCGTTCCACAAATTCTTCTGCCATTTTTTCTGTAAAAGAAGCAAAATCCACGCTGAAAATACTATTAATATCTTGATCATGCATCCACTCAAGCATATAAGGAACATCTTTCTTTTCTAACCTGCGCAGCATAACTTTTCCTCCTAGACTCTAAAACTATTTAATGCTTCGATCACATAGTCAATTTCTTCGTCTGTCATTCCATAATACATAGGAATACTCAATACAGAGGAAGCCAGTTTTTCTGCCACCGGCAAAGACTCTTTCGCAAGTAGCTCATTACTATATGCTTTTTGTTTATGTATAGGAATTGGATAATGTTTTGTAGTTCCAATTCCTTTATTATTCAAATATTGTTCCAATGCATCTCTTTCATCTGATCGTACTACGAACAAATGCCATACATTATAATGCTCGTCATCACATGGCAATGGATTTGTTATTAAAGGATTATTTATCTCTTTTAAATACTTATCCGCTGTTCTATTTCGATCCTCATTCCACTTTTTCAGATTTTTTAATTTAATTCTTAAAAAAGCCGCCTGCATTTCGTCCAGTCTTGAATTATTTCCCTGATACTCGTGATGATATTTAATTTTTGCGCCATAGTTGCCAAGCATCCTTATTTTTTCTGCTAATTCCGCATCATTCGTTGTAACAGCTCCGCCGTCGCCTAATGCTCCTAAATTCTTCCCAGGATAAAAACTAAATGCAGCTGCATATCCCAAAGAACCAACTTTTCTACCTTTATATAACGCCCCATGGGCCTGTGCAGCATCTTCAATCACTTTTAAATCATACTTATTTGCAATAGCTGTAATCTCATCCATTTCGGCTGCACGTCCATATAAATGCACTGCTATAATAGCCTTAGTTTTATCTGTAATTTTTTCTTCAATTTTATCAGGATCAATCGTGCAGGTATCCATTCTAGGCTCTACCAAAACAGGCGTTGCGCCTGCATATGATACTGCCAATGCAGTCGCAATAAACGTATTAGAGGGTACTATCACTTCATCTCCAGGACCGATGCCCATAGCTTTTAATATTAAAAAAATCGAATCTAATCCGGTCCCACATCCAACACAATATTGAGTTCCGCAAAACTCAGCGAACTCATTTTCAAAAGCTATATCTTCTTCACCTTGAATGAACCAGTTCTTATTATATACCTCCTGGAATTTGTTAAATATCTCTTCTTTGATTTCTGAATGCATTTTTTCAAATGACACAAATGGTACTTTCATAATTATACCCCTTTCATCCACTTCACTTTAAGTATACATCGTTACAAAAGTCTATGCCCAAATATTCTGTAATATAGCAAATTTAATATTTCGATTCCGTATGACATCAGCACTAATGCCTTACCATTTTTATCAGTTTACTTTTTATTACTCTCATATACATTTAATTGATTAGTTGTTAAAATCAGCTGCGTATCTTCATCCTTTTCTAATGTTTCTATGCTTCTATCGTCTGATAGGTTTACTAAAAGTATACATTCATCTGCTATATCCTTTACTTTCTCTAAAGACAGTAGATGTATAGATTTTTCTGGAATAGCAAATTGTAAGTATTTAGGTGTTACACTGTAAACATCATTATCATTTTTGATATAATATATCTCTTGCTCATCGTATTTTTCCAATATAATATCTTTGATCAACACGGTACTTGAATCAAAATAATCCCTTGCCTCATTCATATATATACTGCCATTCTTAATTAAACAAATAAAATATACAAATAAACAAATTAATATTATCCCATATTTTAAATATTTTCTTCTTAAAAAAGTAACTATGGCGAACAGTATAAAAAATAATACGCATATCACGCCAATGCAACAAATTGCTTTATATATATCGTTATCAAAGAAATTATAAAAGGCACCAAAAATTGGACTGCATATACTATTAAAGTCTCCTTCAGCTTCCAGTATTCTCCAATAAATACTTCTTAATCCAAGTAATAAAGCAATTGCTGATATTACAAGTGCTATCCTTGTTTCTTTTATTCGAGTAACCGTATAGATGATTCCTAATAGTAGTATCGGTCCTACTGCGTTTTCCATATATCGACTATAAACAATAATATCTTTTCTATCTGTCCATGTTAGCATTTGAAGTGAGCATAACCCCCACGAGGCTAAAAAGGCAAAAGCACACCATATCTTAGTTATATTGTAATTAACTAAAAAGCTTTTCGTTTTGTACGCTACAATTTCTTCTTTCACAAATTGAACTATAGCAACTACCATTGTCAATCCAGTTGCCACAATTAGATAGATCAGTTTTCCCCCTAATGACTCTAGAAATAAATTAAAATTGCCAACAAACTTTTCCAAATAAAAGGAAACTGTATTGGTATTCAAACTTACATTATTCATATTTGAAACCAATGAATCACTCCAAAATTCTGCCAGCTGATATCCTTTAATATAATTATTCATCATGTATCCAAGTGTAGCTATAATAACTACACAAAAAAAGGCAAATATGGATTTTTTATTTTTCAATATAATCAGAAAAATACATAATAGTCCTACAGCAACTATACCTATTGAACGAGCGTGAACCATATACATATATAATAATATCAAAATCAAAGCTACCGTCTTGGGATAAGAAAACTTTTCGTCCAATTTTATCATTAAATAGGTTGCCACCCACATTAAACAATATAATAGTGTTTCACTCCATGCAACTTGAGCATATATTATATTACTGGGATAAATAATAACTAAGAAACATACGATATATATAATATTTTTATTGACTTTCGAAAACAGTCTTTTTGCAACACCACAACAAAGGAAATATGATATTATCAACAAAAATATATTTAAAAAAATAGCTGCCTTATACCATACTTCTGGTGTCCGTAAAAATATAATAATAGGTATTAACCATATACTATAGCCCCAAGCATAATACGGAGTTTCAGCGATTAATTCCTTCCAATCATATCCAGCTAAAGAGGCTGCATTGCTCCAATATCCAAACTCATCATTTAACACTGCAATATAATCTAGTTTACCAATGTTAAGACAACATAGAGTGAAAATCAACAGGACTGCTAGGCCCTGTATTAAAAATATTGAGTTAAAACATATTTTTTTCATAATCTATGTTTATTCTCCTTGTACAAACTCTAAAAACTCTTCATAATCTCTAATGTAATCCTCTTCATTATAAAAATCAGAAGCCAACACCATCAAGACTGCATCAGGAGAAAAATCAAACATTTCCCGCCATATGTTATTTGCAATATAAAGACCCTCATATGGCTTTTCTAGTGGAACTATCTTTTTTTCTTTTCCATTATCTAGTAATATTTTACACGTACCATGAATACATATTAATATTTGTTCCAAAGATTTATGCGCATGATATCCCCTTCGCACTCCTTTTCCGGTATCATACATGTAATATACACGTTTTATTTGAAAAGGAATGTCTTTATATTCTTCCAATGCTACCAATTGTCCTCTTTCATCTCCATGTTGCTGAAAAGCATATTTTATTACTTGCATCTATTTACTCTCCCTATATTCTCTATATTATTCTAACAATTATAAAATTATACTCGCTTTCTATTTTTCTCACCATATTATCCTTTGATTTTCTTTACAAATTTACAAATTCGACAGTCTCTCAATCTATCTTTTGAAACAGCGCTTTCCCGTCTATCTTCATTTACACTTTTGGATGCTAGTAAATCTATCAAGTATATAGCAATGGAGTTTTAATAAATTTCAAACTTCTGTATTCATCATTAATTGATTGATTTGTCCTCTACAAAAGTATCATCGGACAGGAATCCAAAATAACTGTCCTTTTTCATTTTTTTATAATGCGTAATACGATAATTTCTAAGAGATAGTTGGAATTTTAAATACGGGTTTTGTCCCCACCTTACTAATGTGCGTATAGCTCGAGGTAAATTATCTCTTTTTTCTAAAGACAATACAGTAGAATCCTTATAATTATCTTTCAAATAAGCAAAAAAATGTTTATGGTCTTGCTTAATCCTCCTATTACCCGTTTCGCTTGTAGATATTCCACTTCCTACCCTATACAAAATAAAATTAATAGGGATATATTTGATTATAGTTCCTGAGAGTATAATCGGCATCTGTACGCAGTCTTCAGCATATTTAACAATCCCTGATAATTTCGATAGTTCAATATATAAAAATTCTCTTTCATATATCATTGAGGCCCCTGAAATATAATCATTACCTAATATCATATTTTTTTTAATCTGTTTAATCTTTCCTTTTGTATATACACTTTTATTTATTGGGGCAGTAAAAGGAAACTCACTGATTTCTCCGTTCTCCATCACATATGGCTTAAGCTTACCAAAAGCACACTTATAATCTTCTTTTTTCATGAAATTATAAACCTTGGACAATACGTCCTCTGAAAAAAGTAAGTCTCCAGCACCAATTGGTTTTACATATTTTCCTTTACAAAAAGTAAGCGCTCTTAATAGATTGTCGACAGTTCCCACGTTTTCCAGAGAAGGTGCAAAAATAAAATTAGTAAACCCAGATTTTCTCAAAAAATTTTTAATTTCATTTTCATATTTTCTTTCTGATCCATCATCTGCAAGTACAATTTCGATATCTCGAATATTGTTTTGTTTTACTATCGATTTTAGAGTTAGCAGAATGTCTTGTAATTCCGAATTATAAATTAAAACAATGACACTTATTTTCATTTTTTGTTTAAATCCTTTACCACTTTTGCAGGAACTCCTGCAACGACCACATTATCTTTAACATCTTTCGTAACTACTGCGTTTGCTCCAATAATCACATTATTTCCTATTTTAGTATTAGGCATAATGGAAACATTATCTCCAATCCATACATTATTTCCAATTTCAACACTACCCTTGGAATACAGATTTCTTTTTATCGGTACTTTATAAATATCATTAGAATCTATTTTTCCATGATAATGGTCCGAAATATAAACATTTCGTCCAGTTAAAAGGTTATTACCTATAATTACTTTATTAATACATCCAATATGATTATTCTCACCCAAATGAACATTTTCGCCAATTACTAATCGAGGAGTATATTTTTGAGATTCATATTCATCCCAACATTCTAATATCAAATTTTTACCTGCGACAAAATCTCTATCAATATGCATATATGAATATCCTTTTAAAGAAAGAGGCGAACTTATAATCATACCCTCCGGATACTCATCAAATTTTCTTGCTATCTTTGCGCTATATATATATTTATGTATCTCTTTTAAAGTATATATAATAAACTCTGGATATAAATAAGATAGCGCCTTACATATTTTTTTAACCGTACTAAATTCTTTCTTCATTTTTAACCCACCTATTTAGGGAACTCATTAGTTGATAATAATGCACGTTTTACAGCATTAAGCATCCCATATCCATATTTTTTATCTGGCTCTAAATAACCTCCTTCTCCCCATTCATTCCATGCGAATAAAAAAATCATATCTTTTTTGTATATTTTTCTAGTATGTTTGATTTGTTGTGATAAATATTTTTCAAATTTTTCTGGAGTTACACCCTCATATATGCTTGCCCCTCGTCCATAACGTGGTGTATTATCCCAATCAACAAAAGCCCCTGGAATCATTTTTTGATCTTTAGGAACATGATTCAAAATCCTTTTCCATGCATCATCATAGCTATATCGTATAGAAGCTATTTTTTTTGTAGGCAGATTCAATTTAGAAAAAATAATATTTAAAGACTTTCTAACTATTACAGGCAATGTCTTGCACTGTTCTATATTTTTTACCATGTTGGGCTCATATTCAATCCCATAGTCAAATAGATAGCCTGTTTCCGCTTTAGTATGATCATATGTTGTCTGTTGATATGCAAATGTAATTCCATCTAACCCATTTTCTAATGCTAATTTTTGCCAAACTTCTAACATTTCTTTCAAGGTTGGAATCAACTCAGGTCTATAAATTACTAGCAAAGGTTTATTGTTTACCATAATATACCTATTATCTTTAAAAAATTGCAAAAAATAATAAAAATGGTTTTCCCAATCTTTTTTATCTCCGTAAGTTTGCGAAATAAGAACTTCTCTGCTTTTCTTCGCCCATGCTTTTGTCCAATTTTCATTTGCCCAGCATATACAAAAAGGTAAATCTACTGATTTATCCTTCAACATGTTTTCCATTGGTTTTTCCATAAGCATATGTCCATCAAACCAATAATGATAATAGCAAAATCCGTATATTCCATATTCCTTTGCTAATTGAGCCTGCCATCTTAAAGTTTCTATATTAGAAAGATCATAATAATTATCATTTAAGGGCTCACGAGGTTGATTATGTCCTTGGTACAAAGGGGTTGCCTTTTTTAAGTTTTCCCACTCAGTAAATCCTTTTCCCCACCATCTATCGTTTTCTGGAAAAGTATGAAATTGGGGCAGATAAAACGCAATTATTTTCATTCTGTAATCCTTTCGCTTAAATAGTTGTTTTCTATTCCAATCTAAATCAGTAATATTTTTTATAATTTACAGCATGGTATCTAGATATTGTAATGAATAATAATTCACTTCATTTTTATCGTCCATTTAATTTTTGGTTAAGATAGCATAAAGCTTGTATCAACCTAAAATTTTTTATCTTTATAGTCTTCCATAATACACGTTGTCTTATAGGAAAAGTATTGCTGCTAATATTTTCTATTGCATTTTTGTAGAGTGGTTTTTCTATTATTTGAAAGAAATCATTTTTTCGTTTCTCATACGTCTTTGGATTATCTTTATGACAATAGTCTAATAAAATGTAATACATCAGAGCCATTGCTATTCGCACTCTATACTCTTCTGAAAACTCTTGTTCTAAATTATATTTTTTCAAGAACAATTTAATCTGTAATAACAAATCTTCATAATTTTCCACTATCTCTATACGATATCTACTAGAAGCTGAAATTGAATCACAATAATAGTTGTACGTCAAGCCACTAATGTATTGGCCTTTGGTTGCATTTTGATAAACATAGAGATTAAAGATTTTATCTTCTCCCATAACCAGTCCTTCTGGAAATCTAATGTTAAATTCATCCAAAATCTTTTTCTTATAGGCTTTTCCCCAAACAGTTGAAATGGCATAATCTTCCTTATAATAATACTGATTTAAAATCCATTTTTGGAAATTCGAAAATTGTGATTTATTTACATTCTTCTCTTTTTCGTTCAAAGTAATAAATTTAGTCGCTCGTTTAGAAATTTTATAAAAATCTCCGAAAAGCACATCTGTATTTTCCTGTATATTTTCAATAATGCGTTGGCAATATCTGCCATCAATAGTATCATCACTATCTACAAAAACAATCCACTCGCCTATAGCTTTATCTATACCTAGATTTCTTGCGCTTGAAACACCACAATTTTGTTGTTCAAAATATTTAACTCTTTTATCATTAACAAATGTCTTACAAATATTATTAGAACTATCATGTGAGCCATCATTAATCAATATTATCTCAATATTTGAATACGTCTGATTAATCAATGATTTTACACATCGTTTCAATGATTTTTCGGCGTTATAGACTGGTACAATAATAGAAATAAATGGTTTCATTTTTACCTCTCTATAATTTGTAGTATATATTGCGAATATATTTAAAGTATGAAACGTTTAATCAAACATACGTTCACACGCTTAATATTTGTGTCACCTGTAATTCCCTATTTTTTCAAATTAAAAGAATTCTTTTTAATATTATAGCATATGTTTTTATATCTATTCTGTAAAAATGCAGCGTCTCAAGGCAAGTAACTGTTCTTACCTCTACTTTAAATACATGTATTTTTATTTTTCTTCAAAATATCTTTCCCGAATACTATAAACTCATCAAAAAAAATAATAAATCCTTACAAATGGTTTCAAAATATGTAATTTAACTAATCTCACAAAAACCCATGTTCCTAATTTTTGAATTAAGGGTAACTCTGTATTTCCCCGCAGTGAAATATATGGATTTTTTTCACATTCGTTAAAATATCTTCTTATAATTTCTTGACTCCAATCACAAATCTGCAATATGACATTCACATCACTTTTCCTACCACTCTTTTTGCTCAAATGTGATTTATTAACTTGGAAAATAAAATATGTCAAAAAACTAATTGCTGTGTGCTCAAAATTATAATAATCATTTAGCTGTGACTTATTTGAAGATATATATTCTATCGATTTATTTAATGCTTCTAGAGGAAGTCGATCAAAATCAATTTTTTTAGCAGTTATGCTATCATTACGTACAAGTTGATGATATCCGACAAAACTTAAAATTTTTATATTACGTGTCATAAAAATCATGACTAAATTATATGGATTATCTTCATATATTTTCCCTTCTGGAAAGATTATTTTCTGGCGTACCATATATTCTCTTTTATATAAAACACCGTGAGTAGTTAGTCTTCTTAAAATTGTGGGTGGCGCATAGTTTAAAACTTGAAGTACATCTCCTGTTTCTGAAACCTTATCTCTTCCAGACAGAACAATATCCATTTTCCCATCTTCTGTCGCATCATACAACCTTTCCAAAAAATCGCTATCCACATAATCATCACTATCCACATAAGTTATATACTGTGAATCGGTTTTTCCATTTCCATAATTGCGTGCTGATGAAAGCCCTCCATTTTCTTTTGTATATCCTCTTATCAAGTGAGGATATCTTTCTACATAATCCCACATTATTTTTTCAGACTGGTCTGTACTTCCATCATTAATTACAATAACTTCATAATTCTCAAATGATTGATTTACTAAAGAAAGTAAACATTTGCCCAAATATTTTTCTACATTATAACAAGGTACAATGACTGAAATCTTATGAGGAATTTTTTCTTTTTCCATCACATGCTCCTTCTACTATTCCGTTCAACTATTAAGTCACATTCTTTCCTTACCTATGCAATCTCACTATGTTCTTCATAGTAAACCACATCTTTTTTAGGATCTTTTTCTTTATTTTCCTGTTTCATAGCTTCATGACCTTTACCATAATCCATCTTCCTTAGTTCAAACTGTATTTCCTGGAGCAATTTTCGATTTGCCGCAATTACGTCTCCAAGACATGCAATAACTCCTGCCAATACACCAATAATGATCAACATACTCGCCAAAATCAACGATGGAATATGCCCATTTCCCTGACCAATTACCATAAAGTAAAGATATCGTATTCCAATAGCTACACCCGCAATGCTGAAAATACCCGCAATTGCTGAAAAGAAAGCAAGGGGCTTATACATCATAAATGCTCGTGCAATAGTGAGCATAGATTTCTTCACATATCCAAACATACTGTGGAATAAACGTGATTTTCTAAGTTCAGAATTCGTCCGGATAGGAACGGAAGTAATCGCCATCTTATTCCGTCCCGCCTGAACGATAGTCTCAAGTGTATATGTATACTCATTAATAACATTCATCCTCATAGCCGTACTTCTGCTATAAGCCCGGAATCCGCTGGGCGCATCCGGTATATCGGTTCTGGATGCCTTTCGTACCACCCAGCTTCCAAGATGCTGCAACTTTTTCTTTAAAGGTGAGAAATGCTCTGTCTGATCAATTGGTCTTTCCCCCACAACCATACCAGCCTCTCCTCTCAGGATTGGCTGCACCAGCTTTTCTATATCTGCACCGCAATACTGGTTGTCTGCATCTGTATTCACAATAATATCTGCGCCATTTCTTAGACATGCATCGAGACCTGCCATGAAACCTCTGGCAAGTCCCTTATTATTTCGGAAGTTCACAATATAATTAACTCCCCAGTTTCTGGCTACTTCTACAGTATTATCTGTACTTCCGTCATTAATGATCAAATATTCAATCACATCGATCCCATCAATCTGCTTTGGCAGATCATTCAATGCAATTTCCAATGTTTCCGCCTCATTATAGCATGGAATTTGAATTATCAGCTTCATAGTCCCTGTACTTCTCCTTTTCTTTATTTCTCAATATATAATTCCGGATTAATAGTCTTTCGCCCAATAGAATCATAAGTGATTTTCGTATTTTTAAAGTCTTCTAAGCGATAGCAGTTTCGTCCATCCAGTACTACCGGCCTTTTCATAAGTGTCTCATATTTCCTTATATCGAAATTCTTCACCTCATCCCATTCTGTTAAGATCAGACAAAGATCCGCCCCACTGATTGCCTCCTCTATACTGGAACAATACTGTATTTTTTTCGGGAAAAGCTTCTTAAAATTTTCCTCCCCTACTGGATCCCACACACGCACATGGGCTCCATCTTCCATAAGCAGTGGTACATTCACCAGAGAAGGGGCTTCTCTCAGATCATCTGTTCCCGGCTTAAAGGTACAGCCAAGTACTGCCACATTCAAAAATAGGAAGTCTCCATAGTACTTCTTTGCTTTCTTAACCAGCTTAAATTTCTGATTTTCATTCACCTCTATGGCAGCCCGAATCGTGCGGATCTCATTATCGTTAAAATTTGCCAGCCAATTCAAAGCCTTGGTATCCTTTGGAAAACAAGATCCGCCATATCCTATCCCTGCTCTCAGAAATTTATTTCCAATTCTCTCATCAAATCCCATGCCCTTTGTTACTTCTTCAATATTCGCTCCCACTATTTCACAGAGGTTTGCTACTTCGTTAATATAAGAGATCTTCAAGGCCAGAAAATCATTAGAAGCATATTTAATCATCTCTGCACTCCTGCGGCCAACCACCAGCTTTGGAGCCTCAAAATTCTCGTATACTTTTTTTAATATTTCTGCAGGATAATCCTCTGTCACCCCGATAACGATCCTTGAGGCATTAAGAGTATCATGGACAGCAGTACCCTGTGATAAAAATTCTGGATTTGAAGCCACATAGATTTTCACGTCATTTGCTTGCTTATCATGGATGTAAGATTCAATTTTGTCGTTTGTTCCAATAGGAACGGTAGATTTTAAGACCACTACACAGTCTCTCTCCACAGACTGTGCAATCTGTTTTGCAGCTTCATAGACATAAGCAAGATTAGCTGAGCCATCGGACTTCTCCGGGGTTCCCACACCGATAAAGATAACTTCTGCATCACTATATGCATTTCTGTAATCTGTAGTAAAACACAAATTCTCCATGCTTTCCTTCATAAGCTCTGGCAACCCCGGTTCATAAATCGGAGATTCTCCTCTACTCATCATAGCCACTTTTTCTTCATTAATATCTACACAAGTAACCTGGTGTCCTTTATGTGCCAGACATACCCCTGTAACTAATCCAACATATCCGGTCCCCGCTACTGCTATCTTCATCTTTCTTTTCCTCAATTCTCCTGATTTTTCGCATTCTTTGCATTATTTTATATTATCATATCAAGTGCTAAAAATCTACCCTTGTTAACCTTTTTGTATAAAAACCGTCATATTATGTATATATCTTAATTTTATTTGTGTAATTCTTTTTTCTATGCTATCATTTGATAAGTATGAATTATTTTCGGAGGTTTTTCTATGCATAAAAGCAAACATAGCTCTTCTTCATTGCCTTATATTCTTCTGATAGCTGGTTCTGTCATCATTGCCCTTTTTTCCATCTACAGGATCCATGAACTGGTACTGCCTTCAATTTTAAATGATGAGTTCGGTTACTGGGCCAATGCTGCCCATATCTTTGGTTATGACTGGTCCGGGGTTGCTTCTATGTCTCCCTATTATTCCTATGGGTACAGTCTCTTTCTTTTTCCGCTCTTTTTACTAAAAGATCCTACGCTATCTTATCAATGCGGTCTTCTTCTAAATGTCATTTTTTACATTGTCAGCTATTTACTATCTTTCAAATGCTGTAATATGGTATTTAAAGAATTTTCCCAAAGTATCTCTGCCATACTCTGTCTCATACCAGCTTTATACTGCAACAATCTATTGCAGGCTCATGCTACCTGGACAGAAGGGATCTTATATCTTTTTTTCTGGCTTTTGATTTTTCTTTTATTAAATATGGCCCAGAAAGGAAGCCTGTATTATTTTTTCTTCTGTTCTATAGCAGTAATGTTTCTCTATGTTATTCATCAGCGAACTCTGGGGGTTGTTCTGGCATTAGCAGGCACTCTCCTCATTTTCTTCATTATAAAAAGACTTTCATTGAAGCAGCTTTTATATTTTTTCATACCTTTATTGGTATGCGCAGGTATCACACTCCTTGTGAAGGCTGATTTCAAAGCCCAGGTCTGGTCAGTAGTAACTACGTCGGTTCCGGATGCAAATGAATATTCTGGGCAGATCCATAAAATAGCAGCCATTCTGACTGATCCAGAAACATTTTTATATGCAGTAAAAGGATTCATAGGGAAATTTTTCTATTTATTGGTTTCATCTTGCGGGCTAATAGGATACGGTATTATTTTCTGTTTTCAGCATACAATTAAAGGATTTCGAGAGAAAAACCCTTTGTCCTTACCTGCTTTTTTCCTTTTGCTGTCGCTGCTCTTTACTTTGGGGATCAATACTGTATTTACAGTAGGCACTCTTCGAATTGATGCGATCCTATATGGCAGATATGCCGAATTCCTGGTGGGCCCCTTCCTGCTGTTGGGAATCCTCTTTGTATTTACACACAGATCCTCCTGGAAATGGTTTCTCCTCATCTCTGCTGTTATGTTTTTATGTGCGCTTTTCATTAGGTCCTACCTTCATCAGGGTTCGGAGTATCTGGCCCCCATGAGCGTAGGCACCAGCTTGTTTTATGATACGGAAAACCAGATCTTTGTGGTACGGTATGCTTTGCTTATCCCTATACTTTTAGGAGCTGTACTTTGCCTTTCCTCTTTTTTCAAAAAGACATTCATGAAAATTATAGTTTTTCTTCCGATTTTGGTTTTCTGGATACTTTCTGCAAAGAATGTTGTGGATAACTCTCTGATCAGCTTTCAAAATGGCTGTTCCGAACTTGTAAATATAGTCAATACGATCAAAGATACCGACGAAGGATATCCTATCTATTTCATTTATAATGAAAATTATTCCAGTGAAAACTGGCATGCTGAAAGGATTCAGTTTATGCTTCCGGACAAGCCTTTTAGAAAAATCACTTATGACCAACTGGAGGACTTATCAGGGGATTATTATGTCGTTCACCTTTTGGCTGATTCCATTGATACTTCCAAGTATACCTCTATTGCCAATGGAAATGGATTCCAACTCTTTGTACCTTCTGACAGTGAACTGAGCCAATACGTCCAAACGGAATAAAACGAAAAACAGCCATAACAGCTGCATTGAAAAGATAAATTTCATGCCGCTGTTATGGCTGCTTTGTTCTTAAAGTTCATTCTGCGCTGTCATATTCTTCCTGACTGATCTGTGATACAGTTTTCATTTCTTGTATCTGCCATCCTTCCTCTGATTCCTGCAATAGGAAATCCACCTGGTAGATATCCCCTCCATACCAGAAGAATGCCCGGCACAGTCTATTTTCATCACTGTAAAGCACTTTCATCAGGTCTAAGTAAAACATATTTCCAGGATCTTGTTCTTCTACAAGATCCTGAGGTGTTTTCCCGATCTCCTCCAAAGATCCGTTCTGCATCTTTCCTTTATTGAGTAATGTAAAATATAAGGTTTGGATATTTTCGGCCACATTTCCCTGCTGCAAAAGTTTCTCACTCTTTATTTCGTCTCCTGGTTCTACTCTGTCGGTAGTATAATAATTCATGAGAGCTTGAAGGTTTCCCTTTTCCATATATCTGGTTATCTGTTCCATCAAATCCTGAGGACTTGTTCCATAGGCCGAATTGACCACAAAATAATTTGCCGGAAGCAAAGCCTCCCCGTTTTCAATCATTTCTGCAATCTGCTGGCTATCCTGAGTCTCACTCTCTTCTTCACTTTCCAAAGTATCACTCAGCTCTTCTTCCAGTTCTTCTGTTTCTGCAGCGCTATATATCTCTTGTATCTCCTGATCGGCGGCATCTCTGATGAATGTTTCTTCTGTTGTCTCTGTTAGATCTGAAGAAAAAGACAGCAGCTTCCAGCCTCCATAATAGCTTCCAAGAGTAAAACCGGCCAGATAATTTTTTCCTTGACATTCCAGAAGCACAGCCACCTCGCACACTGCATCTGCACCAATAGTATCACATATGGTCTGATATCTGAGTACATTTTCAGGAGCCATCTGCATTCCTGGGTAAGCATAATCAAGCTCTTTTATCTTTATCCCTTCATATCTCTGATAAGCATTTATAAATGCCAGTATATTTTCTGTATACCAGGAAGTTAGTTCTGCCGAAGTCAGAGGAAAATACTCTCGATACTGCTTTGAAGGGGCCACTGTTGATCCAGGGGAAAATTCGCCCATATTTTCTATTACCATCTGGGTATCGATACCTAGACCAATCTCATCAATGGGACAGGCTCGCAGAGCCATGTCCAGGTCTGCCTCATCTACAGCTTTGAGGAAATATTGTATCAGATTCCGAGGATCCTGTATCAGTTCCAAGGTGGCCTCTCTTTGCAGTTCTGCAGTTTGGACGTCTGTAGTCAGTTCATTTCTCCCACTATATAATTTAAAGAGCATAACACTTCCCGCCAAAAGTCCTATAAGTATAACAGCGAGCATCATTGTATTGACAATAAATTTGTTTTCTTTATATTTCGTTTTCAAAATATTGATATTCATCTGAAACCTCGCTTTACTTCTTTGCCTTTTGTAGTTTTTACTGATAATTCTCCTAATAATGCCATCCAAAATGGATTAAAGACAACGCTCACCATATGGTGTTCCACCATACATTGAACAGCTATGATTGCAAGAATAAGTAAAAGTTCCCATTCCTTCTTCATATAGGCTTTCCCTGCTGTCACTGTCCATGCAACCAGCAGCAAAACTGCTATCAGCAAACCGAACTGTAGCAGATTATATATATAGGAGCTGTCCAAAAAGAAATAAAAATCTACGTCTTCCGTAGTACTCCCCAGTCCGATCATGGGAATATGCTGTCCCCATAATGTAAAGCCATAGATATCCATGCCTTTGTGCCCCAGTCTAAGCCGGCTGCTAAGGGCATTGTCAATAAAAGCTATCACTGGATTATTCGGTGAATACAGCATGGTAAGTCCTGTCATGATCATGCTGCATAAAATTCCGGCTAAGATCAACAACATACTTACTGGCTTAAATATCTTATATTCTTTTTTCTGTTTTCCTGCCTTTTTTGTAAAAAACTTATGCACAGCAAATACGACACTTGCTCCTATAATACAGATTGTATTCATTCTTGCATCACAGAACCAGTATACAAAAATGCCAATTGCACTTGAGATTCCCAGCTCTATATACCTCAGTTTTTTTCCCCGGATATAGAACCAGGCTAAGATCAGATAAAAAAGAATTGCTGAGAAATCGGTAGGATAATTGATTCCAAAGGCATATCGTGTTCTTCTTCCTTCCTGATAATAAGTTAGATTTTCAATATGTCCCGATAATGCAGCTGCAATTGTGATCACAAGCAGTACTGCCGTAACAGCAGTATAAATTTTTATCAGCTTTTTAAAAGAGATTCCTCTGGCCCCTATAATGAGTATCAGAAGATACATATATTCTTCATATCCATTTCGAGAAGATGCCATAGAAAATAAAATATAAAGACTTAAGATCACTGTGACTTCCCAGATTTTGTATTGTTTACTGTATGCAGCTCTTACCAGGACAAGTGCAGTTAGAATAGTTCTCAGATCTACATAAAAAAAACTCGGCCATTCTATTTGAAACATCGTAGTCCCCAGGAAAAAATATCCTATGTAAACAGCAAATGCCAGTAAATAAAATATTTCTAATATATCCTCTGCTTTCTTTCTTCTCACCATATCCAACATGTTCATTCCCTCATCAAACACTTCTTATGATTTCTTCTGCTTTTTCTATTGCTGCCGTCATATAGGAACCATTTCTCACTAGCCCTGACATTTTCTCTGTATTTTTCTTCATCTCATCATAGTCCTGTTCGCTGATCTTACTTATTACATCCTTTAGATTTTGTAAGCTGTCCACGGCAATCCCTATTTTATTCTTTAGAATAAAATCTGCCAGAGCTGCTTTTCGCCAGATAATGACCGGAAGTCCAGAAGCAATATACAGTGAAACCTTATGAGGATTATTGTATTTCAAATATTCTCCCGTTGTTCCCGTACAGCTTTCTGTATCTGCCCCATCCCAGACAAGTCCATATTTGCCCTCCAATTTTCCCGGAAGGATATCTGCCGGAAAGGCACCCTTGTAAGAAGTGTTACATTCTTTTCCATCAGGATCTGCAAAACCAACTCCATAAAGATTTAGCCTCAATTGAGGATTCTTTCTTATTAGAGAATAAATATATCCTGACTTCTCAGGTTTCAAATTTCCTGCAACTACGATTTCTGCCTGATGCTCTTTTAAAGGCGTTAAAGGCTCTTTCGTCAAATAGTCAAAGACCTCCAGATTAACCATTTTATCCTTAGAAACACCTCGTTCATTGGCCAGATATTCCATCATTTTTGGATTATGGACGATCATGCTGTCTGCTGTCCGTATCATACCGCCATCTATTTTTTCAAATATTTCCGCCCAGTCCTGAAACATTTTTCGAAGAGATTCTAGATCATGAATAATATAAATAAGCTTAAACCCCTTCATTTTTTTTGCCATTTCCACCCATTTCATGTATCTGCTTCCGATATATTGTGGATGCTGTATAACGAAAATATCATCTTTCTTAAGAGAAAAAAATTTTAGAAACTGAGCTTCATTTTTCATTTTTCCAATGATACCCAGTTTTCCATCACGGTGTTTTATATCTAAAAGCTGATAGCCCTTTCCCTGTAGGATTTTTTCGCAGTCCTTCATCGCCTTAGAACCTGCATGATAATCCTCTCCTATAGCTAAATGTAATAGTATCTTTCTCATTTTCTTACCCTAATAAATTTTCTAATTTAGCAAGTTCTCCTGAAAAATCTATTTCTTCATTTTTCAGATTTTCTACGATCTTTTTGCATTCTTCCGGATCTTGCACAAGCTTCTGGATCCTGTCAGCAAAAGCCTTTCCTTCAATTTTCTCCAGATATCCATTTACCCCATTTCTGATCTGCTCTCTGTTGCTGGGTATATCTGAGGCAACTACGATTTTTTTCAAAACTCTGGCTTCCAGAATCGTAGTGGCATACCCCTCATGTCTAGACGGCTGGATATAATAATCACAATTTTTTATATAAGGATAGGGATTTTGGCATTTTCCCAATAATACCACTCTGTCCTCAAGGTTTTTATCCCGGATTTCTTTCTGGATCCACTTCCTGAGATTTCCATCTCCCATGAAAAACCACCGGAATCTGACTCCCCTTTTTTTAAGGATTTCGGCTGCCTCCAGTCCGATATCATATCCTTTTTGTTTCTCCATTCGGCCTATAGTCAAAAGTTTCATATCTCCAGTATACCTTTCATCGTCCAATAGCTCTTCAGCTCTTCTTCGTATACGTTCTGTATCTGTCAGATTATAAAACACCTGGGTATTCGCCTGATATTGAGGATATTTGTTGAGAAAACTCTCCTGAACAGCCTTTGATACACAGAAGATCTGGTCATACTCTGGCAGGTAACTGGCTATTTTATAGACCCACCATACATTTTCATCATGGATCCACATAGCTTTTTTCTTAGCTCTTACTTTTTTTGCTCCATAGGCAGTAAGAAAATATCCGTATCCATGAAAGTCCAACATTAAATCATATTCCTCAGGGTCCTCGTATGTAAATTTCATGATCTTTTCGTAATATAGATTACTTTCTGCACTCTCTTTATACTTCCGGTACCAGAGTTTTTTCTGTATCTTAGTCAAAAGCACTTCCATATTATCTGTCTTTTCTTTTCTTCCACTGACAAAGATCCTATACTTAGGATTAGAAAATTTCAGCTGTCTTAGATTTACCCAGTCCGGTACACCATTTAACATAGGGCCTTCCTGTGTGATTGAAAGAACTGTGACCTGATATTTCTCCTTATCCAGCTTGTTTAGTAAAGAATTCAATGCAACTTCTGTTCCTCCCATAGCAAAGGAACTTGTCAATATTAATAGTTTTATCATAATTTTCCTCTTTATTTAAGGCTGATAATTCTTTTCAGCATTGCTGAAAAAGTATATTCCTTCTCATATAGTTCCCTTGTCTTTTCCGGAATCCATTGTTTTGACAAAAACATCTCTATCTTCTCTGCCAGATCTCCAGGATCTCCGCTCTTAAAAAACAGAACATCTTTATCAGTCACATAGTCTTCAACTGCATGTATCCGATTAACGATCACCGGTATGTCCTGCGCCAGTGCCTGAAGCATTACCATGTGTCCAGCAGACAAAATAGTGTCTTTAAGAGAAAGTATAAGACATTCTGAGTTTCCCAGAACTGTTCCAAAGTTCTCCACCACTACATCAGACAGTATAGTTACGCCTTCTGGTCTATCCTCTGGAATTAATAAAGGATTTGTCGCAATATATAAAGGGAGCTTATTTTCCTTCTCTACTCTTTTGTAGGCTTCCAGAAGCGTATGATAATCCCGGTTGCTCCCTCCTCCTGAAAACAAATACTTTTCAGGCACTTTTCCTTTATATTCCTGGTTTTCAAAGTAATCCATTCCAAAAGGAACAAAGACAAATTTGTTGCTTCTATTAAATAATCTGCTATAATACTCTACCTCTTTTGATCCGTAAACAACAATTTTGTCCATGCCTTCCATGGCCTTCTGGGTAAATTTTTTTCTTAAGTTGTAGTAAACTTTATTGTTCTTTGGTTCAAACAAAAAACCGCACATTGTCAGGCCAAATTTTCTTTGTTTATTCTTTATCCCCAAAAAGATGGCAACAATGGGATTAATACACAAAACATCTTTGTTTGCTGCGCTTTTATAAATTTTCCTGGCAAACTTATAAGAAAGCCCCCAATATAAAATATGCTGAAGAGCTTTTCCCACAAATTTCCACTGCCTTACTCGGCGGATCAGTCTGGTTTCATAAGTCGTATAAAAAAATTCTATATTTTTATAAAGCTCCCCAAGCTGATTTCTGATTTCTTTTTCTTTTTCTCTGTATTCATTTCTGTCCAAAACCAATACTAATGTTTTTTCTTTCATGCTTCATGAGCCCTTTCGAAAATAACTTATTATCTTTAAAGGTATATAAGCCACTTTGAATTTTAGCTGCCACTCTGAAAAAAGATATTTCCATTCCGTCTTCTTCAGCTCCCGCAAAATTCTTCCCATAGGTGCCTTGCCGGCTTCTTCCGAATATTGAACAGTCATTTTAAAAAGCAGCATACACACTGTAGCCAGATAATTATACGCATGTTTTTTCACCTTTTTAGATACGGGATGCAGTTCCCAGTACTTCTCGATCTCATCCAAAGAATCCAGCATCGTATATCTTTTTGCATTAAATCGATCTGTTCTGGTAGCACCTGTATCTGTATCTGCGTAAAAGTACAGTACCCGGCTGTTGTATACTGCCTTTTCTATATACATAAAATATTGAAAACAAAAGAGCAGATCTTCACATATAGAAATCTGGGGATCGAGTCTCAGATTGTGTTTCCTGATAATTTCCATCTTAAACATTTTGTTAAACAAAAACCCCTGGTAGGAACTCCTGAAAAACAATCTGGATACTGCCTCTTCCCGATCCAGGACTTCCGTCCGTTCTATGTCTTTGCTGGTGTCAGTCCTATCGCTCTCATAATTACAGATTGCTACCTGGATTGCCGGAATTTTCGTAATATCTAGATATAAAGTCTCGATCATATTATCAGCAATATGATCATCCCCATCAATAAATACAAGATAGTCTCCATCTGCGTTTTGAATCCCCTTATTTCTAGCAGAGGATACACCTTGGTTTTCCTGATGAAATACCCGGATTCTTTTGTCTTCTGCTTCATACTCCCTGGCAATTTCAAGAGAATCATCCTCCGAGCCGTCATCTATGATCAATACCTGCAGGTTTGTGTAGGTTTGATTCAAAATACTATCTATACATCTGGATAAGTAAGGCGCCCCGTTAAACACCGGGACGATCACACTGATCAGTTCCATTTTTCAATACCTCAATTTATGACTTCCTGATATATTTCCAGAAGCTGTCTCAGATTATCTTCTGGCTTATATTTTTCTTCATAGTCTTCTCTTGCATGTTTTCCCATAAGTCTTGCTATATCCTGATCTTTCCAGAGTTTTTCAACTGCTTCCCGAAATCTTTCTGCATCCCCTAATGGGAACTTAAGTCCGTTATATCCCTCTTTTACCGCTTCTCTTAAAAAACCGATGTCAGTGGCAATAAGCGGAATGCCCAAACTTTCTGTCTCAATAGCCACCATAGAGCAACCTTCATACCAGATAGAAGGCATTAGACCAAACTCCGCCTTTTGTGCTATTGTCATACATTTCTCATGGGGAACATATCCCAGGTAATAAATATTTTTCCTGGTTTGGGCCCAGTCTGAAAATTCCCTTTCCAGTGGTCCGCCTCCCATAACAACTAGTGGAATGTTAGAAATCTGCTCCCAGGCCTCCTGAAGAACCCGGATTCCTTTTTCTTCGCCAATTCTCCCATAAAAGACTGCAAATCTGGATGGAAGGGAATATTCCTTCAGGTCGTTGCTGCTTTGCGCCGCCCCGTCAGCTACACAATTATATTTTTTAACAAGCTTTTCCTCTGGAAAATCCGTCTTCCTTAAAAGCTTTATCTGCTGGTCATTGAGACAGATATATTTGTCAATATTTCTGTAAAAAGAGCGACGGATCCGGTGATACTTAAAAATAAAAGCCACGATGGCTGACATAATCCTGGATCCTTTAAAGCACCCATACCGGACCATACGAAAATATTTTCCGTCACTGCAGAGATTGCAGATTTTATTGTCTCGCAATGATGTAGCACAGGGACATATGAACCTTGTATCGTGAAGGGTTGCCACCACTTTTACTCCATTCTTTTTAGCTGCATAAAGAATAGAGGGAGAAAGCAGAGGAAAAAAAGTGTGGACATGCATAATATCCGGCTTTTCTTTTTTTATGATCTCTGTTATTTTTTTGTAGTTTTTAAAAGACCAAAGCATTCCACATGTCATAGCTATTTTTCCGAGAATCCCCGCCTGATCAAATTTATCATTTATAACGGTATACTTTAGTACGGGTATACCGTTATCTTCCAGTAATCTAGTCTCATTTTTAAAGACCTGGTCATCGCCGCTGGCTGAGCCGCTCCGATGGAGGTTATGCACAACTAATACTTTCAATTTTCCCACTGCCTTTTAAATAGTTTTTCGTATTTTTCTACAATAATATCCCAACTGTACTCCTGCTCAATACGGCGCTTCGCTTTTTCTCCCAGCGCAGCTATTTCTGATTTATCCAATTTATCTGCTTGATCTATCAATGCGGCAAGACTACCTGGCGTTTTCTCCCAATAAAGTGCTGCGTCTTCTCCCACTTCTCTGTTAAAACCCACATCCAAAAGCAGATTCAGATCCGTACTTCCCAGGGCCTCCAGCAGACTGGGATTGGTCCCTCCTACCTCATGTCCATGGAAATATCCATAGGCATTTTCACGGATTTTTTTTAAAAGTTCACTGTCATAAACAGTTCCCACGAATCTAATTCGCTTATCCTTTTGGAACTGAGTTTCCTGCATAAGATTTTCATAAAACTTATTGTTATCCACGCCTGTAATAATCACAAAATCTTTTTTCGAAGCAGATTTCATGAATTCTTTTACCATTGTCTCGTAGTTATTTTCTGGGACAAATCTTCCCACTACAAGGTAGTATTCCTTTGGCCGGATTTCCTTCTCTTGACACCAGGAAAGCCATTTCTCATCAGCATCTGACAAAAGAGATTTTTTTGTCTCTGAGCCATATGCGATAAAGGTGGTATTTGGAGAATATTGTGCATAGTCCTGCTGGATGTACTTTTCAATATTCTTGCTGTCACACACAAGAAGATCCGCATGCTTTACCATATACCTTTCCGAAATTTTCCAGTATTTTCTCACTGGCAGACTCCATTTTGCCCTTTTCCATTCATGTCCATCAGGGTTTACATACAAAGTTCCTCCAAGCGCTTCCAGTTTTTTCTTATAATAGTGGATAAATGGTCCTATTCGGCAGGCCAGAATATATACGATTGGCTGTTCAATGCCCTTTGTTTGAATGTATTTTATGCAGAAACGAAGTGCCTCCAGGTCATGAACAATGGCTCTTGCCGGGCCAATATTCCTTGGAGTTACATAAAAACAATTGGCTTGGTTATGTTTATATTTTTTTGGCCCTTTTTCAAACTCTTCCTTTGTAGGGATACAGGAAACAAAATATTGGATACTCTCGTCTTTTCTATATTTTGTAAGATTTTCCACAAAAGACTCGAAGCCTCCGTATTTAGCTGGTATTCCTTTTGAGCCTATAATAAAAACACATCTTTTTTTCTTCATATTTTTCTCCATTTCCCGTTATTATACAGAACCTTTTCCTGTAATAACTACCTTAATAGTCTGGCAGAGTATTCTCAGATCCATCCCGATATTCCATTCCTCAATATACTTTTTATCCAAAGCCACCACTTCTTCAAAGTCAACAATATCGCTTCGTCCGCTTACCTGCCACAAACCGGTAAGTCCTGGTTTTGCAGCCAGGCGAACTTTATGGTGCACCTCATACTGCTTATATTCATCTAATGTAGGTGGTCTGGTTCCTACAAGACTCATATCGCCTTTTAAAATGTTAAAAAATTGGGGGAACTCATCCAGTGATGTTTTTCGCATAAATCTTCCAATAGGAATGATCCTGGGATCATTGTCCATCTTAAACATGAATCCCTGCATCTTATTTTTTTTCATCAATTCCTTTTTTCGTTCTTCTGCATCGGGATACATAGAACGAAATTTGTAGATTCGGAAAGTCCTTCCATTTTTTCCTACTCTTTCCTGAGAAAAGAAAATAGGGCCAGGACTTTGGATATAAATGATCGGTCCGAAAATAACAGTCAATATCCCTGTTAATAGGATTCCTACGATTCCTCCCAATATATCCATAAGTCGTTTAACAAATAGCTGTCTTGTATCGGCAAATTTTATACTGGAGGTCATGACAATATATCCGGAAAAATTTTCTACAATGGCTTTTCCTGCAGGTCTGAAGTCTATCCCGAGATTATAATGAGTCGTAATTCCCATTTCAGAACATGCATGGAGGATCTGGCTGATCAGGGGATCTCGCTCTTCTCCATCAATAAATACCTGATCCACCACATCTTTCTGAAGGACTTCAACAGCATCTTCTTCACAGGCTATTACAGGTATTCCTAAAATATTTTCTTTATTCGAAGCCCCCAGCAAAATGACACCCGCCACGGAATAATCTTTATATTCATTTTTTTCCATTCTGTTGATTATCTTTTCCGCTCTCTCAGCTGTGGATACAATAACCAGCTTTTGAAGGCCTATACCTTTTGACAATTTCTTTCGGATATGTATTTTCCATAGGCATCTTACTCCCCAGGTAAAAATAACAGCAAGTATCCAGGTCTGAATAAAAACTGCCCTGGAAAATATTTCTGACGATTTAGCAAAAAACAGACAGGTAAATACCACAATTATCGTAACTGTAACTTGTAGCAAAGTTTTTTTTCCTTCCTCAAAATAACCTCTTTTCAGGATATCTCTATAATTTTCCAGAAAAAAACCAACACAGAATTCTACCAATATGATCATGACACCCATGTCTCGATATTCTTCCCATCTATAAGGCAGGATAATTCCATGTCTCAGCATAAAAGCAGCAATATAGGCTATCTGGAAGCACAATAAATCCAGCAGCATAAAATCCCAATGCTTCCACCAGCTGTTTTTTCCTGTCTGGTACATAATAATGAACCTCCTGTTATTTTTTCCTCCGAATAATGTTCAATCCAGTATTTAATATTTCCATTGCCATGGGTTCTTTCATGAGTAAAAGTAATCCCCCATAGATTCCAAAAAAGATAACAACTGCTATTATCATCGTTATAAGAGCTGGAAAACTGGTCATATGCCGGAATATCAATGCTGCTCCTGCAGCGCATGCTAAGGCTGTGATTATTTTTCCAAAATTGATATCTTTGATCAAACCTCGTAAGACATCTTTCAGATAAATAAACTGTACGATAACCACAACCAATTCTGCCATTACAGTTGCAAAAGCAGCTCCGGAAGATGCATATCTCGGAATCAGGAAAAGATTCAAAACAAAATCTACGATCGCTCCTGCAATGATAGATTTAAGAACTTTGTCTTCCTGGCCCATTGGTGTCAATATCTGCATACCTGTGGTATTAGACAATCCGATCAGCAACAGTGTAGTCATTAACAGCTGCATAGGAACCACTGCCGGAAGGAAGTCCTCTCCTGATAAGATCAGAATAGACTCTTTAGCAAAGATCATAAAATAGACCATTAATCCGCTTGCAGCCACCAGTACAAACCGAAAAGCTTTTGTCACAGTATGCCTGAAAGCCTCTTTTTCTCCTTTCTCAATATAGAAAGACATTCTCGGCAGTAATACAGTACCTAAGGATGTAACCAGATTTACAAGTACCGTTTTAATTTTTATTGCAGCATTATAAATACCCGTATCCCAGTCTGTTTTCATCAGCCAGAGCATTACCATATCCAGGTTTAAGTAAATGCTGGTTGCTGCGGACATAAAGAAAAAAGTGAATAAGGGTTTAAAGTGTCTTTTAAAGTCATACATTCCTGTTTTCTTTAAAGACACATATTTTCTCATATTTATAAAGTTCAGAATGCCTGAACCATAGCTGGAAAGCGCACTGATCGCACCGTATTTCAAATAGTCATCCGGAGAATGTATCATTGCAAACATCAGTACCATTCCCAAAAACTTAAATGCCAAAGAGCAGATAGTTATATAACTGTATTGTTCCAACGCATTATATAACCACTGTATTCCCATAGTATTCAGTAAAATGGAGATACTGACAACAATTAGTAATTCTTTCTGAGCATTAAATTTAGGCACTACGGCCAGGCTGATAAAAAATACCAGATATATGATAGCTGTAGTAACCGCATTGATAATCACAAGTTCCTGTACCGTCTGTGATAATTTTTCTTTATCATCCCGCACTTTCGCACAGGCACGAATTCCATAAGTCGGTACACCAAGGGAGGCAAACATCGTAAAGTAGGATATCGTTGATATAGCTGCGGCTACATTTCCACTTCCGCTTACTCCTAAGACCCGAGATATATAGGGAAATGTAATAATTGGAAATATCACAGAAGAAATCGTCAGCAGAGCATTCATAATAAAGTTAAATTTAATGGAATGTGTCTTCATGTCCTACTCCTCTCCTATGTGGTTTCTTCTTCTGCACATTTTTGCTATCCATTTATAACCTCGGAATCCGGTTTTCCGAAACAGCCGCAGAGAACCGCTTTCTTCTCCGGAACGGCGATAGATTTCCGGACTCAGTTCTTTTAATTTCCTGTCAAAATCTATAAATTTCTTTTTTATGGACATATCAGTCTCAGGAAAGCTTACAAAAATGGTGATCTGGTCTCCTACCATCTGAGCGATCCGCTTTCCGATATATTCGATCTTTTCCGGAGTTCCTGTCTTGGCATACCGGTTAAAAAACTCTGTAAGCTGAAAAATAACCCTTATGTGATTATCTATATGCTTCTGGTATCCCTGGAGACTGACACTCTGTGTTGTGACAGCCAGACGGTACATATATACATACAGATTCAAAAATTCTACAGTATTAACATAAGGCACCGGATATAAAATATATTCTACGTCCACATAAAAACAGTGTTCATCCAAGCGGATCTGATTTTCTTTCAGAATTTCTGTCTTGATCACCAGTGGATGCATACCGATCTGTGTCATTGAAGCTGCTTCTTCAAATCTCCAGATTTTCTTCTTTCCCAGTTCTTTATATTCTCTCGGGGTTTTCTCTCCCGTCTTGTCATTAACTTCATAATAGTTTGTGACCACATATTCTGCAGTACAGTTTTTTAAAGCTTTTACCAGTTTTATGAAATCGCCGGTATTTACCCAGTCATCTCCGTCTACCACTTTGAAATACTGCCCCTTCGCCTCCTGGATCCCTCTGTTGATCGTAGAGCCGTGTCCCCCGTTTTCCTTGGAAATAACCCGAAAGGTTCCCGGATAGTTTTTTTCATATTCTTTTCCGATAGCAGCAGTTCCATCTTTGGATCCGTCATCTACGATCAGTACCTCTATCTCTTCTAAAATTTCTTCTGCCAGGAAAGAATCTAATGTCTGCCTCAGATATTTTTCCACATTATACGAAGGTATAGTAACAGTAAGTATTTTTTCCATAATCTATCTCCTGTCGTTTTGCTTCAGCAAGTCTTTTTTCTTTCTCGCCCCGGAAAGCATATTCATCACAAAATACATTTTTCTTTTCATAAGTGCTAATAAAATTTTATCCTTTGTTGACAAGTTTTTAATATAGGGATTTTTCAGAAATCCCGGATAATTCTTTTGAACATAGTCCTCAAATTTCTTCAGCCAGGGACTTTTAGGATTTTCAAGGATAATTTCTTTAGATGGAACAAAATAGCCATGTTCAAAAAAAATATATTCTAATTCCTTGCAGTATTTCCTGTCAGCTTTCTGTTCCTGATAATAATTTTTAATAAAGTCCAAAACATAGGTCCTGTCTCTATAGCTTCTTTCGAAATCATTGCTTCTCATAATGGAACCCTGCCGGAGCATATAGTAATAGAGAGCTTCCTCTCCGATATATCCAATACGTTTCGCCTGGTAGATCATCCTGGGTGTAGTTGCCAGATCTTCATAGTGAATTTTCTCCGGGTATCGGATTCCTGACTGCTCCCAGAAGCTTCTTTTATACATTCTACACCAGGCAGCCGGAGTTTTCAAAAGCAATTCCGGCAGTTCTGAAAGTGTGAATGCCCTGTCTTCCGGCAGTTGAAAACTATACCTGTCTCTTCTTCCTGTGTCTGCCTCCACCGATTCAAAGTCAAAGATTACCATATCTCCATTGATTTCTTCACACTTTTTTACCGTTTTCTCTATCAATACCGGTGAAACGGTATCATCTCCGTCTACAAAAAAAAGATATTCACCTTTACATTCCCGGGCTCCTTTATTTCTGGCATCACTGAGTCCTCCGTTTTCTTTATGGAGTACCCGGATCCTGGAATCCTTTTTAGCATAAAGATCACAGATTCTTCCACTATTATCTGTTGCCCCATCATCCACCAATATAACCTCTATATTTTTATAGGTTTGGCTGATCAGACTTTCTATGCATTTTTCTATATAATTTTCTATATTATACACCGGTACTACTATACTTGCCAGTTTCATTTTTCTGCTCCTATCTTATAATCAGATCCTGCTGCTGTTTCTTCAGTTCTTTTAAACTGTAATTCTCCTTTCTTCCTATCCACTGTATCCGTGTTCTGTCTTTTTTTTCATGGGCGAGTACGAATTTTGCCCATTCTTCTGGAGACTTTTTTAGTGATAAGAACCAACAATCATTGGTTATCTTGGCTTCATCAGTAACATTCTCACTCATCAGGCAGGGCAGCCCGGTACACTGTGCTTCTATGCTTACCGTTGGAAGCCCTTCAAAGCAGGATGGCAGGAGAAAAAAATCCATTCCCTGAAACAGCCTGCTTACATCTTTTCGAAACCCCAGAATTCTCACAGAATCTTCAAGCCCTTTTTCCTTTACCAGTTTCTTGACGCTCTCAAAGCGTACTCCGTCTCCTGCCAAAAGTAAAACAGCCTCAGGATTTCTTTTTCTTATTTCTTCAAATATATGAATTAAGAAGTAGTGATTCTTAGCATAGGAAAAACTTCCCACATGTCCCACTACAAACTTATTTTCCAATTTAAGTTCTTTTCTTACCTCATCTCTGATATGAGGATCAAAAGTATATTCTTCCAGATTTACAGCATTGAAAATTGTCTGAAAGCGATCTGACTCTACAATCTTTTTAGGAAAAAGCCAGAGACCAGCTTTCTTGGAACAACCGTAATATTCTGTAACCGCCCTGTAGAAAAAAAGGCGGCAGATATAATGTATCATATTAAAAATTATACGTTTTCCTGTATTTTCACAGTCATTTCCACTGGAATGACTGTGAACCAGGATTCTTTTAACTTTTTTCTTTTTTGCTGCCCAGGCAGCTACACAGTCAATAGCAGTTGATACATTTAAATAAACCATATCATACTGCCCTTCTTCTATGATCCGGCAAACCTGCCGGAACTGTTTTACAGGATGTTTTAAATTTGCAATGGCAAAGAGCCGGGAATGATACTTTCTAAGAAATTCTTCCAAGTCTTTATCAATGTCATTTGTAAGGAAATCTATCTCCACATCTTCAGAAGCTGTATTTTCAAGGAAATTCAAGAGATAGTTATCTACACCGCCTCCATGGCCATCCATGATAAATCCTGCAAGTATCTTTCTCATTCCTGCTCCCTGCCTTTCTTCTTATCTTTGTGTTGTTTTACTTATATAGCCGTAATGCATGAGATATCCCAGGAGCGTCCATAGGATAAATGCCCCCGGTGAGTTTGTATGTAAGCCTTCCAGCAAGAAAAGCATAGCTGTAGCGATCACTATGCAGCATGCAGAAAGGACTCCGATATAATCTATGTCCTCTTTTGCAATTTTCCGGAAAGTTTTCAGCCAGCGCCAGACTACCATTACCATAAATGCCAGAAACACCGCAGCCCCTAATACGCCGTGGTACACCAGAATGTCCAGATATTCATTATGCAGACTCACATAGTCTCCCTGTGGATTATTTACCGCATAAGTATCCGGAAGTTTCTGATTCACATATGGAAGAAAGGAATTGTAGCCCGTCCCGAAAACCGGTTTTGTCTTCCAGACTTCAATACCGCTGGCCCATAATTCAAGTCTTCCGTTACTGACATCCTTTTCTATTTCTGCCTGTCTTCCTACCTTTTGTTCTTCCATTAAAGTTTTAGGCTTTTGCGTATTAGACGTATTTGTACCTGCCTTATTCTGAGCATCAAGTTTCTGGATCTCCTGTTGGATTCTGCCGTTATATTGTGACTTAATAGCAGATGTTCCCCCTATAAAAACTACAGCAAAAACTACAGCGCTTAAAACATAGGCGACAATTTTCTTTCCTGCCTTCTTCTGTATTGCTGTATAGATAATCCAGAATCCTGCTGCCAGGACCATTCCCACTTCTGCTGTTCTGGAGTCACAGAATACAATATATAAGTAGTCTGCGACTATAACCAATACATAAGGAAGTTTCATCCATTTTTTTCTGATTTTCACAAAATATGCGCACATCAGAACTGCGGCTACAGTAAATACACCTCCATAATTAGGATCCGTATAAACGCCCCACAGACGCCCCCAGTGAAAGCCAGCCTGCATCAACTCATCATTTGACGACCACCAGCTTCCATGATACAGATTTGCCATCAGCCAGATCCCCGCCACAGAGGCGATCACACTATAAATGATCAATATGTGGGACAGTACTGTAAATTCCTTTTTGTAAGATTCTTTGCCACGTTTTGTGTCACAGACATATAGAAGGAAAAATAACATTCCTGTCCATATCAGCCATTTAAAATCTGTAACAAAGGCGCCATATTCTCTGTTCATGATCATTGAGAGCAAAAAAGCTACGCAAAACAGTGCAAGAAGGATCCAATATGGCATTTTCCAGTAGTCTCTGAAAAATACCAGCCTTCCCAGCAACGTCAGTCCTCCAAGCACCAGGCATACATTTACCAGGAATGGCTGTACCGAGGAATCATACAAAAATGAATTAAAGGTAGCCACACCCAAAAAAAGATATGCAATCTTAAACGCCCACTCCAGGACTTTCACATATTCCTTTTTTACTAATTTCATGGACACGTCTCTCCTTATAATTCCTTTTCTACCAGCTTAAAGGCTGACTCGATCACTTTATCCATGTCATAATATTTATACTCTGCCAGTCTTCCGCCGAAGAGTACATGCTCCTCTTTATCTGCCAGCTCCTTGTATTGCTGATACAGATTCTGATTTCTTTCATCATTGATAGGATAGTAAGGCTCCATGCCTTCTTTCCAATCTGCCGGATATTCTCTGGTGATGACTGTCTTAGGCTGGGTTCCGAATTCGAAGTGTTTGTGCTCGATGATCCTGGTATAAGGGGTTTCTCTGTCTGTGTAGTTTACCACAGCTACACCCTGATGGTTTTCTTCATCCAGGACTTCTGTCTCGAATTTCAGGCTTCTGTATTCCAGTTTTCCGAAGCAGTAATCGTAGAAGGAATCGATAGTTCCTGTATAGAGGATCTTTTCTCCCAGCTCATTATACTTCTCTCTGTTTTCATTGTAATCCACGCCGGTCTCTATATCGCAGCCTTCAAAGAGCTTCTGGATCAGCACATTGTAGCCTCCGATGGGGATTCCCTGATACAGATCGTTGAAGTAATTATTGTCGTAGGTAAATCTTACCGGCAGTCTCTTGATGATAAATGCGGGAAGATCTTTACAGTCTCTTCCCCACTGTTTTTCTGTATAGCCTTTTACCAGCTTCTTGTAAATATCTTCCCCTACCAGACTGATGGCCTGTTCTTCCAGATTTTTCGGTTCCCCTTTGATGCTGGCTTTCTGTTTGTCAATAATAGCCTTTGCTTCTGCCGGCGTGCTGATATTCCACATTTTGCTGAAAGTGTTCATGTTAAAAGGCATGTTGTACATTTCTCCGTGGAAATTCGCCACAGGAGAATTGGTATAACGGTTGAATTCCACCAGGGAATTTACAAACTGCCATACTCTCCGGTTGCTGGTGTGGAAAATATGGGCCCCGTACTTATGCACATGGATGCCTTCCATATCTTCGCAGTACAGATTTCCTCCTACCGTATCCCTTTTTTCAACGACCAGACATTTTTTCCCTGCCTTTACTGCATGATAAGCAAATACTCCGGAAAAAAGGCCGCTGCCTACTAACACATAATCATATTTTTTCATTTCATTTACCTGCGCTTTCTTAACTTTTTTTATATTGCCCTACCATATCTTTTACCTGCATAAGAGGCTTTTCTTATCTTTCTGATTTTACTTTTGAGTACAGCATGGGCAGGCTTCCTCTTACCAGATGGACCGCTCTGCCAAAGGCCAGACATAAAAATACGGACCTGGATTTCATACAGGCCAGGGCCAGTTTTAAAGCCCTGCTGTCTCTGGCTTCTGCTGCCGGCAGTAATTTCTGAAACAAAGGATCTGCAAATACATCCCGGCAAAACTCCTTCCGGTCTTTGTGACTCATTTTAGCCCGCTTGTCACAGTTTCTTTCCAGGGCAGAGAGAATGTATCTCCCATACAGGCTGCCCAGTACAGAACAGGTCTCCCGGGTATCTTTTTCCCAGTATTTCTGCTGCTCGTAAAGCATAGAGATCCGCCTTCTGTGAAGAGGATAATAATCCGGCACAAACTTAGTGGTAAGACTTCCTTCCATACGCTTTGCATAATGGTATGGGGTGATCGCCAGAAGATTCATGGTATCAATATCCATACAGTACTGGATATTAAATACAATGTCTTCAATCAACCGGACGGTTTCATATTTTAACTTCTTATCCCGGATATAATCCAGATCGTAGATCTTGTTCCAGGCATATCCGTAAAGAGTCTCCTGCTCCAGGGGAAGGATTTCCTCCCGGACCTGGTCCCGGTTCCGGCAGAGCTGTCCATGAGGCTTTACCGGATGAGCATAAGAGAAGCTGCCGTCTTTCTCATAATACTCTTCCACATGACCAAATACTGTCAAACGTGCCGGATTTTCCTGCTGGGCCTTCCACACATCCTGAAGGAGGCTTTCTTCCACAGAATCATCCGGATCCATAAACCAGATATACTTTCCTTTTGCATGACGGATGCCGGTATTTCTGGCCTGGCTGAGTCCTTTATTTTTCTCATGATGGACCGCCCGGATCCGGGGATCTTTTCCCGCCAGCTCATCGGCCAGTTCCCCTGTCCTGTCCGGGGATCCGTCTTCCACAATGATCAGTTCCCAATCCTCAAAGGTCTGGCTCCGGATACTGTCCACTGCTTTCTTTAAGTATTTTTCCACTCCGTAAGCCGGCATCACAACGGTAAAAAATGGTCTGTCCATATCAAGTCAGCTCCTCGATCAACTCAATTATCTTTTTATAGGATTCCGGCCGGTCAAACTGTTCTTCGGCGATCTTCCTGGCCTTTTCTCCCATGATCCTGCAGCCTTCTCTATCCTTATACAGATCTATAATGGCATCTGTCAGGATTTTTACATCTTCCGGCAGAATGTTAATGCCAAATCCGTCTGTTTCCACCTTCTGACGGAACTCCGGGCTCATACAGGTATTGATCATAGGCTTCCCTGCAGTCAGATAGTCGCCGATCTTCGTCACGATACTCTGAGGCGCCTTTTTTACAAAAGAGTTCACCAGGATATCGGACTTAGTAAGATAAGCAGCCATCTTAGGATAGGGAGCATAGCCTACAAACTCTACATTAGTACATTCCTTTTCTTTTGCCAGATTTTCCAGCTCCTCTTTCAGAGGACCTCCTCCAAGGATTTTTATTTTTATCTGATCCATTCCACGGTCCAGAAGTTCTCTGCCGGCCAGCACCATGGTCCGGATATCATAGCTGGTCCCGATAGTTCCCGCATAAGAAACCCAGAACTCTCCTCCTGGTTTCCGGATCTGGGGGCCGTATGTCTCTACTCCCTTATCAAACTCTGCGATTTCATTTCCAACATAAACAGTTTTTCTGGGAACGTCCAGTTTCTGATTCTTCAAAGGTCTGTCCCGGTATTCGTCCGATGTTCCAATGATACCGGATACCAGAGAGTAAACCTTTTCCGCGTCTCTTTGCAGAGGATAGAACAGGATATCACTGACCACCGGAATATCCAATACCATCCGCATAGCTTCCGGCCACAGATCATTTACATCCGGAACAAAGGGAATCCCTTTCTTTTTGGCATATTCTGCTGCCGCAAGAGCCACATCATTGGGAGGTATCTCGCAGTAGATCAGATCATAATCCCCATCCTGCTCCAGCAGTTTTGTCAGATTTTTTGCCGCAATATGATGGCTCCAGATCCTTCTGGGATCTATATTTTTCCGATATCCCGGCTCATAGATAAACTTCAGCCGGAATTTATAATCTTCTTTTTTTATGGTGTTAATATCTCTCTGAGCCTTCTCCCAGTGCTGGAAGGTGGTGGTGATCAGATCCACCTGGTACCCTGCATCTGAAAGGAAGTCCCCGATATAGCGGAAACGGCTGTATCCTTTTTCGCCGTTAAGCTTTACGCCCATGGAAATCACTGCTATTTTTTTCTTCATATCTTTCTCCTGTTGCTCTGACTCTCACTTCTGTCTGTTATCCCCTTTTCAGAAGCACTTCTGCGTCCTTCAATGGATCACTGCAAGAGCCGTATCTATCATGATTTTTAAATCTCCCCGTACGCTGAAAGACCGGATATATTCCAGATTATATTTCATCTTTTCCGGCAGGATATATTGAATATAGATCTCTTCTGTTTCTTTGCCCGTCTCTTTTTTATAGCGGTCGATTTCCGCTTCCTCGTCTTTATAGGCAATGCTGGTCCTGGAAGTAATTCCTGCCGGCAGGAGAAGGGTAGCCATCATCTCGGGGGTATAGCTGTCCACATATTTCTGTACTTCCGGCCTGGTCCCCACAAAACTCATATCTCCCTTCAGCACATTAAAAAGCTGAGGGATCTCATCCAGACGGCAGCTCCTGAGTTTTCTTCCCATTCTGGTGATCCGGGAGTCCCCTCCTCTGGTAACCAGAGGGCCCTTTTTGTCTGCATCCGCTACCATGGTGCGGAATTTAAAGATCTTATAGGGTCTGCCGTACTGGGTAATCCTTTCCTGACGATAAAAAACCGGCCCCTTGCTGTCCAGCTTGATACATATTGCAAGTACAAGCATTACGGGCGACAAAAGAACCGTTAAGATAAGTGCCAGAACCACGTCCAGAAAACGCTTGGCACCAAGTGCCAAACGTTTCCCGGAAAGTTCTCTATAATATTTTTTTACTTCTTCCTTTCGCATACATTCAGGAAGGCTGTTCCAATCTTTCAGCATGGTCTACAGCTCCTTGATAATTTTTCTATAGGTTTCTATGATATATTCCACCTGTTCATCTGTCAGACAGGTATGGAGAGGCAGGGTGATCTCATTTTCAAACATGTGGTAGGCATTGGGGTAATCCTTAATGTCAAAGCCCAGATTTTTGTAAGCCGTCATCATGGGCAGGGGTTTATAGTGGACATTGGTCGCGATTCCCGCCTCTGCCATTTTTTCGATCACTGTATTGCATTGCTCTCTGTCTTTTCCGATCAGCCGGGTAAGATACAGATGTCCGCTGGAAGCATGGTCCTTCCCATAGTGCTCCAGCACCTGGATATCCATATCCCGGAATCCCTGGTTGTACCGTTCAATGATGTCTCTCCGTCTTTTCAGAAGTCCCGGATACCTTCGGAACTGCGCCAGTCCCAGAGAAGCCATGATATCGGTCATGTTGTATTTATAGTAAGGTGCCACAATATCATACTCCCAGCTCCCCGGCTTTGTCTTGGCCAGCGCGTCTTTCGTCTGTCCATGAAGGGAATAGTCCATAAACTGTTTGTAAAGATGATCGCTGGAGATTCCCGGGATTTCTTTCCATACAGCGGCTCCTCCCTCTGCGGTGGTAAGATTCTTCACTGCGTGGAAGGAAAAGCTGGTGAAATCCGCGATTTCTCCGCACATCTTTCCTTTCTGTCTGGCTCCGAAGGCATGCGCCCCGTCTGCCAGCACTGCGATCCTGCCCAGAGCTTCCTGAACGGGACCTGAAGGTTTAAAGAAACTTTTAGCATCTTCTGCGATCTGATAGATTTTATCATAGTAAGGATAAATGATCCCGGCCAGATCCACACAGATCACCGCTTTCGTTCTCTCCGTCACTGCCTCCCGGACTTTCTCCGGATCCATGTCATAAGAACCGGGGATGGTATCTACCAGCACTGGCGTAGCCCCTACATGGCAGATCACACTGCAGCTGGCCGTATAGGTATAAGCTGTAGTGATCACCTCATCGCCCGGTCCTATGCCCAGGATACGCAGGCACAGTTCCAGAGAAGCAGTTGCTGAATTGAGACATACCGCCCTTTTGGTATGACAGAATCCGGCAATCTCTTCCTCGAATTTTTTTGTCTTCGGTCCTGTGGTGATCCATCCGCTTCTTAATGTATCTACTACTTCATTTATTTCTTCTTCCGTAATATCCGGAGGTGAAAATGGTATATTCATCATAGACTATCTCCTGATTTTTTTTGCATACTTAAATACATTATACCTTTTTTCTTTATAAAAGCAAGGTTATTGAAAAAATACTTGAGCCGAATCTTCCTGAAAATATTGGATATCTATTGTGCATTCCGCTGTCTGATTTTCCTGGTCTAAGGAGAAATCAAACTGACGGTCTCCCATGAGCAGATACCCCCGCTGAACTTCCCGGGGCATATCCATGGAAATCGTCACCAGATTTCCCTTCCGGGTCACACTGTAATCTGTCTGGGAAAGTTCCATAAGCTGATTGCCGTATTTCTCTGTATCAAGGACTGGATTCAGCTCTTTATTGTCCAGGCCTTCATAGGAAAAGTATGCGCCGTTGGTAGCATATTCTGCGGTTTCCAGGATCACACAGTCCGGCTGAAAAATATTAAAATAGTAGTCAAAATCCAGAAGATTTTCATAGTTATGTACTGCGTCATACTCCTGGAAAGCAGACTGGAAATACTGGGTCCGCTCGTTATAATAGCTTCCCTGAAATACCAGTACTCTTGGAAGCTCCTCTGCGCCTTCTATATGATTGGTCAGACAGAACAGGGCATTATAGTTCTGATCCAGTTTCATGCTGCTGTAATCTTCTGTCCGGTCCTCAATATTTTCCCAGTTTTTATCCGCAAAAGCCGGCACATCTTCATCTATGGCAAAATGTGAAACTAAAAGGCTGGTCTCGTGGATAGTTCCTATCTCAAATTCTGAGATATCTCTTGGTTTTACATTTGGAAAATATTCAGAAACTTTCTCTAAAATATGATTGGTTCCGTAAAAGGCTCCCAGATCGTTCCAGTGACCGGCGTCGTATTTTACATTGAACACCTGCTCTGTTTCGCTTTTTTCCTTCAATACATATTCGTTTGTAATATAATTAACTCCATATTCTTCCAGTTTCTCATACATCATCTGGTTCAGCTTATCCTGATAGATATAGCCTGCTGGAAGATACTGCTGATATATGGTGATCTTGGAAGGATTCAGGCAATAAATAAAGGGGACGTCTCTTTCTTCGCAGTAATCCTGCACCTTCCGCAGATAAGCGCAGAACAGGTCTACAAATACCGGATCCGGATTTTCATAGGACATCTGGAAGAACACATATCCATCTTTGCCATATGTATAGGTGGGATGTACCATCATGCCGAAAACTTTGTCATTGAGTTCTGTATAGGTATCAATAGCCTCTGTACGGAATCCGATCCTGTCGTTTATATAAGATTCCACCATATCTGTAATATCTCCCCCTGACAGATCCCACTCTGTAAGCATCCGGTTGTCAATGGGAGAGGCGTAATTCTTTTCCAGATTAAAATTTATGAGAGGCAGCAGCAAGGCTATACACAATATGGCGATAAAACCAATTCTTATTTTCTTCATTCTAACGTCTCCTAAAACTGAAAATACAAAAACGGCTGGTAACCTTCTGATACAGAAGTGATAAAACATAGAAATACACATGCCAGGAGCAATACATATTTGACTCCGTTAAATACCTGTGACTCTGCATTCCATTTTGCCAGCTGGACCTGAACCTTCTTTCTGCCAAGCAGCAGATTTCCAAAGATCACCACTGCCCACAGCGCCACCAGTCTCGGTGTAAGATAGAAAAGCCAGGTAAAGGAAATCGGCGTCCCTCTCCCGAACAAATATCCCAGAAATTCTGTAAATTCATCAAACTTCGTAACATTAAAAGTGATCCATCCGATACTTACAATGAAAAAGGTTACTGCCCAGCGAAGGATCACCGGTATTTTTTCGTACCAGCCCTTTCTCATAAGATACCGCTCCACAACTACGCAGACTCCATGCATGGCTCCCCAGAAAAGATAGACCCAGGCTGCCCCATGCCAGATTCCTGTTGCCAGAAACACAATAAACAGATTCAGGTATACATTTCCTTTCCGGCTTCCGCCCAAAGGAAAATAGAGATACTCCCGGAACCAGGCCCCCAGAGAAATATGCCATCTTCTCCAGAATTCCGTAACAGAAGTACTCAGATAAGGGAAATTAAAGTTTTCCTTAAAATCAAATCCAAACATAGCCGCCATTCCGATAGCCATATCCGAATATCCGGAAAAATCCATATATAAACTGAATGTATAGCAGAGCAGAGCGATCCAGGCAGTTCCTGCATCCATTCCCATATCCATGTTATAAAAAATACTGCTGGAAGTCTGTCCCAGGATATCTGCTATAAGGATCTTTTTCGATAAGCCGATAATAAACCTTTCCAGACCCCGGATAAATCCGTCAAAGGTGATCTTCCGGTATTTCAGCTGTCCTTCCATATCCTGATATTTCACAATGGGACCTTGTGAAATCTTAGGGAAAAAGGATATATAAAGGGCAAAATCCAGAAAATTCCTGCAGACTTTTCCTTTCTCATGATATACGTCAAAAATATAAGATATACACTGGAAAATAATAAAGGAAATGCCCAGAGGGGCTATAATCTCCCAGAGAAAGAAATCTCTGTGTAAAATGTCATTATAAGTGGTAATGACCATATTCAGATATTTGTAATAGAAAAGAATTCCCAGATTTAAAAGTATCCCCAAAGCAAGTATGGCTCTGGACTTCTTTATAAAAAATCCCAACACATAATTCAGCAGGATCAGGGAAAACAGTATTTTTATGTACTGCGTCCCGCTCCATGCGTAAAACAACAGGGAAAACAGGACTAAGATCACATTTTGTATCCTGACTCGTAAGCCTCCCCCGATCTTTTCAATCAATAACACGCATAGGATACAGGGAATAAAACAAAGAAAAATAAATGTCAGCGAGTTAAAAATCAATTTTCCACTTCCTTTCTTTTTTAGGCTTCAAGGTGCTGTCGTATTAAAGATTTTCGAATCCGACTAATACGACAACTCCCTGATGTCTCAACTGATCATTTATTATATCTTATTTCAAAGGGGAAAGCCAATAAAAATCGACATATTTTGGCATATTTGTCACTTTTTCTCTATATATCTCTTCAAAAAAGCATAAATTTCCTCTTCCGTAGGCGGACACCCCTTCAGATAATGCCGGAATTTCCTGGTACATTGTCCGATCCCCAGCTCTCCGGTCTCTTCTCTGAATCCCTGGCCGATGCAGATTTTCTCTTTCAGTTCCTTTAGCAGGCCTTCTTCCTTCAGTTTCTGGAGGGCCGGTATCAGGTATCCGTAACAGGCGCTGCAGGACTCTACTTCCTCCACAGCATCCTGAAGTTCCACGATCTTTCTCTCTTTAGGAAGTATGGCTTTTTCCTTAGGAAGATTCAGCTCCCGAAATTCTGCCAGCTCCCAGTCTTCCAGTCCGGCTCCCAGATCTGCAGCCATCTGGATATAAGGGATCTCCTCTAATTCGTCCCCCATAAGATGAGCCATGTAAGCGTCACACAGTACCGGATCCGCCGCAGCCATGATCCGGTTCATGACTACCGGATTGCCTCCGTCTTCAAAGTCCCAGTCTCCGCAGATATTGTCTACCACAATAAAATCCTGATGGATCCCTGTAGCCAGATGGGCAATAGGTTTGTGAAGCCCCATAGCGTGGAACCGGCGTTTTTCGGAATTGGGGATCAGTCCCTTCATATTTTTCAGGGCGCAGGTAATCTTGGTCTGGCAGTGGCCTTTCATGACCGGCACATTGATCAGGAAATCCAGCTTCATCGCCTCATCGCAGATCTTCAGTTCCATCCCCTGGCAGTCATAAGTTTCATAACTGTCCTTCTGCATGTCCAGGAATTCCACACCGTACTTTTCTGAAAGATCATAGTATCCGCAGAGTCTGGCCGTATCTTCAGTCTTATCCCCCACCCAGGAGCCTTCCAGCATGACCAGGTCTTTAAATCCTCTCTCCTGAAGATATTCAATAATCCCCGCCACGATTTCCGGATGAGTGGTGGCTCCCCAGGATGGTTCTGAGGGAGAGACCAGATTAGGTTTTATGCCAATGCGGCATTCCTTATCCGGTATCCGGGAAGCCAGATCTGCCTCCTCCAATAATTGTTTTGTCATTTCCTTATATTCTGTTCCATAGATAGCCAGGATTTCTGTATTTTCCATAGTTTACCGCCTTTCTGTCTATTGTTCATATTAGGTTCAGGAATCCCCCAGGTTCTCTATAAGTCCCCGGAGCTTCATCTGTTTCTGTTATGTATAATCATAACGAAAACCCGGGAACCTGTAAAGAACAAACTCTTTTCCCGGAAATTTCTGCAAATTCCTGCAAGAATTCCTCTTTTTCTCCATCTTTCTCTTTACAACTCTATATAAGATTGTGTAAAGTAGTATCGATATTAATTACATACTATCCAGGAGGATTTACTTATGTCAAAACCCAAAGCTTCTATCTTTGAAATGGACGGTGTGCCGGAATTCGGCCAGGCCCTTCCTCTGGCGCTGCAGCATGTGGTAGCTATGATCGTAGGCTGTGTAACCCCTTCCATTATCGTAGCAGGCGTGGCAGATCTGGCTCCCGCTGACCGTGTGATCCTGATCCAGGCAGCCCTGTTTGTTTCTGCCATCAGTACCCTGCTTCAGCTTTTCCCTGTGATCAAGGAAAAAAATTTCCAGCTTGGAGCAAAGCTTCCCGTGATCATGGGCATCAGCTTTGCCTATGTACCCAGTATGCAGGCTATCGCCGGCCAATATGATGTAGGCACCATTCTTGGGGCTCAGATCATCGGCGGTATCGTAGCTGTCATCGTAGGTCTTACGGTGAAAAAAATCCGTATCCTGTTCCCGCCTATTGTTACCGGAACCGTGGTATTTACTATTGGTCTTTCCCTGTATCCCACAGCGGTGAATTATATGGCCGGGGGGACTTCCAGTGAAACTTACGGCTCCTGGCAGAACTGGCTGGTAGCTATTTTCACTCTGGCAGTGGTAACAGGTCTGAATCACTTTGCCAAAGGATTTTTAAAACTTGCCTCTATTCTGGTTGGTATCATCGCAGGCTATATCCTTGCCGCATGTTTCGGTATGATCGATTTTTCCGGTATCGGCTCTTCAGGCTTCTTCCAGCTGCCTCAGCCTCTGCATTTCGGTGTAAGCTTTGAGCCTTCCGCCTGCATTGCCATCGGCGTCCTGTTTGCCATTAACTCTATCCAGGCAATCGGAGATCTGTCTGCCACTACTGTAGGAAGTATGGACCGGGAGCCTACCACCAGAGAGCTTCAGGGCGGAATCGTCATGTACGGAATTGAAAATATCATCGGCGCTTT